>Ga0163154_10000395_pt1 | contig 66156 bp, 49 predicted proteins | sample OliLakLV19MP9P1_FD_148649 | JGI IMG/M metagenome (GOLD analysis project Ga0163154, IMG submission 148649) | Freshwater microbial mat bacterial communities from Lake Vanda, McMurdo Dry Valleys, Antarctica - Oligotrophic Lake LV.19.MP9.P1 | ecosystem: Environmental > Aquatic > Freshwater > Lake >... | reverse complement strand
ATCCTGAAGTACAGTTAGCAGAAAGCCGTATAACGTATAATAAACAACTGTTTACAGGTTTAGAAAATGAAATTGAAAAGGCGAAAATCAAAACGGATCCACTGCCCGATAATAACTGGCGGGTTAACGGGAGGGTATTTGATAAAAACAACAAGCCAATAAAAGGAGTTACTGTTTTTCTTTCAGATCAAAACAAAAGATGGATTGAATTACTGGGTAATTCCTGCACAACGGAGGTAGGATATTATTCTCTTGACGCAGATGAAAAAGTGATTGATAAAATTGGGCGGGAACAACCATTATACCTTGCTGTTTCGGATAACAATAAAAAGATACTGTATTTTGCAGCAGCACCTGTTTTTATAGCAAAAGGATTAATAGACCATAAGGATATCTTTATAAATGAAGAAAACTGCACGCCTCCACCAGTATCCAATAACCAGGAAGTACCTCCTCCACCTATCCCTGATACACATCAAATAACGCCAAATGCCTGGCAGGTAAAAGGAAAAGTAACAGATGAAAACAACAGAGCTTTGCAAAGGCTTACAGTAAGTCTGTACGATGAGGATCTTTTCTTTGCCGATGTTTTGGGAACCACCTTAACGAATGAAAATGGAGATTTTGAGATGATCTACAAGACTGATGCTTTTAAACTACTTTTTGAAAAAAGGCCCGAACTATCTATAAAAGTTTTAGATAGAAGTGGAAAAAAATTATACACTTCAGAAAATAAGGTACGCCCCGAGGCTGGCCGTGTGGAGGAATTTATAATTAAAATTAGTTTTAAGAAAAAAATAGGTTAGCTATTTATGGAAGTAACTACAATAGATTAAAAATGCATAATTATGCAAAAGTGAAATAGTAGATTAACCAGAAAAAAACAATCAAAGAAAACCCCCTTAAATATTTATTAAGGGGTTTTTTATTTCCAATAAGCGGCACTATTTGTAAAACCGGTAAATCATTAACATACGGTTCGTAGTTTGATAGGTTCCAAGAGAAAACACCTGTTATTTGGTGAAACAAATTAAAAAACTGGAGAAATAATAGTGAACCATCAACCAACGAAAAACGGGGAGACTGAAAATAAAAAACCCTGTAATATTTAATTACAGGGGAAGTCTTTTTGGTAGAAGTACTTTTTGTGACCGCGTTAGGATTCAAACCTAAAACCCCCTCATCCGTAGTGAGGTACTCTATTCAGTTGAGCTACGCAGCCATTCCTTCCTTTCGGTTGGACGGCAAAAATAGAGATTTATTTTATTCATCCCAACTCTTTGTGCATTTTTGCCAAACAAAATATTTAATGAAAATACATTTCTGGACGATTGGCAAACATCATGAGGCTTATGTAAAGCCTGGTGTGGATATGTTTACCAAACGTATTTCCAATTATTACCCGGTGGAATGGACTGTTATACCTTCGCCAAAAAACTCTGCCGTGCTAAGTGAGCCGGACCTGAAAAAAAAAGAAGGGGAAACCATTTTAAATTTTTTGCAGAAGGATGATTACCTGGTAGTATTGGACGAAAGGGGCAAACAATTGACGAGTGAAGGTGTAGCAAGCTTCATTCAATTGAGGGCCAATGAAAGTTTAAAGAATATTGTTTTTTTAATTGGCGGGGCTTATGGTGTAAGTGAGGAAGTGTTTAAAAGAGCCAATTACAAATGGAGTTTATCGCTGTTGGTTTTTCCGCACCAGTTGGTTAGAATGATATTGGCCGAACAAATTTACCGGGCCTGCAGCATCATCCGCAACGAAAAATATCACCATCAATAATTACAATTAACTTGCTTAAAATCGAACTATGGAAATTACCATTTCACTGATGCTGGTGCTGGCCAATTGCGCTGTTTCTATACCTGCTTTTAGTAACACTAAGTTGATGAACGACCTCATTTTTTATCCGCCTGCCATTGCCAATAACAACCAATATTACCGTTTTATTACACACGGATTTTTACATGCAGATATTGCCCACCTTGCCTTTAACATGATTGCATTGTATTCTTTTGGGGGTGCTGTTGAACAAATATTTTCCCTTGACTGCCTGTTTGGTTCCATGGGCAAAGTGTACTACCTGTTGATGTACATGGTGGCGCTTGTAGTTGCAACTTTACCCACTTACCAGAAAAATAAAAACAATTACCAATATAGAAGCCTTGGTGCATCAGGAGCAGTATCGGCAGTGGTATTTGCAGGTATTACTTTGTTGCCACAGTTGCCGATTAATTTCATGTTTATACCTATTGATATTCCGGGCTATGTTTTCGGAATTGTTTACCTCGGCGTTTCTGCTTACCTGGATAGAAAAGGCGGTGGAAATGTCAATCATTCTGCCCACCTTTGGGGAGCGGCATTTGGTGTGGTATTCACCATTATCATGTGCCTTGCATTGGCAAAACTGAATGTGCTGGAAAATTTCCTTCGGCAGATACAGGCGGGCGGCAGGTTATTGCCCTTTGAGTGTTAGGCTGATGATTTCTTTGGTGATATCGGTAATTTTAAACCGGTTGTCGATACGCATTCCAACAACCCAAATTATTTTTTTATCCATTTCAATCACCCACACATTTTCTTTTTGGACCAGCGATAATTTTTGGTCTATAAAAAACCGACTGAGTTTTTTCTTTTTGTCCATGCCCAACGGATAAAAATAATCGCCTTGCTTCCATTTACGCAGGAGTAGCGGGAATTTTATTTCAGCGGCATTAAGCTGAGCTACCAGGTTGTTGTTTTGTAGTTGGCGGTTTGTAGCTGTATACTTTTCAATTTGCAAATTCCCGTCTTTATAAGAAATATTTTTGTCGCCTTCTTCAATCAAAACATTTTGAGCTTCGGTTGTTTGATTGGGTGTAATGATAAGCCAGTTGCGGTTTTTGATGATTCTATGCGTAGCGGATTGAATGTATTTACCAGTTTCGCTTTGTAATAATGCGATGGCTTCCTCAACCTGGTGGGAGGTAAATCCAACCTGTTTTATTATTTCAAATAATACCGAATGCAATGGCTTTACCTGCAATAATTTTAATACCGGGATATGAATTTCGTTTCCTTTTTTCTCCACCAACTTTTTAGTGTGCTGCTCAATGGCCTGATGGTATAATTGCTCCGTTTCTGCAAAACGATGGATGTTTTTTAATACATTTTTTTCAGCCTCCGGATAACTTTCTTTAACCAACGGAATAATTTGATTTCGAAAAAAGTTTCGGGTATAATCATTCTCAAAATTGGTAGCATCGGTTACATATTCCAACTCATTATTGGCTACAAAATCTTCCAATTCTGCCCTGCGTGCAAATAACAGCGGACGCACAATTTTACCCTGTTTAGGTAACATACCCCTGATACCAGCAATTCCCGTTCCTCTGAAAAAATTCATCACAACTGTTTCAATATTATCATCCGCATGATGCCCGGTTACGATGAAGCTAGCCAACGATTTCCGGTCGTCGGTAGTCGGTAGTCGGTAGTCGACCCTCGGTCCTCGGTCGTCCGTCGTCAGTACTCGGTCTTCGTTCTTCGGTCCTCGGTCGTCCGTCGTCGGTAGTCGGTCGTCAGCTATCGGTCGTCCGTCGTCAGTCGTCGGCCGCCCTCCCCCCATCTTCTCATAAAACCACTGATACCGCAAATCCCTTGCTGTTGTTTCAATTGATTTTTTCCCGGCTAATGCAATTTTCTCTGTTTCAAATATTTTCACCAAAACCTCCACTCCATATTTCTCCCCCAGGCTTCTCACAAATTTTTCATCCCGGTCACTCTCCTCCCCTCTCAATTGAAAATTACAATGTGCAATTACAAAATGATAGCCTGCCTGTTTGCACAATTCGCACAAAACAACAGAATCTATTCCACCACTAACGGCCAGCAATAGCCTGTCGTTCGGTTGAAAGAGATTTTCTTTTTGTATATTTTGCTTAAATCTTTGTAACAGCTCCATAAAGTATCATTTTTTGCAGCTTTCCGGCCTGCCGGTTTTCAATCTTCCAGTTCTTCCAATGCTCCCTGTAATTCATTGTAAGCATGTTTATCCCCTGCTTTTTTAGCTTCACTCATGCCGTTTGTGTACACTTGTATCGCCTGTACTGCATCATTCAACCGTTCTAATAATTTGCCGAGGTGGTAATAAGATCCTACATAACCCGGCTCCCTTTGCAGAATTTCCTCAAACAAATTCCTGGCATCAGCATCCCGGTCAATTTTTATAAATTCCAATGCCAGCGCATGTTGCAGAAAACTATCCTGCGGAGATGCCAGTAAATATTCCTGTAATTTCTGTATCCTGTTCATTCCACAATTATTTTTTTAACAGAGTATGCAATCTATCGTTACTTCAATTACCTTTGCGATAGTTGCATAAACAACCATTATAAACGATTCTTAAAATTATTCCTGCATGAAAATATTAGTATGTATCAGCAAAACACCTGATACCACCGCAAAAATAGCCTTCGCAGATAACAACACGAAATTTGCCGGCGAGGGCGTACAATGGATTATTAATCCTTACGATGAATGGTACTCTCTTGTTCGTGCAATTGAGTTGAAAGAAGCCGATCCATCAACCGTTATTCACCTGGTTACAGTTGCGGGTGCAGATACTGACCCCATCATCCGCAAGGCATTGGCATTGGGTGGCGATGAAGCCATCAGAGTTAATGCAGATAGTCATGATAGTTTTTACATTGCTTCTCAAATAGCTGCAGTTGCAACAAACGGTAACTACGATCTTATTTTTACAGGCAAAGAAACCATCGACTACAATGGATCTTCCATTGGTGGTATGGTTGCCGAATTACTGGACATGCCTTACCTGAGCTTAGCTTCTCACCTCACTTTGGCAGGCAACAGCATAACCGTTGTTAGAGAAATAGATGGAGGCGAAGAAACCAACCAGGTTAATGTACCGGTAGTTGTAAGTTGTCAAAAAGGAATGGCAGAACAACGCATTCCCAATATGAAAGGTATTATGGGCGCCAGAACAAAGCCGTTGAAAGTGGTGGAACCGCAGGCAGTAGAGCCTTTGACATCTATCTCAAGTTTTGATTTGCCACCGGCAAAGGCTGGAGTAAAATTAGTTTCGGCAGATAATCCGGAGGAATTAGTGAGGTTGCTGCACGAAGAAGCGAAGGTTTTTTAATTGATAATTGGTTAGTTGATAATTGGATAATTGATAGTTGATAGTTGGCTAGTTCATAATTGATAATTGGTTAGTTCTTTATTGATAATTGATTAGTTGATAGTTGATAAATTTTGTATTTTGAAGATTGTAATCTTCCTATTTATTAATCTAAAAATATCAATTATGAAACAAAACTTTTTAAAAGACAAGAGCTTTTTATTTGCGGTACGAATGGTTAATCTATATAAGTACTTAAAGAAGGAACATGGGGAATACATCCTTTCACAGCAATTAATAAGAAGTGGAACTTCAATTGGAGCCTTAATGAGAGAAGCAGAACATGCAGAAAGTACAAAGGATTTTGTTCATAAATTAAACATAGGATTAAAGGAAGCCAATGAATCAAAATACTGGTTAGACTTACTTGTAGCAACAGAGTTTTTAACGACTAAAATGTATAATTCATTAAATAAAGATTGTGAGGAGTTGCTAAAGATGCTTATCTCAAGTGTAAAAACCAATAAGCTAAAACTTAAAAGCCAGCAACCAACATCAAAAAAATTATCAATTATCTAATTATCAACTATCAACTAAATAATTATCAACTATCAACTAAATAATTATCAATTATCTAATTATCAACTATCAACTAAATAATTATCAATTATCCAATTATCAACTATCAATTAAATAACTATCAACTAATCTTCAACTACCATGAGTGTTTTAATATTTTTAGACCAGGCCGATGGCCACATCAGGAAAGCATCTTTAGAAGCTGCATCGTATGGCGCTGCCATTGCATTACAAACAGGTACAACAGCCGAAGCCATTGTATTGGGTACTGTGTCGGAAGACCTCGCTGCATTGGGTATTTACGGTATTTCGAAAGTGCATACGGTGAGCAATGCAACGCTTAACCAGTTAGATGCGCAGGTTTATACCAAGGTTATTGCAGAAGCCGCTGCAGCAAGTGGAGCTACCGTAATCGTTTTTTCCAACAACTTTACTGGTAAAGCTATTGCGCCAAGATTGAGTGTGCGGCTAAAAGCAGGCCTTGTAACAGGTGCCGTAGCTTTGCCCGATACCAGCAATGCCCGCCCGGATGACCAGGTCGGACGGGGATTTGTAGTTAAGAAAAATGTATTCAGCGGAAAAGCATTTGCAAATGTGTCCATTAACACAGCTGTAAAAATCATTTCGCTCAACCCAAACTCCTACTCAATTACTACAACTGAGGGTGTTGCTACAGTTGCTGAATTTTCTACAACAGTAGATGCACCAAAAGTACAAGTATCGGCTACCAATAAAGTAGCAGGTGAGGTACCATTAACGGAAGCAGATATTGTAATTAGTGGCGGGCGTGGATTAAAAGGCCCGGAAAACTGGGCAATGGTAACAGATCTGGCAAAATTGTTAGGCGCTGCAACTGCCTGCAGCAGGCCTGTTGCGGATATCAACTGGCGTCCGCACCACGAGCATGTGGGACAAACTGGTATTGCCATTGCACCAAATTTATATTTTGCCATTGGCATTTCGGGCGCCATACAGCATTTGGCTGGTGTTAACAGAAGCAAGACCATTGTTGTAATTAACAAAGATCCGGAAGCACCCTTTTTTAAAGCAGCGGACTATGGAATTGTTGGCGATGCTTTTGAGGTAATGCCAAAGATTATAGCCGCAGTAAGAAAGTTGAAAGCTCAATAAAATAATTTTGTACCCAGCAGGATTGCTATGGGCAGCATTCTTGGCCTGTCCCGATTTTTTCGGGAGTCGCAGCCGATAGCTATCGGCTCTTATAAGGCATACCATTATTGAAATTTTATTAACTAATTTATTAAACAGCCTGTCATACTTACTTTATAAAACATTTTGAAACCAAAACACGGTTAAAATAATCATCAAAAACAACCCTTTGAAAACCGAAACAGTACTTTCCATATGAAAAATGTATTAGTTTCGTGGAATATTTATGAAGAAAATAGAATTGGAAATAGTAGCACTCTCTCACAGCATTACCCAAACGCATTCCTATGCCGTAGTATTGGGAGAAATAAACGGTTTACGCAGGTTGCCTATTGTTATTGGAGGCTTTGAAGCACAGGCAATAGCTGTAGCGCTTGAACGAATGAGCCCAAGCCGTCCGCTTACGCACGACCTGATGAAGAATTTTATGCTGGCTTTTAACGTAGACCTGCATGAAGTAATTATCAACGATTTACAGGAAGGCATTTTTTACAGCAAATTGGTATGCAGCAGTGAAAATGATACGGTAGAAATTGACTCCCGTACCTCTGATGCCCTGGCGCTTGCAGTAAGGTTTGGCTGCCCTATTTTTACTTACGACAATATTTTAGACAGTGCCGGCATACTGATGGAAAATGACGAGAAAAAGAAGAAAGCCAATGCACCTATTACCACAGAAACCGGAAGCAGGGAAGATTTAAAAGCATTGTCGCTACAGGAATTGAACACACTGCTAGGTGAAGTGCTGGAACGGGAAGACTATATTAAAGCCATCGCAATACGGGATGAAATCAATAATAGAAAAAAGTAGTTATTGCTATTTAATACCTAATTTTATATTTGCTAAATCCTATCCCTCAAAACAAATTAAATAAATTTTAAGCCTACCTGTTAATTACTTAGTAATTATTCTATTTGAATATTTACACGATTATTTTAAAATCCATCAATTCAACATCTCACCTATGGCCAGTAAAAAGCCAAATAAGTTAACTGTAAAAGACAGGGACAAAATCTATAAATTATTTAAAGAAAATAATTTTACCAAGCAGGAACTTGCTACTAATTTCAATTGCACACTCAGTGTAATTAAAAACATAATTGCCAATTACGATTCTCCGCTTTTCCTTCAAAGAATTCAAGCAAGCAAATCGGGCAAAAAAGATCCTATCTGTTTTGCAAACGAAACCTGGAAACAGGTAAGTTATCCCTCCAAAACAAAATACGAGGTTTCCAGCCTTGGCAGGGTAAGATCTTACTTCATCAGTAAGGAAAATCCAGCTATAATTAAGGGGGTTTTACAACAGGGCTATGTATTTTTGGATTACTTTAATACGGCAGAAAAAAGAAGGCTTAAAGTACCTTTTCATGTATTGGTTGCCGATCATTTTAATAAGAAAAATTCTCCTTTGCATAAACACATTATCCACCTCGATTTTAAAAAAGGGAACAATGTAGCCAATAATTTAAAATGGGTAACCGAAGCAGAAATGTATGAGCACAATAATAAAAATACGGTAGCCATAGCTGCAAGAGAAAAAGCAAATGCAGGAAGAACCAAAGGTGCAAAACTAACATTGGTGCAAGTAGAGCGAATTAGAAAATTGCTAAACGACCCCTTAAAAACTACAAGCAAAACACGAATTGCGGCCATGTACGGCGTTGCTCCAATGACGATTTACCGCATTCAGTCTGGGGAAATATGGGGTACAAAAGGTAATCATGTAACTTACGAGAGAAAGCTAAAGGCCAAATTAGATGAAGCTACTATAAAAAAAATCAGAAATAAATTACAACAAGAGGGTGCTGTACAGGCTACTATTGCAAAAGAATATGGCTTAACGCCTACTATCATCAGCCGTTTAAAAAATGGCAAAACATACAATTATTAAATAAACAAACAGCACATTGGTTGTATTTCCCAATTGTAAAATAAATATTGGTTTGTGTATTGGCTCCAAAAGAGCAGATGGCTTTCATAACCTTTCCACCATCTTTATTCCTATTCCTTTAACAGATGCGCTGGAAATATTACCTGCCAATTTACCAACCGGCAAACAGGTTATTTACTCCCAATCCGGTAATGCCATTGATAGCGCTGAAGCTGATAATCTCTGCATAAAAGCGTACTATCTTTTGCAAAAAGACTACCCTTTGTTGCCGGCAATACGCCTGCACCTGCACAAGACGATCCCGATGGGTGCAGGCCTTGGTGGCGGATCTGCAGATGCTTCTTTTACCTTACAACTGCTGAACAATCAATTTCAGCTAAATCTTTCTACCAATCAATTGATTGATTATTCCCTGCTACTGGGCAGTGATTGTCCTTTTTTCATTATTAACAAGCCTTGCTTTGCAACGGGCAGGGGAGAAATTTTGGAAGAATTGATTGTAGATTTATCTGCCTATAAAATCATGCTTATTAATCCCGGCATACACATCAATACCGGATGGGCCTTTAAGCAACTTCAATTATCCGGAACTAACCAAACAACTAATAATTTAAAAGAAGTAATAAATCAGCCTATTGAAACATGGAAACATCATTTAACCAATGATTTTGAATTGCCTGTATTTGACCTTCACCCGGAAATTAAAAAAATTAAAGAAGTATTGTACACCAATGGGGCAAAATATGCAGCTATGAGTGGCAGCGGAAGTACGATGTATGGCATTTTTGAAAAGGATTCGATACCAACAATAAAATTCCCGGAAAACTATTTTCTCAAAACATTACAACTATCATAATTGTTAGAATTTACTTAAATATTGCCGCAAGCTGTGTAACAGTGGTGCCATGTAAAAGCTTTGTGATAAATTGCAACACTTAAAAAAATTTAATGACGAAAACTTCCATTATCCTTAGCGCCGGTTTATTATTGAGCGCTGCTTGCTTTGCACAAAAAACAACAACAGAAGTACCTAATAACTGGCATCAGCTAGACAAAGACAGTACCGGCTATTATGGCATCAGCCTTAACAAAGCCTATGATTTTATTAAAACAAAAAAGCTAAAGAGCAGGCAGGTGGTAGTAGCCGTTATTGATAGCGGTATTGATACGTTGCATGAAGATTTAAAGCCAATTCTGTGGACCAACAAAAAAGAAATTCCAGGCAATGGTATTGATGATGACAAAAATGGTTACATAGATGATGTACATGGCTGGAATTTTTTAGGTGGCAAAGATGGCCGCAACGTAAAACAGGACAGCTACGAAGGAGCAAGGATTTATCACAAATTGAAAGCTAAGTTTGGAACGTTGGTTCCTGATGGATCTTCTGTAGATTCTGTAGAACTAGCTGAGCTGGAAGTATTTAAAAAAGCCCAACAAAAAGTGGTAGTTAATGTAGACCCGGCAGAAGTTGCATTCATGAAAAAAATGCTGCCGTCTTTCTTAAAAGGGGACTCCGTTATTAAATCAGAACTGGCAAAAGTTGAATACAATTGCACCGATCTTGAAAAATATACCAGCACCAATGCTGATGCTAAAAGAACAAGATCTTTCTTAACGCAGATATGCAAAGGCAATGGTACAGATGACATTTCCAATGTTCAGATTATTGAAGAATTTGAAGGCCAGTTAAGAAAAGCAGCCGCAGCTACAGATGCACCGCCAGCATACCGTAAAGATATTGTTGGTGATGATGAAAGCAACATCAACGATCGCTTTTATGGCAACAATGATATTATGGCCAATACGCCCATGCATGGCACCCACTGCTCCGGCATTATTGCAGGTGTAAGAAACAATGACAAAGGCGGAGATGGCATTGCAGACAATGTGCGCATTATGATGATAAGAGCTGTACCTGATGGAGATGAGCATGATAAAGATATTGCCACTGCCATCCGCTATGCAGTGGATAATGGTGCACAGATAGTAAGTATGAGTTTTGGAAAAGATTTTTCGCCTGAAAAAGAATGGGTGGATGACGCAGTAAAATATGCGGAGAAGAAAGGCGTGCTGCTGGTTCATGCAGCTGGAAACGATGCAAAAAATGTAGACAGTACAGATAACTTCCCTACTGTAAATTACCTGAATGGTAAAAGAGCCAGCAACTGGATTACAGTAGGTGCAAGTGGGGACCCTAAAAATGGTGGTGTAACTGCCAGCTTCAGCAATTTTGGTAAAAAGGATGTAGATGTGTTTGCCCCAGGTGTGCAGATATATGCTACCATTCCCGGAGGTAATACGTACGGTAAATTATCCGGCACCAGTATGGCTTGTCCGGTAGTAGCCGGCACAGCAGCCCTGATACTGGAATACTTTCCAAAATTAACAGCGCAACAGCTTAAATATGCAATCGAAAAATCCAGTACAATACTTGATGAGGAAGTAAATTTACCAGGCACAAATGAAAAAGTAAAACTAAGTGAGCTTAGCAAAACCGGCGGTTTGCTCAATGCATACGCTGCTATAAAACTAGCCAGCACGTTAAAAGGTGAACGTAAACCCATCAAGCTGGAAATATTACCTAAACCTAAATTAAAAAACAATAACAAAGGTTAAATCATACAACAACCAGGGCCGGATATTTTATCCGGCTTTTTTATGCCTTATCATTTTTATTTATAATTTGGTATTCATAAATTACAGGTTAGTTTATTTTTTTCTTTACAACAAAATGCAATAGCTATTACCAGGGGAGATAATTTATTTTCTATCTTTATTTTATTAAAGAAAAAAAGTTTGCAACTACATTATCAACTATCAATTATCTTATTATCAATTATCTAATTATCAACTATTAATTATCTAATTATCAACTATCAATTATCCAATTATCAACTATCAACTATCAATTATCCAATTATTAACTATCAATTAAAAAAATATCAATTAAACCACCATGTCAAAACCTTCCCCTACCAATTACCCCGGCTACTTTCAAAAATATATCGACCAGGTAACAGAATCCGATTTCTTTACAGCATTACAAAACCAAAGTGCTGGCCTTGAGCAATTTTTACAATCAATAACGGAAGAAAAATCTATGTTTGCTTACGCCGAAGGCAAGTGGACGATTAAGGAAATGTTGCTGCATATGAGTGATACGGAAAGAATTTTTTGTTACAGGGCTTTGTGTTTTGCAAGAGGAGAAAAAACGAACCTGCCGGGATTTGATGAAAACGATTACGCTGCCAACTCCGATGCAAACAGCAGAACCTGGGAAAGCATTGTGCAGGAATTTTTAATTGTACGAAAAGCCACAGAAGTGCTCTTTAAAAACTTTAGCGAGAAGGCTTTAGCAGGTATAGGTACTGCCAATAATAACCCTGCAACAGTGGCAAGCATTGGCTTTATATTGCTGGGGCACTTTTATCATCATAAAAAAATATTGGCTGAAAGGTATTTGTAATACGCCAGTTAAAAATGATACACGCTGCAAATTAGAAATAGACCATATAATTTACTTTTAGTTACAGGACTAATTTTGTTTTTGACATCATTTCTTGTATTTAATAAAAGTAACCTGATTGACATACATCTCCACGACACTTACTTCGTAATTGCTCATACACACATTTTTTGGTTATTAGCAATCGTAGCTTTTGTAGTATGGACAATTTATTTATTGACAAATAAAATACTCTATTCTAATGCTCTCACCTGGACTCATGTAATTATTACAACCCTGACACTTGGACTTTTTGCATCAACACTATTTTTTGGAGAGCGTTTTTCTAATCCAACACCAAGACGTTATTATGATTATAGTACTTGGAATTCATTAGACTTGTACTCAACACACGCAAAGACATTTGCCATTACGATTTTTGTATTGCTATTTGGCCAAATTATTTACGTTATAAATTTAATTGCAGGGCTATTTAAAAGAAATACTTAAAAGCTTACATTAGGTTTGCTGTAAGGCTGACAGGTTTCAGGAACGGGTATTTGTAAAACTATCAACTTCACCCGGCCAAAACGAGCAATCAATGTCAGCCATGCAGCAAGCCCCGCTTGTAGTATTACTGTATATCAACCCAATTAAAACAAAACAGCCGCTTCAATAGATGCGGCTGTTTTGTTAGTTGTAAATGTTATTGAAGTGTAATTAATTCTTTTTAGCATCGCCTGCATTGCTGTTCAATGCAAGGTTGCTTTGTGTAATCATATTGTTAATGATCTTAACCGTTTCGTCAATATAAATATCAGCTTTAACCCTGTTAATAAACTGTTTGTTTTTTTCAACCTTGTCTTTATCAGGCGCCATTTTAGTTGCATCAGTAAATTTAACAGAATCTGCCTCCAGGTTTTTAACCATTCCACCTTTGCCTGCATATAAACTATCTAAATTTTTATAGGCTGATTTTAATTGCTTTTGTTCTGCCTGATATTTAGCCAGGTTAAGTGGATAATCTTTGTCATTTTGTTTATAAATCCATTCAATTTGTTTTTTTATTCCTGCAAAGGTTGCACTTGTTTTTATTTGCTCATTAGCAGCAGCAACTACGGCATCGGTGCTGTAAGTAGATACCCATGGTTTGTAATCTGCTTTACCAATTTCATCCCAGCTTAATGCAGTTGGATTGTCTTTTTCTCTTGTTTTTGCCAACTCATACCTGTCTGGTATTACTACATCCGGCGTTACACCCCGTAATTGGGTTGCGCCGCCATTAATACGATAGAATTTCTGCAGCGTTAGTTTAACTGTTCCCAAATCTTCTGCTTTTTTACTACCAATCTGAAACTCAGATTCGGGGTTTAATGGAATGGTACGTTGTACTGTTCCCTTGCCATAAGTTGAACTGCTGCCTACAATAATACCACGCTCATAATCCTGAATAGCAGCAGCAAATATCTCTGATGCAGAAGCACTGTATTCATCTACCATTACCGTTAATGGCCCGGTATACAATACGCTTTTATCCCTGTCTTTTAATTGTTGCGGTTGAACATTTTCACGGCCTTTTACCTGGCACACAGGTCCGTCTTCAATAAATAAGCCCACCATCTTCACCACTTCCGGAAGCGATCCTCCACCATTACTTCTTAAATCCATAACAATGCCTTCTACATTTTCCGCCTTCAGTTTCACTATTTCTTTGGCAACATCATCAGAGCATCTTGCGCCATTCGGATTTTCAAAATCCATATAAAATTCCGGCAAATAGATATACCCTATTTTATGCTCGCCATTTATGATTACGCTTTTTGCAAAAGTATCATCCAGCTTTATTTCATCTCTTTTAAGAATGATTACTTTAATGCTGCCATCTGGTTTTTTAACGGTAAGCCTTACTTCGGTTCCCGCCTCCGACCCTCTAATCAATTTTACTGCATCTGTAACGGCATACCCTGTAACATCTACCGGCTCCCCGGTTCCCTGGGCTATCTTGATAATTTCATCATTCACACTCATTTGACCCGATTTCCATGCTGGTCCGCCGGAGATAAGGCTGGCGATTTTAATTTTACTTTCTTCCTCTTTTAACTGTGCGCCTATTCCATAAAACTTTCCACTCATCATTTCATTAAATCCCCTGCTTTCGATAGGTGCAAAATAACTGGTGTGGGGATCCATTTCTGTGGCAATGTTATTTAAAAACTCGCTAAACAATTCATCAGATGTATTGTGATTTTGCAAGGTTGTAAAATAGCGGCCTATCTGTTTCCGAACCTGGTCACGAGCTTCTCTTTCCAACGTACTATCAGCCTTATAAACAAATTTAACGGCTGGTTTGGCATCCTTACTTTCAGTGCTGTCTGTAACTTCAATTGTCTTTTTATCTTTATTGCGTTCCCTGTCGTCTAAATAATCAGCATATTTGGATAGCACCAAATATTTTAGGCGCTTACGCCAAACTTCCTTGCGGGCAACTTCATCTTTAGCATATGAAAGCTTTTCACCATCCATTTCAATATTTTCATCTTTAGTAAAATCGAATGGTTTACTTAAGATATCATCGTAAAACAGGGAAGCCTGCTTTAGCCTTCTGGAGTAGGATTCGCTGATAAAATAGAATGACTCCAGCCTGCTGCCGTGAATCTCATCATCTATTGTATTAATATATTTTTGAAAGCTGTCTACATCTGCTTTTAAAAATATACTCTTGTCCTCATCCAGTTCTTTTACAAAAGCTTTTAGCACAGCCGCAGAAAAATTATCATCAATTTTTTTGGGACTGTAATGTCCTTGTTCCAGCAGTAATCCAACATTGTGCAAAATCTTTTCATTCTTCGATTTTGGATTATCGCTGGCACTGCTTTTCGAAAAAGCAAAAAAGAAACTTGCAACTGTTAAAACCAGTAATACAGGAAAGAATTTTTTATTCATAATAATTTGCCTTAATTGTAGCATAAAGTAAAATTAACGGAAAAACGCTTGTATTTATTTCAACAACAGCTGGCACGTCACTAATGTTTTCTTAAAACTGATAAGTGGTTAAAATGAGGTTAAGGAAATAATAGTTAAAATAATAAAGTGAAAAGCTTAGGCTACAGGCGGCAAACATTGCAAATCTGCTATATTTTTATCTTACCAGCTGCCTTTAAAATAAGAAAGCCCTCCCTAAAAAGGAAGAGCTTTCTATAATGGGTAATCGAGGGGGCTCGAACCCCCGACCCTCAGAATCACAATCTGATGCTCTAACCAACTGAGCTACGACTACCGTTTTTTATTACAGGACGGCAAAAATAATAAAAAACACGGCTTAAGCAAAATTACATTTTCAATAAGCTGATTTTTTATTCAATGTTCATTCGGAATAAAAAAGAAAGTATTTAAAATATAACAGGTGATTCTACACGAATATTGGGTGGCTTCCTGTCATTTAATGAGGTTTTATACTTGAATATGCTGTTTCTTTGCAGCCACAAACTTTTTTTATGCATTGGACAGGCTATATCATTACCCTAGTATTATCAACCTTTACCGGCTGGGTTACTACCTGGATTGCAGTAAAAATGTTGTTTCATCCCCGTAAACCAATTAAATTTCCCGGCTTTACCTTGCAGGGAATTTTCCCCAAAAACCAACGGCTGATTGCAGAAAAATTAGGACAGGTGGTAGGAAAAGAACTGCTGTCGTTCGATGAAATAGAGCAAAAAGTAACCAACCCCGAAAATCTGCAAAAATTAAAACCAGAAATAGAAGCGCACATAGACGGCTTTTTAAATAACAGGCTAAAAGAAGTTTTTCCCATGTTAGCTATGTTTATTGGAGAAAAAACCATCAGCCAGTTAAAAGAAGCTTTTTTAATGGAACTGGAAAATCTTTTTCCCATCCTGATGAAAACCTATATGACTAAATTACAGCATGACCTTGACCTGGAGAAAATTGTGACAGAAAAGGTTGCAGCATTTTCTTCTGAAAAACTGGAAGACATTCTACTGCAGATTACTAAAAAAGAATTTAAATTCCTTGAATTTATTGGTGGCTTTTTTGGACTCCTGATAGGTATTGTGCAAGTTTTATTAGCTGTACTTACCCGATAATATTTTCTCATAGCATACATTGTATTTACCACTCATCAATTAAACGACTGTTTAGTGAAACTTTATGGGAGAAATTTGTTCTCCGAGTGAATTATTATATTTCAAAAAAAATAACTGATGATTAAGCAAGTTTTATGTTTTTTGGTATTTAGCTGCTTAGCAGGTATGGTTTCTGCTCAATTTCCCGGGGCCGGTGGAAGGGCTGGCGGTCAGAATATGAATATGGGGCATTTTTACGGAAAAATTGTTGATGCGGCAACCAATAAAGGTATTGATGCAGCTTCTGTTCAATTAATTCAAAATAAACTGGACTCGGTAACTAAAAAGAGAAAAGATGTTATTGTAGCTGGCATGCTTACCGATAAAAAAGGAGAATTTAGCCTGGAAAGCCTGGCTGTATTGGCAACCTATAAATTAAAAATTACCGCAATTGGTTACAAATCAATTGAACAGAAAGCCGTTTTTGAAATGAATATGGGATCAGCTAAACCGGGTGATTTTACCAGTATGATTAATGCTGTTGACAAAGATTTAGGAAATATTAAATTGCAATTAGATGCCCTGCAACTGCAGGAAGTAACCATCAACAGTTCTAAGCCTTTGCTTACCATGAGTATTGACAGAAAGATTTTTAATGTAGAGAAAAACCTTACCAGTATTGGCGGTACAGCTGTTGATGTAATGAAAAATATACCGGGGATAAATGTAGATATTGATGGCAATGTGAATTTAAGGAATGCAGCGCCCCAGATATTTGTTGATGGCAGACCAACTACCATGACCCTGGAACAAATACCCGCTGACGGCATAGCAACGGTTGAAATTATTACCAATCCTTCCGCAAAGTTTGATGCTTCGGGCGGTGGTGCAGGTATTTTAAATATTGTAATGAAGAAAAACCGTAAAACCGGTTACAATGGAAGTATAAGAGCTAGTATCGACAGCAGGGGTAAACCGGGCTTTGGTGGCGATGTAAATATCAGGCAACAAAAGATTAACTTTTTTGCCGCAGGCCAGGTTGGATTTCGTAAAAGTATCAGTGATGTTTATACCGAAAGAACCGATTTTTTGAATAGCGCTACCGCAAATTTTATTCAAAATAATGGCCCTGTAGGGCAGGGCGTATTTGGTTTTGGAAGAGCCGGTTTTGATTATTTTATTGATAACCGTAACACACTAACAATAAGTGGTAATATGGTTAAAGGCCAGTTTAAAAACAACGACTTAATAAATATCATCCGGGATACCTCTTTTAAAAATATAAATGGAAATGATAGTATTAACAGTGATTACGGTAACAGAACCAGTTATAGCAAAAGTAATTTCAGAAACGCAGGAGCAACAATTAGTTTTAAGCACAACTTTTCTAAACCCAGTAAAGAGATTTCTGCTGATGTAAATTATAACAGCAGTAAAAATGACAACATCAATGAATTTGGAACCCAATATTTCACTCAATCAGCAGTACCTAAAACACCGCCTGTTTTTCAAAAATCGGAAGGTGGTGGTAATTCCGAACTTTTAACCTCACAGATAGATTTCTCTAATCCAATTACAACAAAAATAAAAATAGAAGCTGGCGCCAGAATCGCCATCAGAAGTTTTTACAGCTTCAATAACAACTCTATAAAAAATCTTCAAACAGGAGAATATACCAGTATCCCCTCTTTAAATAATACATACGAATACAAAGACAGGGTATTGGCAGCCTATACCACTTTTGCACAACAACTAAATAAATTCAACTACCAGGTTGGATTGCGGGTAGAAAGTTCCAAATATGACGGTACACTAATTACCCAGAACAAAAGTTTCTCCAACGAGTTTCCTTTTAGTTTGTTTCCAAGTGCTTTTGCAACCTACAAACTTACTGGAAAGCAAGACCTTCAGTTAAATTATTCAAGGAAAATTAATCGCCCTAACTTTTTTCAACTGATACCATTTATTGATTACACAGATTCATTGAATTTATCCCAGGGCAATCCTGATTTAGTTCCTGAATTCACCCATCTGTTTGAATTTTCCTATCAAAATCAAATTGCCACCGGCCATAACTTTTTAGCTACCCTGTATTATAAAAATACTGAAAATGTTATTTCACGCTACCAGTTCAAGGATAAAAATCCGAACCCTGCTGGAAAACCAGATTCATTGATATTTACTACTTATGCCAATGCCAGTGTAACCTATACGTATGGCCTGGAGCTAACTTCAAAAGATAAAATAACCAAGTGGTGGGATTTAACCAGCAACTTCAACTTTTTTAATGCCACGCTTAATGCAAATAATTTACCAGGAGGAATAAATAGCAGCCAGGCAAGCTGGTTTGTAAAAATCAACAACAGTTTTAAGTTTCCAAAAAATTATTCTATCCAGCTTAGTGGTGATTACCAGGCCAAAACATTGGTTGCGCCGGGCGGTGGCGGTGGCGGACGTGGAGGAGGCCCTATGTTCGGTGGAGGTAATACACCAAATGCACAGGGATTTATCAGGCCAATATATGGAGTGGACATTGCCCTTAGAAAGGATTTCTTAAAGAATAATGCTGCTTCTTTAACGCTACAGGTTAATGATATTTTCAAAACAAGACTAAACAGTACTTTTTCCCAATCTGTATTCTTTGAGCAAAATTCGGAACGAAGAAGAGACTGGCAGGTTTTCAGACTCAATTTTAACTGGCGCTTTGGCAAAATGGATGTAACCTTATTTAAGCGGAAAAACAACAGAATAGATACTGAAGGTATGCAGGGAATGCAGGGCAATAACTAACGAAATACGATAGCCGTTGCAGCAGATTTCAATTTATTCAATTATTATCTGTTAGCAAAACTTATCAAAAAAGCAGCATTTTTCAATGCTGCTTTTTTGCTTAAAATATTTAAGTTAATTTGCCGCCTTACTTATAAAACCTTTTCATGAAGAACATCAGTTTTAAAGCCATTACGCCGCACCTGGTAGCCATTGCGGTATTTTTATTAATAACCGTAATATTTTGTAAGCCAGCCTTGGAAAGCGGTGTGATTTTGCAACAGAGTGATGTTACAGCTGTGGAAAGCATGAAACACCAGAGTGAGATTTACAAGGAAACACATGGCGTGTACCCGCTTTGGATAACGAGTATGTTTAGCGGTATGCCAGCCTACAATATTATTTTTGAAGGTCCATTTTCACCGTTCACTTACATTAACAAAGCATTTCAACTGTGGCTACCCAAACCATTGAATTTCTTTTTTTTAAGTTGTATATGCTTTTACATTTTTTGTATGTGCATAAAAATCCGGCCACTCATTGCCGTAATGGGGAGTCTTGCTTTTGCATATAGTACTTACAACCCCATATTGGTTGTAGCCGGGCATGATACCAAGCTGCTGGCGCTCGCCTATGCCCCTGCCCTGCTGGGTTCTATACTTTTGTTGTTTGATAAAAAATTTGTTTCCGGCTTTGTGTTGACTGCCGTATTTGCCAACCTCCACTTGATGCAAAACCACCAGCAGATAAGTTATTACCTGTTTATTATTATCGGCATTATGACGTTGTTTTACATTGCTAAATGGATTAAAGATAAAGAACTGTTGCACGGGGTTAAAGCGATGGGGCTGGCTATTGCAGCAGCGGTATTGGCCGTAATGATCAATGCCATTTTATTATTTCCGGTATACGATTTTGCCAAATATTCCAAACGTGGCGGACAACTGGTGATGGATGAAAAAGCAGCTACCAACAGCAGCAAAACTACTAACAATAAAACAACCGGTCTATCAAGAGACTATGCTTTTCAATGGAGTAACGATAAAATAGAATCGTTTACGTTGATGTTTCCCGGCATAGCCGGATATGGCAGTTATTTTTCTCAAAGAGATGGTGAGTATAATATTTTTCCTAAGCTGGATGAAAACTCCCACGTAGCAGCTTACCTGGGAGAAAAATTAAACATGCCCGAAAACCAGGCAGATGAAATGGCAGCCAATTTATCTGGCCGGGTGTATTGGGGAGGCAAGCCTTTTACCAGCGGTCCTGCTTATGTTGGTTCAGTTATTTGTTTGCTTTTTTTATTGGGAATGTTTATGCTGGATGGTAAATATAAATGGTGGATGCTATCTGCAAGTGTAGTTGGAATTATTTTGGCGACGGGTAAAAACATGCCCGGCATCAATAATTTCCTGTTCGAATACCTGCCATTTTACAATAAGTTCCGAACACCGGAAATGGCCCTTGTGATACCAGAAATATTGTTTCCGATGATAGCGGTATTAACGGTAGAAAAAGTAATTACCGGAGATGCAACTGAAAACATAAAAAGATTTAAATGGGGCGCAATTGCTGTAGCAGCTTTATTTGTAATAATTGGCGCTTTTTATTTTACATCGGATTATAGCAACGAAAACAAACAACGCACAAGTGCAATAAATATCGCTTTTTCAAAACAAGACAGTACGTTAAACAACCAGTTGCAGGAGATCAATCAAAAATATGAAGCTCAGTCTGACAACAGGGTGTACGAAGAATTGTTGTACCAAAGTAAAGGCGATACTCAAATTGCAAAAGGATTACTTAGCTCGTTAAGAAAAGACAGGGAAAGTTTTTTCAGGAACGATATTGTAAGGGCTTTATTTTTCTCGCTGCTTACCTTGGCAATCATTGCCCTGTTTCTGTACAAAAAAATTAACAGTACAATTGTAATGATTGCATTGCCCATTCTAGTAGCTTTTGATTTGATACCTTTTGGAATGCATTATGTAAATGAAAAAAGTTTTGAATCAGCTGATAAGTACCAGGCCAATCAGTTTACGCCTTCAGACGCTGATAATCAAATTTTACAGGATAAAGACCCCAACTACAGGGTTTTGGATATGTCTGGTGGCGATCCATTCCAGGATTCAAAGCCCTCCTATTTTCACAAATCAATTGGTGGGTATCATCCTGCAAAAATTGGTATTTATGATGATTTAGCCACTTACCAGTTAAGCGGACAATTGAACCCGTCAGTATTGAACATGCTAAATACTAAATATTTAATTCAAAAAAGCCCGGATGGCAAAAGTGCGAATGCCATTCAAAACCCGGGGGCATTGGGTAATTGCTGGTTTGTAAATGGCGTACATTTTGTAAATGGACCGGTAGCCGAAATGAAAGCATTAAATGATTTCAGCCCGGCAGATACAGCAGTAATTGATAATAGTTTTAAAAATATCGTTACCGGTTTTGCTCCTGCAGATAGCAATGCAACTATTAAGCAAACAGCTTTTGATAACATGGCCATTAAATATGAAAGTAACAGCAATGCCGCTAACCTGGCAGTGTTTAGCGAAATATTTTACAAAGACTGGAAGGCTTATTTAGATGGAAAACTGGTGCCAATAGCCAAAGCCAATTATGTATTAAGAGCATTGGTAGTTCCTGCTGGCAAGCATACGATTGATTTTAAATTTGAACCCAAAGTATTTAATACCAGCTATACTATTACGATGGTATCCAACTGGCTGTTGTTTGCCATCCTGATATGGTTTGGCTATTATACCTATAAGAAAAATGAGGACAAAAATTAAGAATGGCCAGCAGCAGTAACCAGCGTCTTTTTTTAAATGCAACCGATAAACTTGGTGAATTAATCAATTCAAAAGCCAATGAATTATTTGTTTCATTAAATAGTTTTGACACAAATTCATTGGGGATTGCAGACACCTATGGCGATTATTTTATTCATCATCATTTAGGTAAACGCTTATTTTTTTCTATCCAAAACAGTGCACACATTTTATATGAATCAATACAACGTTGTAATAAACCTGTTAATGAAATAAATGCCATTGATTATGGCGCAGGGCTGGGCACCTTGTTTATGCTTGGTGGCATGCTGGGCTGCAAACAATTTGATTACAACGACCACCTGCCCGATTGGCAACCAACAGCAGCAGCTGTTTGCAAGGTGGCTGGCATAAACATTACCAATTATGTAATGGGAGATATAAATGCGGTAACTGATTTTGCAACGGCTAATAATTTCCAGTACGACATAGTTGTTTCGAGAAATGTAATAGAACATATTTATAGTTTACCGGAATTTTATTCAGTCCTTTATAGGCACAATCCCAAGGCCATTGTCTATTCAACTACAACGGCTAATTTCCATAATCCGGCAATGCGGTTGTACCATATCTACATACATAAAAAAGTAGAAAAAAAATATTACCGGCAGCAACGGGTGGAGGAGATAAAAAAAATACAACCGCTGATACCGGTTGATCAGTTGACAAAGTTAACTGAGTTTACTAGAGGCAAAGGTCAACAGGATTTTAATGATACTGTGGAAAATTACGTAGCCGGAAAAGCCATCCAAACAGATGCAACACTTCGCAGCAATACCTGCGATTGCATCAATGGAGTGTGGAGCGAACATCTGCTAAATAAAAAAGAATATGCAACAATCATAATGGATGCCGGTTTTAAAATGGAATTTTCTGCCGGGTATTGGGATACACATTATTCTTCCGCAGCAATGAATGTGCTGGCGAAAATATTAAATTCACTTATTTTAATGCTGGGAAAAAAGAACGGCATCATGCTATCACCTTTTGTAAATGTTGTAGCCTGCAATTAATAACATGGATGTATCCATCATCATAATAAATTATAAAAGCTGTGCATTGGTAATGGATTGCATTCGAAGTATTGTGCAACAAACCAAAGCTGGCAGCTACGAAATTATTGTGGTGGATAACGACTCAAGAGATGGTGCCAAAGAAAAAATACTTGCTAAATATACAGAAGTGGAATGGGTGGAAATGGGCTACAATGCCGGCTTTGCAAGGGCAAACAATGCAGGCATGCAGATTGCCAAAGGTGCGTTTGTTTTGATACTGAATGCGGATACTATTATATTAAATGGCGCTATCAATAAAAGTATTGAGCTCCTTAAAAATTATCCGGATGCAATTGGCTGTGGCGTTCAACTGCTGAATACAGATGGCACCACTCAAATAAGTGGCGCTCATTTTATTAAAGGTGGATTAAATACCTTGCTTCCCCTGCCCTATCTTGGCAGATTGATAAGATACCTTGGTTACAAATTTAAAAGCACCATTCCGAGTGTACAGGATGTACAGCAGGATGTTGAAGTAGACTGGGTGGTGGGAGCATACATGCTGATAAAAAAAGAAGTACTTGCAAAAGCAGGATTATTTGATGAAGACTTTTTTATGTACGCTGAAGAAATAGAATGGTGTGCCCGTTTGCGTAAACATGGCAAACTGGTATTGTTTGCTGCACCAGCAATCACCCACATTGGAGGCGGTACCAGTAGCGATTATTACAGCACAGAAGAAACAGAGAATGGTAAAAATTTGTGGAATAAAAAAGGCCGGCAAATTATCGTGTCCAATATGTTGCGTATCCGCAAACAGTTTGGTGCAGGTTGGTTCCTGTTAGTTATTAGTGCCTATATTTTTGAAGTACCGGTATTTGCTATTTGCCTGTTAATAGAAAAAATTGTTCATGCCGGCAAAGCAAAATATAGCTGGAAAAATGTAAGGGACTATATGGGCAATATGGCCATATTATTAAAATACTTTTTCAAGATTTTCCAAAACAAAAAATACTTTTACAAAGTAGCCTGATATTGATACCATGCAGTTATCCATCATCATCATTAATTACAATACCTATAAGCTCACCTGTAATTGTATTGCATCTATCAAAGAAAAATTGCTGGAGGTTGACTATGAAATTATTTTGGTTGACAATGCTTCTGTTGAATGTAATCCGGATCTTTTTAAAGAGCAATTTCCTTTCATCAATTTAATAAAAAGCCCTACTAATACCGGTTTTACCGGCGGTAATAACTTAGGTGTGGATGCAGCTAAAGGAGCCTATTTATTGTTGTTGAACAGTGACACAGAGCTCATCAATAATGCACCTAAAATTTGTCTTGATTATATTCAGCAGCATAAAGAAGCAGGAATGGTTAGCTGCCAGCTATTGTATCCCGATGGTAAAGTGCAATACAACTGCCGTAGGTTCAGAACCATTCATTGGGAATTGCTGGAAGTATTTCCGGTATATAAATTATTATCGAAAGCTAAACGGGAAGCGCTGATGCTGCACCATTATTTTGATCATCAAAGTTTTGCTCATTGCGATTGGGTATGGGGTGCCTATATGCTGTTTCCAAAGTCAATCATTCAGGCGTTGCCAAAGAAAAAACTATCTGATGATTTCTTTATGTATTGTGAAGACACCTTATGGTGCTGGGACTTTAAACAGCTAGGATATAAAATTCATTTTTTACCACAAGCCAAAGTGATGCACATTCACAAAGGAAGTGTGAGTAAAGACAAATGGATTAAGATAAGAACCACGTCTATAAAAAACCATGCATCATTTATGCATAAATTTTATCCTGGTTTTAAATGGTACATTTTTGCGGCTATCTATTTTACCAAACAATATTCGGCACTATGGCTTGGTAAGATTTTAAAATAAACAGCAGTCATCATCTCCTTTTTAACTTCAATAGAATAGCCAATTTTATTTAAACGCTTGTTAGGGGTTTTCAAAATTGATTAACGAAACATTTACTTTTTTGTACATCGTTTAACTTTTCCTTTTCAATTGCTGAATTAATTTTACATCATACAATTCAAGTAAATTAATTTAAAACTTCTTAGAAAAATTTGGTATTTTAATCCTCCCCTTTTTTGAATAATTGATGAGATGTATCTTTTTATAGGGTTAATCAGTGTTCCGTACTATTTGCAAAGTCGTTTAACTTGGTGAGTATCTCCATTTTAAGCGACTTTCTTATTTTGGGATATCCTTTTAGAAATCCCTTTTTACTGTTACTTTCTCCAAATGTATATTCTGGAATTCGCCCATTATTCTCTTCTGAACGGATTTCCGTTCATTAATGCGATCAATTTTGAAAAACCGCTTATCAGATAGAAGCTAAGACTCGATTGATTTTGAAGAACCCATCTTTTCCAACAAAGAATATATCTTCCATTACCCAATCTCATTTCCATTTTCCACAATCAAATCCGTATTGTGGAAAATATTTCACGCTTACAATTCATAACAGATTCATTTTCAGTTAATTAATTTTTGGCACAATATGGGCATTATAATATACAACTAAGGAATTGAAAAAAAGAAAAGTGAAGATGGCAAGCGAGGAAAAAATTCCTTTACAAACAAAACAGTTCTAAAATAATTATAGGGTTCAGTTTTCAGTGTTCGTTTTCAAGAAATAAAGTCGTTTAATATGGTCTGGATCACCATTTTAAGCGACTTTCTTGTTTTGGACAACTCCAACTCCCATCATGTTTTGATGACGACGGCACAACTTCCATTTGTAGTTGGCATCCACAGAATGTATTTTTTATATTTTCTGGCATTTTTCCATTTTCCATTCGAAAAATCCACAATACGGAGAAAAACGTCTTCACTCATTTTGCAACTAACTCATTTTCAGCTAGTTAATTTATTGGCACGATTTGAGCCTTATATAAAACATCTTAGGAATTAAAAAAAAGAAAAGTGGAGATAGCAAGGATGGAAAAAAATTCTTTATAAATAAAACAGTTCTAAAATAATTATAGGGTTCAGTTTTCAGTGTTCGTTTTCAAGAAATAAAGTCGTTTAATATGGTCTGGATCACCATCTTAAGCGACTTTCTTGTTTTTGGTATACCCTTATTGCTAATTCGGAATCAGGTTAATCGGGATAATTATTTCCCACCTGTTAACTGCATTCGGGTTGCGTAAATCTCTATCTAATAATCGGGCATACCTTACGCCGATACTGACCGGCAGCGAATTCCATATTTTAGTATCAAAATAAATTTCTGTTCCTGTACTCCGGCTCTTTACTTCAGCTAACCTGCCACCAACAAATTTTGTTAAAGCGCTACTGTAGTCATAAAAAAGGTTGGTTCTTATCCGTTGAATAAAAAATATATTTCCAATACCCCAATCAGGATAGAATAATGGAATATGGTAGTTAACCCCAAACTTGAACATCCTGCGTTGGTTAAGTGCCTCGTAGCCTCTTGAATAGGGGAAATTATTGCTGAACAAATCAGGTAAAGTATCCCTGCGTTGATAAGCAGCATTTAATACCAGGCTATGGTTAGTAAATAAGCCGGGGAAATAAAATGAAGAGGAAGCCACTATTTTATTGTTTTTAAAAAACGTAAATGCATCTCGATAGTTTATAGAAATGGTTTGTGCCCAACGGGGATTGATGTGTTGTTTTGCCTGCCTGCTTTGGTTGGTGAATGAAAAAAAAGTGTTGATGAACTTATGTGCTTTGTTTGCAAAAATATCTTTACCAATTCCGATGTAAGGAATTTGCTCTACGTTGTATCCTGCACCAAAACGCAGGTATTTAAAAGTGCGCCCGTTAATAAATTGAAAAGGAAAAAATAAGCCTGCACTTAATCTTGCTGAGTTAAATTGTATTCCCTGGCCTAGTGCAGTATCAATATACCGGTTAAAAACACCTTCAACCCCCATATTTAAAAATGGGAAGATACCGCCATACAAAGCATTGAACCCAACAGCATGGCTCTGCTCGTTCCGGTTGTAGGTGTACGTTACATTATTGGTGAAGGTGCTTAAAATATTATCACTGTAAAACTGGTACCCGTATTCTGGGTCGTTTGTAAATGGCCTGGCACTATGAAAATTAAACAGGTGGAAACTTTTTTTATAGGGTTCGATTGACATTGTTGAATCTTGTATAATATTTAAAGCCGAGTTACCCTTTTGTTGAAGCGCCTGTTGTACACCTATAATTCCAGTACTATAAACAGTAGCAGTTTGCATTGGGGTCCATAAAAGATTGTTCTTTTCTATTTGCGCTAATCTTGATCCATCAACAGTAAAAGCACTTACTACCAATTGTCCTTTACTATTTACAGCAGGCTGATAAATACCGGTTACATTATCGGTGAGTTGAAATTGATTTTTAGTTTTAACATCAACAGCAAATATTCTATCTGCCAGCCACTTACTTTTTTCGGTTAACCCACCCTGTGAATTATTCATCCGGGAATAATACACCGTATCATTTTTTACAACCGGAAATCCCAATACATTATTTGTAAATGGAGTAAGCAGGTCTGTTTGTCCGCTAATTAAATCAATTTTTATCAATGCCATTTTACCATCCGGATGACGAACAGCGGAAACGGCTTCCTTATTATTGAGGTATTTTGTTTGGGTAAAAAAATAATTATTGGGATTGGGTATCTCCATAATAAGCTCGCCTGTACTGGCATTGAGCCGATGCAGGTAATTACTGCCATCTTCATTTACCTGCACTGCCAGTATTTCATTGGCAGCTGTATTTATATCCGGTGAAAAATATTTTGACTTAAAGCTTAGTTGTTTTTGTTCCCTGGTATAAATATCCAGCAACTGTATTACGCTGTAATCCCGGTTAGTCCATCGTGGATCCGATTGAAAAGCAGCATAGACAATTTTGCCTTTGTTGTAAGAAAAATAGTCATCAATCACATAATCTTTTACCCGGATTTTTTCTTCCTTTCCATTGATGATAAAATAAAATGAATTGATTTCTTTGTACGATTTTTTTGTTACTACCAACGTATCATCACTTACAAAAGCAGGATACAGATAATCTGTTACATTATTCTTTTGAACCGCTGTAATATATTTATTGACCTCAATTACCTTATCCTCAGCAGGCAATAATCTCGTTTTAAAATGTTGTAAGGCATCCTGTTGAAATTGACGGTAGCTTACACCTGAATACCGTTCAATAGCTCTGTTAAAAGAATAAAACAATCCTTTAAAACGCACTGCATCCTGGGTTACCTTTCTCCAAAAATCGGCGCCGTATTTTTCGTAACCATAGGCAACCAATGGGTAGCCCAATGCGTAATGATCCGGCACAAAATCTTTTAGCGAACCGCTGCGCAACTTCATCCAGTTATAATTTTTATTGGATTGCCAAAGTGATTTCATCCCATTAAAAAAATAGGGTAATCTTCCCCTGCCCTGGTTACTTACCAACGTTTCCTGCCATACAGCATCGCCTTCAAAAAAATAATCGGGGATAGTAATTCCATTGGCGAGCAACTGTCCTTCCTGCCCAAGAAAAAAGGAAAATACTTTGGTTAACCCTTCATTGAAATTACTGAATTGCTGCATGTGCCTGTTTTCATGAATCACCAGGTTATCGTCCCAACGTAAACTGCCGTTTGAAAAATTATCCTGATCCGGCGTCATATAAAATTCGCTGATAACCGGTGCCAGCCTAACATACGCATTGGGAACGGTAGTTTGATTGAGCAATACAATATTCCACTTTCGGCTTTTATATCCGATACTGTACAACGTAGTAGTGTCCAGCATACTCACAATATTATGTATGCGCCTCGCCTGGCTGTCGCTCCCGTTTGTGAAAATTACTTTTGCGTTCGCATCATCAACCTGTTTCCATTTTAATGAAGCAGGATTACCTCCAAGATTTTGCGCCTGGCTAAAAGTTGAAAGTAGTAAAAGAAAAAAAACAAGTTTCAGCGTGGATAATTGCATGGGCTAAAGTTACGTATTCATGCATCAATATTTATTTATCAGGAGAATAGAAATTATAGTATGTAAGGGGAAAATAGTAAGCTGGATCTCTGCTGGTTTTGAGACAAACCTTACTAGTTACGAAATCACTTTTATGAGCAGACCATATTCACTTATTAATAAATGAAACTTGAATTATACAAACTGTTTGAATAAGATAATAAGGTCGGTTATATTCAATTGAAAAGTTTACTAAGGTTTAAAGAAAGGCAATTAAACATTCACTAATTTATCCCTCGAGAAGTATATCAACCAATCTAACGAATAGCGATTATTATTTCCCCATCAAATATTCCACAGCCAAAGCATAGCCCTTTAAACCAAGGCCACTGATTACACCGGCGCTTTTACCGCTTACATGAGAAAGTTTTCTGAAATCTTCCCGACCAAAAATATTGGAGATATGCACCTCCACTACCGGAGTGGTAATGGCTGCAATGGCATCGCCTAATGCAACAGAAGTGTGTGTGTATCCTCCCGGATTGAGTACAATCCCATCGAACGTAAAACCGATTTTTTGTATTTCATTGATCAGTTCACCTTCTACATTGGTTTGATAATAATGAAAGGTAACTGTTGGAAATTCCTTTTTCAATTTTTCAAAAAAAGTATCGAAAGATTGGTCGCCGTAAATAGTGGTTTCTCTTTTACCAAGCAGGTTAAGATTAGGGCCGTTGATGATTGCTATCTGCATACAAAAATTTTATGGTTGTGTGAAATTGCAAATTACTTTGTAGCCAAGCGGTTTGTAATATTGAGTAAAAATTGCTGTGATGTGTTCTCTTGCTTTTGTTTGATAACCTGCATTGTTGGTGAGTTGTTCATTGGCAGATACATACATTTGCTGCTGCGCTTTCCGCATATCTGCAATGGTAGTATGACTGAACAAACCTGTTTGATTCATTACTTCAATTTTATCCATCAGCAGTTGAAAACTGAGTAATTTAACAGGCGGAAAATTCAATACAACTGCAGTATCATTCTTGTTGATATTGACTCTCCCCTTGCTCATATCCACTCCATATTTGGCATGATAGGGAACCGTGACTTGCAACGTATTCTCTGCCAGGTAATTTTTAAGCCCTTCCCAAAAGCTACTGTTATCACCGGCGTTGGAAAGCCTGGCAGTTGTAGTGCCGCTTACATCCAGTGCGGATAATTCAGCAATCTGCTGCACCATTAGCTGGTTGTTGATAATGGTGGCTTTTATTTCTGTAGTACCGTTTTTCTTACCTAAAAAATACATGGCTCCGCAAAGCAACAGAAGCAAAAAAATGATGATGGTTGTTGATTTCATGTATTGAATTTATAGAGACAAGGTAATTACAAATTGCTTATCGAAACCTGTTTAGCTTACTGGGTTTGTATGTAAAATCCGACAGCTATCAAATATCGCTATTTAGCCCAAAATCATTGAATGAGTAAATCTTCGTTAAAGGGTTAAGACGTTACGTTATCTAAGAAAAAAAACGCCTGAACGACTAAACGGCAAAATCAATTAAACGCCAGATACTACAAAAAGTAAAATTCACGCTTACTGCATCATGGCAATAAAATCATCAAACAAATAGCGGCTGTCATGCGGACCAGGTGTAGCTTCCGGATGATATTGTACAGAAAAGGCAGGTTTGTTTTTGATGCGAATTCCTTCTATAGAATCATCATTCAAATTTACATGCGTTATCTCTACAGTTTCCGAAGCCCGGATGGCATCAGGACTTACACCGAAGCCATGATTTTGTGTGGTGATTTCACTCTTGCCCGTCTGTAAATTTTTTACAGGATGATTTAATCCTCTATGGCCGTGGTGCATTTTGAAAGTGGGTATATTATTAGCTAAAGCCAGTAACTGGTGGCCGAGGCAAATACCAAAAAGTGGCTTATTGGCGGCCAATATTTGCTGAACGGTTTTAACTGCATAATCCATCGGCGCAGGATCCCCGGGGCCGTTACTGATAAAATAACCTGTAGGATTAAAAGACGCCAGTTCCTCAAAACTCGTTTTTGCATTGTGTACTTTTACATAAGCACCTCTGTCTACCAAACAGGTAAGAATATTCTTTTTTATACCTAAGTCTAAAACAGCAACCCGTATGGCGCTCTCAGGATTGCCTAACAAATAGGATGCTGATGTGGAAACGGTAGAGGCAAGCTCAAGGCCATCCATTGATGGTACTGCATCCAATATATCTTTTAGCTTATTGATGTCTGTCTCTTCAGATGATATAATGCAATTCATAGCACCCTCTGTTCGTATGTGTGCAACCAACGCCCGGGTGTCAACACCATCAATAGCAACCACCTGTTGCGCCAGAAAATAATCCTGCAAATTGCCATCAGCAGTTAGCCGGGAAAATTGTTCTTCAAGATTTCTTCCAATAACGGCCTTTACTTTTACGCCATCACTTTCTACATCTTTATCCTTTACGCCATAATTACCAATATGCACATTATTCATAATTAACACCTGTCCATAATAACTGGGGTCTGTAAACACTTCCTGGTAGCCGGTCATGCCGGTATTAAAACAGATTTCACCTGTGGCAGTTCCTATTTTTCCAAAAGATTTCCCGTACAATAATGTCCCGTCTTTTAAAAGTAATATTGCTCCTTTATTGGTATTCATACTTTCTGTAAATTGTTTTTTGTAAAAATAACCAGCTTTTAATAAAAATATGCTGAAAATAAATTTCAAAAAAAAAGCAAACCTTCTAAAGTTTGCTTTATAATAATTTAACTATTGCATATTACGCTTCTCTTCCGCCTTTTAATTTATCCTGTAACTCTTTCAGTTCATCCATTTTACCATCGGCTGCTAATTGAGCTTGTTCTCCCCATGTAGTTGTATCGGCAGCATTAAAGTTACCTTCTGATGCATCTAAAATTTCTTTCACCTTTTCAGCACTTGCAGCAGCAAGATCTGCAAAGCTAACAATACCAGCCTCTGTAAGTACTTCAGCAATTTTAGGACCTATACCTTCAATCAATTCCAGGTCATCAGCTTTTGGAGCTTTCTTTTTGGGTTCAGCAACTACTTCAGATTCAACAACAGCTTCGTCAGCCTTCTTTTTTCCACCACTTCTCCTTGTTTTCTTAGCTGGTTCAGCTTCGGCTACTTTTGAAATTCCTTTTCCGTAAATCTCGTTGAAATCAACCAATTCAATCATGGCAATTTCAGCAGCATCACCCGTTCTTTTACCTAGTTTGATAACCCTTGTATAACCACCCGGCCTACCCAATACTTTTGGAGCAACAACTGTAAATAATTCTTTTACAGCAGCCTTATCATTAAGATAACTAAATACAATACGGTGATTGTGCATGATCATCTCTTTGGTAGCAGTATTTTTTGTTTTGGTAATTAATGGCTCTATGTAAGTACGCAAAGCCTTTGCCTTAGCCAAAGTAGTAGTGATTCTTTTATAAGTTATCAATTGACAACCAAGGTTCATCAGCAACGCTTTTCTGTGAGAAGCTGTTCTGCTGAGGTTATTATTTTTATCTCCGTGACGCATGACATTGTTATTTTAATTTTCACCTACACCGTGTCAGGATTTGTAAGCTACTTTGTTATAAAATCTCCGTTCCCCATTTGAGGAGGAGGGTAATTTACTCATCATCCAATTTCAACTTGCTTAAATCCATTCCAAAACCAAGTCCTCTTTCGTTCAAAACCTGCTCAATTTCACTTAAAGATTTTTGTCCAAAGTTTCTGAATTTCATCAGGTCTTCCTGCTCGTACTGAACCAATTCGCTCAATGAATTAATCTTAGCAGCTTTCAGGCAATTGAATGCACGTACAGAAAGATCTAAATCTTCTAACGGTGTTTTCAATACTTTACGCAATTGCAAAGTTTGTTCATCAACAAGGTCTTCCTTCTTATCTTCTTTTGTATCAAAAGTGATGTTTTCATCAGTAATGATCATCAGATGCTGAATAAGAATGCGGCTTGCCTGCTTTACTGCTTCTTCGGGATGAATGGTACCGTCGGTATCCACTTCCATAATTAATTTTTCAAAGTCAGTACGTGGCTCCACACGGGTATTTTCAATCGTGTATTTTACATTCTTAATCGGAGTGTAAATAGCATCGATGGCAATGTATCCAAAGTGTGAATTCTTTTCTTTATTTTCCTCAGCAGGAACATAACCTCTTCCTTTACCAATGGTAATTTCGATATCCAGTTTTGCACTGGTATCCATTACACAGATCAGCAACTCAGGGTTCATTATTTCAAATACAGGTGTAGCTTCACCAATCATACCTGCAGTGAACTCTGTTTTGTTTTTAAGAGAAAGGGTAATTTTTTCAGTACCAATTTCATGCTCAACTTTCTTCTTAATACGAACCTGCTTTAAATTAAGGATTATCTCAGTTACATCTTCTGTAATACCCTTGATGGTTGCAAACTCGTGATCGGCACCTGATATATTGATACCAATAATAGCATAACCTTCCAACGAGTTAAGCAATACCCTGCGCAATGCGTTACCAATGGTAACACCGTAGCCTGGCTCAAGTGGACGAAATTCAAACTGAGCTTCAAAATCAGTTGCTTTTTGAAGAACGATTTTATCTGGTTTAACAAAATTTAAAATGCCCATATTAAACGTTTGTATTTTTTTGTTGTAACCCGTTACTGCCAAGGCAGGAAAAGGAATTATTGTGAATTATTTTTGTAACCGGCTTTTAAACAGCCTGCATCTTTAAAATGCTCTTCTTTAAGTCCTCCCTTTGGGGAGGATTCAGGAGGGCCTTTACTTAGAGTACAATTCCACTATCAACTGCTCCTTAATATTTTCAGGAACACTTTCCCTTTCAGGATAAGCGATGAAAGTACCTTTTAGTTCAGTTTCGTTAAAATCTATCCAGTTGAATTTTGTATTTTTTCCTCTTACTGCACCAGTAATAGAAGTATTAACTGCACTCTTATTTTTCAACCCTACTGTATCACCCGGCTTCATTGAATAAGAAGGAACGTTTACAACTTCACCATTTACAGTGATGTGTTTGTGACTCACCAACTGCCGTGCACCCTGACGACTTGGAGCAATTCCCATACGGAAAACTGTGTTATCCAACCTTGCTTCCAAAAGCTTAATCAGGTTTTCACCTGTTACGCCTTTGCGCCTGCTAGCTTCTTCAAAAGTTTTGCGGAATTGTTTTTCCAAAAGGCCGTAGGTATATTTTGCCTTTTGCTTTTCTCTTAACTGAAGTGCGTATTCACCTAAAGTTTTACGCTTGCGGTTAGCACCATGCATACCTGGAGGGTTGCTGTTTTTTGTTAACCATTTTCCGTTTCCTGTAATCGGCTCTCCAAAAATCCTGCAGATTTTTGTTTTTGGGCCTGTGTACCTTGCCATAGTTTTATTTTATTTCGATCTTTTTATTAACGGTGAACCAATCGGTAAAAAATCGTAAAAATTAATTAGCCACCTTTTGTTCTAGTCTCAATACTCAATACTTAGTACTTAGTATTGAGTATTGAGTATTGAGACTGGAAGTACTGCGTATTAAAACTGTACTTAGCATTTAAACTCGTCTCTTTTTGGGAGGACGACAACCATTGTGTGGTAAAGGCGTGATATCTTTAATCATATTAACCTCAATACCTGATTGTGATAAAGCCCTGATAGCACCTTCACGGCCAGATCCAGGACCTTTTACAAATACATCAACTCTTTTTAAACCTGCATCCAAAGCAACTTTCGCTGCATCTGAAGCTGCCATCTGGGCTGCATAAGGTGTGTTTTTCTTACTTCCTTTAAAACCCATTTTACCAGCACTAGACCAGGAAATTACCTGACCTTGTTTGTTGGTTAAACTAATAATGATGTTGTTGAAACTAGCAACGATGTGTGCATCGCCTGAGCTTTCAACTTTTACAATTCTTTTTTTAGCGGCTGCTTTACCTGTTGCCTGCTTACCGCCTTGTGCTTTTGCCATAATAATAAATAAGGTGATCGTTGATAAAATATTCCGTTTTACCGGAGCTGAAACAACCCTCCTGCTGACTTACCGCTATCCGGCGCTGTTTCATAAAATATAAGCCATATAAAAAATTTGCAAACTTGCAGCTGTGCAAATTTGCAAATTCAGTTATTACTTTTTAGCTACTTTCTTCTTGCCGGCAACTGTTTTACGCTTACCCTTACGAGTGCGGCTGTTGGTACGGGTACGCTGACCACGTAAAGGCAACCCTTTACGATGACGAAGACCACGGTAGCAGGCGATATCAAGCAAACGCTTAATGTTCATCTGTACTTCACTACGTAAAGCACCCTCAGTTTTAAACTCGTTGTTGATGATGTTACGTATGGCGGTTTGCTCTTCATCATTCCACTCATTTACTTTTTTATCTAAACTGATACCAGCCTTTGTTAAAATGTACTTGGCAGTAGATGAGCCTATTCCGAAAATGTACGTGAGACCAATCTCCCCTCTTTTTTGTTTTGGTAAATCAATACCGGCAATACGAGCCATAATTTTTATTTAAGATTTCTGATTTTTAATTGATGATCTGGAAGATAGGTTTCGAATTAGATTATAAATCGAAAATCATACATCCTTCTTAACTTATTATCCCTGACGTTGTTTAAAACGTGGATTTTTCTTGTTGATAACAAACAAAACGCCTTTTCTTCTAACGATTTTGCAATCAACACTTCTCTTTTTGATGGAAGCTTTAACCTTCATTGTAGTAAATATTTATTTGTTATAGTCTGATTAATTCTTGTTGTCAGGTATTTATTTGTACCTGAATATTATTCTTCCCCTTGTTAAATCATACGGACTCATTTCCACGCCCACCTTGTCTCCTGGCAGAATTCTAATGTAGTGCATCCGCATTTTTCCTGAAATAGTGGCCAGTATTTCATGCCCGTTTTCCAACTTAACTTTAAACATAGCATTACTTAGCGCTTCTAGAATTGTACCGTCTTGTTTGATGAGTGCTTGCTTAGCCATATTTTTGGGTCGCAAAGATAGGAGGATTAATTTAATAATTTTTGAAAAAAAATGATTTTTGCTAATTAAAAATGGATTTTTTTATAAATATGCCCTATTATAATCTACATTTTTTGCCTACGCTTCAAATTATGAACCTAATATTAAAGTTTCAGGGCTGTCAAAAACTTATCATTATTAATAATTCACGTATCAATTACAGCACTTCAAGACAATTCTTTTTCGCAAAAATCTATGCCTGATTGTTAACACGGAAGGTGTTTAACAAATAAAAACCCGGCAAATTATGCCGGGTTTTTATTTGTAGAGTCTTAAAAAATTAACTAAAAACTTCATCGTTCAAATGAACTTTCGTCATTTCATGGTAATGATTTTGTAATTCATGTAAATAAATCGGATGAGTAATGTGCCTTCTTTCGTCCCGGTACCATACTTCCATTCTTGAAAAATCATTTTCGGCGGCCAGCATTATTCTGAAAGCGCCTTTAGAATACTTTACAGTGCCATCCTCATTAAGCTGTTTACTGAATTTTAAGGACGTCAATTCTGCATCATTTAAAGTGATCGGACTTAGCTGGTCCATTTCATACCAGAACTCCTGTACACCAATATCCAGGCAAACCTGTTTTTCGCCATGTTTTAAATTGGTTACTTCGCCTTTTAATACGTCGCCATCGTTATCGGCCATCAAATAATCGCCTACTTTAATGTTTTGAAATTTAAGCATATGGTTGTTTTTTTATAAATACAAAGTACGTGTTTCTTTTGAAAAAAAATCAGCCCCGTATTTAAATGTCAATAATATAAAACTTATAATTTACTATTCGGCCCAGCTCATTATATAGCCCTCGTTTTCTATAACCAATGCGTCAACCGTTAATTTCAGCGGATGAAAAGTGTCAACCATTACAGCCAGTTCTTTTGTTTCCCGGGCACCAATGCTTTTTTGAACTGCACCCGGATGAGGTCCATGCGGTATTCCTGCAGGATGCAGGTTGATCATTCCCCTTGTTACATGCTTTCTACTCATAAATTCACCGGCCACATAATACAAAACTTCATCGCTGTCAATATTACTATGATTGTAAGGCGCAGGAATTGCATCCGGATGATAATCAAACAATCGAGGCACAAAGGAACACACTACAAAATTATGAGCATCAAATGTTTGGTGCACAGGCGGTGGTTGGTGAACCCTGCCGGTGATAGGTTCAAAATCATGAATTGAAAATGTATAAGGATAACAGCAGCCATCCCAGCCCACCACATCAAAAGGATGTGTACCGTAATGCAGCCCATAAAGCATCCCTTGCTTTTTTGTTTTTATTAAAAAATCACCCGCCTCATCATGCGTTTGTAAACGCTGTGGCGGATTGATATCCCTTTCGCAATAAGGCGCATGCTCCAGCAATTGTCCATATTTGCTAAGGTAACCTTTAGGAAAACGGATGGGGCTGAATGATTCCACTATAAACAAACGGTTATTTTCGGTGGCAAATTTTATTTGATAAATAGTGCCTCTTGGTATAATGATATAATCGCCGTAGGCAAAATCAAGATCGCCATACATGGTCTTTACCACACCACTTCCCTCATGCACAAAAATCATTTCATCAGCATCAGCATTTTTGTAAAAATAACTGGTCATACTTAGTTGCGGTGCTGCCAGTACAATGTGCAGGTCGTTGTTTACTAATACCGCTTTGCGGCTTTGTAAAAAGTCATTTTCCGGTTTGATATTAAACCCTTCAAGGCTGCGGTGCCGGAGCATTTTTTCTTCGGCTACTACCGGGCTTACATCAACAGGCGAATCCGTTTTTATTATTTGTGTAGGCGGATAGTTATGGTACAGTAATGAAGAATCATTGCTGAAACCTTCTGTGCTAAATAACTGTTCTGCATATAAATCACCATTTGGTTTGCGGAACTGTGTGTGGCGCTTGTGTGGGATTTTTCCCAGTGTATAATAATGAGGCATTTTAGTTGATAATTGGTTAGTTGATAATTGATAATTCTTTCGTGTTGAAAAATTATTCAAATATGCAGAGCTCCAGTGAAGCAAGCAAGAAAATGTATTTCCACTTTCTTTTATCAAAAAAGTATGTAAAGTTGCGGTGAAATAGCATGATATTGTTCTTTCTTATCGAAATTTACTTCATTATCTCTAGCTATATTTATTTCTTATCTATCAATGTTTTTACCAATACTTCCAGTTTTGCAATGCGGTCTTCCTGGCTGCTGATGGTTTGATGTTGCTCCTGCAAGCCTTTTATAGCAAGCACAGTAAAATACTGGTAGTTGATGCCCAGCCTTATTTCGCCATCTTTCATGGTATTTTCAACTACTGCATCGGGAAAAAGTTTTTGTACATCCTGCGCCATAAAGCCATTACTGAAGCGGTCGCTTGTTTTGTTGTCTAAGTAATGATACTGATAAGCCTGCAACTGCAATATATTATTCAATACCGGTTGGTAAGGGGTGATATCTTTTTTCAAGCGCCTGTCGCTGGCTGCAGTGTAGGCTCCGGTAACATTATCAAATGTTCCTTTCAAAGCGCCATTGTAATACAGGTTAAAATTAGAGGTAACGCTGGTAGTAGTATAAAAATCCCAATGGTTATTGCTGTTTTCAGCTATTACGCCAATACCATTTTGTGAGCCCTTTTGCTTTATTTGAAGGCGGCTGTCATCGATGCTTGTTAAAGGCACATTACCAATGCCCACTATGCCGTTGCCTGTAACACGAATTAGCTCAATACTGGTAGTGGCACTGGTACCTGCATAAAAAACATGGCTGCTATTAATGGCTGCGGCCTGGTATCTCATTATAAAAGCATTGATGCCAAACCCATTGAATTGGTGATCATTATTCGCATCTTCATATAGCACAATCTTGCGGTTGGCCAGCGTTGTTGACAAATGCAATTCGCCATTGGGCGTTGTAGTGCCAATACCTACTTTTCCATTATTTAAAGTCATAGCATCAATAAATACAGGGCCTGGGGCAATCGTTTGAAAAGTTGTTTTTGCATCTGTATAAATATTGGATGTATAATAAGATACTATTCTACCTGATGGGCCTGAATTGCCGGAAGAAAAGTTTGACCTGAACTCTATTGCAGCAGTTGTGGTATTGCCAAAGTTCGAATTGCCTTCAATTATCATTTGCGAAGCATTAGCTTTGGTATTGGCATCTTTTAAATGCAGCAAACTTTCCGGTGTAGTGGTGCCAATACCCAGTTTGCCGCCAATGGATAAAATTTTATTATCAAACTCGCCATATATCAAAGCATTGTTTGCATTGGCATTGCTGTTGCTGATATATAATTTATTGTCTCCTGTTTCATTTGCACCGGCGTTGTAACCTAGAAAGATATTTCCGGAGCCTGTATTAGTTTGTCCACTTTGATACCCTAACGCAGTATTAAAACTGCCGGAAATATTTTGTTCCAATGCCCGAAAACCAATACCCACATTTTCATCTGCCAACGTTTTATTTAAGGCGTTTTCACCAAAAGCAGTATTCCGGCTGCCGTTTTCATTGAAAAACATGGCATCATACCCAACTACCGTGTTATCACTACCACTTGAATTTAATCTTAAAGCCTGTGAACCTACCGCAATATTTTTTTCTCCGACTCCATTTAATCGTAAAGAGTTGTAACCAATAGCAACATTGCGTTCGCCGGATAGTGATACGTTGCCGGCCTCCAGGCCTAAAAAAGTATTAAACTTAATTGGGTCAATTGCACCTGCATGTATATTATTTACACGAAAGTTTAGAGCCGCATTATCTGTAATACCAATAAAGTTTGTGGCGGTATTGGCAGCAGCATTTCCATTTAAACCCCAGCCGCTGTTAAAAGTAACGGTTTGCCAGTTGGGCAATGCAGGTGTGCCAATGTTAAACATCAGTTGATTTTTTGCAGTGTCCAGTACCATCAAACCCTTTGCAGGATTGGGGATGGCGGTTACAGCAGCGGTGTTCATCCTGGGTATTAGCAAGCCTTTGTTGGTAGCTGTTATATCAAGCAAGGCTGACGCATTGGGCGCATTGGTGCCGATGCCTACGTTTTGTGCAGTTGCAGCAAAAGAAAACAGGACAAATAAAATAGTAAGAAGATTTTTCATCACTGGTAAGTTTTGAAATGAACAATAAAAATGCTGTGAGTTTTCAAAAAAGAGCGCAGACGGCTTTTGTAATTACAAGGATGCGGAAACAAGAAATAAACACCGTAAATGTAGGTATAAAATTGCAGGCACAAAACCATGTTACCTGTATCTTTATGCAAATGACAAGTATAGGATTAATATCAGACACACACAGCTATTTAGACGAAACTGTTTTTGAGCATTTCAAAGATTGTGATGAGGTGTGGCATGGCGGGGATTTTGGGGAGGGTGAAATCGTTGAAAGGTTTAAAACGTTTAAGGGTGTGTATGGGAACATAGATGGAGTTGACATAAGAACAGCATTTCCTGAACAACTGGTTTTTATGTGTGAAGAAGTAAAAGTGATGATAAGGCACATTGGTGGTTATCTGCCACGCTACAACCCGGAAACAAAAAAAGAACTACTCATTCATCAACCACAGCTTTTTATCAGTGGCCATTCGCCTATTTTAAAAGTTATAAACGATGATAAGCTGCAATGCCTTCACATGAACCCCGGCGCCGCAGGAAAACACGGCTTTCTCTTGCAGTGATTTGCTTAAACTAAAAGAAAGAAATTTAAGGGTCTATACTGGAAAATATATTCCCATTTTCGTTTATCAATTAATAAGTGAAGTTGCGGTGAAATGGCATTGTTGAATGTTGATTTATGCAATCTTAATTTCAAATTTACATTTTAAACATTGGTTGCTGCAAAACAATTAGTCGAACCGAATACACGGCGGGGGTAAAAACATTTTCTACCCGGCTGGTATCGTTCCTATCCCGATAAACCTTTATCATGCAAAACATCTTTATTAAATATTACTTGTCCGGTTAACAAAATTTATTAATTTGTTGCATGACCCAGTTATTTCAAATATTGGTAGTGGATGATGAAAAGCAAAGCCGTGCGCTCATCAGGAAATTACTGGAAGATTTCCCGGGCCGGATGTTTAGCATAAAAGAAGCTGCCACTGTAAATGATGCAATGCAGGAGATTAACCAACAGTTCCCCGACCTCATTTTTTTAGATGTACAAATGAGGGGTGAAACAGGGTTTGATCTTTTAAATAGATTAGTTGATTGCAAAGCGGCCGTGATTTTTATAACTGCACACAGCGAATTTGCAATCCGGGCTTTCCGCTACAGCGCAATGGATTATTTATTGAAACCGATTGACAAAATTGAATTTAGTTCAGCAGTGGAAAAAGTATTGCAACGTATTGAAACAATTGCTACACCTGCATCCGAACAACTGAATTACCTGCTTCAGCACATAAAAGGAAACACCAAAATACCTGATAAATTACCCGTTCATACTTCAAAAGGCATCAGCTTCCTGCCGGTACAGGATATTGTTTATTGCAAAGCCGTAAGTAATTACACAGAGTTTAAATTATCCGGCAATAAAAAAATAATCTCCAGCTACACATTGGGCTATTACGATGAGCTGCTGGAAGAACAATCTTTTTTCCGCATTCACCGCTCTTACCTTATCAACCTTTCGCACATCAGTATGTACAATAAAAGCGATGGGGGCAGTGTGATCATGAATGATGGGGAAGAAATAGAAATATCCAGGAATAATAAAGAAGCATTTTTACAACTTTTTAAAGGTTGATCAATGATAGCTACTGCAAAGGCATATCAACCCATACTGCTTGCAACCGCCCTGCTGTTTTCTGTATGCCTTCATTCACAAACGGGTAGTTTTTCATTAAAAAAATATACCGTTAAAGATGGCCTGCCCGACAACTATATATTTAGGATTTTCCAGGACAGCCGCAATTTTTTGTGGATCGGTTCACAGAATGGCATCAGCCGGTTTGATGGAAAAAACTTCATTAACTATGGCTTTGCAAATAAGCTTCCCGGCCTGGGTACTGATTTTATTTATGAAGACGATACCCATCAAATATGGGCAGGAACAAGACTCGGTGCAGCGGTGCTTAAAGGGAACAGTTTTCACGAATATCCCGTGAGTGATGCTACAGCCATCACATTTGTTTTTCAAATAATCGAAACTGGCGAAAAAGAATTATGGTTGTTAACTGATAAAGGTGTGTACCGCTTTGAAAAAGACCATTGGCAAAAAATAATATTGTATCCGGGAATGGATAACAAACCCTGCAGGCGCATAATTGAAACTGAAGCAGGGATGTATATTAACTTTGGCAGCTTGCTGGTATTGAAACATGGGGATGGCCGATTTGAAATACTGGATGAACAAAACAGCAACCCGATTTTTTATGATGATTTAAGGCAATTTAACAGCCATGTATATGTTACTAAGAACAAGAGGCTTTATAAAATTGAACACAACCGACTCATCCCTGTTTTCAGTAAAGCGCTCGCAGGAAAGACCATTACTTCTTATTTTGAAGATTCAAAAAAGCAGTTCTGGGTTGTTACACCCCAGAACGGTGTGATACTGGCAACAAATACCGGCAACGGAGAAAAAATCATTGCCACATTACCCGTTCCCTTCAACCTGGTGTCGCACATATTTGAAGACATGGATCATAATATCTGGATCGCATGTTATGATGGGTTGGGAAAAGTAGTACAAAAAAAATATGCTGCTTATGAAGCGGCTCCCGGTAAAGGCATTAATTATATCCGCAACATTTTACAAACCAGCGGTGGCAGTATCCTGGCCTTTAGCCAGGGAAATGGATTTTTAACTTTTAAAGACAATCATTTTGTACCATCGTTATTCAAACTGCCTATCGCAAAAAATTACCAATTCAACAATGATGTTATAGATACTTATTCATCAGATTTCAAAGGGGCTTTGTGGTTTGTAACCAGGAAACAACGGCTTTTTTCTCTTTATCACAATAAGCTGACAGACCATACCGCTATTGCAGGCAATACGTTTGATTTACTGGATGCCTGTTGGGACAATCGTTCAAACCGGTTGTTCATCATGGCCGATTCTTTATTAATTGGCAATGAAAGCAGCCAGCAGCCGTTTGCTTCAAACAATGGCAGCCAAAAATTATTTCAACCAATAACAGGCCATTGTTTTGCCAATGGCCTGAGCATTTTTTCTACCCGGCATGACGGTAATTTTCTTATTGATACAAAAAATAATTTAACAGATATTACTCATGAATTAGGGATCAAAAAATCGCTGATTAATTTTCTTTTCCTGGAAGAAAAAAACAGCAACTTCTGGATCTACAAAGAATTGGAAGGTCTTTGCCGCTATCACTGGACGAAAGACAAACTGCCTAAAAAAAACCTCGAAATAACTACGGCCAATGGCCTGCCCAATAATGCTGTAAACAGTATGTGCATTGATAAATATAACCGGGTATGGGTAACCACACTGGCAGGCTTATCCATTATAAGGATTGATACGTTGAACAATAACAACCCCGTTTTTTATAACCCCGGGTACGACCTGGATGTAGCACCTGAACATCCAGTAAACAGCAAATTAATTGCGGCCGCAGATGGAATGGTATGGCTGAGTACCTTGTCAAAAATATACCGTTTCAACCCGGATGATATCCAGTTCAGGAATATCATTCCCTCAATAAGCATTGAAAGAGTAACCCTGCTGACGAAAGAAAACCCTGCTGTAAAAACAGATAGCCTGCTGGAATATTTCTGGCAATCATCCCGGCCGGCAATCTTTAGTTATGATCAAAACAGTTTTCGGATAAGCTTTACCGGCATTGCCTATAATAATAGTTTTGAATTACAGTATTCCTATAAACTCGGCGGGCTTGATAGTAACTGGAGCATACCAACTGTTAACAACAATGTGTCTTATGTAAATCTACAGTCAGGCAATTATTTTTTTGAAGTAAAAGTAAAAAAAGCAGACAGCGACTGGAGCAAACCGGCTGTTTTTTTATTCACAATACGAAAAGCTTTTTGGGAAACCTGGTGGTTCAGGCTGTTAACCGTGTTGGCGGCTTCCGGCATTATTGTATTTGCTTTCCGGTACCGGCTGAATGAAGTAAAAACAAAAGCTGCCTTAAAAAATCAATTGCAGGAACTGGAGAGCAAAGCATTAAAAGCACAAATGAATCCGCACTTTATTTTTAATGCCATGAACTCCATACAGTCGCTGATCATCAACAACCGCACCGAAGAAGCTGGCAGTTATATCAGCAAGTTTGCACGGCTGATGCGGCAGGTGTTGGAAAATGCTGACAATAACCTTGTAACAATCAGCAAAGAATTGTATTCATTGCAATTGTATATTTCGCTGGAAAAACTAAGGTTGGATGTTGACCTTAATTATAGCGAAGACATTGATCCTGATATTGACATCTTACACGAAAAGATACCCTCCCTATTATTACAACCCTTTATTGAAAATGCACTTTGGCATGGGCTCAGCAAAAAAGAAGGCAGTAAAAATCTAACACTAAAGATATCCGCCTCCGAATTTTTTATCACCTGTGAAATAACTGATAATGGTATTGGCCGCTCCATGGCTGCACAAAATTATCAGCAACTGCCCGAAGGCCATTTATCAAAAGCCACGCAAATAACAAAAGACCGGTTAATAGGTTTCAATAAAGACAAGGGCATTATACCGCTCGAAATAATTGATCTTAAAAATAGCGATGGACAACCTGCCGGCACTACAGTACTACTTCGGATCAAAAGATCCCTTGCTTCCCGATAAATCATCCTGCCCGTTCACAGCAGAATATGCGCTGCCGGATAAATTACCTACAACCAATTACAGAACAACAGTAAGTTTAAGGATAAAATTTTCTATGTCATTTATTGCAGGAATTGTACTGGTGTGCCTGGTAACGGTAACCGCCTTGTTCTGGCAGGATATAAAACATTTTTTTTACAAAGGGCACAAGCATGTTGATTGAAAATGATTTTATCCAATCATAAAAAAAGGTTAGAAAAGACACATAATAAAATAAAACAACATGAAACAAGTCATTCCTTTTTTTCTATGGGCAATATTCGTTTTCAATACAACGACCGTTGTTTACGCACAAAGTATTGGTATCGGCACTACCACACCCAGTGCCAGCGCTGCATTGGAAATACGAGCCTCCACCAAAGGCCTGCTGATCCCCCGTACCTCCACTGCAAGCCGCAATGCCATTAGTAATTCTGCCAAAGGATTAATGCTGTATGATACCACCACCAGCAGTTTTTGGTTTCATAACGGTAGTGTATGGTCGCAAATAGAAACTAGTGGAAACGGCTGGTCGCTTACAGGCAATGGAGGCACCAACCCGGCATCAAATTTTATTGGCACTACAGACAATATACCAGTGCGCTTCAGAATGAGCAATGTGTATGCAGGTGAGATTGATTCGGTAAGTACTAAAACTTTTTTTGGCTATGGCGCTGGTCAAAATATCACCTCCGGAAAATACAATGCTGGATTCGGATATAAAGCCCTTACGGCAAATAAAGCTGGAGAAAATAATACGGCAATAGGCTATGCCACGCTTTTTTTTAATGTTTCAGGCAGTCAGAATACCGCTATTGGTGAGCAATCTATGTTCTTCAATTCCTCCGGGCAAAATAATACCGCTTCAGGTATGTTGAGTCTTTACTACAATACTACAGGTAATAATAATACTGCAATTGGCCGCCAGGCACTCTATAATAATGGTGAAGCAGACAATAATACTGCTACCGGGTACCAATCGCTGTTCAATAATTCATCGGGAATAAATAACTCAGCACACGGCACGTATAGCCTTTATCAAAATCAATCAGGGCAGCAAAACACGGCTAACGGTTTTGCGTCGCTTTATGCTAACACTACAGGAGATTTTAATACAGCTACAGGTGGATATGCACTTACTGCAAACATCTCCGGAGATAATAACCTGGCAGCAGGGTATAAAGCTTTAAATGCAAATACAACAGGTAGATGGAATACCGCCCTCGGATCAAATGCACTGGCCAAAAATATTGGCGGCGAAAGCAACACTGCTGCAGGATTGGAAGCATTAAATTTTAACACAAGTGGCAGCGGAAATACTGCCTTCGGTACCGATGCACTTTTATTCAATACAACCGGCAGCAACAACACGGCCATAGGTGTACGGGCAGATGTAAATGCAGGTAACCTGATAAATGCAACCGCTATTGGTGCTGATGCTGTTGTTTCCAGCTCAAACAGCATTCAATTGGGTAATACGTCAGTAGGCACGGTAAAAACATCTGGAGATATTATTGTTAAGGGAAATCGTGGGATTGTAAGAAGTGCCAGCAGTGCGCAACAGGTTGTGATTGTGGAAACGATAACTGTACAAACAACAATAGATGGAGTTTCAGCAAAAACGTTTCCTTTTTCCTTTAGCCAGTATTTAAATGCTCCCTCTGCGTTCGTTGGCGATATATTACCGGGCGGATCTGGTACACCGGGAGTAAATATGTATATAACTGGCGTAACGGGTGGTATTGGAGGATCGCATGGAATACTGAATGTTTATAACGCAGGGCTTTTACCTGCTAATTTTAATTTACAGGTGCATGTAATTATAATTGGAACACCATTGCTTTAACGTTTATAAAGGACTTATACAACCATTGTATTTCTTACAGCAAGGTTGTTATACGCCTTGTGTAGTTTTGCATGGACAGCAGGGGATTATTGAAGATCAAAATAAAAAAATTGAGCTGCAGCAATAACAATACTATGTTTTATTGAACGAATTACCAGAAATCAAAGCACATTTAAAATAATCATCCAATAAAAAAACTAATGAGAAAGATCGTTTTGTTAACCGGGTTTATTTCAATTGCCTCTTCAATAACTGCACAAAATATAGGCATTGGAACAACAACACCTGCAGCCAGCGCCGCATTAGAAATAAAAGCCGGCAACAAAGGCCTGCTCATACCCCGAACTTCAACCACAAGCCGCACGGCCATTGTAAGTCCTGCGAAAGGTTTGCTGCTATACGATACCACTACCAGCAGTTTCTGGTTTCATAATGGAAGTGCATGGGTGCAGGTAGAAAACGGCGAAAAAAATTGGAGTCTTACAGGTAATGCAAGCACTAATAATGCAACAAACTTCCTGGGAACTACCGATAAGCGATCGCTCCAGTTTAAAGTAAACAATGTGTATGCGGGTGCTATTGATACCCTTGACAATGTGTTTTTGGGGCCTAACGCCGGACATCTGAATGAAAGTTTTGGCAGCGTAGCAATTGGCAGTGGTGCTTTTAGAACGGCAAAGGGCGGCGAAATGGTAGCAATCGGGATCAATAGCTTTTCGAGTAATGTAAATGGCATTTGGAATACTGCCGTGGGTTCTTATAGTTTGGCTGCTCACAAAACCGGCAATCAGAATACTGCCATCGGATATGCTGCACTAGATCATGATACCTCCGGATCTTCCAATACCGCGGTTGGTGCATTTGCAATGACCGCAAATACCAGGGGGATTAACAACAATGCATTTGGCAAGAGTGTGCTTGCCGCTAACGATAGTGGCAGCTACAATACCGGCGCAGGTTCTGGTGCGTTGTTTTCCAATACGGGGGGTCATCAAAACAGTGCTTATGGCAGAAGAACACTTTACAATAATATCACAGGATTTTCAAACGTAGCTGTTGGAACAAGTGCACTGTATAGTGATCCCCGGGCGAATAACCTTGTGGCAATAGGAGATTCGGCTTTGTATAATAATATCACAGATCCAATAAACTTTGCTGGACGCTCCAATACAGCAGTCGGATCCAAAGCCCTTTTTACAAATTCAAAAGGAGCATTAAACACAGTATTTGGCTTTCGGGCAGCGTATGGGAATTCAACAGGTTCAGGTAACACAATCATGGGAAACGATGCCTTGTTTTATAACACTATTGGCAATGAAAATACGGCCATAGGGAATTTTTCCATGCACTGGTCTCAGACAGGATCAAGCAACACAGCAATTGGAACAAATGCCATTGGCAACAAACCAAATAAGGGTAATGGGAATGTGGCAGTAGGTGCCGTTGCTCTGTACAACAATTATACTGGTAATTCCAATGTTGCGGTAGGATCAGCTGCACTGTTACTTTCCCAGGTCCAGAGTAACCTTGTGGCAGTTGGCGATTCTGCATTAAGAAATAATGGGACAGGCGCAACAGGCCTTATTGAAGCCACAAAGAACACTGCTATTGGCTCAAAGGCATTATATGCAAATAACAAAGGCTATAACAATACCGCCCTGGGATTTTCTACATTATATAACAACACCGAGGGAAGATCCAATACGGCCATTGGTGCGCTTGCCTTATACAATAATGGTGTAGGCGCCAATGTAAATAATGATGAAGGCACTCGCAATACTGCGGTAGGAGAATCATCCATGTTTAATAACACACAGGGGTTATATAACACAGCACTGGGAGCTACATCATTATATGCAAATACAACAGGGTTTTTTAATACTGCCATAGGGCTCGGTGCGTTGCAAAGTAATACCGGGGGGCGAGACAATACTTCAATTGGATTAGCGGCAATGGGCGCCAATATTGGGGGGCAATACAATACAGCATGTGGATCGAGATCGCTGGATCAAAATACAGGAGGCGAACAAAACACAGCTGTGGGATATAATGCCGGACATGCTCTTACGAATAACTCCAACTGCACTTTTTTGGGAGCTAATGCAAATAGCACCGGCAATTATTTTAATTCAATGGCACTTGGTTGCAATTCTTATGTTGATGCCGATAACCAGGTACGGATTGGAAGTATATTTTCCGGTAGTATTGGAGGATACCAACCGTGGAGCAACCTTAGTGATGGCCGGTACAAAAAAAATGTGCAGGAAGATGTAAGGGGCCTTGCGTTTATTTTAAAACTGCGGCCAGTTACTTACAATCTCAATTTACACAGCTTAAATAAAAACGCAAATATTCCATCTTCGGTTAACACGCTATTTGATTACAGTGCTGAGAACATTCGCTACACTGGTTTTGTTGCCCAGGAAGTAGAATCGGCAGCCAAAGCAGTGAATTATGATTTTAGCGGTGTTGACAAACCCAAAAATCCTGGCGGCCAATATGCGCTGCGATATTCCGAATTTGTGGTGCCGTTGGTAAAAGCGGTGCAGGAGCAGCAGCAGCAAATTGAAATATTAAAAAAAGAAAATGACGATCAAAAAAAAATAAATGAAGGCTTACTGCAACGTCTTTTAAGATTAGAAAATCAAGTCACTACTAAAAATTAATCATTGATGAAAAACCTACTATTGATATTAATAATTGTTTTACAGATTAAGCAATTGAATGCACAAAATATTGGCATTGGTACAACCTCCCCTAACCCAAGTGCTCAATTAGATGTAAGCAGCAGCAATAAAGGCATGCTACTGCCCCGAATGACCACCATACAAAGAAAAGCAATTGTTAATCCGGCTACAGGTCTTATAGTATATGACCTGAGTAAAAACGCTATTTATATATATGATGGCGTACGTTGGATTCCAATGCTTTTTAGTGCCGAAGAAAATGCAATACCTCCTATTGTACGGGAAGCAAATGATGGTGCCGCTGGTAATTATTTTGGTTATAGTGTAAGCATAGATGGAGATTATGCTATTATTGGATCTCCAAAGGAAATCCTTGGAGGGCTATTTAACTCCGGAAGTGCATATATTTTTTACAAAAATGGGGGAATATGGCAGCAGCAGGTAAAACTAACTGCTTCCGATGCACAGAGCGAAGACCAATTTGGATTTAGCGTAAGCATAAGCGGGGACAATGCCATCGTTGGTACATACCACCAGCCAATAGGTTCAGGTCCTGTGCACAGTGCATATATTTTTACAAGGAATGGTACTTCATGGACACAAAAGGCTAAACTCACCGCAAGTGATGGCGTATCAGGGGACTATTTTGGATATAGTGTAGGTATAAGTGGCGACTACGCAATTGTGGGTGCTGCTAGTGATGACATCCTGAGTAATAATAACCAGGGCAGCGCCTACCTTTTTTTCAAAGGAACAGGCTGGACAGACGGTCAGGCTTACCAGGCAAAGTTATTGGCCCCCGATGGAGCTGCTGGAGATTTTTTTGGATATAGCGTGTCCATAAGCGGTAGTTATGCAATCGTGGGCGCTCCTTCGGACGATGCAGAATATACAAACCAGGGTGCTGCTTACATATTCGGCAGATTAGGAACAAATTGGCCTAATCTTGCAAAAATCAAAGGTTCTGTTGTGGAAGGGGTATGGTTTGGGAGCAGTGTTAGTATCAATGGGGATTATGCAATTGTTGGAGAGCCTTATCAAAATATTTCAACCTATAATGGAAATTACCAGGGGTCTGCTTACATCTTCAATGGCATTTCAGGTTGGGCAACTAATATGCCTTATGAAAGATGGATTAATGACCCCGAACCAATTAGTGGAAGCAACGGCAGGTTTGGAATAAGTGTTAGCATAAATAGTGATTACGCATTGATTGGTGCTTACAATTATGGAACAGGCGACGTATCAAACCGAGGATTGGGATGGCTCTATAAACGGGAAACCACAGGATGGGGAATATCACGAAAAATAGAAGACAAAAACAGCCAAAAGAACAGCCTCTTTGGTCAGTCAATATCCATTAGTGGATTCAATCTTATCATTGGCGCCCCTGGTAAAAATAATAGCAAAGGCGATATTTCATTTTTAAATATAGAGTAAGTGAAATACTCCTGACCTGATACATACAGGCTCAAGACCTTAATACATTCGTATAAAGTAGATAATTATTCTATTAACTTTCATTTATATAATTCTGGAATTAGTAAAATAAATTTAAAAAGTTAAATCATAAACTGGTTAATTTGCTTTGCGACTAAAGTAAAGAAAATTGAAAAAAATAGGACTTATATCAGACACACACGGTTATTTGGATGAAACTGTTTTTGAACATTTTAAAAACTGCGATGAAGTATGGCATGGCGGGGATTTTGGGGAGGGAGATTTGGTGAAGAGGTTAAAGGCGAGAAAGAATTTAAGAGGGGTTTATGGAAATATTGACGGGCAGGATATAAGGAGTGAATTTCCGGAGCAGTTGGTATTTATGTGCGAAGAAGTAAAAGTAATGATGAGACACATTGGTGGTTATCCGCCACGGTATAACCCTGAAACAAAAAAGGAAATACTCCTTCATCAACCCCAATTATTCGTCAGCGGCCACAGCCATATTTTAAAAGTAATGTACGATGATAAACTGCAATGTCTTCACATGAACCCCGGTGCTGCAGGCAAGCATGGCTGGCATAAAACAAGGACCATCATCCGCTTTGTAATTGATGGGAAAGATATGAGCAATTGTGAGGTGATTGAGCTGGGAAGCAGGTGAATGGTGAATGGTGAATGGTCAATGGTCAATGGTGAATAGCTCATAGTCATTGCTGAATAATATGTTCCTGTTCGATATGATTGTTCGGCTTATTTTTTATTGCGCAATGCCGCAGCTACTTCCTGCTTACGCTGGCGGGACACAGGTAGTGAAGTGCTGTCTTTTAAAACTATCATCCCTTCATTTAAAAAACTGTCAATAAAATTCCTGTTTACAAGGTGGGATTTGTGGATACGTATAAAATTATGATGCACCAAAATTTCTTCATACTCTTTCATTGTTTTTGCACTCAGGTATTTTTTTCCGCCGGAAAAATAAAACTGGGTGTAGTTGCCTTCCCCTTCCAGCCGGATAATTTCTGCAGGCGAAAAAAACAAAGCACCGTTTACTGAAGGGATAGCCAACTTAAATTCACTTTCTTTTTTATTTTCCAGGTTGGCCAGCAGGTTTTTTAACAGCGCATCAGTTTGCTGTTGCTGATTTCTTTTTTCTAAAAACCTGTCAACCGCAGCCTTCAGTTCATCTGCATTGATGGGCTTTAATAAATAATCCAGTGCACTAAAACGGATGGCACGGATGGCGTATTCATTGTAGGCAGTAGTGAAAATAATTTCAAAATTTACCGGCTTTACTTCATTGAGAAATTCGAAGCCGTTTTTTTCCGGCATCACTATATCCTGGAAAACGAGGTGCGGCTGAAACTGTTTAATAAGCGCATGTGCTTCTGTGATTTTTGTGGCAACCCTCACAGATGTTATTGCAGGGATATGCCTTTCAATCATCAGTTGCAGTACCGTGCCTGCCGCCAGTTCATCATCTATAATCAATGCTTTAATCACCCCATGAAATTAGCGAAAAAGTTTTGGGGTAAAAATTTATACTCCTGCTATGTGCAAAGGAATTGAAATGGATACTTTTGTTCCGGCAGGCTGGCCGCAACTGTCATACAGGTCTTCAGTATACACAATGCTTTGGGCGGCTACACCGTTTAACAGTTTCAGCCTTTCTTCAACAAGGCTGATTCCTTTTGATTGATGAGGAAGCATTTTTTGCTGGAGCTGTTTAAGTTCGGCTGCTTTCTTTCTGCCAACGCCATTGTCAATGATGGTTACATCCAGTTTATCATCGCCGGAAAGATGAAATGCAATCTGCAATTCTTTTGCACCTTCCTTGATGGCAAGGCCATGCTTGAGTGCGTTTTCTGCCAAAGGCTGAATGAGCATGCCGGGTATTTTCACCGCATCGGTTTCAATCTGTTCATCTGTTGTAATACTGTATGTAAAGCCTGCACCCATCCGCAGTTTTTCAATATCAAGGTACAGCGCCAGTTGTGCTGTTTCTTCTTCAACCGTTATAAAATCCTGTTGCGATGAATGCAATACTTTTCTGAGTAACGTAGAAAATTTTGATAAATATAAATTGGCATTATCGGTATCATTTTTTAAAGTGAACTGCTGTATGCTGTTCAGGGCATTAAAAATAAAATGGGGATTCATTTGCGAACGCAGGGCGGTGAGTTGAGATGTAACCAAATCTTTATTAAGCGTCAATACTTCAATTTCTTTTGCCCGTGCTTTTTCCTCAGCATTCATCTGCTCTATTTTATTACCAAGCAACGATGCGATTGTGGTGATTATCTGTAAATGCCTTTCGGTATAAAATTTTTTTTGCGAATGCTCACTGTCTATCACGCCAACCAGTATTTTATTGCTGAGTATAGGCACAGCCATTTCAGATTGCCGCCGCATATCGTCTACTATATATCTTGCATCAGCAGCAGTATCAGCAACAATTGCTGGCTTTCTACTTTCGGCCACATGCCCCACAATGCCTTTACCCACGGGTATTTCAATGGGGTTTACTATCTTGTTTTCATCCGTTGTCTTTGGGCCCCATGCTGCTTTTTGTATCAGCACATTTCGTTTTTCATCTTTCAGATAAATAACACAGTCTTCAAAATTGAGTTTGGCAATACAGTTCCTGGCAACATCCCACAACATCTCATCCACTGTGTTTTGTTGGTGGATGGACACCGCAAAAAAATTGGTTACCTGTTCAATTTCCAACTGGTGCCGAAAGCTGATTGTTTTTATTTTCTCTATCTCCGTCTTTTGTACTTCTTGTTTTACAATAAATTTTTCACGCCTTTTTACAAACAGGTAAATAGCAAATGCCACTGTTGCGGCACACAATAACCTGAACCATACTGTTTGCCAGAATGCCGGATGAATTACAAAAACAAAAGCGGCTTCCTGCCTGCTCCAGCTCCCTTTATTGCTGAGCGCCTTCACCCTAAAAACATAATTGCCTGCTGCCAGGTTGTGATAAATTACGCTTCGGATGTTGCCTCCATTTATCCAGTTACTGTCGAGGCCATCCATGCGGTAATAATACTGCATGCCTTTGGTACCTTCATCATCGATGGCTGTGAAATGGAAATTGAGGGAGTTGTTAAAGTAAGGCAACGAAAAGTTTTGCTGTTTACCGGAGGCAACCAATGAATCAATATTGACTGATTTGTTTTTTGCCTTTAAAAAATCAACCGCTGTTAAATAAATTTTTGGAACAGCGGCAGAAAGAAAAAGTTCATCCGGCATAAATGAACAGATGCCATTTGATGTGCCTGCCCAAATCTCACCTTTTTTATCCTGGTAAAGTTTCATGCTGTAATAGCCAGGTTTAATAAAGCCATCTGCTTCGCTAAAATTTACCAATTTGTTTTTGTATTGTCCCTTTCTGCCAATAAACGTTAATCCTTTTACACTACCTGCCCAAATATTATCTTCCTTATCAATAAACAAATCAAGAAACTGTAACGTATTCAACCCATCTTTTTCATTGTATTGTTTTACAAGCTGCAGTTTATTTTTTTCATCAAAGCGGCAACAAATAATTCCATCGCCTGCAGTTACTATCCACACGGTATTGTCTTTCGAAATTTTTATACTTCTTACGTTGATATTTTTTTCAAACAGTGAAAATTGATGCAGCGAGTCATGCTGCAAAAAACAAAGCCCTTCTTCGCCACCAATCCATATCGTTCCGTCAGGCGCTTCAATGCCGCTGTAAAACTTTGCATATTTTGTGAGGACAGGTTGGGAAAAAAATGGCTTAAAGGAAATCTTTTCTTTTTCATCTACCATCACTTCAGTCATTCCCTTATCGCCAATGGCAAACAGCTTTTTATTTTTAGCAGCAAGAAAATAATTGAAAGAATTATCCTGCAGGTTATCGGTATCATTGGTGAACCTTGTTATCTTCCCCGTTCGGGATAATGCAATACCCTGGTAACCTGTGCCTATCCACAACCATCCCCGTTCATCTTGATACATACATTTTATTTCGGCATGCGGAACCGGTTTTAAGCCCCCAGGGAAAAAATTAGTTGCGCCCGCTTCTCCTACCTGGTAAATTTCGCCATGATTGGCACCGGCTAAAAACCTTCCATCTTTTAATTCGCAAAATGAAAAGGTTTCATTTATATTTTTGAATGTGTCGGCAGAATGTAATTGAAAAACGGATGGCTTTATTTTTATCAACCCATTGTGTGTTGCCAGCCAGGAAACAGTATGCTGTTTAAGAATGAAGCTTAACCAGGATGCACCTTTTTCTTTAAAACTAATACTTTGAGAAATAAATGCTTCATCCGGATGAAAACAAACAATGCCCAGTGAGCCAACATACCAAATGCCTTCTGTTGCAGGTTTTTTGTAAGGCTTGTACAGATTTTCAAAATCAAGGTCGGTGTATGCTCCGTTTTCTACTTTGTTAAGCCCCGTGATAGCGGCATTGTAAAATACTTTTGTACTGCTTACCGGGATAATGAATTCTATCTTATCGTTTTCCTGTTTAGTGTTATGCACCAGTGCCATATTATTTTTTGAATAACTGAAAAGCTGGTATTGATGTGAAAAATAAACGGTGTTATCCTGCGCTTTTTTTATCAACTGGCATTGAGGGCCATAAAGCGGCGCATATTTGTTTATCCATTGCGGCAGGATGAATTTTTGCAGCATTATTTTTTTTGCCCCCGATGCATCTATATCAGCAGCATTAATAAATGCAGGGCCGTTTTCAGTAGCGAGCCACAGGCTGCCGTTATCATTAGCAATCATGTCATTTACACCCGGCGGTATTTTTGTTTCACCACTAATTTTCACCAGCCGGGTTTTTAAATAGCAATACAACCCCGAACTGGCACCAACCCATATCTTACCTGCAGTATCGGTTTTAATCACATTTACCATCCCGATAAAATGATTATCAGCCGAATAAGAAAAATTGGTAAAAGTATAGCCATCGTAGCGGCTTAGCCCTGAGGAAGTGCCTGCCCACAAAAACCCTTTTTTATCAAAGGCAAGCGAAAGGATTTCAGATGACGGCAAACCGTCTGCTGCCGTATAAGTGGTGAAAATATATTCAGGAGGCTGGTTTATTATTTTTTGCGCCTGCACAATACTACAAACAAAGCAGGCTAATGCTGGCAATAAATGTGTAATGGTGGTTTGTATCAGGTTTATTTTTTTCAAACACAGGTTATTTGTTCATTTAAAAATACAAAGAACGATTATCATTTCGCATTTTCAAATACGTCAATCCGTTTCTTCAAGTAACCCGCGTTGCAGCATTAGCCGCTGTTAATGAAATGCAGGGAATAAGCATTCCTTTGTTGTTACTTGAAATTTCTAACTATGCAGAGGTAACGAGTGCAGTGGTGCAAATGCCTGCATTTTGTGCAAAGCTGCAGATACTGCTGCCTGTAATAAAACTATCAGTGTTAACTTTATTTCATTGCTGGTTTATTTGAAGTGTTTGCGTAATTTTTTGGAGTTGCTCTTTAATGGCTGCGTTTTCTTTTGTTCTAAGTTTTTTTTCAACTGGCATCTCAATGTTGGAATTATAAACTTGCAAAAAGTTATAGTTTTTTTTGTACCCAAATTCATGTTAACAATGCTCCCGGAAAAAACTTATTTATCAGTTGCCAATAAATCTTTATATTGTAATTTTTACTTTTTTTTATTCATTTTTTAAATAACCCGGCAATCCATTAAATGCAGAACGATTATAACCTGTGGGTATTCCTCCTCCCGGACAGGGCCCGATATAGGCGAGAAATTTTGCACCGCTGGAAGATTTAATTTCGAAACCAGTTGTAAGGGTAATACGTTGCCCGGCTTTATACTGGACATTTGCCCCGGCACCTTCTATTGCGGCGGATGAGCTAATGATATTTGTTACGCTGTAAAATGCAGGTTCACTATGTGGATGGCTGTTTGTGCCGAAACTTAAATCCAAAGCGCAGGAGGTTGAATACAACGATGTTTGCCACACACCTCTTCCATATGTGCCTGCCCGCAGCAAGCCTGCTGATTCATTTATTTCTAAATCTGTTACTTCCACTACCGGTAATCCATTGCTAAATGGTATCCAGTCGTTAAGTGTATTATCACGGTAAAAAACACCAATGTCTGTACCAATATATAAGGCATCATCAGGACTGCCATTGTTATCATCATAAACAATGCAATTAACGGGTACATTGGGTAAGGAGCCGGAAATATTTGTCCAGCTAACGCCGGCATTTACCGACCTGAAAACTTTATATCCGCCATTAAAACCACCATATATCAGCCAGATATCATCCGGATCATCTGGGTTAACAGTAAGCCTTGTAAAAGTTTTGGAAGTGTAGGGTACTTTTAAAGTGTCCCAGTTTACCCCACCATCCGTGGTGCGCCATAGTTTTTGTACCCCATCATTTAGATAATTGTTATCGCCTGCATAAATAATGTTTGCATTGGATGGTGCCACTTTCAAAACTGTTCTGCCCGAAACAGGCGCAGCACCGTTGGTTCCTATTTTAATAAATGACCATACTGAGCCAATATGCAAACCTTTCAAAACAGTACTATGTCCTAAAAAAATAATTTGAGAATTGGTGGGCGAAACCTCTAAATTGGTAATCCAAAAATGACTAACATTAATTCCTTGTGCTAAAAGAATAGCATCATTGCAAAATGCACCACCAAATGAACTTCCACTATTGGAGGACTGGTAAAAATTACCTCTGTGGGAACTGGTGTACATTACTGATGGATTGCTCACGCTTATTGCATTGTCTGTACCATCCTGGCCAGATGCGGTGTTGAAAATACCAGTATTACTTGTTCGTATATGAGACCCATTATCCTGCGCCCCGCCAAGCACATAAACAGGTGAAGCATTAGATACACTGATGCGGTAATACTGTGTGATAGCAAGGTTACCATTAATGGGTGCCCAAGTACTGCCATCATTAATGCTTTTATATATACCGCCATCAGTAGCTGCATATAAAGTACTACCGCTGGGTGGGTAAATAAGCTCATGTACATCTACATGATAGTTAGCATTAATGTGTTCTATATAACTTAGCGTGGTGCCGCCGTTTATACTCCTAAAAATACTTATTCCGCCGGTAACTAATCTATCGTGGTTAAACGGATTTACTGCAAATGAATGATCATAGGTTTCCTGCTTACCTATTAAAGCTACACCATCGCCACTAAAAACATTAGGGAGCTGGGAGACTCTCATTTCCCAGCTTCCGCTTGCTCCCATATTTGAAGAGTAAAAAATACCTCCAAATGTAAAAGGGGAAGGGTCGCTGTTGGCAATAAGTAAAAAAACATCGGCAGGGTTAGCAGGGGTAACTGAAATACTCATCCTGCTTGCATAAGTATCAGGGCTGTCAAACAATTTTGCCCAGGTAATGCCAGCATCTGATGACCTGTAAAATTTTCCGCCATCGACTCCTGCATACATTACCTGTGCGTTGTTTGGCATAAACTCAAGATCATACACATTATTATTAAGATATCCCTGCAATACTACGTTTGTCCAGGTAGCACCACCATTAGTTGTCTTGAAAACACCGGTATTGGTAGCAACAAAAAGCACGTTAAAATCAGACGGATGCATGATGAGTTTATAGCCGAGGTAGCCGTCAGACTCATTCCATTTTAATCCTGTATAATTCCAGGTAATACCTCCATCTGTTGATTTTAAAACCCCGGTGGAATATTTTCCAAAGCTACAGCACCCACCATCTCCCCCGCCAGCACTTCCACCTCCATCTGCGTCTCCTGTAAGTATGTAAATAATATTTGTATTAGATTGGTTTACCGCAACTCCCGATAAATTAGAATTGGGAAGCCCATCGGTTAGTGGCAGCCAGGATATTCCACCATTGGTGGTTTTCCATAAGCCACCGCCTGTAGTGGCTGCCCATATATTATTTGCATTACCATTGTCAAAAGCCAGGCGGTTTACCCTTCCGATATTTTTGTTGGTTGTATTTATAAGAGTTGGACCCACCTGCGACCAAGAACTTAAAAATGCCTCTGTTGCTCCAGTACCACCCGGATTATTTATTCGTGACAGAACATTATTTTGAATTGTTTTTTGTATTGCGTCCTGCTTTGCCTGTTGCAGGTTTGGTAATTTGCCTGTGGCATTCAACCGGGTGGAAAAGTACCATTCCATTCGCTTCCACTGTTCATATTCTCCTTCTTCTTCCGCATCTTCATCATTATGTTTCTTCACTTCTTTTTCCTTTGTCATAAAATATTCATTCATTTTTTTCTGATATTCATAAAAGCCTTTTGCAGAATCGTATTGGGGCTTTTGCTGGGCCTGCAACGAAGAAGAAAGTAAAATTGGTATGATCAGTAACCATCCTAATTTTACTAATAAATATATTTTCATACACCATGTTTTTAAATAAAAAATATGTTATTGTTTAGGAGTTGATTGCAGTAGCTGAATTTGCTCCTGTATCGAATTAATTTTTTTATCCTGGGCAATAATGTAAAGTGTTAGTTCTTCTATTTTTTCCAGCAACCGCCTGTTCATATTACCAAGATCAAAGCCTTCTTTTTTTACCTGGCTGGCAGATGGGATATCAGGAAGATGCTTTTGCTGGCTGATAAATTTTTCCAGTTGCGGAAGAGGCATGAGCCTGTAATCATTTTCAAAAACATAATCAGGCCAGTTTGGGGTTCCGGAAAGTGCTACCCTCACTTCTTCAGAAATTATCTTTCCATTAACGGATAATGAATAGCCGAGCGCAGGGCTGCCGCTACCTATCATGACATTGCCGTTCACATGTAGTTTCGCCGTGGGAGAAGCAGTTTCAATCCCCAATCCTGCATCACTTAAAAACATATCTCCTGTGCCGCAGCTGAGGAACAGGTGATTATTGCCACTACTATAACCGATTGTTGCGCTTGGATTTGATGCAGAAAACTGATTGTAGAAGCCAATATAAGATTGATCAATATTTGTAGCGGAATACATTTTCAGTCTAGCTCCGCCATATGCACCGACCGGATCAATCCGCATAAAACCTTTCACATGTAGTTTATCGGATGGATTATCTGCGCCTATACCTATATTTCCATTGGTAGCATTAAAATTAAAATCCCAACCTACATCACCGGAGCCCCCACCATAAAACCCAGCATGAATACTATCCTGCATACCCAAAAAAATCCGGTTTGTTCCATTTCTGTAATCTTCCAACCACATTCCCGAAGAAGTGGATACACTTCCGACCGTTCCTGTTCTTATCCTCATTCTTCCATCAATATCCAATTTATAAGCAGGCGGGCTTACTCCAATACCTACATTGCCGATATTGTTATTGAAAATACTTGTGCCATTCGTCGTCCAGTAATTAGTTGCACTGCCAATGCCAAACTGAATCCATAATAAACCATCGTAGTAATAAAATCCAGAGAGGCCATCTGTTTGATATATCATTAGACCGTTAGCAGGGCTTAATATGGCATTACGCTGCACCTGTGTCATTCTTGGAAGTAATAGCCCTTTTGATGCACTTGTCACATCTAATTGTGCAGAGGCATTTGGAGTTGTAGTACCTATGCCTACATTTTGTGAAAAACTAATAGCCTTAAATAATCCTAAGGTGATGATAAAAAAGAATATTTTTTTCATAACTAAATTATTTTACTGTTTAATAATGCCAACTGAATTAAATTGATTATTGCTGGAAGAAAGAAAATACCTGCCAGCAGAAATTGCCTGTAGGTTCCAAGTAAAAAGATTGTTTCCCTTTACAAGTTTAACATACCGTGTATTTAACAGTTTGCCTTCTGCACTGTACAGGCGAAAAGAAACGATTTCATTTTTTAATGCCATTACATCAACATTCATAACATTTGCAACAGGATTAGGAAATACTGTAACAGCAGGTGAAGTAATACTGCTATTCACTTTTATTACCGGCGAGTAAGTGAACCGTACATCGGCATCCACCATTTTGAGGCGATAATAATTACTGCTGCCTGCCGGGCTGGTATGCAGATAACTATACTTACGAACAGCTGAACTGTTACCTGCAGCTTGTTGCGTTGAAATTTTTATAAATGAAAGTCCATCGGCACCCCATTCAATTTCAAAATGCTTTGTATTTATTTCCTGCGATGTTTTCCACTGCAATAAATTGGCATTAGATAGAGTGGTTGCCGAAAAGTTGAGCAAGGTTATGGGGAGCACAACACCCGGTGCAAATTTGAGTACAAAGATTTTGATGCTGCCGTCATCTAATATTGCTGTTTCCGGGCCAGGATCAAAATCTATCTGCCCAAGAAAATTACCGGTGCAGTAAACACTGCCTGCTGCATCTGCTGCAATGGCATCACCTCTGTCAGCAGAACCACTGCCAAAACTTACAGCCCAAACAAAATTGCCATCAGTTGTTAATTTAGAAATAAAAATATCAGAACCACCTTTGCTTGTTAAATTAAATATTGCGGCACCGGGATCAAAGTCGGCGATATTCTGAAAAATGCCCGTGGTATATACATTGCCTGCAGCATCCGTTGCAATATCATTACCAAGGTCAACGGCAGGGCTACCCATTTGTTTTGCCCAAACAAAATTGCCATTGGCAGCTAACTTTAAAACGAACACATCAGTGATGCCGTCCGTGTTGCCCACGGTTGTTAAATTAAAGGTACCGGGGCCTGGGTCAAAGTCGGAAGTAAGATTAAAACGGCCGGTTGCATATACATTTTCCAACGGATCCAGCGCTACCGCCTCAGGGATATCTGCAGTAATGCCGCCCGCCTGTTTTGCCCATATAAAATTCCCAATAGCATCTAATTTTAAAATAAAAATATCATCTGCCCCGGCGGTGGTTAAATTATTAAGACCTGCTCCCGGATCAAAATCTGTTGTGCCGGAAAATGAGCCTGCTATAATAATATTACCTAAAACATTTGTGATGATAGCCCGGGCCTGGTTTTGCCCACCGCCAAGATGTTTTGCCCATAGAAAATTGCCATCCGCATCAAGTGCTGAAATATAAGTGTCGGTAAGGTTAGCCGCCGTCATGTTAAAAACGCCCGGCCCCGGGTCAAAATCGGAAGTACCTGCAAAATATCCCGTACTATAAAAAATACCGGCAGTGCTTATTGCTATTGAAAAGGCAACGTCGCCCTGGGTACCTCCCTGGCTTTTTGCCCATAAAAAATTTCCGGCTTCATTCAGTTTTAAACTGAATATATCATTTTGACCAACGCCAGTTAAGTTAAATACAGAGGGACCCGGGTCAAAATCTTTGGTTAATGAATAATGCCCCCCGAGGTAAACATTTTGTACTGCGTCTACCCTTATGCATTCGGTTGTGATGTCGGGCATTTGTTTTGCCCAAACAAATGCCCCTGCGCTGTTTAATTTATAAATAATTACGATCCCATTTGCGCCATCCAAAATATAAACGCCGGGGCCGGGGTCAACATCGTAGGTACCCGTAGAGCCTATTTCGCCCACGAAATATACATTGCCCTGGCCATCTATTGCAAGCGTTTTACTATTTCCTCCTTCTATTTTATTTGCCCATTGAAAGGGTGGCAACTGGGCAGTTGCCAATGCAGCGGTAAATAGAAAAATGATTGTTAGTTGAAGTGCTTTCATCTCAGATAATTTTATTAAAAATAATTTATCAGCTAAAATACCAGACGGTGTACTTATAAGATAGCCTGGGTTATTTACCTGTAGTGTTCATTTATTGAATGGTGCATATATTTAAAAAATTCAAAAAAGTAACATGAGTAAAGCGGATGTAGTATTTTCACAAAAAATATATGCTGCAAAAAAATATTCCTATACTCCGCATTTTTGATGCAGCAAAAGCAAAAGAATTTTATATTTACTGGCTGGGTTTTACTCTTGAATGGGAACATGTATTTGAACCTGGTATGCCAGTATACATGGGAATAAAAAAAGATGAAATAGAAATTCATTTAAGTGAACATCACGGCGATGCCACTCCGGGAAGCAGGGTGTTTATTGTATGCAATGAAATTGAAAAATTTTATACGGATTTAAAAAGCAGACCTTATAAATATTACCATCCGGGGTTAGAGAAAACATTTTACGGCTCACTTGAAGTTGAAGTGCAGGATCCTTTTGGCAACAGGCTTTCGTTTAATGAATACATTAAAGCAGCGGATAAAAAATAATTAATCCCACTTTTATTTTACCGGGATAAAAAATTATTGTAGCTTATCACTTTAAAAGCTACAATATGCCACAACCAAACTCCCGCCGTAACTGGCTCAAAAATTCAGCTGCTGTTTTAGCAGGTATTGGTATAGCGCCAAACCTTTGGGCAATTGATTATCCATCAAAAAATTCAGCAGGTATTATTTTACTTAACAGTAACGAAAATGCCTACGGTCCATCGGCTGCTACAAAAAGAGCCATGGCAGATGCTTTAAGCAATTCCAATCGCTATCCGGATGATCAAATACCTGTACTTAAAAAACAGCTGGCTGATTTTTGGGATGTTGGCAGTGAGCACATTTTAATGGGTGCAGGTTCGTCTGAAATACTTGGTCTAACTTTTTTGATGGTATCCGGCACAAAGGGCAATATCATTTCTGCTCAACCATCTTACAGCGTATGGAACGGACAAGCAGAATCATTCGGTTTAAAAATAAACCGGGTGCCGTTAACCAATAAAAAAACACTTGATCTTGGAGGTATGCTATCTGCAGTTGACGAGCATACAAGACTGGTATATGTATGCAATCCCAATAATCCAACAGGTACTTTTGTTGAGGATGCACCCCTAAGGAATTTTGTGGAGGAGTGCAGTAAAAAATGTATGGTATTGGTAGATGAAGCCTATACAGAATTTGCAGAGCTGCCGTCACTAAAAGACCTCGCAATTAAAAATCCAAATGTAGTAGTGGCAAAAACGTTTTCTAAAATATATGGGTTGGCCGGCGCAAGAATTGGCTATGCGATTGCCCATCCCGATACCATCAAAAAATTAAGCAATTTGCAGGCATGGCCGAATGTAAGCACCAGCATGGTAACGGCAGCGGCGGCATCCGCAGCACTAAAAGATCAGGCCTTTGTAAAAGATTGCAGGAATAAAACTATGCAGGCAAAAGAAATGTGTTATAAAACATTCAGTGAACTTCAGCTGGAATCTATTCCTTCAGTAACCAGTTTTGTTATGTTTAACATAGATAAAATTGGTGGCGATTTTTCAAAGCAGCTACTGGAAAAAAATATTATGGTTCAATACAGGGAACACTTTGCTGGCAAGTGGTGTAGGGTAAGTATGGGCACCATCGAAGAAATGGAGGTGTTTTGCAAGGCATTAAAATCAATCGGCTGATAAAACTTTTTTATCTTCAACAACCTTCAGCATCATCAAACCATCTTCAACATTGTCAAACCATATTAAACAACATCAAGCCATCTTCAACAACATTAAACCATCCTAAACCAAATTCAACAACTTTTAACATCTTAAACCACCTTCCACAACATTCATCCACCTTAAACAATCTATAACAACATTCAACCACCTTAAACCATCTCAAACAACCTTCAACCACCTTAAACAACATCAAGCCATCTTCAACAACATTCAACAATCTTCAACCACCTTCAATAACAATAAACCACCTTCAACAACATTCAACCACCTTAAACAACCTTCAACAACATTCAACCACCTCCTCCCTACTCCACCCAATCTGCAATAAAAATATTGGTATCTCTTGTGCCGCCATTGTTGCGGTTGCTACAGAAAACAATTTTCTTACCATTGGGGCTAAACATGGGGAAGGCATCAAAACCTTTGTCACGGCTAATTTTTTCTAATCCTTTACCATCAATGTCGGTAATATACATATTGAAAGGGAAGCCACGCTTATACTCATGATTGCTGCAAAAAATTACGTGTTTGCCGTCTGGTGTAAAGTTGGGTGCCCAGTTGGCTTGCTCCAAAAATGTTATCTGGTGTGCATTGCTGCCATCGGCATTGGCTGTCCATACTTCCATATGAGTGGGTGCTACTAAATTTTCTTTCAGCAAATCTTTGTATTCTTTTATCTCAGCTTCGGTGGTTGGTCTGCTGGCACGCCAGATAATTTTTGTTCCATCCGGACTAAACCATGCACCGCCATCGTAGCCCAATTGCCTGGTTATTCTTTTTACGTGTTTGCCATTTAGATCCATGGTATATAAATCCAAATCCCCATCTCTCATCGAAGTGAAAAGAATAATATCCCCTTTGGGAGAAATGGTTGCTTCTGCATCATATTCATTTGCTTTGGTAAGTTGCTTTACAATTTTTCCTTTGAGATCTGCCTTAAAAATATCAAAGCCTTCGTAAATGGCCCAGATGTATTTATTACCATATTTTTTCCGGTCTGGGACTGGGGGGCAATTTTTATCGGCCAGATGAGTAGAGCCATACAATATATGTTTACCATCCGGATAAAAATACGCACAGGTTGTACGACCAGTACCAGTACTAACCAATGTAGGTTCAAATTTTTCACCGGGTTGAGTGGGGATTTTTCCCATCCAAATTTGATCGCAAAGAATGCCTTCTTTTGGATTTGTTTTTTGGAACACCAGGTATTTACCGTCAAAGCTAAAATATGCTTCTGCATTATCGCCGCCAAAAGTTAATTGCTGCACATTGCTAAAATGCTTTTCTCCATCAAATTTAATTGTATCAACAGGCACAAAACTGTTGACAGGCTTTTGTATTGCATTACCTGTTTCCCTGAAAGCTGTGAACCCAATTATCGCTAATAATCCAACTACATTAAATAAAACTTTTTTCATCTATCTTTTTTTTGTGCCGCAAAGTTAACAGCCAGGCCAAGTAAGATTGTCAAAATTTTGTCAGCACTTTATACTACAACAACTTAATTTTGCGGCCTATAAACATCGCATGAAAAAATTAGTATTGTATTCATTATTGTTAGCAGGGCTTTTTACAGCCTGTAAAAACAAAGCGTCAACTCAGGAGGAATCCACCGTACCTGAAGCCGAGAAAAGCCTGCAATCTGCCATTGCTCAATATCCTGACTCGTTCCTGCTGAAAGAAAAACTAATTCAATATTACAGGGACAATGGCAGCTACGACAGGGCCATTGCAGAAACAGATTTGCTGCTACAAAAAGATACGATCAACAGCAGACTTTGGTTTATTAAGGCAACCTTACATTCAGAAAATGAAGACACATTAAAAGCCATCAAAGCATGGGAAAACCTGGTATTACTGCAACCATTACCCGAACATATTATGGCACTTGGTTCTTTGTATGCTTTTAGCAAAGATGCCCAGGCATTGGCGATGGCAGATGCATTGTTGCAAACGCCGAAAGCAAATGCTGCCACACAGGCGCTTTTTATTAAGGGGCTTTACTACTCCAGCACAGGTGATAAAATAAAGGCCATTTCTTTTTTTGAAGATGCAATATCTGCTGATTATACC
>Ga0163154_10000393_pt1 | contig 66287 bp, 60 predicted proteins | sample OliLakLV19MP9P1_FD_148649 | JGI IMG/M metagenome (GOLD analysis project Ga0163154, IMG submission 148649) | Freshwater microbial mat bacterial communities from Lake Vanda, McMurdo Dry Valleys, Antarctica - Oligotrophic Lake LV.19.MP9.P1 | ecosystem: Environmental > Aquatic > Freshwater > Lake >... | reverse complement strand
AAGTGTTTTGATAATCAAGCGGATGCGGCTTGCCTTTGTATTTTTTTAAAAGCGGCTGCATAGCCTCTGCCCACTTGGTTGCAGCCATAGCATAAGATTTTATTGAGAGATAAAGATGGAGAAAATTCCTTTAGGTCAACGCAAAGAAGAGAAGAATTATGAGGTGGCGCGTACTTATCTCGTTCCTTTTGTGGCTCTGTTTAGAAGCGCAGAAAGAAAGGAGGGGAGCGGTATCTGCCCGCCTTCATCACTTTCTTTTTTTCCTGTATCTTAATCGCGGGTTGCGGCTTGTGTGAAACACCTTGTAAATAAGCGCGCTTTCCTTTTCTATTTCAAAAATGATGATGAAAGGAAACCGCTTCAACTGTGTGTGCCGAAAGTCTTTATACTGTTTTTGAAATGCTTCGGGATTGCGCATTATCTTGTGATAACATTCCTCCAACTCGCCAAGAAAGGATTCTCCTAATCCTTTATTTGTTGTTTCATACCACAGGAACGCTTCTATCGTTTCCCGCGCGGCTTCCTCTTTAATGATAAGTTTCATTTGCGCAACGCCTCACGTGCCAGCGTCTTTACTTCATCCCACGAATAGGAGCGCGACTTACCATTAAGGTGTTTTTCCTTTCTCGCATCCAGTTCTTTTTTGAGCGCATTGTTTGGAAAACCGTCTTCGCTCTCTAATAGATTTTTCACCTTATCTAATACCGCATCATTTTCGGTGAGCAATAAGCGTTGCACCAGGTTGAGTTTTAGCGTTTTCTTATCCATAGGTGGAACAACGGTTTTTTTCAAATTTAATACATCAGAATCAGGCAGCGCAACTCGTCAGGAAAACCTGGCGGAAAGGAAACAACAAAGCCAGCGGGCTTTAATCAAGCGGATGGCGCTTGCCTTTCTGTTTTTTTAAAAGCGGCTGGATAGCCTCTGCCCAATTCGTTGCAGCCATAGCATAAGATTTTATTGAGGGAGAAAGATGGAGAAAATTTTGAGATGGAGAGGACTTGTTCTGTGTATAACTTTAACTTAGATTCTCTTAATATCGCGTATGTTTTTGAGCGAAGTAATATCTGAAAAACGCGTCTTTGTCAGGAAAAGCGCGATTCCTGCTGAAAAGAAAGTACGTGATTTTTCTGTCGTGTCTTTATTCTCCGGTTGCGGAGGAATGGATTTGGGCTTTATCGGGGGATTTACAGTATTTGGAAAAGAGTATCCTAAAAATCCGTTCAGAATTCAATGGGCTAATGAACTGAATCCTTATGCCTGCAAGAGTTATGTAAAAAATATTCATAAGGAGATTCACTGCGGAGACATCAGAAATTACATTGACACTTTGCCCAAAAGAGCGGATGTGTTAATCGGGGGCTTTCCTTGTCAAGATATTTCCATAAACGGCAAGGGGTTGGGAATTAACGGCAAACGCAGCAGTCTGTACACCTATATGGTTGAGGCGATAAAAAGAAGCCGTCCAAAAGTTTTTGTTGCAGAGAATGTAAAAGGATTATTGCTTAAAACCCGAAAAGATTCCTTTGATAAAATCATGCGGGATTTCAATGACTTGGGCTACAATGTTACCTATCATCTCTATCACGCTGCCGACTATGGAGTGCCCCAAAGCCGTGAAAGAGTGCTTATCGTGGGAACAGCCAAAGGGGTAAAAGAATTCTCTCATCCTGAGCCGGTTAGAAAAAAAGAGAACTGGATGACAAGCCATGAAGCTATTTGTGATTTGGAAAATGTGGAAGTAAATGAAAACTTCAATCATGTTTGGAGTTTTGCTAAAAAAAGTCACGACCAGGGAAACCGAAAACTTGATGCAAGCAGACCAGCCTTTACGATAAGAGCAGAATGCCATGGAAACATCCAATTTCATTACGCGCTGAACAGAAGAATATCCATGCGCGAAGCCGCAAGAATTCAATCATTTCCTGATGAATTTATTTTCGACTCTAAACTGCGCGAAACAGAGCGTCAAATTGGCAATGCCGTTCCTCCTGTGTTAGCATGGCACATTGCGCAAGCAGTGAAAGATTGCCTCATCTGAGTAATCAATGACCACTAAAGATTTTGAGGAGATTCTTGATAAGTTAACGCATCAGCTTACCAAAGAGGCAAAGGTTTCGGTTTTTCCTTCGTCAAAGGCATTTGAGAATAGAGTCAGAGATGTTTTACAGACATTCGTAAAGAAGCATAAAATAGTCGTTGATTATGAGCCGCATCCTTATGCGTTTCCTGATATAGCTGTCGGGGAATTTGGGATAGAGGTAAAGTTTACCGAAAAAGACACCTGGCGAAGCGTGGCGAACAGCGTGTTTGAGACATTCAAGAAAAAAGAAGTTCAACATATTTATGTAGTGTTTGGAAAAATGGGGGGCGAGCCGCAGGTGAAATGGCAAGCGTATCAAGACTGCGTAATTCACGTGCGCACTTCGCATGTGCCAAGATTTGAATTGGAGATAGATGCAAAATCCTCACTGTTTAAGCTGATGGACGTATCCTATGAAAAGTTCAGCGCGTTGCCTGTAGAGAAAAAAATGCGCTACATCAGGCAATACGCAAAATCAAGATTGAAAGCGGGCGAAAGGTTATGGTGGCTTGAAGAAAAGCCGGAACAAGAACACACCCTGCCTATTCAGGTTCGATTGTACATGGACTTGCCACAAACAGAAAAAAGAAAGCTACGCGCAGAGGCTTCTCTGCTTTGCCCCGGAATAGTTGCAGGCTCAAGAGTAAAAAATAAGTATAATGATGTTGCAATGTATTTGCTGACCTATCATGGCGTATTGGCTTCGCAGGCGAGAGATTTGTTTTCAGCAGGAAGCGTTGCGATGGCTTCTGACAGCACGCGTGGAGGATTATATCTACAGTGCGCATTGGAAGATATTCAGAAAGAAATGATTTCAGCAGCATTAACAATGGAAGATGCCTTGTTCGTGGAGTATTGGAAAGAATCAGTTGCCCCTGAGAAAAGGATAAAGCGCTGGCTTGAAATGGCTGATAAAATAGCCGTGGATTGGAAACCTTCAAAGGTTCTTTTTCTTGATTATTAATGATGCTTTCGAGCAACCCTTTTCTTCTCCAACTTCCTTTTCAGCAAGGAAAACATTTTTGAATCTTTTATCCAGAATATATCTTTCCCCCACCCCCGCCTGTAAACTTTACCTACCCTCCTGTAAACTCTGTTTGTCCGCAAACAAAGTTTACATACCTCCCACCCAGCCTCCTTATCCATCCACTCAGCTTGCTTGCCTCTCGCGTCACGCTGATTGGCGATGCAGTCAGCCTGCTTGCTGATGCAAGCAGTTTGCTTGCTCTGCTACTCAGGCTGAGGCGCGATGCAAGCAGCTTGTTTGCATTGCTGTTCAGGCTGAGGGGCTATGTATCCGGCTTGCTTGCTAATGCAAGCAGTCGGGTTGTGTTGTCATTCAGCCTGATTACATGCGCAAGCAGGCTGAGTGAAACCACGCTGAAACCTTCTTTTAAAACATCCGTACAAGAAGGAAATCTTTCATAACCCTTAAAACAAAATTGTCATGGTTAGAATTAAAATTTCAGCAATTAATTCATTAAAAAACAACGACCTCGTGACCAAGTGCCGCGACATCGTTGCAAATGTTGGCGCGCACGTTGATTGGTTTCCCACGCCCGTTCCGGTGTTGAGTGCCATCACAACTTTAATTAATGATTTAGCCGGTTTATGCGTGGCTTCCGAGTCGCGCGACAGAGAGTCTATCCGCGAAAGGAATACAGCTCGTGAGGCGCTTCTTTCGAGCATGATGGAACTCTCGAATTACGTTGAGCTGCTGTGTCAGCCAAAGGTAAATGCTGTTGAAATGATTGAGATTGTTGGCTTTGAAGTTTGGAAAAGCCGCACTCCCGTTGTGTTAACTGCACCGCAAGGCATGACTGCACAGCCGGGTCCTGAGGCTGCTTCAGCAATTTTGGAATGGAATACCGTTTCCGGCAGCCACATGTATCAAATTGAATTTGTAGAAGGCACCAATGTTGGTCCCTCTGCAAACTGGCAGCCGCTGGTTACTTGCAGCAAGCGCAAAGTGACAATTACGCAAGGTTTGACTTCTGCAAAATATTATTCATTCAGATGCAGGGCTTTAGGCTCAAGTGGAAGCTCTGCTCCGTCTGACGTTGCCACCTGCATCGTTCCCTAAACGAACTCTTCCCTCCGGGTTTTAAAAAATCCCTCTTCGCGCTAAATGCGGAGAGGGATTTTTTTTTGCTCTTTTTATGACGTTATTACGAACGAGGCTTTGCGCGTGAAGCAATCCGCAACGCGAAGTTTCGCAAGAACATACGAAAATTACCTTTGCAATCACCATGTGGCAGGAACTCGAATCAGCGCTCAACGAATTTGAAAAACTCGAACTTCAAAAAGTAATTGACTTTGAGGCGTTCAGCCGCATTGCCATCACCCATCATTCCACTTCTATCGAAGGCAATACGCTTACACTCGAAGAAACAACGCTGCTGCTCACCCAAGGCATCACTTCAAGGGGCAAGCCGCTCTCCGAGCACAACATGGTGAAAGACCATTATGAAGCGCTTGCATTTTGCTTAGAGAATGCCGCAGCGAAAGTTGTCCTCACTCCCGTTTTTTTGAAACAACTCAATGCGCTGGTAAATAAAAACACCGAGCAGGTGCGCAACACCGCACTTGGCGTTTGCGATGACACGAAAGGCGATTTTCGGCCGGGCAATGTGTCGGCTGGCGCAACCTATTTTGTAAATTTCAACAAGGTTGTTTCAATGGCAGAGGAGTTATGTGAAAAGCTGCAAGCTAAAATTTATACAGCAACAACCAATCGCGAAATTTATCAGTTGTCGTTTGATGCGCATTATTATTTAGTGAGCATCCTCCCGTGGTTTGATGGCATTGGACGCGCTTCGCGCCTGCTGATGAATTTCATCCAGGCATATCACGGCAAGCCTTTGTCTATGGTATTCATTGAAGATAAAGCTGCCTACATCAAATCTCTCAACGATACCCGCGCTGTTGATGATTTGGATATTTTTCGCAACTTCCTGTGCGGGCAGCACATCAAATATCTGCGGCAGGAAATCGGTAAGTTTCAAAAAAAAGATAATGGGATTTCGTTCTTGTTTTAACTTTTGCATTCTTTGTAAGATGCTTTACGAGCGAAGCAATCCCTCTATCAATGCGTCATTCTGAAGCAAAGCTCTATTACTTTTATCGTGGCGGATATATTCTTACATCCCCGAATTCTAAATTTCGGAGGGGATTCCTGCATAAAGCCTGAATGACAAAGAAATAAAGTATCGTACATTCAGGAAGTATGATTTTTATCAGTTGCACATCCTCTGAAAAAGAGCAAATTTAAAGTGTGATTTAATTTTTTATCATTGTGAAACAAGATGGCTAAATCAAAAAATCATTCTTCCGGAAAAGAGAACATTGACGAGCAGTTCGTGCGTGAAGGCGCTAAAAAAGTGAGCGAGAAGGAAGTGGAGCAGGTAGCTGCAAACGCAGAGGAAATTGAAGACAAGTTCAAATCAAGCGGGCGGCTGGGAAGGTACATCGAAGATGCGCGGCTGATGCTTTCCCTTATCAAAGATTACTGGCGTGGCGATTACCGGAAAATATTATGGTTTACCATTGCCGCCATTGTGTTCGCACTTCTGTATGTGCTGAATCCATTAGACCTGATTCCCGATATCTTGCCTATTGTGGGCTTTATAGATGATGCCCTTGCTTTTTCCGTTGCGTTCAAATTGGTGGAAAAAGATTTGAAGAAATATAAAGAGTGGAAGCTGCAACAGAAGTTGTGATTAATTCCGGCATTCCCCATCTCCCGCAAGATCAATGTCATTCAGTTAAACTGAGTTCGTGTTAAGAAATTAAAGGGCTGAAGCCCTTTTTATGTGATACGCCTTTTCTCAATACCCCGCCTTAAAAGGCGGGGCTACTAAATTGCCCGCAAGATTGCATCTTGTGGGAAAAAGAAGGAGGCAATCCCGTACATACGGGATTCCAGCGCAGGCTGCAAACCGCAAGAAGGCAAACACACAATTCTACGCCTCCATTCTTGCGGCAGAAAAAGTGCATTTCGGTTTTTTGAGGGCACTTTTTGTTTTTGCATAAAAATACTGTTACCCTCCTGACGAGCTCCGCTACCAATGCGACACGATAAAGAAATGAAATCAGTACGCGCCCTACTACGCCTCCAACTACGCTAAAGCTTCGTTGGATAAAAAGGCTTTGTAGGGTAAACCACACCCTCCCATTTTTGGTCAGAAACTTTTCCTTCAAAGCATTGTTACTTTGCATCCGCATGAAAACAAGCACTCTCATTTTTATTTTAGGGGTGTTTGGAGTGCAGGTTGCGCTGGCGCAAAATGGCATTATCCGCGGTAAGGTGTTCAATGAGCTGAATAATGAGCCGGTGCCCTTTGCGAATGTGCTTATCCAGGGCACGACCACGGGCGCAAGCACCGACCTGGAGGGAAACTATGAGATTGCCAGGCTGCAGTCGGGGCTTTACAACGTCTTGGTGACGTATCTCGGATTTGAAACAAAGATTGTCACGGAGGTGGAGGTCTCAAACGCGCGCGCGGCAACGGTGGATATTCCGCTGAAAGAATCGGCACAGAAAATCACAGAGGTGGAGGTGCGCGCCAACCCGTTTGAGCGCACGGACGAAAGCCCGATTTCGGTGAAGACCATCGGCACGAACGAGATTCAGCGCTACCCGGGAGGCAACCGCGACATCTCAAAAGTGCTGCAATCGCTGCCGGGGGTGTCTTCAACGGTGTCGTTTCGCAACGACATCATTATTCGCGGGGGTGCGCCCAATGAAAACCGTTTTTATGTGGATGACATTGAAGTGCCGGTGATTAATCACTTCTCTACGCAGGGCGCATCGGGCGGACCGGTGGGCGTGTTTAATGTGGATTTGATAAAAGGGGTTGATTTTTATTCGGGCGCGTTTCCATCGAACCGCGGCAACATGCTGAGTTCGCTGCTCGCGTTTGATTTTATCGAGGGGCGCACCGACCGCTGGGCGGGGCGGTTCACAATTGGCGCGAGCGAAGTGGCATTGTCGGGCGAGGGACCTACGTTCAAAAATTCAAGCATCATTCTTTCGGCACGCAGAAGCTATCTGCAATTTCTTTTTAAGCTGCTGGGGCTGCCGTTTTTGCCAACCTACAATGATTTCACGCTGAAGCATTTTACGAAATTCAAAAACGGAAGCGACCTCACGGTGATGGGGGTTGGGGCGATTGATGATTTTGTTTTGAATTTGGAAGAAAATAAAACAAATGAAACTGATGAGCAGAAATATCTTCTTGAAACAATACCGGAAAACCAGCAGCGGAACTATACGGTGGGCGCGCGCTACCGCTATTTTACAAAAAACGGAACATTGATTTGGGTGGGAAGCCGCAACCAACTTTTTAACAGCGCGGACAAATATCAAAACAATGATGAGAGCAATCCCGACAACCTGTTGCTCGATTACAACTCGCAGGAGATTGAAAATAAATTTCGCTTTGAACACACACTGCGGAAAAAGAATTTTAAAATCAACTACGGGGTGAACTATGAATTTGCAACGTATAAAAACACCACGTACAATAAAATCTCTACGGCAGCCGGCATCGAAGAAGTGAACTACGATGCGAAAATCAACTTTAATAAATACGGATTCTTTGCGCAGGCAAGCCGCGCGCTGTTCAAAGAGCGGTGGACGCTTTCGCTCGGGATGCGCGCTGACGGGATGGATTATTCGCAGGAAACGAAGAATCCGTTTAAGCAACTCTCCCCGCGCTTCTCTTCTTCTGTCGCCATCAATTCATTCCTCCGGTGGAATTTCAACACAGGTTTGTATTACCAGTTGCCCCCTTACACTGCGCTCGGCTATAAGGACAACAATGGTCAGTTTGTGAACAGAACCAACGGGCTGAAATATATTTCGAGCACACACTTTGTCACCGGGCTTCAGTTTGACACGAAAACCAATTCGCAGATTTCAGTAGAGGGTTTTTACAAAATCTATAACGACTATCCGTTTCTGCTGCGCGATAGCATCTCGCTTGCCAACCTCGGTGGTGACTTCGGGGTGATTGGCGATGAGCCTGCCGTATCAACTTCGGAAGGCAAGTCGTATGGCTTAGAGCTTTATTTCCAGCAAAAACTCTACAAGGGATTTTTCGGCATCGTGGCGGTTACGTTTGTGCGCAGCGAATTCAAAGACAAAAACAATGCATACATTCCTTCCTCCTGGGATAATAAATATTTGGTGAGCCTCACATTTGGGAAGAAATTCAAGCGCAACTGGGAGATAGGCTGGAGGTGGAGATTTTTGGGCGGCACGCCTTACACGCCAACCGATGTTGACTATTCATCGCTTGTTTCCGTTTGGGATATAAACAACCAAGGAGTGCCTGACTATGATTTGCTGAATACGGAGAGAACGCAATTAGCGCATCAATTAGACCTAAGGGTGGATAAAAAATATTTCTTCAGGAAATGGAATCTTGACCTCTACCTTGATATTCAAAACCTCTACAACTCTAAGCAGGAAGGTGCGCCCACCCTTATTCTCGACAGGGATACAAATGGTAACGCGCAAATTGAAAATCCCTTAGACCCCGCAGAGCAGCAACGGTACAAAACCAAATTCATTGAAAGTCCGAATGGGCAGTTGATTCCATCGGTGGGTGTAGTAGTGGAGTTTTAAAATTCTGAATGAATTACACCGGCAGGTTCACCTTTTGCCTGATGCGTGAAAGTGTTTCGGGCGTGATACCGAGCATGGAAGCGATGTAGCGCAGGGGCACATCCTGAATCAATCTTGGGTTTTCCTGCACGAGGGTGCGATAGCGCTCTTCAGCATTTTGCGTGAGGAACGAGAGGATGCGTTTTTCCAAATGCTGGTAAATGTGCTCCATCACGAGCCTGCCCAGTTCCTGCCATTTTGGATATTTTGCATAGAGCCGCTGCATACTATCATATTCAATCACCCACAGTTCGCAATCGGTGAGCGCCTGAATATATTCTTTTGAAGGTTCTTTGGAGTTGAAGCTGGCAAAGGCGGTGACGAGTGTGTGCTTAGGCTGAATATATTTCGTGACCTCCATCTCGTCATTGATTTCATAAAACGCGCGCATAAATCCTTTGCGGATAAACGCAATGCGCTTGCATACCTCGCCTTCTACCACTAAAAAATTTCCTTCCTTCAGCGTAACTGCTTTAAAATTCTTAGCGATATCCTCTAAATCCTTTTCGGGGAAAGAAACCATCTGATTGAAAAACGCTTTCAACGCTACCTTGTCATCCATGAATGATTTTCAATTTGTCGGAAAGATAAGCCAATCACAAGAATTCCGTGCGAAGCACTGCGTAAAAAAGCGATTCCATCCGCCACAGGCAGATGGAATCGCTTTTCACGTTTATTGAATCACCACATCAAATGTCACCTCAATATCCGTTTCGCCACCGGCATTGGTCATGTCGCCATCTTCCACGCCTGTAGCATGTTTGTTTGGCTCATGACGCAGGGTAACGGTGAGCGTACCCATGCTTGCAGCGCCTGCCTGTGCAGATGAAGCCAAACCAATAGGATATCCGCCTGCATCTAAATCACTGTAAGTGAAACTGAGATTCAGCGCAGAAGAAAATTGAAAGAAAAACTGGTGTTCTTCGCCTTCTTCTTCAACTTCTTCCGTGATGTTATCAGCCGGGTCAACCGATTCATTAAGGACTTCAACAACAACTGCATAAGCGGTATTCGCATTCAGCGTGTCTCCTGTAAGTACCGGAGGATTTCCGCCAGCATCGCCATCCAAATCCTGATATTGCAGCACAACAGGCGAGCCTGCGGTGGGCGTAAAAGTGAGTCGCAACGTGGTGATTAACTCTTCTTCATTCACGGGGTCGGGAGAATCGTCCTTGCAGCCGTTGAGAAATACTGAAAAAGAAAGCGTTGTTAAAACGAGGAGCCATTTTTTGGTTTTCATAGTTATTGATTTTAATGGTTAAAAAATGATTTTGGTTATTTGTTTTTAAAATGAATAATGAACACGCAGAATAAAATTTCGTCCGGCATCATCTGCGTAATACCGGACTTATTCGTGTATTTACTTTGTTACTGTCATGTTTTATAAATTTTGGGATTAAAATGAATAATGCAAGCGCAGAATAAAATTTCGTCCGGCATCATCTGCGTAATACCGGAAACGGTTCATGTAATCGCGGTAAGATTTGTCTAAAAGGTTTTCCACTGCAACCTGCAATCCGAGCTTGTGATTTTTTGCCATCGGAATTTTAAATCCGGCAGCAACCTGCAACAAAAAATAAGCAGATGGAGGCGGTGCAAAATCTCCGGCTGGCACGCGCTTTTGTTCCAGCACATTTAACACGCCAAACGAAAAGTCCACATCCGCCAGCTTTCCCCACCGCTCACGCTCATAAGAAATATTGTTTTCAAAACGATTGGATGGAATGCCGAACAGGTAATCATCCTGCGCGACATCATAGGCGCTGATGAAAGAAATTTTCGATTGTAAAAACAAGTTAGAAACCGTTTTCATTTTTGCCGAAAAATCAAACCCTGTTAATCGAGCATCCGTTTGCACATAGTTAAACACCGGAAACGCTCCGCGAATCGTGAGCCGCAACTCATCCTGCGGCTGCAAATAGATGTAATTGAAAATTTGATTGTAATATCCGAGCAGCTTGAATTCCGCAACTGCGCTGCGCGTATATTCAATGCTCGTCACTAACTTGATTCCTTTTTCAGTAATAAGATTTTCATCTCCTTCTTCAATCGCTGCCGCTCCGTGATGTAATCCTTCGCTGAATAATTCATTCACGCTTGGCGGACGAAATGAAACTCCCGCATTTGTGCGCAATGAAAAATATTCCAGAAACCGCGCTACCGCTCCTGCCGTGCCGGAGAAGTTATGATAGGCGAGTTGCTTTTCATACAGCGAATTATCGCTGGCGATTTTTTGCGTATTCAATAAACGGAAATCATAGCGCGCGCCAAGTTCCGCTTCCCATTTTGCGCGAACATACCTTTCAATAAAAAATATCCCCGCGCTTCCTGTTTTGTAATCGGGAATCAAAGGGCGGATACCTGTGCCTGGCACATTGTAGTTATCCTGAAAAAATCCGGCTGCTCCGAAAATTGTGTGAAAATTTTTGCTGCCCGTTTTTTCTGCAACAACATCCAGCGTGTGTGTTTGCAGTTGTAAATCAATCGCAGGAATGGAAGAACGTCCTCCGCGCCTGATATCAAATTCCTGACGACTATTGAACTGAAAACCATATTGCGTTTCAAATTTCCACGCATTTTTTAAATGAAAAACAGTTTTCGCTTTCACTAAATGATGCGCGGCAACTTGTCGTGGATTTTGAATTTCAAATGTAAAATCCTCTATGTACCACGGCTCTGCGCTGTTGATGGCATTTTCCAAATCAGTGAGATTGCCGGTGTGCGAGGCGCGGAGAATAGCAAGCTCGTTGTAGAAAAAACTATAGTAGAGTTCTAAATCCGTTTTTTTTCGTTTCAATCCGAGCGAAGCTGTCGTTCCGAATTCACGCATGCCTGTATTGGAAAGATGGTAATCGGGCGCATGAGCATCACCCGCACGTTTCATCGTTCCCTGCGCACGCCAGCCAAAGCCTTTCCATTTTTTCATGCCTCCCTGCAACTGACTGGAAAGCGTTCCTCCCAGTCCATTTGTCATACCCACGGAAGAAAGCGAGCCAGCTATTCCTGCTTCATGCGGCAACGGTGAAGGTTCAGAAAGAATGATTCCTCCAATCGCATCGGAACCATATCGTACAACACCTGCGCCTTTTATCACAGTGATTTTTGATGCGGCAAACGGGTCTAACTCAGGCGCGTGTTCAGCGCCCCATTGCTGGTCTTCCTGCCGAATGCCGTTTTGTATAATCAGAATGCGATTGCTGTGCAACCCGTGAATGACGGGCTTTGCAATCGTTGGTCCCGTTTGCAGCAAGTTTACTCCGGTGATAGTCGCCACTGATTCGCTGAAAGAATTGCCTGCATTTTCTTCAAGCGCTTTTGCATTCATTTTATCAGAGCCGGCAGTCGTTTTTTCCTCTCGGAAAGATTTTACCTCAACATTCTGCAACTCTTCTTCATGATGTTCGGGATAAAAATTCTGAATCGTATTGTCTTTGATTTTGACTTTCATTTCCATCGGGTCGCAGCCGATGTGATTGCATACAACAGAATATTCGCCTTTGCACAATCCTTTAATTATGTAAAATCCAAGACTGTCGCCAATGGCTGATTTATTTGCCTCTTTAACCGTGATGGTTGCAAATGAAAGCGGTGAACGGTCATGGTCGTCAATCACCTGACCGGATAACGTGTAAATACACTCTGCCTGTTGCGCACAGAGCGCAGCAGGAAAAAGCAACAGGATAAAGAAAATATTCTTTAACAAAAGAGAATACAGCTTTTAAAAACAGACAGCGCAGGTATGCGCTAATTAAAAAAATGAAAATTGCAGGATCGGGAAAGAAGGAATCAAAACGGGGGCGCCCGCAGTGAATAGAGAAAAGCGATGAATTGCGCCTGAATATTGCCGTAAGCAATTGAATAAACAGCGTTAAAGAAATTCAGCGAAACAACTTCATACTGCTGAATGAAATTATGAAAAGCAGAAAAGAAAAAATCGCAAACAGGGCAACATTCGCTTTCACTCTCGGAATGAAAATGGATGCCGTCATGCTGTTCGCAAGTAAATGCTTCAGCGTGTTCTTCGAGATGGTGAAATGTTTTAAGCGTGAATGCAGAAAAAAAGCAGGCGATAAAAAGCATCGCAACAGCTACTTGTATTTTTCTGATTTGCTTTGACATGAGACGTTAACGAAACATAAAGATAGAAGTTCTTTGAAGAATTTTATTACCAAACAACATTACGCCTGCGGCAATTTGATGAAAATGCAGCCACCAAAGAGTTTCACTGCATCTGCATTCATGCAGTATTCTTGCAAAATATGCACAACTTTCAAAAAGTGAATACTTTCAAAGCAAGGAGTTAAATTTTTGCATTGCAATCAAAAACACGTTAATAATAATTATCAATTTTTCGGAAACCCACAGTTATCAACACTTTCAGCATAATCTCCATTTGGGAAATCACAGTTGCCCGATATATTTGTTCTCGTTCATTAATTTCTTAACCAAAAAAATCTTTTACCATGAACAAAGGAGATTTGATTAACAAAGTTGCCACTGAAGCAGGTTTGAGCAAAGCTCAGGCAGGCAAGGCGCTTGATTCTGTAATCAATACTGTACAGAAGAGCCTCAAGAAAGGCGACAAAGTAACGCTCGTTGGCTTCGGCACTTGGTCGGTTGCGAAGCGTTCTGCAAGAGTTGGCAGAAATCCGCAAACCGGAGCAGCCATCAAGATTCCTGCAAAGAAAGTTGTAAAGTTCAAAGCAGGAAAAGATTTTGCGAAGACCGTTTAATCAACGCTGTTTTCGACAAAACAAAAAAGCAAGGTTCAACTCCTTGCTTTTTTTGTTTGAGGGTTTCGGAACAGGCTATGCCAGACAGTGTAACATAAATATTAATTGAGCCAAGTTTTTCTATCTTAGCAGTTCAATTATAAAAAACAAATTCTATCATGGGAAGAGGTGATAAAAGATCAAAAAAAGGAAAAATATTCCGCGGTTCGTTTGGTAAATCAAGACCGCATAAAGCAGCAAAAAAGACAGTAACAGCCAAAAGCGCTGCTGCTACATCTACAGAAGCGCCAAAGAAAAAGGCTCCTGTAAAAAAGAAGAAGAAAGAGGAAGAATAGCGCCTCGCGTTTTGTTTCATGCAACGAAACTCAGGCAATGAAGATTTCTTAAGGAAACATCCTGTATGTCTTCCACATTTTGCCTGATAGCTTATACGCAATGCGGTCGTGAAGGCGACTGGGGCGACCTTGCCAAAATTCAAAATAGTGCGGCTTTAATAAGAAGCCTCCCCAATGTGCAGGACGCGGAATGATTTCATGCGCTTCATACTTCTTTGTCAACTCAGTTATTTTCTTTTCAAGCGTTTCCCTGTTTTTCAAAACGCTGCTTTGTGTAGAAGCAATCGCCCCAATGCGGCTTTCGCGCGGGCGAATGTTGAAGTAATCGTCTGATTCTTTCGCGCTTACTTTTTTCACTTTGCCTTCAATACGCACTTGCCGTTCGAGCCTGTCCCAGAAAAAAAGCAGCGCTGCATTCGGGTTCTCCAACAATTCTTTTCCCTTTCTGCCTTGGTAGTTAGTGTAAAACACAAAACCCTCTTTGCTGTATTCCTTCATCAGTACCATGCGCACAGATGGCTTGCCACTCTTTGTACTTGTGGCGAGCGCAACAGCAGTAGGCTCTTTGAAATCCGCTTTCAGCATTTCATGAAACCATTTATCAAACTGGTCGGCAGGATGTTTTTCAAGCTGTTCTTCAATTAATATTCGCACGATGATAGATTTTGAATGAAACCAAAAATAGAATTAATACACGTACTAATAAAAAGAGGTTGTAGGGTAGCTTCACAAAACTCGGTAGGGGTGGCAAGTATTTTTTGGGGTAAGCAGTTGGGTAATATTCATAATACCCCAACACTCACTCAGAAATACTTCGCAGCAAACTTGATGAACTTTGGCACAAAGCCTTTGTAGGGCGGGTACATATTTTCAATTCCACCTTTCGCCATGTGCTGGCGCAATACCGCGCGTTCGTGTGAGAAAGCTTTAAATCCAAAAATGCCATGTGCGCTGCCGATACCGCTGTTATTGACTCCGCCAAAAGGCACGTTGGGCTGGCTATTGTGCAACATCGTTTCATTGATGCTGGTACCACCTGCCGAAGTATTTTGCAGAACCGCGTCAATATTCTTTTGCTTACTACTAAAAATATAGAGTGCAAGCGGCTTCTCTTTTGAATTCACAAGCGCCAATGCTTCCTTCAAATCACGGAACTTGAGGATAGGCAACACCGGTCCGAAAATTTCTTCTTGCATAATATCGGATTCAAGTGAAACATCGGTGAGCAGCGTGGGCGAAATATAATTTTCAGAGTCGTCAATCTTGCAGCCTGTCGCCACATTCGCGCCTTTTTCAATTGCATTTTCCACTAATTTTTTGATACGCGCATGATGACGGCTGTTCACGATACGGCAATAATCCGGACTTTTCTTAATGGCTTCATCCGAATCGCCATAAAATTTGCTGATGTTCTTTTTCAACTCTTCAATCAATTCATTGTATTTCGATTCATGCACGAGCAGATAATCAGGCGCAATGCACGTTTGTCCGTTGTTGATGAACTTGCCCCACACAATACGTCTTGCGCTGCGCTTCACATTCGCTGTTTCATCCACAATTACAGGAGATTTTCCTCCCAACTCCAGCGTGACCGAAGCGAGATGTTCCGCAGCAGCTTTCATCACGATTTTTCCAACTGAAGGACTGCCTGTGAAAAAGATGTGGTCAAATTTCAAGCGCAGCAATTCCTGCGAAACGGTGTAATCGCCTTCCACCACGGCAACTTCATTTTCATTAAACACAGACTTTACTACCTCTTTAATTATTGCTGCCGTATGCGGAGTATATTCTGAAGGTTTGATGAGCGCGGTATTGCCTGCTGCTACCGCAGACACTAATGGTATAAGCGCCAGTTGAAAAGGATAATTCCAGGGAGCGATGATGAGTGTGCAGCCCTTCGGCTCATAAATCAGTTTGGAACTTGTTCCAAAAAATGAAAGCGGAGTTTCCACTTCCAGCGGCTGCATCCATTCTTCAAAGTTGGCGAGCGTATGCTTCAACTCAACAACGATGGTGGCGATTTCCGTCAGTTCCGTTTCAGCCGGAGCTTTTCTGAAATCATTATACAAAGCCTGTTGAATTGCTTCGCGCTTTTCCAGCACCACATTTTTTAATGCTTTCAACTTTGCTCTGCGCTCTTTAGCAGTCGTGTTTTTCACATTCTGCTTATTCTGTTGTTGCAAATTGTAAATGCGCATGATTTCGCTGGAAGGCGTGTTTGCGCTGAGTTGCAACTTTGCTGCGGGATTTGCTTGAATGGTGGTTTCCATCGTTAAAATTTTAGGAACATGAAGTTACGAAGAAAAAGGCATTTATCCTGCTGATTTCCCCTTGTTTTAGCCCTATTCAATAATGAGTATGCGAATCAAAACTCCAAAGCCATGCCATCAAAATTGGTATAAAATGTCTCTAATCGAAAAGGGAAGATTTTGTAAATCATGTAAGAACCTATTTAGTATTTAAATGTACCCAATTTTGCGGTTACTCCTTTGTATGATTGTTGAAGAAATCTATGTTATCGGGAAGAGGGGGCGGGTTACAACTTTTGCATCTTCATCCACTCTACAATGCTTTCCATATCTTCCTCCGAAAAATTATGTTTGTAATAAGTTTTTATAAACTCAATGGTAATCTCGCGTTTTGAAAGATGTGGATGCTTCTTGCGTAGGAGTCTCTTAGTATTCTTCATTGCATATTCCATCATTTCAAGTTGCATAGCAAGCAACTCTCCATCCCGCTTTGACTGGATAATTTGATTTGCGTACTTAGAATTTCATCAGGCGTGTCGCTCGTAGTGCTATAATATTAAACAAGATGAGGTTAAAATCTCCCAACTTTATCCGGCAAATAAAAATCTCTTTATTAGGAAACGGGTGCGCGCATGTACACATTTAACCAAATAGCAAAGATTGTTAAAGGCGCTATCGCCCAATCATCTTCTGACTCTATTATTACCCGTTTTGCTTATGATAGCCGTAAAATCATCGAGCCTTCCAACTCGCTCTTTTTCGCCATTCGTGGCAAGCGGCATGATGCGCATCTTTTTCTGAAAGAGCTTTATCAAAAAGGTATCCGGAACTTCATCGTTACCAATGTTGATGCAATCAAAGAAGAACTGCCGGATGCAAATGTCATCAAAGTGGATAATGCAATTGACGCATTACAGCAACTTGCAGCGTTTCACCGGAAAAAATTTAAGTATCCCGTTCTCGGCATCACGGGCAGTAACGGCAAAACGATAGTAAAAGAATGGCTCTTTCAGTTGCTGAATGATGATTACAATATTGTGCGCAGCCCCAAAAGCTACAACTCGCAAATTGGCGTGCCGCTTTCCGTGTGGCAGATGGATGAAAATCACACGCTTGGAATTTTTGAAGCGGGTATTTCCGTGCCGGATGAGATGGATGGACTGGAAAATGTGATAAAGCCCGACATCGGCATTTTCACCAACATCGGTGAAGCGCATGCGGAGGGATTTTTAAATGTGCGCCAAAAAATCAATGAAAAGCTGAAGCTCTTCGTGAATAGCAAGATTTTGATTTACAGCCTCGATTATCCTGAAATCACGCAGTGTATCACAGAATTCAAACACCGGTTGCCGGACAAGGAGCAGGATGAAAAATTCAGGCTGTTCACTTGGGCGAGGCGCAGCGATGCCGATTTGAAAATCGTGAAAGTTGAAAAGAGCGAAGTAGAAACAACGATTGAAGGCGTTCTGAAAGGCAAGCCACTAAGCATCACGATTCCGTTTACAGATGAAGCCTCGATAGAGAATGCGATTCACTGCTGGGCAACCATGCTGTATTTGAGGATTTCCCCGACTCGCATCAGAGAGAAGATGCAGCAACTCGGCAGTATCTCAATGCGGCTTGAACTTAAGGACGGCATCAATAATTGTTCAGTAATTAACGACAGCTACAACAGCGACATTCGCTCATTAGGCATTGCGCTTGATTTTCTTGACCAGCAACATCAGCACCAAAAGAAAACGCTGATTCTATCTGACATTTTGCAAAGCGGTCGCAATGACATTGAGCTTTATACGGAAGTGCGCAACATGCTTGCCGAGCGCGAAATCAATAAGCTGATTGGAATCGGCAAATCAATTTCAGAACAGAAGAAATTATTCCCGTCAGCAAATGGTTTTGAAAGCACATTCTACGAAAACACAGAGGAGTTTTTGAAAACCTTTTCTCCGCAAAATTTTTCAGGCGAAACCATTCTGCTGAAAGGCGCGCGCAAATTCGAGTTTGAGAAAATAAGTAAACAATTAGAGCAGAAGGTTCACAAGACAGTGCTCGAAATTGACCTCAACGCATTAGTACATAACCTGCAAGTGTTTCAAAGCCTTTTGAAACCGGGAACGAAAGTAATGGCAATGGTGAAAGCATTTTCGTATGGAAGCGGCACGTTTGAAATCGCCAACGTGCTGCAATATCACCGCGTGGATTATCTCACGGTGGCGTATGCTGACGAAGGCGTTGAACTGCGCAAGGCAGGAATCCTGCTGCCTATTATGGTGATGAATCCGGAGGCGCGCAGTTTTGATACCATGCTGCGCTATAATCTTGAGCCTGAAATTTTTAGTTTTTCAGTGTTTGGAAAATTTTATAAAACCGTTGAATTGACAGGAAAACAGGCTTATCCTATTCATATCAAGATTGACACGGGTATGCGCAGGCTTGGATTTGAGCCGGAAGAAATTCCTGCACTTGTGGAGATGCTGAAAAAAATGCCGTTCGTAAAAGTGCAATCTGCATTCTCGCATCTTGTCGCGAGTGACGAGTTGGAGCATCTTGAGTTCACGAAGCTGCAAATTCAACGGTTCAAAAATGCCTGTGAAGTCTTAACAACCGGATTAGGCTACTCCTTCATGCGGCACATTCTCAATTCTGGAGGCATCTCCCGTTTTCCCGATGCACACTTTGAAATGGTTCGTTTGGGCATTGGCATGTACGGTGTGGATACTGTCCAAAATATAAGCGAACAGTTACATCAGGTGAGCACGCTGAAGTCATCCGTGTCGCAAGTGAAAAAAGTAAAAGCGGGCGAGTCTGTTGGATACAGTCGCAGGTTTGTTGCGAAACAGGACATGCGTATTGCCACTATTGGTATTGGCTATGCTGACGGCATTGACCGCAGGCTTGGCAATGGCAATGGTAAAATGCTTGTGCGCGGACAACTTGTGTCCACTGTTGGAAATATTTGCATGGACTTGTGCATGATTGATGTGACAAACATTCCCGGAGTGGAAGAAGGCGATGAAGTAATCATTTTCGGCAAGGATCTGCCAATTCAGGAAGTGGCAAAACAATCCGACACAATTCCTTATGAAATTCTTACTGGGATTTCAGGCAGGGTAAAAAGAGTGTATTTTCAGGAATAACTTTTAATGAATTGAATAATACAAACTCATGCAAGACCGCCATGCTCACTTCATGCAGGAAGCCTTCAAGGAAGCGCAACGCGCCAATGCGGAAGATGAAGTTCCCATTGGCGCTGTAGTTGTTTTAAAAGACAACATCATCGCCCGCGCACATAATCAAGTAGAGAAATTACACGATGTTACTGCACATGCGGAGATGATTGCCATCACTTCGGCAGCAAATCATTTAGGCAGTAAATATTTGGAGGAATGTGCGATGTATGTCACGGTGGAGCCGTGCATGATGTGTGCCAGTGCGTTGTATTGGAGCCGCATTCCAAACATTTATTATGGCGCATCCGACAATCGCTTCGGCTACACGCGGCTTGATAAAAATCTGTTTAACAAAAATGTCCATGTGCATCACGGCATCCTGAAAGAGGAATGTGCGCAACTCGTTTTGGATTTTTTCAAAAAAAAACGGGAACTGGATGATTTGATGTGAACAGTTTTCCGTGTTCAGTTTGCTGTTTACGGTTTCTCAATAACGATAAACAGTAAACTACAAACTGTAAACTGTAAACTTCTTAAATTAGCCTTCCGATTCTCTAACAAACTAAAAAATTTCAATCATGGCTTTCACACTTCCAAAACTCAAATACGCTTACGATGCGCTTCAACCGCACATTGATGCGAAAACAATGGAGATTCATCTTACTAAGCACCATCAGGCCTATACTGATAACCTGAATGCCGCGTTGGAAGGGACGGGCTTTGAAGGAAAAACGATTGAAGAAGTGCTTGCCAACATCGGCAAGATTAATAAACCCGCTGTGCGCAACAACGGAGGCGGTTATTTCAACCACTGCCTGTTTTGGGAAGTGATGTCCCCGCAGGACGGGGGTGGCGCACCGACTGGAGAACTCGCTGATGCCATCAACAAAAAGTTTGGCGCGTTTGATGCGTTCAAAGGTGAATTTTCTACGGCTGCAAAAACACAATTTGGTTCAGGCTGGGCTTGGCTTGGAGTAAGTAATGGAGAACTGCTAATTACCGCTTCACCGAATCAGGATAACGGGTTAATGGATATTGCTACAACGAAGTACACACCTATCCTCGGTCTTGATGTGTGGGAACATGCTTACTACCTGAATTATCAGAACAGACGCCCCGATTACATCGCTGCTTTCTGGAACGTGATTGATTGGGAAGAAGTGAGCAGAAGGTTTAAGGCTGCGAAGTAATCACACAGCCACAGCTTTCTTAAACTGCATATCATACAGTTTCTTGTAGTAACCATCGTGCGCGAGTAGTTCGTCATGCGTGCCGATTTCTTTGATTTCGCCATGGTCAAGCACCATGATGGCATCGGCTTTCTGAATGGTGGAAAGCCGGTGAGCGATGATGATGGAAGTTCTGCCGCTCACTAATTTTTCAATGGCATCTTGTATTAATTGCTCACTTTCGGTATCAATGGATGAAGTGGCTTCATCAAGAATCAAAATCTTAGGGTCAAACACCAAAGCACGAATGAAAGAGATGAGTTGTCGTTGCCCCATCGAAAGCGTTGCGCCACGTTCCATCACATTATAATCATATTTTCCTGGCAGGCGCATGATGAAGTCGTGTGCACCAACCAACTTTGCTGCGGCTATTGCCTTTTCACGGCTGATGTGGTCGTTGCGCAACGTAATGTTGTCCATAATGGAGCCGGAAAATAAAAACACATCCTGCAGCACCATCCCTATTTTCGAGCGCAGCGAAAAAACATCATACGCTTTCGCATTAATGCCGTCCACTGCGATTTTCCCTTTATTGATTTCGTAGAAACGGTTGAGTGTGTTGATGATGGAAGTCTTGCCGGAGCCTGTCGCGCCTACGATGGCAAGTGTTTTTCCCTGCGCCACCTTGAAACTCACATCTTTCAGCACGAACGTATCATCCACATACGCAAACCACACGTTTTTAAATTCAATTTCTCCTTTGATGTTTTCCGCTTGAAGCGTTCCATTGTTTTCAATGTGGTCTTGCCGTTCCAATAATTTAAAAACACGTTCTGAAGCAACGATGCCCATTTGCAACGTGTTGAATTTATCCGCCAACATGCGCAGCGGACGAAAGAGCATGTTCAACAAAAGAATAAAAGAGATGAGCGTGCCGATGGTCGTTTCATACTGCACCACGCGAATTGCTCCATACCATACGAGCAAGCCTAATGCGCTTGCCAGCACTACTTCCACAAGCGGAAAGAAAATCGAGAAATACCAAATCGAGTCAATGTTTGCGCGTTTGTGTTCCTCGTTGATGTGCCTGAATTTTTCCATCTCCTTTTCTTCGGCAGTGAAAATCTGAATCACGCGCATCCCGGTGATATGCTCTTGCAAAAACGCATTCATGCGCGCCACCTGATTGCGCACATCCTGAAAAGAAGATTTTATTTTTTCTTTGAAAACATAAGTAGCATACAATAGAATTGGAAACGTAGAAAGGCTCACGAGCGTGAGCCGCCAGTCCACATAAAACATCACGCCCATGATGGTGAGGATGGTGAGCAAATCAGCGATGATAGTGATGATGCCTTCGGAAAAAATATCGTTGATGGTTTCAACATCATTGATGGTGCGTGTCGTTACTGTGCCGATGGGTGTTTTGTCAAAGAATTGCAACTTGAAACTGATAATATGACTGAACACGCGCACCCGCAAATTTTTGATTACCGATTGTCCGAGCCAGCTTGTGAGGTAGCTGAAATAATAACGCGCGATGCTTTCAACGAAAAGCTGTGCGACCAAAAAGATGCTCATCCACAGCAGACCACTGTAATTGTAATTCAGAATATAATCATCCACTGTGAGTTGAATGAGCCAGGGACGCACGGGTGCAAGCACGGCAAGGAACAGCGCAAACGCGGTGGCGATATAAAATTGTTTTTTGAAAGGCGCAGCCAGCCGCAGAATTTTTTTCAGCAACGCCCAGTCGAAAAAATTGCCTTTGATATCAGAATTAGGAATCGCGAAGCCGTCCATGAGTGTTCAAAAATAGCACCAAACAAGTAGGTAGTTTTTGTCATCGCGGGCTCGTTCCGCGATCTCCTGCAAGAGTTGCTATATTTTATTGGGGATGCCGGAAGAAGTACGGCATGACAGCTAAATCAGAGATACGGATACTTCACCTCCGTCAAACTCAGCCCGCAGCCCGGCACAGCAAGTAGATAGATAAATTTTTCTTTCCGCTTCATCACCGTTTGAAATTCAGCGAGCGTCATTTTATCCGTGCCAATCATCAGCATTGCGCCTACGGTAAGGCGCACCATGCCGCGCAGAAAATGGTCGGCTATGATGGTGTAGCGATATTGATTGTCATGCAGTTTTTCCCATTCGGAGAAATAGATATTGCAGAGCGAAGTTTTTTCATGCGTGTCGGTTTTGCTCAGCGGCTTGAAGTCTTTGAATGTTTTTAGCAGAGCAGCAGCTTCCTCCATTTTATGCAAAACGGGTTTCCCATAAGGGAAATAAAAACTGGAATCATGCAGAAACGGGTCTTTTTTCAGATGCAGAAGATATTCATACGTGCGTGAAGTCGCATCTTGCCTGCTGCGCGCATCATCTGCAACGGGAATAATTCTTTTCACTACAATATCATCGGGCAGCAGACGATTTGCTTTGTAGAGAAATTCTTTATGAGCCTGATTATCCGAATCGAAATGCAGGAAAAATTGCTTTGCGTGAACACCAGCATCCGTTCTTCCGCATCCGGTTGATTTTATTTCCTGTGAAAAAAGCTGCGCCAGCACAGTATTAATTTCTGCCTGAATGGTTTTTGTGCGCGGTTGCAACTGCCAGCCTTTGTAGCGTGTGCCAACGTAGGATATTTCGAGGAAGTAGCGCATTGCAGGTGTTGGGTGATGTTTAATAGATGATTTGCATTTCTCGACACGCAACACTCAACCCTCAACTCGCTCATAAATCACCGCAGCCCCTTGCCCAACGCCAATGCACATGGTGGCGAGTCCGTATTTCACTTCCGGTCTGTGTTTCATTTCATGGAGGAGTGTTGCGGAAATTCTTGCGCCAGAAGAACCAAGCGGATGCCCAAGCGCGATTGCTCCGCCATTCACATTCACGATTTCGGGATTCAATCCTAAATCACGGATGCAGGCGATGGATTGTGAGGCGAAGGCTTCGTTCAATTCCACCAAGCCGATGTTTTGAATTTTCAACCCTGCACGTTGCAATGCTTTTTGAGTTGCAGGCACGGGACCGATTCCCATTTTGGAAGGATGCACCCCAGCTACCGCCATGGATTTTATTTTCGCAAGCGGTTTCAGTCCATGCTTTTTCACAAAATTTTCCGAGACAACCAATAATGCGGATGCGCCATCATTGATGCCGGACGAATTTCCCGCAGTCACGCTTCCTTCTTTTTTAAATGCAGATGGCAGTTGTCCGAGTTTTTCAACTGAGGACAAGCGCGGATGCTCGTCTTTTGTAACTACAATCGCTTCACCTTTTTTTTGCTGAATCACCACCGGAACAATTTCATCCTGAAATTTTCCTGCCTCAAATGCTTTCTGATATTTCATTTGAGAATTATGTGCGAATTCGTCTTGCTCTGCTCTTGAGATTTTCCATTGTTCGGCAACATTCTCAGCCGTTTCACCCATCGAAAAGGGATGATACAACTCCGCTAATTTTTTATTCACGAAACGCCAGCCCATCGTGGTGTCATAGACTTCAGCAGTTCTGCCGAACGCCTCACTCGCCTTTGCCATCACAAAAGGCGCGCGGCTCATGCTTTCCACTCCGCCTGCGATGTAAGCGTTTCCTTCACCAAGCATGATTGCACGGCTTGCATCCATCACCGCCTGCAAGCCGGAAGCGCACAAGCGATTTACGGTAACTCCGCCTGTTTCAATCGGCAAGCCTGCAAGGAGCAACGCCATACGCGCCACATTACGGTTGTCTTCGCCCGATTGATTCGCTGCGCCAAACAGCACATCTTCAATTTCTTTCGTGTCAAGCCATTTATTTCGCTCAACTAATCCTTTGATTACAATCGCAGCAAGGTCATCCGGGCGCACACCGCTCAACGCGCCTCCGTATTTTCCGATGGGCGTTCGTACTGCATCAATTACGTAAGCATTGGTCATAGCGATTTATTTAATTTTGGCGCTCACAAAAGTAAATGGAATGATTCAGAGAATTCAGACGGTGTGGTGGTTAACAGCGGCTATTCTTATAGGCATTTTGATTTTGATTCCCGTTTTTGGATACCAGAATGCTGAAAATGTTACATCTTTTTATGCCTCTGGCTTCAACCCTTTAAGAGTAGCTCTTTACCTAATTATTTTTTGGAGTATTGTAAATATTTTTCTATTCAAAAGACGAAACCTACAACTTACAATTGCTTACTGGCAAATCCTTCCACTTTATCCTATTGTACTCTTGATGATATTTTTGGCATTCGAAGGTAACGAAGAGAATACGACTTTAAAGTTGTTGCCTTGGACATTTCTTTGGATTTCCTTCTTCTCTCTATCATTGATTTTTCAAATCCTTGCCATCCGCGCAGTGAAAAAAGATGAAGCCTTAATTAAATCAATGGACAGACTGAGGTAGGCTTAATCGCGGTGCTCTCTCTGTATCTCAAACTTCTTCCCTTCTATCGCCAACTCCGTATTCGGAAAAAACGCTTTGGTTTCACTCAGCAATTCATCCAGGGTTTTGTAACGTGCTGAGAAGTGCCCAATGAGCAGTTTTTGCACGTTTGCTTTTTGCGCAATCAATGCCGCCTGCTTTGTAGTGCAATGAAACGTTTCCTGCGCGCGCGCCTCGTGCGATTGGTCAAACGTGGCTTCATGATAGAGCAAATCCACGCCTGCGATATACGGAATAATGGATTCCTGATAGAGCGTATCCGTGCAATAGGCATACGAACGCGGATGATGCGCTTTTTGCGTCAGGTCAGCATTTTTTATTACGCTGCCATCTGCCAGCACAAGGTCTTGTCCTTTCTTGATTTGCTGGATTTGCGGAATGGAGAGATTGTATTGCGCAATTGCTTCTGCCTTGATATTCTTTTGTGTGGAAGGTTTTTCGCGAAACACAAATCCTGCGCACGGAATGCGGTGCATTAACTGAAGTGTCTCCACCTGCATGAAATCATTTTCATAGAGCAACGCACCATTTTTGGGATTGAAAAATTCAAACCGCAGCGGATACCGCAAATGCGTGTCGGAATATTTCAATTGCACGTTGATGATTTCATCCAAGCCTTTCGGACAAAAAATCGTGAGCGGCTTTTCGCGATGATTGAGATGATACGATGTGATGAGTCCGATTAATCCGAAAAAATGGTCGCCATGCAGGTGACTGATGAAAATATCGTCAATTTTTCCGTGCTTGATTTTGTATTTCTCCAGCCTGATTTGTGCGCCTTCTCCGCAATCAATCAGAAAAAGATGGTCGTGAACATGCAGAACCTGTGAAGTAGGATGTCGTCCGTGAGCGGGGAGCGCAGAGTTGCTTCCAAGAATTGTTACCTCAAATGCCATTCACCACACATTGCCCCTTACGCGCCCTGCGCTTCCGTGGAGATAAAATCAGCGCCTTCCGCAACACTTGGAAAAATATTGAGGATGGTATCCAACTGCGAAATCTTGATGAGCTTGGACACGTAGTCATTCAGATTGACAATAGCGAAAGTACCTTCCGCGTTCTTGCAGAGACGGTTGCCAATGAGAATCGCGCTCAAGCCTGAAGAGTCAATGAACGTGACATCCGCCAAATCAAGAATGACGTTTTTGGCTCCGCCTGCATTCAGAATCACCAATTCTGATTTCAGCTTGGGCGCATTAAGCGTATTCAATTTTTCGTCTTCTAATTTGAAGACCGTGTATTTGTCCTTTTTATCTACTGAGAATTTCATAGTGAAAGTGATTTCTGTTTATTGCGTTAAAACTAATACAAATTGATGGCGATTGTAAAAGGGCTGTCACATTTCTTATCCACAACAGCATCTTTTGAATTATTTCTGCGTACAGTGTTGTTATACGGATTGTGTGGTCAAGGTTTCGCGGAGGTAGAACTTTTTGTTTTGTTTGAAGTTTTCCTAAATTGCTAACGTCACTGAACTTGATATTTTATCTGCAACACAATATGGAATCAAAATTTTCCCCCCGAGTAAAGGAAGTCATCTCCTATAGCAGGGAAGAGGCGCTCCGGTTAGGTCATGATTTTATTGGCATTGAACATCTGTTATTGGGCTTGATTCGCGAGGGCGAAGGGCTTGCGCTGAAAGTGATGAAATCACTGGAGGTGGATGTGGTGATGCTGCGCAAAACCGTGGAAGACGCCATTCGAGACAAAGTCACGAAGAATACTTACAACATCGGCAGCCTGCCGCTTACGAAGCAAGCGGAAAAAGTGCTGAAGATAACAGTACTCGAAGCGAAAGTGCTGAAAAGCGAAGTGATTGGCACGGAGCATCTCATGCTGTCCATTTTGAAAAACAAAACGAATGTTGCAACGCAACTGTTGAAACAGTTTGATATTGATTACGATATTTTTAAAGCAGAATTAGACTACGTGAAACATAACATTACAAACGAACTCCCCAACGAGCCTGGCGAAGACGAGCCTTTTGAAGAAGAAGAAAGAGGACGAGGCTCCTTTAGCGCAGCCAAAAAACAAGGAGCGACAAAGTCAAAGACTCCGGTGCTCGACAACTTCGGTCGCGACATCACCAAACTTGCCGAAGAAGGCAACTTAGATCCGATTGTAGGTCGTGAAAATGAAATTGAGCGCGTGTCGCAAATCCTCAGCCGCAGAAAAAAGAACAACCCGATTCTCATTGGTGAACCGGGCGTTGGTAAAACTGCCATCGTGGAAGGTCTTGCATTGCGCATTGTAAAAAGGCATGTGAGCCGTGTGCTTTTCGATAAAAGAATCGTGATGCTTGATTTGGCAGCGTTGGTTGCCGGAACAAAATATCGCGGTCAGTTTGAAGAGCGCATGAAAGCAATCATGAATGAATTGGAGAAGAACCGTGATGTGATTCTTTTCATTGATGAAATTCATACGATAGTGGGAGCAGGCGGAGCAACAGGCTCGCTGGATGCCTCAAACATTTTTAAACCCGCGCTTGCGCGTGGCGAGTTGCAATGCATTGGCGCATCTACTTTAGATGAATATCGTCAATACATTGAAAAAGATGGAGCGCTCGACAGGAGATTCCAAAAAGTATTGGTTGACCCGCCATCACCGGAAGAAACGATTACGATTTTGGGACGAATCAAGCAGAAATACGAAGAGTTTCATAATGTAGAATATACAACGGAAGCAATCAGCGACTGCGTGAAATTAAGCACACGCTACATCACTGACCGCTTTTTGCCCGATAAAGCGATTGATGTGATGGACGAGGTAGGAGCGCGTGTTCACCTGAAAAACATTCACGTTCCGCAAGACATCATCGAATTGGAAAAGAAAATAGAAGATGTGAAAGTGGAGAAGAATCAGGTTGTGAAAAGCCAGAAATATGAAGAAGCTGCGCGTCTGAGAGATTCCGAGAAAAAATTGCTTGAGCAATTGGAAAAGGCAAAGAATGATTGGGAAGAGGAATCAAAGAACAAGCGCTATCCTGTTAATTCTGATGATATTGCAGAAGTAGTAGCGATGATGACCGGCATTCCTGTGAAACGCGTTGGGCAAAGCGAAAGCAACAAACTGCTCAACATGAAGCAGGATTTGATTAAAGCAGTTGTTGGTCAGGATGATGCAATTGAAAAAATCACGAAAGCGATTCAGCGGAATAGAGTTGGATTGAAAGACCCGAAGAAACCAATCGGCACATTTATTTTCCTCGGTCCTACGGGCGTTGGTAAAACGGAATTGGCAAGAGCATTAGCCCGCTACCTGTTCGACACGGAAGATGCGCTCATCCGCATTGACATGAGTGAATACATGGAGAAATTTTCCGTGAGCAGGTTGGTGGGCGCGCCTCCCGGATACGTTGGTTATGAAGAAGGCGGACAGCTTACCGAAAAGGTGCGCAGAAAACCGTATTCAGTGGTGCTGCTTGATGAAATTGAAAAAGCGCATCCTGATGTTTACAATATCTTATTACAGGTGTTGGACGATGGCATCTTGACAGATGGTTTGGGTAGAAAAGTGGATTTCAAGAACACGATGATTATCATGACATCCAACATCGGCTCGCGCCAGTTGGCTGAGTTTGGTAAAGGAATCGGCTTTGCAACCGCAGCTAAAGAAAACGATGACCAGTATGAAAAGTCTGTGATTGAAAAGGCGCTCAAGAGAACTTTCTCTCCTGAATTCCTGAACAGAATTGACGATGTGATGCTCTTCAATTCCTTGAAGAAAGATGACATCCACAAGATTATTGACATCGTGCTGAAGAATGTGTATGCTCGTCTTGAAGCCTTGGGTTACAAGGTGAACCTGACAAAAGCTGCAAAGGATTTCTTGGTAGATAAAGGATACGACCCGAATTATGGAGCGCGTCCTTTACACAGAGCAATCCAAAAATATGTGGAAGACCCGCTTGCCGAAGAAATCCTGAACACAAAACCAAAAGAAGGCGATGTGTATCATGTGGATTATGACAAGAAGGAATCCAAACTGAAAATCTCGCTGAAGTCGGGGAAGAAGACTGAAGAAAAATCAGATGCGGCTTCTAAGGCGTAGGGTTGGTATTTTTCAATTAGGTCCAATTGTAGTTCTGTAAATAATTCCAATTGTGGGACAAATTATCCCACAATTGGAATTTTGTTTTTAGGGCATTTACGGAACGGGAGATACAATTTCTATCCACCTTATAAAATGAAAAGTGAAATTGGCTAATCTTCTATTTCACCGCCAACTGTTGTTGCAAAAAACTATTTCTTCTTCGAGTCCTTTATATTGATTGAATAGTTTTAGAGTTTACTGTTTCTCTCAGCTTTTTTAGAAAGGTTCAGGTTGGAGTTGCCTGAAGCATGGCATACAATTGCCCCGCCATTTATGGTGGGGATAAATGTGAACCACACACAGTCTCTCTGGCGGATTTAGCCCTGCGTGGCTGGGTGGATTTAGGGAAGAAATTTTGTGCATTTTTTTTATTCTAAGGTTTGTGGTTGTTCTTTCTTGCCTTGATGCAAGAAAGAACCAAAGAAAATCAAGCCCGAAAGAACCACTCCGCGCTTTCGGGCGAGCCAGCGCATCTGAGCGGTGTCGGGAATTTTTGAGCGGGGGATTAGTACGATGAGAGGGTTTAGGTTTTTCTACCAAATTGTTGTCCCTACGGGACTTTTTTCTATCAGCGTTGAATGTTAACAACATTATTCGTTCTCATAGGGAATAGGGCCTACATTATATATTGAATTTATTAACTAAACCATTAGTATAATGCCAACACTACTTTTTACTCAAAGAATTTTCAAGGATAGGAAAGTATTTCTTAGTGAATTAGAACGCGAATCGGATATAAGAATAGCCGATACTGATACAGCAGATATTGCTGCTGATCAGGTAGTAAACAGATTAAAAACCAGATCACCGAAGTTAGATTTTGAAGTGGAATCTATAGAAATTAATCCAGAGGTAAATTGGGTTCTGCTTAGATTCACAATTAGTGTGAAGCCCCAAATAGATGGAGAAAAACTTCAGAATAAATTAGACGAATGGATGAAATTATTTTTTTCAAAGGTTCGTCCTTTTGATTTTGGTCGTCCAATAGATAATTAATAACCAAACTAAGTCAAGCGCTACTAAAGATACCGATGCAGAAACGAGGTGCGTACGCGCCAAATACAAGCTGTAAGTTCTAAGCTTTAAGTTTTAAGTGAACAGCCGTTTTACATTCGACTTAAAACTTATGACTTAAGGCTTCTCCTTAAACTGGAAATTTTCTACGAAGGAAGTATTGAAGTTGCCCGCTTTGAAATCTTCATTGCGCATGAGAGCGATTTGAAAAGGAATGGTTGTTTTTATGCCTTCGACAATGAATTCGTTTAGCGCTCTGTCCATTTTTGCGATAACGGCATCGCGTGTTTTGGCGCGGCAGATGACTTTTGCAAGCAGCGAGTCATAATAGGGCGAAACGGTGTAGCCGGCATATACGTGGGTGTCCACGCGCACGCCATGTCCCTTTGGCGTGTGGAAGGAAGTGATTTTGCCGGGGCAGGGAGAAAAATTATTGTAAGGGTCTTCGGCATTGATGCGGCATTCCATCGCGTGAATCATCGGGAAATACGATTTGCCGATAATTTTTACGCCTGCTGCAATTTTGATTTGCTCTTTGACGAGGTCATGGTCAATCACTTCTTCGGTAACGGGATGCTCCACCTGGATGCGCGTATTCATCTCCATGAAGTAGAAATTCTTGTACTTATCTACAAGAAACTCGATAGTGCCGAGGCTTTCATAATTGATTGCCTTGCCCGCAGCGATGGCGGCATCACCCATTTTTTTGCGAAGCTTTTCATCCATGAAAGGCGAAGGACATTCCTCTACGAGCTTCTGCATTCTGCGCTGGATGGAGCAATCGCGCTCGGACATGTGAATGACATTGCCGTATTGGTCGCCTGCAATCTGGAATTCAATATGGCGAGGCTCTTCTAAAAATTTTTCCATGTAAACGCCTGCGTTGGCAAAGGCAGCCTTTGCTTCCGCCTGCGCCATCTCGAATGCTTTCTCAAAATCTTTTTCATCGCGCACGAGGCGGATTCCTTTGCCGCCACCGCCTGCAGTTGCCTTGATAAGCACAGGATACCCGATTTTCTTCGCGGCTTTTTTTGCGTTGGCAATATTTGTAATTAGTCCTTCAGAGCCGGGGATGACAGGCACCCCGGCATCTTTCATCGTTTGCTTCGCGGTGATTTTATCGCCCATCTTCCGAATCATCGTAGAGTTGGGACCAATAAATTTTATTCCATACTCTTCACAGATTTCAGCAAAGGCAGGGCTTTCTGCATGAAAGCCGTAGCCTGGATGAATGGCATCGGCATTCGTGATTTCCGCCACCGCCATGATTGTGGGAATCTTCAAATAAGAATCCACGCTTTTTGGCGCACCAATGCAAACGGCTTCATCTGCAAAGCGCACGTGCAGGCTTTCCTTATCAGCAGTGGAATAGACGGCAACCGTTTTGATGCCCATTTCCTTGCAGGTGCGAATGACGCGAAGGGCAATTTCACCACGGTTGGCTATGAGAATTTTCTTAAACATTCTTTTTTATCTCTTACTGTTTGCAGTTTACTGTCTTCCGTTTTCAGTTGAGCAACTTAAACGGTAAACAGAAAACTGTAAACTATTTATGCCGGTTCAATGAGGAATAATGGTTGCTCGTATTCTACAGGAGATGCATCTTCTGCCACGACTTTCACCACTTTTCCATCAAACTCCGATTCAATTTCGTTGAAGAGTTTCATGGCTTCAATGACGCAGATGTGGTCGCCTTTGCGAATGATGTCGCCCACTTTTACAAACGGTTCCTTATCAGGAGAGGGCGAGCGGTAAAATGTTCCTACCATTGGGGACTTAATCGTGATATACTTCCCGTTATCTATTGTTTTTTCTTTTTTGGCAGGAGCGGGTAAATCTAAAAATTCAGCAGAGCCACCATTCTCGGCAACAGCAGTTTGAGCCTGAGCATACGCAGCCGCAGCGGAACGCAATGGTTGCTGCACCACCACCGGGTTCACAGCTTTCTTGAGCGTGATTTTAAATTTATCCTGCTCGATAGAAAGCTCAGACAATTCTGACTTGCCTACTATCTTGATGAGTTCCTGAATTTGCTTGAAATCCATGTTTGACAGTTTACAGTTTTGAGTTTACAGTTTTGGTTTGTCATGCGCCATCCTTCGACTACGCTCAGGATGACCCGCTCACAAATCACTTTACACGCTCCACGTAGCTACCGGAGCGGGTATCAATTTTTATTTTCTCCCCGATGTTTACGAAAAGCGGAACAAACACATCTGCGCCTGTTTCTACTTTTGCCACCTTCGTTACGTTATTGGCGGTGTCGCCTCGCACGCCCGGCTCGGTGTAAGTTACTTCTAAAATAATGAATGAAGGTAATTCAACTAAAATAGGTCTGTCGGCTTCTGCATCGAATAAGATATCCGCTTCTTGTCCCTCCTTCAGCAATGCCGGACTGGTAACCATGTTTGCATTCACGGTTATCTGGTCGAACGTAGTTTGGTCCATAAACGTGTAGCCGGAATCATCTTTGTAAAGAAACTGAAACAGCCTTCTTTCTACACGCACATCTTCCACTTTGTCGCCTGCGCTAAAAGTTACTTCGAGCACCTTGCCGGTAGAAAGGTTTTTTAAACGTGTTCGCACAATCGGACGCCTCTGCTGCATCTTCACGTGCTGGAAGTCTATAATCTGCCAGATGTCGTTGTTGTGCATGATGCACATTCCTGTTTTAAATTCTGCGGTTGTTATCATGTTAATTCGATGATTTGATAATTCGATAATTTGAAGAGGTTTTCTGCAAGTTCTGAATTAATTCGTAATTCCAAATTTGTAATTCGTAATTGGTCAGTATGCCCACGTTAAATACATCGCGCCCCAAGTGAATCCTCCTCCTACAGCCGCCAGCAAAAGGTTGTCACCCTTTTTCAATTGGCTCTCATAATCCCACAGGCACAAAGGTAATGTTGCTGCGGTGGTGTTGCCATATTTGTGAATATTCATCATCACCTTTTCAGCCGGAATGTCGAGTCGTTCTCTTGTTGCCTCAATAATTCTTTTATTTGCCTGATGCGGAACGAGCCATGTAATATCCTCTGGCTTCAGGTTGTTTCGCTTCATCAGTTTTTCGGAGATGGCAGCCATATTCACCACGGCAAATTTGAATACGCTTTGTCCTTCCTGATAAACGAAATGCTCTTTTGCATCAACCGTTTCATGTGAGGCAGGTTTCACAGAGCCACCCGCTTTGATATGCAGATGCTTACATCCGGAACCATCGGAGCGCAATTCAAAATCCACGATTCCATATTTAGGCGAAGGCTCAAGCAAAACGGCTCCTGCCCCATCGCCAAAAATTACGCACGTTTCGCGGTCTTCGTAATTTACGATGGACGACATTTTATCCGCGCCCACCACAATCACTTTTTTATAAACTCCTGTTTTGATAAACTGCGCGCCTGTTGCCAGTGCATAGAGAAATCCAGAACAAGCAGCATTGATGTCGTAGCTGAATGCATTTTTAATTCCCACCTTATCACACACTAAGTTTGCTGTGGACGGAAACGGGAAGTCGGGAGTTACGGTGGCGCAGATGAGCAGGTCAATTTCATCGGGTGATGTGCCGCTGTTTTCTAATAAACCTTTCACGGCTTGTTCCGCCAGAAATGAAGTGCCGAGTCCTTTTCCCTTTAAAATATGCCGCTCTTTGATACCTGTGCGCGTAGTAATCCACTCGTCATTTGTATCAACAAGTTTTTCCAAATCATGATTGGAAAGCACCTCATCGGGTACGTAGCCATGCACTGCGGAGATGGCAGCGTGAATCTGGCTCATGCGCTTTTGAAAATAATGAAAGGATTAAGAAGCGACTTTCGCTTCTACTACCAGCTTGCCGTTGTAGTACATGTTGCCATCAACATAATAAGCCCTGTGCCTCATGTGAGGAGCGCCTGTTACGGAGCAGATATCAACGGTTGGAATAGCAGATTTGTAGTTTGCCCTTCTGGTGCGGGTTCTTTGCTTCGAATGGCGTTGTTTAGGATTTGGCATGACGTTACTTTTTTACTTTCAGTTTTAATAATGCCGCCCAGCGCGGGTCGGGTTCTTTATTCTTTTTTTCTGTTTTGCCTTCTAAAATCTTTAACACTTTTTCGTTGCATCCCGGAGAACCGTCAGCCTTTGGCGGACAAATCTTCTGTAACGGGAGGCTCAGGTTCACCAACTCATAAATCAACTGGCTGACATCCACAAAAATGTCGTTGTGCGAGATGTAGATGATGTCTTCATCTTCCTCCTGCCGCTTCTTTGCCTCGTCATCAAACTTCACATACACGCGGTGCTCATCTATAATCTCCTGATCAAATTTCTCCGCGCAACGGTCGCATTCAACCTGCACTGTGCCGCCAATCGAAAAATCAAGAACGAAAAAACTCTCTTTCTTATCAAAAAGCACGTCCACATGCACATCACTTTTGCCAATCTCCGCACCTTCGAAGCTCTTAAAAAACTCTTCGCCAGCCTCAAACCGGAAGTTATGAAGCCCAAGTTTCAACCCAGTAAAAGGGATGCGATATTGCTTTAGAATATCCAAAGAACCGTGCTTTTTCAAAAAAGAGTGGGCAAAGATAAAGAAATTTCGTGGTTTTCTGCCTGTTCCGGCTGATTTTTTAACCCTTTAGATGAACTCTGCGCTTTGCCGAAGGATGCCTTCTCTATTTAGCAGGTGCAACTAGAATCAAAAATCCCTGCTCTAAGAAATAAACACGGAAGTATTAAACCAAGCTTCCAGTTCAGTTTTATATTTTAGCATCCCTATTATTTTAAAACCCAAAACCAAATCAGCATGAAACGCATTTTTTCATTCATCGTTGCAACCTGCGCATTGCAATTTTTTGCATTTGCACAATGTCCTAATCCGAATATTACCGCAGTGGGATTTCATCCCCCGGCTGACCAGCTTACACCTATTGAGCGTGGAGTAGCTTATAGCGAAGATGTGCAGATCAACATTCCTGCAAGTTTTGATACTGTAGTTTTTGGAAACACGCTGACGGTAACCATCAACACTGTGCAAATTGACAACCTCACCGGCACACCTACTGGTATTACATATACCTGCACACCCTCGAACTGCACCTTTAATGGAGGACAGGCAGGATGCATTAATTTTTCAGGCATCACCAACGATCCTGCCGGGCAATATCCGCTGGATGTCACAGTTACGGCACAGGTAACTATTCCTCTTCTTGGACAACAAACGCAAACCACTACGCTTGCTGCCTTAGGATTTACGTATTATCTCACAGTGATTGAGGCTGGCGCACTTTCGGTAACTGCCGGGGCAAGCCCTGCCGGCATTTGCCCGGGTGAATCATCCACGCTGTCAGCAGTTTCCACCAATGCCACAGGCAGTGAAACGTATGTTTGGTCAAACGGAGCGGGGACAGGCAGTTCAGTATCGGTTTCTCCCACTTCCACCACCACTTACACGGTGACGGTGACTGACGGTGGAACTACCGCTGTTGCTAACACCATGGTAACGGTGAATCCCGCACCCACGGCTGCTATTTCTCCTTCCATTGTTACCATTTGCACAGGGGCCAGCACTACGGTGACAGCAAGCGGAGGCGGCACCTACGAATGGAGTACAGGCGCAACTACTGCTGCTCTCACAGTATCACCGACTTCCACCACGTTTTATACTGTAACCGTAACAAATAATGGATGCACGGCTACTGCTACGGACACGGTGGAAGTGAATCCCACACCTGCGCCTGTTGCTGATTTTGACACTGCGCAAACAGATGCTACGGTGATATTTACCAATAACTCCACCAATGCCACAGGTTATTCATGGGATTTTGGTGACGGTTCTTCCGGCACTGACCCTAACCCAACGCGCACTTACACTGCAAACGGAACATTTACTGTAACGCTCACCGCTACGAATAGCTGCGGCAGCGACACCTATAGTGAAGATGTAACGATTGTAGGAGTGTTCATCGGCTCTGTGAAAAATGACTTGCAGTTTTCGGTGTATCCCAATCCGAGCGAAGGCGTGTTCACGATTCTGTTTTCAGATAATTCAGGAAAATCGAGTACTGTGAAAATTTATGACCTGAGCTGCAAAAATGTGTTTGAAGAAACATTGAGCGGCACTGTTCAAAAACAACTTGATTTAAGTGCGTTGCCAAAGGGCATTTACACGCTGCACCTCAACTCTGAAAAGAGCAATGGTGTGCAGAAGCTTGTGATTCGCTGATTGCTGTTTTAGAAATAAAAATTACTGCCCTCATTTCAAGCATGAAATGAGGGCAGTCGTTTTTTATACCTTTTCTTTTTTTGAGATTTCTTATTTTGGATGCCGCGTTGCTTCACGCAATAAAACCTTTTGACATGAAAAGAATTATTCCCTTTCTCCTTCTGCTTGCCTTTGGAAGGCAGGCTTTTTCTCAATGCACACCCGACAACACGCTGCAATTAGTGGGCTTGTACCCTCCGGATTCGCTGCTTCCTTGCGTGGAAGAGGGCGAATATTTTGATGAAGTAATTCAGTTTAAAAATTTTTCTGTCATCTCAGGCGCTTCAATCGGTATTCCGGGAAATTTTACTGTGAATTGGGTGCGCATTGATTCTGTGCGCAATCTTCCACAAGGATTAACCTACACTTGCAATGACCCGAATTGCACTTACACAACCGGAGAAGTGGGTTGTGTGAATATTACCGGCACTACGAATGCGCCTGCCGGTGATTATTATCTCGGCTTTTATGCAACGGTAGAGGTAGATTTAGGCGGCACCCCCTTTCAGGTGCAGGCAGATTCACAGTTGCTCGCTTCAAACGGACTTGGGTATAAACTCACCGTGATTGGTCAGGGCGATACTTGCCCAAATGACCTTTACATTCCGCCTGTATGTTTCCCTGACCCGAATCTGATAGAGGTAGGACTCTATCCTCCTGATACCCTGCTTGATTGCGTGGAAAGCGGAACTTACTTTGACGAAATCATTCAGTTTAAAAATTTTGATACCATACCGGGCAGCGCGATTGGTTTTCCCGGGTTCAATTTGGTGATTGTTTCGGTGCAACTTGATTCGATTACAAATACGCCAGATGGATTAACCTATACCTGCTACAATCCTGATTGTTTTTTTCTGGGCGCTGAAACGGGCTGCATCAGAATCAGCGGTTATACTACAGATAATCCGGGCGTTTACAACTTAGGGTTTTATGCAACCGTGATTGTGCAGGGGCTTGCTAACCCTATTCAGGCAGATTCTGCTCTCCTTGCCAATGCAGGTTTGGGTTATCGTTTAACGGTGATTTCTGCGGGCACGCAATGCCCTAACACATTCGTTGCCGGAGCATTGAGCGTGAATGCAAACAGTCCGCCATTTGCTTGCAGCGGTGACACTCTTCCACTTTCTGCTTCGATTAATGGAGGCGTTGCACCTTATACATTTGTCTGGAGTCCGGGTAGCAATTTGTCCAATCCTGCATTGCCCAATCCGCTACTTTATCCCGGCAATCCGGGAACCTATTCCGTAACAGTGACTGATGACAACGGAGCAACTGCTACCGATGCTTTGAATATTCAATATTCATCCGCGCCAACCGTTGCTGTTTCAGATGATGTTACGATTTGTTCTGGGGCATCCACACAAATTTCAGTAGTGGGAGGAATAAGCTATCAGTGGACTCCTGCAACCGGATTGAATGCAACAAACATTGACAATCCAACCGCATCGCCAGCATCAACTACAACTTACACCGTTGAAGCTTCAAACGGAAGTTGTTCCGGTATCGCCTCCGTTACGGTAACGGTGGATAACAGCCCGCCCGCAGCAGGTTTCAACACGATTCCAAACAATTTTACAGTCGCGTTTGTAAATACTACCACCAACGGCACAAGCTACTCGTGGGATTTTGGCGATGGCGGCAGTTCAACCGATCAAAGCCCTGTGCATCAGTACCTGCAGCAAACTATCTATGAAGTAACCTTGATTGCCACAAACGCCTGCGGATTATCAGACACCTTTATCAACTCCCTTGATTTGAGTGTGGGCATTGCAGCGTTAAGTGGTGAAAATGCGTTCTCCGTTTATCCGAATCCCGGAAATGGTATTTATCGAATCAAAGCAAAGCAAACGGTTGTTGAGGAAATGATTGTTGAAGTAGTCACGCTGCATGGCGAGCAGGTTTTCAGACAACTCGTTTCAAAAACGAATGAAATATTTTCTCTCGACTTATCAAGTCAGGCAAAGGGAATTTATTTCCTGAAAATCACACAGAAAAATAGTTCAGCTATTAGAAAATTAGTGATTCAGTAGTCTTCACAGAAATCATAAAAAAAGGCGACCCAACTGGTCGCCTTTTTTTTTACAAATCAAATCCAATATCTTTTCTGCAATACATCCCTTCAAAAGAAATCTTGTCAATGCTTGCATAGGAGACTTTCACTGCTTCTTTAAAATCTTTTCCAAACGAAGAAACAGCCAGTACGCGTCCACCACTCGTTACCGTTTCATTGTTTTCTGTTTTCGTTCCTGCATGAAACACCATGCTTTCTTTCACTGCATCTGTGCCCGATATTTTTTTTCCTTTCTCAAAGCTGCCGGGATAGCCGCCTGATGCAACAACTACCGTCACACATGCCCGCGCATCAATTTCAAGCGTTACATCTTTTAAATTTTCATTCCCCACCGCTTCAAACAAATCCACCAAATCATTTTTTATTCTTGGTATCACCACTTCCGTTTCGGGGTCACCCATGCGCGTGTTGTATTCGATTACAAATGGTTCACCCTGCACGTTCATCAATCCGAAATAGAGAAATCCTTTGTAATGAATTCCATCTTTCTGCAACCCGTTCATGGTAGGTTTAATAATAAGGCTTTCCACTTTCTGCATCAGCGCTTCATCCACAAAAGGAACAGGAGACACTGCTCCCATGCCGCCTGTATTCAATCCCGTGTCGCCATCCCCGATGCGCTTGTAATCTTTCGCAGCGGGCAGCAACTTGTAATTTTTTCCATCGGTCAATGCAAACACTGAAAATTCGATGCCTTTCAGAAATTGTTCAATCACCACAGTTTTGCTTGCCGCGCCAAACATACCGCCAATCATTTCATCAAGCGTTGCTTTCGCTTCTTCTTTTGTCGGGGAAATAATCACGCCTTTTCCTGCAGCAAGCCCATCGGCTTTCAGCACAATGGGAGGCTCCATGTTATCTATAAATTGTTTGCCTTCCGATAAATTGCCAGCATTAAATTCTCCATAAGCTGCAGTGGGAATGTTATGGCGCAGCATAAACTTTTTTGAAAATGCTTTGCTGCCTTCCAACTGCGCTCCGGCTTGCACCGGTCCGATTACCGGAATTTTTTTCAGCGCCTCTTTCGCTAAAAAATAATCAGCGATGCCTTTCACCAGCGGGTCTTCGGGACCCACCACCACCATCCCAATGTTGTTGCCCAATACAAATTGTTCAATCTTCGGAAAATCATCGGCAGCGATTGCTACATTTTCCCCGCACAGCGATGTGCCTCCGTTTCCCGGAGCAATGTATAATTTTTCACAACGCTTGCTCTGCGCAAGTTTCCATGCAAACGCATGTTCCCTGCCGCCTGAACCGAGTAGGAGAATCTTCAATTTAGTCATGGTTCAAAAGTACAAAAATGAGGCAGGCTTAACCGAAACCGAGCCGCCACAAATTATTATTTTTACCCCCACTATGCATGATGTTGTGTCGCTCGCTTCTCTGTTTGAAGATTCAATCGTTGCTTTTTCCAACAAGACGGATAAGGAGTTAAAAAACGCCTTTCGCCTATTCCAATCGTTCAATAATCCGCTGTTGCTTAAAATCGGAACGAGCCTTACCAACCTTGCTTTTCAATTGCACCTGCCGATAGAACCAATCGTGAAAGCAACTGCTTACAAACAGTTCTGTGGGGGCGAAACATTGCAGGAATGCGAAGCTGTGATAGAGCATTTAAGTGAAAATAAAATTTTCACCGCGTTGCAATTCAGTGTTGAAACGAAATCATCTGAGGAGGAATTTGATAAGATTACAAACGAACTGCTTCAATCCATAGCGTTTGCATCAAAGCAGGAGCATGTGAAAGTTGTATGTTGCAAGCCGACCGGCATTGCAAGCATCGAACTGCTGGAACGCTTACATGCAAAGAGTGAAGTGAGCAATGCAGAAAATGAAGCATTGGAGCGTGTGCGTCAGCGCATGATTCGGATTTGTGAGGCTGCTGCTACAGCGGATAAAAAATTATTTTTCGATGCTGAAGAAACATGGATTCAGCAGCCACTTGATGATTTGGTAAATGAAATGATGCTGCGCTTCAATAAACAAAAGCCGGTGGTGTATAATACGTTCCAGCTTTATGCGAAACACAGACTTGCAGCGCTTGAACAAACAGTTCAGAAGGCAAAATCGGGCAATTACATTGCCGGAGCGAAGCTTGTGCGCGGTGCATACATGGAGAAAGAGCGTGAACGCGCCCTCAAAGAAAATTATCCTTCGCCCATTCAAAATAATAAAGAGGCAACTGATAAAGTGTATAATGCCGCACTTGAATTTTGTCTGCATCATCTTGATGCAATTGCCGTCAATGCGGCTACACACAATGAGGCAAACTGCCTGCGCCTCATCCATATCATGGAAGAAAAAAGATTGCCGCGCAACCATCCGCATATTTTATTTTCACAACTGTATGGCATGGGTGAACACATCACTTACAATCTTGCAAAAGCGGGCTATAACGCCATGAAGCTGGTTCCTTATGGTCCCGTGCGTGAAGCGATTCCCTACTTAATCCGCAGGGCGCAGGAAAACAGTTCCGTGTCAGGGCAGGTGGGAAAAGAGTTGGTGATGATTGAGAAGGAGATGAAGAGAAGGAGGATTCGGTGATTTGGTAATGTTCTGTCAGCATATTTGCTTACAGCTTTCCCTTTTTTTTCTCAAATCTTTTTTAATACTTTCCCAAGGGATGTTTTTTTCTTCTTTTCTTGCTTCCCCTATCAGAATGTCCAGCACTTCTTCAATATCTTCTTTGCTTTTTGAGAGATACGATAAATCAAACTGGGCTATTTTCTTCCCGCTCTTTTCCTCCGTCATGATAATTACTCCTTTCATCCGTTTGTGTTTGACAATAAAGTTATGATTTTACTCCCGATAGCGTAAAGCGGAAGAATACTTCTTTAGCAGGACAAGTGGCGAGGGAGTTAAAAGTTTTGGGGAAGGAGATAAGACGTTGAAAATTATTTTACAAAAGACCGCAGTTCAATATTATTTACTTCGGAGTTCGTCAAATATTGTAACAATGTTCACGAAGTTTTTAAGTTCATTAATGAAATGGTAAACTTCAGAATACTGTACCGGATTACAGTAGCCAAAACGTCTAAACTTGTTTTCCAATTTTGAATTCAATATCATAGCACGTTCCATCGGTTACACCAAAACCTTCCCCAAAAAACTCGTTTGATTCAGGATTAAACCAAAGACTTTCCATTTTCAAATTTTCACGGTCGGGTAAAGCAAAAACATTATTTGCAACAAGTTTTGAAAAAATCAAATCAAGATTCACATTCTTTGCAATAGCTTTTGAAACCATAGAGTCATTAAGCTGGTCGTAGTAATAATAAGGCGCTTCCCATTTTTTATTAAAAGCTAATACGGTGCAGGTGTAATATTCAAAAGATGGACGAACTATCAACCACAATTCAATTTTATTTTTTTGATCGCAAGATTGGTTTGATTTCCTTGCTTATTGATGGAAATAAAGTTGTTGAATCAGCAACTACGCTCCCTACTAAGATTGAATTGTCTTTAACCTGTCCAAACAGCAGTGAAATGGAGGCATTCAAAATGAAAGTAACGATTAACCTTAGCATGATTGAAATACTTACTTCTTGAACAATCTTTTTGAAAGATACAAAAACTCAAACGGCAGGATGAGGTGAAATGAGTTTCCACACTTGTTGAAAGTGCTGAATTGGAAAGGCGCTGGCAATTCACCTAACTTTACGCAATGCAACAATATCTCAATCTAATTCAGGAACTGCTGGATAAAGGCGTCAATAAAGATGACCGCACAGGCACGGGCACTTATAGTCTGTTTGGTCATCAAATGCGGTTCGATTTGCAGAAAGGCTTTCCACTGCTCACTACAAAAAAACTGCATACCAAATCCATCATTCACGAACTGCTGTGGTTTCTGAAAGGCTCCACTAACACAAAATATCTCAAAGAAAATGGTGTATCCATTTGGGATGAGTGGGCAAACCCGAAGGGCGAGTTGGGTCCTGTGTACGGTTATCAATGGCGCTCGTGGCCCACGCCTGACGGCAAGCATATTGACCAAATCAGCAACGTGATTAAAGAAATCAAAACGAATCCCGGCTCACGCAGGCTCATCGTTTCAGCATGGAATGTTGCCGACATTGAAAAGATGGCATTGCCTCCGTGTCACTGCCTGTTCCAGTTCTATGTAGTGAACGGAAAACTTTCCTGCCAGCTTTACCAGCGCAGCGCGGATGTGTTCCTCGGAGTGCCTTTCAACATTGCTTCCTACGCGCTGCTCACGCTGATGGTAGCACATGTAACCAACCTGCTACCCGGTGAATTCATCCTCACGTTTGGCGATATTCACTTGTACAAAAACCATGTGGAGCAAGCGCAGCTTCAACTCATGCGCGACCCTAAGCCTTTGCCAAAGATGCACCTTAGCCCAACGGTGAAATCTATTTTCGATTTCAAGTTTGATGATTTCCATCTGATGAATTACGACCCGCATCCGAGCATCAAAGCGGAGGTTTCTGTATAGTTAGTTTAAAGTTTAAGGTTTGAAGTTGCTTTGCAAATCCTTAAACTTTAAACTTCAATCTTTAAACTTCTAACATGGTTTCTATTCTCGTTGCCGCAAGTGAAAATAATGTGATTGGAAAAGGCAATGCCATTCCCTGGCGGATGCCCGTTGACATGCGCTATTTCAAAAAGCTCACAACGGACAACGTGGTGATTATGGGAAGAAAAACGTATGAGTCTATCGGAAAGCCGCTTGCGAATCGCGCGAATGTGATTGTAACGCGCAAGGAGGATATGCGAGTAGCAGGCGCGTTCGTAGCGCATTCCCTGCGCGATGCGCTGGAGAAAGGAAAAGCATCAGGCAGAAATGTATTTGTGATTGGCGGGGAAGAAATCTATAAGCAGGCGCTGCCTTCTGTTGACCGTGTTTACCTTACGCGCATTCATGCGCACATTGATGGCGATGCGTATTTCCCGGCTTTGAATAAAAGCGAATGGACGTTAATTTCAAGCGAGAGTAATGCGCCCGATGAAAAGAATAAGTTTGCGTGCGACTTTGAAGTTTACCAGCGAATAAATAATTGATTCCCTTCGGGAGAAGCCATAATTTAGGTAGCGCGTCATTCTGAGCGCAGCGAAGAATATCTGATTTTATAAACACCGAGATGCTTCGTTTCACTCAACATGACGAAACAGCAATATTGCGGTAACTTAACCGTCAAATTTATGACTCAGAAAATCACTTCAACATTCCTCGTAATCATCCTGTTGTTTTCAGCAATGGGCTGCAAGAAATGGCGCGACAATCGCGAAACACTTACTTCAGAAGACCACACGCTTGCAGAAGCATGTTTCAATGACATTTTCAGAAATGTGCTCACCGCCACTTCGCCTGTTGGCGAATTGCTGACGGATAGCTGTTTTACAATCACAAAGAGCGGCAGCACATTTCCGCAAACTATCACGATTGATTTTGGTAGCGCAGGATGCGAGGGCTTGTTCGGTGAAGATATGCAGGGGCGTATCGTTATCGTGTTGAGCGATTCCCTGAATCACACGGGTGCGATAGCCGCTGTCTCGCTTGAAAATTTTTTCAGTAACCTTTACAATGTGCAAGGCTCGCTCAACATTGAGAACACGGGACTGAACACGGAGGGTTTGCCGGAATATCATCTTGAGGTAGAAGAAGGAATCATCACTGCCGAAGAAAATAAAGCAGGAGAAGATTTTTCTATCAGTTGGGTTGGTGAGTATCACCATTCCATGATGATGCGGGACAACCCTTTGTTCCTGCTTGACGACTTGTATCACATCACTGGAAGCGCATCGGGAATCAATCAGGAAGGACGCGCCTTTACTGCAACTATCACGGAGGATTTACAGAAATATTTCAACTGCCGCTGGCCCGGAAGCGGAGTTGCGAATATCGCGCCCGATGACTTGGATGAAAGAGAGTTGTCTTACGGAGAATGTGATGTGAACTCTACCTGCTGTGACAATATCGCATCTGAACTTGTAAAGTGGCCCGACCAAACCGTGCGGATGAAGTAGTCTCTTACTTCGGGTTTTCCTGTTCGTTATTCATCTGAAATCCTAAACGCTTTCCAGTCCTCATCATAGCGTTGCCGCTTATTTGCATCTTGTCGGTCACGCTCAAAACATTTATTTCTTTAAATGGTGGCACAAGCAAATCAAAGTCGAGCGCATAGAGTATTGTTGATTCAATGATGCTTTTGATATGCCCTTCATTCAATTCCATCGTGTCAAGTTCAGTGAATAAAAAACTCAATGGTTTTTCTCCATCAACAAAAAAATGTTTTTCGCGGTTGATGAAAATACGGGCAATCAAATAACCCAAATCATTCGGACGGTTGTATTTGATAGAATCTGCAAGAAAATTATAGACTGTAATCATTCCGAAGTAGCCGCGCAGTTCATCTTCCTGAATGTATTTTGACTGATGAATTTCATGCCCCCGGTCAAATGTGAATACGTTGGTGTGCATGGAAAAATAAAGGATATCCCCGCCAAACTTCAGCTCTGCTTCAAACTCGCCCAACTCGCGATATTCAATCGTCACACTTGGGTCAATCCTGTTGAAGACTTCTGATAAATGTGCTTGTAATTGCTGGAGTTGTTGCTTGAATTGTGCAAATACTTCGCGTGTAGTGCGGTAAATGCCCTGCTTCGCGCAGGCTTTTGATTGCAGTGCGTCAATAATGAGGCGCTCACCTGATTTTACTTTTGGCATGGAAGTGAATTTACAACGAAGATTAATGATTTTTCTTAAAACACAATTCCGAATTTTAACGCATGATTCGCTTCACTGCTCCGATTCTGAAATTTGATAAAAAAGGCGAGAAAACCAGTTGGACGTATATCGAAATCCCGGAACAACTCGCGCAGCAATTGAAACCCGGCAATAAGCAATCCTTTCTTGTGAAGGGGAAACTGGATAGTTTCTCATTTAAACAAACTGCGCTACTGCCGATGGGCAGTGGTGATTTTATTCTGCCGCTGAATGTGGTATTTCGCAAATCAATCCGCAAAAGACAAGGAGCTCAGGTAGCTGTGATAATGGAGATTGATAATTCTCCTTTGTTGCTCTCGCAAGATTTTATGCAGTGCATGGAAGATGAACCAAACGCATTAGCGCATTTCAAAACGCTTCCCAAATCACATCAGAATTATTTCAGCAAATGGATTGAGAGTGCAAAGACAGAGCCTACCAAAGCGAAGCGTATCGCGCAAGCAGTAAGCGCTTTAGCAAAAAAGTGGGGATTTACGGAAATGGCGAGGGCGGGTCGAGAATAGATGACCCCAAAAGAAGCCACACTAATTTTCACTTGTCAAAATCACGCTCACATCGTTATTATTTAACCAGCTTGATTTGCGAAAAGCCGCAAGCGTTGTTGTTCCGATGAGATAATTAAATGAATCAGATTCATAGCGTTCGCGAATGTTGCTGAAATCTTTCGGCTTGATACTGTCGCGGTTGTTATAGCGCACGTAAACTTCAAGCGGAATATTTTCAGTGAGCGCTGTTCCTTTTTGCTGGTGCAGTTTCTTGTATTCGTATTTGTAATCGTAAGTCAAAGCGGAAATATCTGAAAGCACGGCAGAGCCTGTGGGGTTGCCGCCTGCGCCTTTGCCGATGAACACCTGGTTTTCAGAGAATGCGCTTTCTACCACAACGCCATTATATTCTTCATCAATGCTTGTGAGTCGGCTATTGCTGTTTACAAATTTGGGAAGAACGAAAGCAGACACTCCATTCTTTTCTTGGCGGCAACGCGCAATCAATTTTATTTTATGCCCACGCTGTTTTGCAAAGTTGATGTCGAACTCGTTGATGTGCGTGATGCCGTAGTTGAAGATTTGTTCCGGCTTTGCAAACAACCCGAAAGAATGGAGTAAGATAATGCACAACTTGAACTTTGCATCGTGACCTTCCACATCATGCGTAGGGTCTGATTCGGCAAAGCCATTGTCCTGCGCTTCTTTCAATGCGGCTGCATAACTTACGTTCCCGCTATGCAGTTTGGAGAGAATATAATTTGTAGTGCCGTTGATGATACCTTCCACTGACTTCAGCAAGTCGTTGTCATAATATTCTTCGAGGTTCCTGATAATGGGAATGCTGGCGCACACAGCGGCTTCATAAAGAAAAGGCGCATTGTATTTTTTCTGTAACTCAAACAATTCAGGCAAGTGTTGCGCAATCATTTTCTTGCTGGCAGAGACAACACCCTTTCCGCGTTTCAACGCTGCGCTCACGATTTGATATGCAGCATCGGCATCATCAATCAATTCCACCACCACGTTGATTTCAGGATTGTCTAAAATATCAAGCCGGTCAGTAGTGAAATATTTCTTGTCAATCGGGCGCTGCTTGCGCGGATGCTTGATGCAGATTTTTTTCACCGTTGCCTGAATACCCTGCGTTTGATTGAGGATACGATAAAGCCCTTGTCCTACTACGCCAAACCCGAAAATGCCGAGGTTGATATGATTGCGGTTCATGCGTTTTGAAATTTTACGGTTACGGCAAACTTTTCAAGTTTATCAAACAATGTTTTTAAATCCTCAATTAAATCGTCAGCGTGTTCAATGCCCACCGATAAACGTATCAGCGAATCCGTGATTCCGGCTTTCGCTCTTGCTTCGTCAGTCATTGATTTATGCGACATGGAAACCGGATGACTGATAGAACTCTTCACTCCGCCAACGCTGTCGGTGAGATTGAAGAGATTAGAATTCGAAACAAAATGAATCGCATCATGTACGCTGTCGCTTTTCAGCGTGAAAGAAATCACCCCGCCAAAAGAGCGCTGTTGCTTCTTCGCCAATTCATGATTGGGATGCGCTTCTAACCCGGGATAGTTCACTTGCCCTACAGCTTCATGCTGCTCAAGGAAACGGGCAAGCTTCAACGCATTTTCAGAAATTCTTTCCGTGCGCAACGCAAGTGTTTCAATGCCGCGAATCACGAGCCATGAATCAAAAGGACCAAGCACGCCACCCGTAGCGTTTTGAATAAACTTGAATTGACTCCCAAGCGCTTCTGAATTCACAACAACTGCGCCTGCAATCACATCACAATGTCCGGCAAGATATTTTGTTGCGCTATGCACGATGATGTCAGCGCCAAACTGAATCGGCTTTTGCAAAGCAGGTGAAGCAAACGTATTATCCACCACAAGCAATGCTCCTGCTGCATGTGCTATTTCTGCGATGGCGCTGATGTCGGAAATGCGCAGCGTAGGATTCGTTGGTGTTTCCAACCAAACGATTTTTGTTTTTGAAGTAACGGCAGCGCGCACATTTTCCAAATCGGTAGTGTCCACATAATTTACACTGATGTTAAAGCGGTCATAAATCTGGTTGAACAACCGGAAGGTGCCGCCATAGATGTCATCCACAGCAACGATTTCATCACCGCTTCTCAACAACTTCATCACCGCATCAATAGCGGCAACACCGCTGGCAAACGCATAGCCTGAATGTCCGCCTTCCAACTCCGCTAATAAATTTTCAAGCACGAGCCGGGTCGGATTGTTTGTGCGTGAATAATCAAAGCCTTTCGTTACTCCGGGCATTTCATGCACGAACGTGGCTGTTTGATAAATAGGAGTTGACACTGCGCCTGTCAATTCATCAACCGGAATAGCTTGTAAAATTCTTGTTTCTTCTCTCATGGATTTGTTTTAAAAATACTTATAAAGGAAGGTATCGGGAAGAAACTCGCCTCACCCATCCTCTCCAAAGGAGAGGAGTAAGGGTATAAAACGAAAAAATCTCTCCCGATAAGTCAGAAGAGATTCGTGTATATCAGCATAAAACTGACTGTGTGGAATTCTTACGACTTATCTTTACTCTGATTACTCAGAGTAGGAATTAGCACCGTTTTTCCGATGTAAACCGGAATTGGTTGCTAAGGTTTCGAAGGGCCTTTCCCTCCACCTTTCTAGATAAGCATTAGTTAAAGAACTGGTGCAAATATAAAACAGAATTTCTGATTTACGCAAATGGCTGGAAAAATGTTTCAGCTTAGAGTTTTCGTTATTGCGTCTGCCTGAGGCGGATTGCAAGCGAAGAATCTACAACTAAATTCAAGGGATTATTTCAGGCTCGGCTCATTGAATAATCACCTTCCTATCCACCCTCACTCCTTCCGAAATTAAACTCAGAAAATACATTCCTTTTGAAAGCTCTTTTGTTGAAATAGAAAAAGAATCGCCCAGGGCATTGTAATCAAATTGTTTCACAGTTTTCCCTGAAATATCACTCAGCAGAATTTTTCCTTTCATTGGCTTGCTTAAATCAATTCGCACATTCAACACATCACTTGCGGGATTCGGGAACACATTCATTGTGGCAGCAACTGCCAGTTCGTTGACAGCGGTAGGATGTACAGGAGGCTCGGGCGGAATCTTCGAGGGATTATCACCCAGCGCATAGCCCACCGTGAATTCGTAATGGATGTGATGTCCGAAATCAGCATTGAAACTTTTCAGAAAACCTGAAGTTGCTTTGCGAAAGGCTACCTGTCCTGTGGTTTCATACCACGGGTCGGAAGCAGAAGCATTAGGCGGTTGGTTTACAAAAAACCGCAAGCCATCACCTGCGCCCCAATTCAGCGAATCGAAATCAAAAAAATCAAACGAGTAGCTGCCCGGTGTGAGACGCAGCGTGTCATAATAACTTGTGGCAGCTGCAAACGTGTTTTCATAACGGATGGTATCGCCCTGCTCGTTCCGCACGAGATACCAGTTTTCCCACGGCTGATTATTTGAGCGGAAAAAAATCACGAAGGCAGAATCAAGCTCAGGAGTCGAAATGAATTGCGATTCCAAATGATTGCTGAAGACATACTCATCAGGAACATTATTGGGCCAGTTCGCTTCAGCGATGAAGGTTGTATTTAACGAATCGGTACTATTCCAATCAAATACAGGCAGCATGATAGTATCAGAATGAAAAGGAGCAAGATTGCCTGTCCATTCATAATACCATTTACTGCCGCCTTTCACCCAATAAGAAATTTCAGCATAAGTAAGATTTTGTTTTCCCATGTTTTTAATCTTCACGATTGGTTGCGTGCAGATGGGATTGTGATGCAAATAGGGCTTATCAGAATTCGGAGCGATGATTTCTTCCAGCATCACATCGTTCGCATTTTCGGAAGTATAAGTTATCAGATGCACAGAAGTGCCATAGCCCGCTGAATTTCCTGAGCCTATCGTGAAGTCATCAAAATCAAGATCAATCGTTGCGATTTGTCCGGGTGTGATGTAAGGAGTAATATCTATTTCATAGACTGGCACCTTCTCGCCAGGGCACCAATTCGCGCGGTGAAAAATCCATGTGCCCCCTTGTGGCGCTATCGGGTTAATGTCACAATCATCTTTCCATAACAGACGACTGTAAACTTGGTTGCCATTCACTTTTAAATAAAAAGAATGCGGGTCGAATTCCCCTTGATTTCCATGTCCGGTCATGAGCACAAGCACCTTTGCGCTCGTTACACTGGGCGAGATGATATAAGATTTTTGAGTTGCAACACTCTCGAATCCTGCTGAATTACCGTAGCCGATATACGTATCATATACCTCAATAACATTTGAAACAGTTCTCGTTGGAGCGCCTTCGATGAAAATAAATTCAACGCGCGCGCTGAACGCATCCGTCCATCCGTCATAGCGTACACGTACGCTGGTGGAATCTTTCAGAAACTGCGCATAGTCTGTAACATCATAGTAATAAGGATGTGTCCACGAGTTGTCAAATCCTTGTGAGCCGCTTGCCATGTAAGTGCCATAAGGCGTGATAAGCCTGCCGACTTCAATGTATTCCATTTGTTCAAAAACATTCCAGGTCGTATCGCTTGTAAGTGTATCAATTGCAGTAACAGTTGAATCGAGCAATCCTGTTTTCTTTCCAAGCGAAGCATTCACCGTGTAATCCCATCCTGAGCAATTTGGAGTGCCGCATCCAAGCGTAAACTGCATGATGATACGCTGATATGTAGTTCCATTATTCGGAAACACCACCCACTCATCATCATTGGAAGGTGGTGAAGCGAGGTTTGATAATGAATGAGCTACAACAACTGTGGTATCTCCCGTAGCGGCTTGTGATTTATTGATTAAAAAAATGCTGATGCAGGCGAGCAGAACAAACTTATTCATGGCAGGTATTTGATGCTAATCTAAGAAAAAAGGAACAACACTTTGTTTCGTCATGCTGAGTGAAACGAAGCATCTCTACGTTCAGAAAAGCAGAGATTCTTCGCTTCGGATAACTCAGCTCAGAATGACGCTTCCCAATGAGATTTGTTCATAAATAATGGGGATCACAACCCACCAACGGTTTACTTTGCTGCATGGAATCGAAACCGGAGGAAATCATTCTCGGCATTGACCCGGGCACGGTGTATCTCGGCTACGGTCTGATAAAAAGCAACGGGCAAAAGCTATCCTTAATCAGCCTTGGCACGATTGACCTGTCAAAATATACTACACAGCAAATCAAGCTGAAGAAAATCTTCGAGCGGGTTTCATCTCTTATCAAACAATATAATCCTTCGTGTTGCGCAATTGAAGCGCCTTTCTTTGGAAAGAATGTGCAGTCTATGCTCAAACTCGGTAGGGCGCAAGGCGTAGCAATAACTGTTGCCATGCTGCATGAAATTCCGGTGATTGAATATTCTCCGAAAAAGATAAAAGTGGCGGTGACCGGAAACGGGAATGCTTCCAAAGAACAAGTTGCAGCGATGTTGCAGCGGTTGCTGAATTTTAATGAGCTTCCGAAATTTAAAGATGCCACAGATGGTTTAGCTGCTGCGGTGTGCCACCATTATCAAAACCGTGCGCTTGCTCCCGGAAAGAAGGCATACAAAAGCTGGAAAGATTTTGTGGTGGAGAATCCGGAGAAGGTAGCAGGGTAACGTCATTGCGAGCGTAGCGAAGCAATCCCCAGATGATTTTCACCATCTCCAAGTTTATGTGGCGGTACATTTCAGGGGATGCCGGAACCAGTCCGGCATTGAGCGGACATCACAAACTTTTCTTCACATCTTCCGCGACACGCTCTGCTAACGCCATGATGGTGAGGTAAGGATTCACATGCGAACTTTTCGGGAAAAGACTTCCATCGGCAATGTGAAGCCAATCGTGTCCATGCACTTGCCCCCATGCATTCGTGACAGATGTTTGCGCATCATTTCCCATGCGGCATCCACCTTGCAAATGTGCAGAGGCAACAGGAGTTTTATTCGGCACAAAATATTTTGTGGAAATGAACTCTTCCAAATACTTGTCCTCAATTTCTGATTTTTTGAATAATGCTTTTTTCGCTGAGGGAACAATCGCTTCTTCGCAACCTGCGGCAAAGAAGATTCTTGCGCATTGCACTTGCGCGTGGCAAAGCGACTCAATATTTTTCTGTGTCAGCTTGTAATGCAATTGCGGCTCTCCATTTTTATCCAGCATGATTTTATTTTCCGGCAAGGCTTCGTCATGCGCAAGAATCAAAATATCCATCATGTTGTTATAATGCTTCATCGCATATTTCAAATCTGCTCCCCACAATCCCGTGTGTTTCGTTTGAATGAAAGGATAGTAGAAAGCCGTTTCCAAATAATGATGGTGCGTTTTTGAAAACGCCTGCGTGAAATAGAGTTTCGGAAAACCCTTGTAGTTTTTGATTTTGGTTGGATAAATACCGCAAACAACCAATGCAGGATGCAGCGTGATATATTTTCCAATCGCAGGCAATTCTTTTTGAAAACCTGAACGCATCAGGATAGCGGGCGTTCCCGCAGTGCCGCCCGCGAGAATGATTTTCTTCACGCTGAATTCATAGTTGCCCTCCGCTAATTTTCCGGGAAGCGAACCTTTCGGAGCAGCATTGATTGTTGCAAATACTTTTCCTTTTGCAATTCTGTCAACCGCGCAGTTGGGAATGATTTCTATTCCTCCTTTTTGCGCCAGCGGAATTTGCACTTCGAGTGTTCCCTGCTTATGTCCTTTCGCGCAACCAAGGTTGCAAAAGCCCATCTGCTCGCAATCTTTAATGTTGATGAGCAATTTGTCAACGGGGAATCCCAATTTCTCGCAACCCTCACGAAACAAACGGTTATTATCGTTTTCAAAGGTTGCTTCATCCGGTTCAATCGCATTCACTTCTTGAAGCAACCTATCAAAACGCGGATTCAAATCCTGCGGAGTGATACCGTCAACGCCCCAATCTTCGCACACATCATCGGGCAAACGAAACGTAACCCCTGTGTACATCAGCGTACTTCCGCCCACGGCTTTGCCCGTACTTACAGTAATTGAACCATCTGCAACGGGCCACGCGCCACGGTCTTTGAAGATGTCGAGCATCTCAATTTCGCGCTGCGTGAAAAAGCTTTTGTCATAATGCGCGCCTGCTTCGAGAATAGCAATACGCGCCCCCGCCTGTGCAAGCGGAATTAAGCGCGAAGCAACCGTTCCTCCACCTGCGCCTGAGCCAATGATGAGAATGTCGTATTCCAATTTCATGCTAATACCTCCACTTTTCCCTGGCACATTTCCCGAATCATCGCATCAACATAAGGTCGTTCGCGCACCACCGGTCCGTCATAATCAAAAGTATTCCAAACATCTTCGCGCGTGTAATAGCCCATGCAGATATAAGTTTTCACTCCAAAGAAGCCCATGCGGAAAAGGCGAATTGGGTTGCTTTCCAACCAGCGCAACTGGCGGTCTTTCGCGGCATCGCTGTTTTTTGAAAAAGGTTTTCCTCCGAAGAAAACCCCCAAGAGTTCAATCACGATGATAAAGAGCAATATTTTTTTTCGCAAGTCGTCAGGCATTTTATCCAACGCCCAATCCACCACACCTGCGGTTTGCAACGTGCCACCACTGGGAGAATCTGCATCGGGCGGGATGATGCGGTCGGCAACGGCAAGAAAAGTTTGCAGCCTTTTTCCGGTGAGATATTTAAGCTGATAAGATTGCATTACAGGCAAAATAGCAAAAATTCTCTTGTCGAATAATTTGTAATTTGCCATCCCTATTTTTCAGCAATGCTGCAACGACTCACGATTTCCAACTACGCAATTATTGACCATCTCGAAGTGCGTTTCTCCGACAACATGAATGTGATTACCGGTGAAACGGGCGCGGGAAAGTCAATCCTGCTTGGCGCGCTCTCGCTTATTCTCGGTCAGCGGGCTGACGGCAAAGCGCTGATGGATGCAGAGAAGAAATGCGTGGTGGAAGCCGCTTTTGAAATCAGCAAAAACAAGCTGAAAACTTTTTTCAAAGCGCATGATTTGGATTATGACGCGCTCACCACCGTGAGGCGAGAGATTACGCCCAATGGCAAATCGCGCTCGTTTATTAATGACACTCCTGTAAATCTCAATGTGCTGAAAGAACTGGGCGAGCAGCTTGTAAACCTGCATTCGCAGCACGAAACGCTGGCTTTGAATAATGCGCAGTTTCAACTGGAGATGGTGGATGCGCTTGTGCAGCATGAAAAACAATTAGCAAGTTTCAGTGAGAAATATCTTGCTTACAAAAAGATACAGGCGGAGATTCAATCTTTAATTGACCAGAACCAACACATCAACGACAAGGATTACCTTGAGTTTCAATACCGCGAGCTTGCCGATGCAAACTTGAAAGAAGGAGAGCAAGAGGTAGTAGAGAGTGAATTAAAAACGCTTGAAAATTCAGAAGAGATAAGCAGTGCGCTGGGTAAGGTTTCAGGGCTGTTGCAGGATTCCGACTTTGCCGTGCTGAATCAACTGCGCGAAATTTATGCGCAACTGAAAAATGTTTCCGCGTATCATCCCGCCATCAATGATGCGTTGAAAAGAATTGAGAGCAGCCAAATCGAACTGAAAGATATTTACGCAGAGCTTGAACATCTTTCCGGGTCAGTTGTGTTTGACCCCGCGAAGATTGGCGCGCTCAACGAACGGCTTGACACGCTCAACCGCCTGCAACAAAAGCACCGCGCACAGAATAGCGCAGAATTGATTGCAGTAAGAAATACGCTGGAGCAGAAGCTGCAATCCTTTGAAAATTTAGATAAAGAACTTTCTGAAAAAAGAAACGCGCTTGAGAAAGTGCAGCAGGAAATGATTTCGCTGGGCGCTGTTTTGCACGACAACAGAAAAAAGAAAAAAACTTCGATCGAAACGCAGGTAACTTCTTTGCTCAAAGAAGTCGGAATGCCAAATGCGCGTTTTGAGGTAGAAGTAGAAAAACTGTCGTTTGAAAAAGCAACGGAGTTCGGCTTTGATAAAATCACGTTTCTCTTTTCGGCAAATAAAGGCGGGCGTATGGACGAATTGAAAAGCGTTGCTTCGGGCGGTGAACTTTCGCGCCTCATGCTCGTGCTCAAATCATTGCTTGCCGCAAGCGTTGCCATGCCGACATTGATATTTGATGAAATTGACACAGGCGTTTCGGGCGAAACAGCAATTAAAGTGGGCGCGGTGTTAGAGAAGCTGGGCAAATCACGGCAAGTGATAACCATTACGCACCTGCCGCAAATTGCACGGGTAGGCAATGCGCACTTCTATGTTTACAAGGAAGATAAAGACGAAAAAACCGTTACGCGCATGAAGAAGCTTAACGACAAAGAGCGCGTGATTGAAATTGCAAAAATGATTGGCGGAGAAAAGTATTCACAAAAGGCATTGGCAAGCGCGAAGGAATTACTCTTGAACTAACCCGTCATTCTGAGCGGAGTCATACGGAGCGAAGAATCTCGAATATCGAAGTGAGAGATGCTTCGCTGCGCTCAGCATGACGATAAACAGAAAACTCATGTCTTACAACTTATTAAAAGGAAAAAAAGGAATCATCTTCGGGGCGCTTGATGAAAAGTCTATCGCGTGGCAGGTGGCGCTCCGCGCGCACGAAGAAGGCGCGCAGCTTGTGTTGACCAATGCACCCGTTGCATTGCGCATGGGAAAAATCCAGGAGTTGGGAAAGCTCGTGAATGCACAAGTGATTCCCGCAGATGCAACAAGCATTGAAGAGTTGGAAAATCTTATCAAACAATCCGTTGAAATTCTCGGAGGCAAATTGGATTTCGTGCTGCACTCCATTGGCATGTCTATGAATGTGCGCAAGAACAAGCCATACACCGACCTCAACCACGAGTTCATGCTGAAGACGTTTGACATCTCTGCCGTGTCCTTTCACAAGCTCCTGCAAACGTGCATGAAGCATGATGCCGTCAGCGAGTGGGGTTCAGTAGTTGCGCTCACGTATATTGCCGCGCAGCGTACCTTTCCCGGCTATAATGATATGGCTGAATCGAAAGCGCTGCTCGAATCTATCGCCCGCAGTTTCGGCTCTTACTATGGCGAGCAGAAAAAAGTGCGGGTGAACACCATTTCACAATCGCCCACGCAAACCACCGCAGGCTCAGGCGTGAAAGGGTTTGCCGATTTCTTTGATTACGCAGATAAGATGTCGCCCCTCGGCAATGCCACCGCGCAGGATTGCGCCAACTGCTGCTTATTTCTTTTCAGTGATTTATCACGCATGATTACCATGCAAAACATTTTTCACGATGGCGGCTTCTCCTCCACCGGCATGAGCCAAAAGCTGATGGACATGATGAACAAGCCTTGATAAGGTTGTTGGCGCGTACTGATTTCATTTCTTTATCACTCGTACGCGCAGCGCTCTCGTCAAGAGGGTAGTGGTGTCTATGTTTAATGTCGCTCTTACGGAGCTAAAACATTTTCGATTCCGCTTACTAATACTATTGAACTCCTACGGAGTTGAGAACGAAATTAATATGCTGTTCAACTCCTGCGGAGTTAAACGGGAAGACAATATTTCTATTTTTGATTTCCCCGTAGGGGATTCATCTTAGTAGAAAAATCATCAGCCAGATAATAGTAGCTCCGTAGGAGCGGAATAAAAATGGCAAACATTGTTTAATGTCGCTCCTATGGAGATAGAAATCCCGTCATTGCGAGGGAGGAACGACCGAAGCAATCCTCAACTTTCATTTACCGATTTATAAGGCATCCCGCCTTACGGGACCTGCGCAGAGGGCGTGAATTATCTGCTGGCGGAAAATATAATTGGGTTCCGCCAAACTCTATTTGGATAACTGTCGGCAATTTGGTTGTCCACCAATTCCAATAACCTACATCACAAATTACATTGCTTAAAATATCTAAAATCTGTGTTTCAGTCAATGGTTCAGTAGAAGATTCCGTTGAAGGTTTGTCTTCGATTTTCTTGTCCTTGTTAAATATGTTTTTAAAAAAGTACTTCATTGTCGATGTTATCTGTTCGGGTTGCAGGTAACGGTTGGCAGCTTGGCGAAGGTGGCGATTTTTACCACAAATGGTCATACGAAGAACCACACTTCAATTATACACAAAACTTTCATACGAAGCACTGAACCCCGCATTGCGTGTAGCCCTTGTTACCGGATGCTCTTCTGTCTGTCCGAAGGTGCGTAATGTCAAATGTTAGCACAAAATTATCCGCGAAGGAATTTAGATTGGAAACACTGTCCTGTCGAATTACGCACCGTGCGTTGGCAAAAAAAATAAAACACCGAAGGGTGGGAAGAAAAAAAATGAAATTCTTCTTGGGTGGAAGAAAGCACACTCTTTTTGCAAACTTTGGTCTGCGGGATGGCTTTGCGCGGTTTGACTCGTCCTGAAAAAAGTTTACAGTATCTCATATTTGGTCAATAACGGAATCAGTTTATTGAACAAATCCTTAGCGGCAAGTCGCTCATTGTTCTGTGGAATTGTCCCTTTGAGCATGATGCCGATTGTATAGCGGTCATTGGCAATGATGAACGAGCTTGATGCGTTACCGCTTCTGTCTGCCTTTTCAGAAGTCCCGGTCTTGCAAATAAAATTGCTCATCTTGATGCCGTATTGATGCAAACTTGCGCCAACATTTGTAGCCGTTCCTGTCAAGACTGAGTTGAGAGTTTGTTTCAAGTAGTCGTATTCCGAAAGAGAGATTGATAAGTCGCCATAGCGTTTAGGCTCGTCAGAATAGTTCAATGTCAGCTTGGTCATGCTTGCGATACGTGCATACCACTGTGTAGCATCAATGAATTTGTAAGGACGTTGTTGTCCGATTGCTTGCCTGTAAATGGTGTTGTTCCTGTCAAGCGGTTTTAAAAAGTCATGTGGTGTCGGCATGATGTCCAAGTAGGAATCGTCTGTAAGCGAAAATAACGGTATACCAAAGTCGTCTTGTAATACCTTGTCAAACTCGTCTTGATGGTTTGTCAACAAGTCCTTTAAAAGTGAAGCTGCAAAGAAGTCGTCAGAATTTTTTATGAACTCCTCAAATGTTTTGTCACCATACTGTTTCAGTTTGTAGTTTTCGTCTATTGTAAGGGCGCAATACGCAAGCAGTGTTTTTTTCAGTGAGCCGACAAAGTAATAAACCTCGTTGCTGTTGACTTCTCTGTCAAACGGGAAGGTGCTATTAGCGACAATTCCTCCGGTTCTGTTGTCTATAATCACAATGGAGCCGATGTTCTCTGCAATATTAATTTCTAACAGATGTCGTTGCAATTCATCATTGCATTCAGCAGTCAGGTCTGCATTTATAGAAGCTGAACCAAGAGGAATGCAGTTATAGAGCGGGTGGCTTACGTTGTTCTGCAAATGGTTATTTACTTTTTGAGCCATAGAATAAACTTTACCGTAAGGTTCAAATGTGCCACTGATAAGTTTTCTCTTTTCTGAAAAGAAAGAATCAACGGACATTTGACTTCTCATTTTTTCCGTGCTGTTGTAAAAGGTCGCGGATTCATGGATGGTTTCTGTATAGGGCTTGTATGAATAATAAAGTGAAGCCAAATTTTTCAGCAACGGTTTTTTTGATTTATGGACGGCAGTCAAATCATCGCTGCCTATAACTGTTTTGGCAAAGTCAACAAGAGCTTGCTTATCGTTTCTATCAGGTATCTGTCCTTCCAGTTGAATACGCTCATCAGAAATATGTTTTTTCCAGTTTAAAGTTTCAGGCGCGAAGTAAAAACTCATAAATTTCAGAATCAATGCAGAACCAAACAATACAAAGATTATTGATAGCCCCCAGTAGATACTTTTCCTTAAATCACCGTAACCGTATTTTGTCTTTGCGGTTACAAAATGGTTAGGTTTGTTGAAAATATTTTCGAGCGATACAATCAGCACAATCAGAAATATCACTTCAACATTGCTGATACTCAAAACTGGAATTGACTGACCTGTAAGCGGAATCAACAACAAGTTGCTGGCAATCGGATACGTGAAACCGATTATCGTGAAGGCAAGAAGAAATCTGACTAACTCCGCGCTTCTGCTTGTAGGGAAAATGAAACCTGTGTCCTGTTGAACTCGGCAAACCCTGATTGAGCAATAAAGCAGCAACAACAGTTTGGAGAGTAGTAGAAAAACTATAGTGAGAAAGAGAAAGAAGAATACCCAACCTCCAAAGGTCAATGACCAGTGAAAAGCAAAGTCGCTATGCATCGTTGAACGCATGTTGCCCGGAATAATCAAATCGTTGAATTCTGGCGCATCCGAACCTTCAATGTTTTTCAGGTTGAGTATTAAACTTGAGTAGCTTTCTCTATCGGCTTGATTTGCCATTTCTAATTTGTCTGATTCAGGGCTTACATAAGGTGCGACTATGCGATAAGTCTTCCGGTCTTTTGAAAAAGTTTCCGGTGCTATTTTGAACATAAGGAATGTAACAAGTGCAATAGCAGTAAGAGAAGCGAAAACATGCTTTAGCCCGATTGTCTTTCTGATTAGCTCTACCAAAACGATGGCAAGACCAGCGTAGATAAACGAACCTGTGTCGGCTGTGATAAAAGAAATGCCAAGTGAGTAGAAAAGGATAAAAGCGATTCTGAAAAAGTATCTGCGTTGCGATGAGTTGAAAAAAGAATTCTGTGTTGCGAAGAACAACAACAGGATTAACGCTTTTTGGCAATGCAGTATCGGAATAATACCTAAGAGACTTTCGTTTACGGTGGCAAACTTGAAAACAAAAGGTGCTGCGGCAATGGTCAACCAAACTACATAGCTTAAAAGTCGTGATGAAAAACTAAAGTTCAACTTGCTCAAAAAGTCCTTTGGAAGAAAGAAGGATGCGTTAAGCACAACAAGTAAAAGCAAATACCAGTTTCTGCCTACGACCAAGTAACTGGAAGTCAGGAAAAGGGGAATTGCCATAAACGCAATGCAGTTAAGCAATATCCTGAAACTAAAGAGCGATTTTATTAGCGGTGATTTCGCTTTGCTGAATGCTTTAAGAAAATAAATCTGAAAGAAAATGATGATGATAAAGCAGGCAACAAAAATTACGGAAAAAAACTGGCTGTATTTCGGGTTCAGTGAAAACTGAAACTCGTTAATATAAAATGACGGAGTGTTTCCACTACCTTCCACAATCGTGCTGTTTTGCTCGTCCGTTACCGCATATGTGGTGCTAAATAAATCAGGGGTTACAGCGATGGTGTAACTGCCTGTATCGCTTGTTGTGTGTTCAAACTGGAAAATGTTTGGGCAGATAGAGTTTCCAATCGGACTGTTCAGATAAACCTCAAACAAATTTTTCTTGCCGCGTTGAACAAGATATTTAGACTGTATACCTTCGTCCTTCGTGGATAGCACCATCCCTTGCGCTGTCTTTGAAAATTTTATACTGATTCGGTTCTCCTTTGTCCCAACGGCTGTGTTGTATTTAATGCCTCGTTCGAGCAAGATGGTTTGTGGGATAGTTTCATTTGCACCGAAGTAAATTCCATCTTTAAGTGTTCTGCAAAAGGGTAGGAAGTAGTTGCCGGGCGCACCGTTTGCCGGATTGAAAACGCACGGATGATTTTTCAAAACAAATTCACCGCGCTGCCTGTCGTAATAAACAAATCCCAATGTTGACGGTGCGATAACTTCTGAATTCGTGTAGTGTAGGTAAATGGTATCGGCAGAAGTTTTATCGTGGTTGCTGATGGCATAAACCTTAGCGGTGTCGAGCAAAATTCCATCGCATGTAATAGTGTAAGGGCTTCTATTGCTGAACAACATGTTGGCAGAACTGTAAATGCCGTAGCCAACGCTTAATGCGGCTACGGCAATAAATAAGTAGAGTTCCTTTTTCATTTGTTCAGTTTTTGGTTACGTGCTTGCTCGATAATGGGGTCATACTTCTCATCAATTTCTTTCAGGCGTTCCGCTAAAAGAATCGTCTTGATAATATGCCTGTTTTCGGTTTTAGTTACAGGGCTTGAATTGTCTTCAAAATCCCTGTCAACACCAGGGTGATAAGAACTTCTTTTGAAGAACTCACCTGCTGAATCGAGTAGTTTGGTAAAGATTTTCATATAAGTCGTTTTAAGTTATTGGTTCCAATTTTTAAAGTTTGTCATTAGCTCGTTATCGCTCATTACTCTGTAAGCTGTGTGTTTAATGTCAAAGGATTTGTAAGCAACATCCACCAATTGCTTGCCGCCTTCGTTGCTGCTGATAACCACACATGCGTGTGCTACTTCCTTGCCTGTATCGTCCTTTGTTACTTCCGCAAAACTTGCTTCTATACCCGCGCTGCGGAAAAGCGAAATCATCAGCACCGATAATTCTCCGCACACTCCGAGCCTGTTGTTATAGGTCTCCGCAGCGGTGCGGTAGAACTCTTTGGTGTGGGTAGTATCATACTCTACATTGGTTTGCACCCAATCAAACAGGTTCTTGGCAAGATTGTCTTTATCTGACTTGGTTCGGATTTCTTCTACAAGTCCCAACATTGAGTTGGTCATCCTGAAAAGTTCCGGCTGCGTGTTTTTGCTTTGGGTGTTTCCGTTAGTAGCGTATTCAGCTTCCGTCTTTTTAATTTTTCCCAAAGTGGTTTCATCGTCCAACTCTTTTGATAGCTCCTTTAATTTTTTCAACTCATACATCTGCGCGATGCTTTGATTGATGTCCTCTACATCCACCTCAAATGTTTTCCCTTTATGCTTTACCTGTTTGTCTTTTTCAATCAAGTCGTTTTCACGCATTTCTCCCGCCACTTGCTGATTCATCAAGATATTCAGGTGTTCCTTTCTGCCATCGTTGTAACGTGTCAGGTTGGTGTGGTATTCATCGTTGCCGTCAATGGAAAACTTCAAAATGATACACTGCAATTCGATGTAGCCAAGGAACAGAAAAGCACATGCCGCCAATATTACTATGAAGTAGTTCGCCTTGAAGATGGCGGGTAGCTGTTTTGCTTTCACGAAGAAATCGTTAGACTTCACTTCTGCTAATGCCTGTCTGTTCGTTTGGTATGCGTTGTAATATCCGGTTTCCGCGCTGTCCAATTTTGCCAATTCGTTTTCAAGTTCTGTGTGAGTGGTTATGCAAAGCGCATGTTTTGCATCGTAGAGTTTGCCCGGGCGCACGTTCAGGGCTTCCGGCATGCAACTCTGTTGGTGGTATTCCTCTATCCGTGATTGCTTGTTGTTGTAAGCATCGTAGCGCACTTCTTTAGTTGCGAGGTAAGTGCTGTCCACCGTGGTTATTCTTGAAGCATTGGCAAGTCCGATGGTGCTATCAATAGTTGCTTGATTCAGCATCACGAATAATGCTGTGATGGTGATGAACACGTTGGCGAAGCCCACCGGCACACGGATTACTTTGAAGAAAGGGCTGATATTTCCTGAGTTTAAAAGGAAGTAGTCAAAGGAAAACACGGCTATCGCCCACAGCAACCCAACTGCGGCACATACCCACAGCATGGGGGTGAACTGGTGCGCCACATCAAAACCACCGATGAAGGCGAGCGATGATGTGAGAATGAGAGAAAGACCAAGGTTCTTATATTTCGCTTTGGTGTCGCGGCTGCAATTTTTGATTACGTTGTAATCCACTCCTGCTAACCGGAAGATGATTGTAAGTAATGTTTTTTTCATTTTGCATTCGTGATTCGGATTTGACTAAATCACGATGCAAAAAAATTGAATAATGAGGGGCTAATGCCTCGTCCTAACTTAGAAGAAGAGAAAGGAATTTTGGGGCGAATTTCCCCTAACTGATTCCCTAATTATGGAATCAAGTTTTTGTTTTTTGAAAAACTTCTATAATCTGATTGAATTTGAATTCAGGTTTTTTCAGTTTGGTCTTTAAGAATTTTTCCAACTGGTCTCCGGTTTCTGATAAGTCAATCATCATTAAATAACTTATCTGTTTTGCCAATTGAGTAAAAGTGTTGCACTTAACATCTGCCTTAAATTTTATTTCTTCAATGCGATCATATCCACTTGGGAAACCTGAAATTCTTTCTTCAGGATTTGAGTTTGCATAATTTTCTTTTGTCCATTTTAAAATATCACCCATGATGTCGTTGTTCTCGTTTGAAACATGAATGATAGTGGCAGGATTTAAAAATTGGATTTGCCTATTAAGAAGGTCAATATCTGAATCAATAAACTGCAAAGTGTGGCTTATCAGAAGTGTTTTAATTTGCTTTTCGGGATAAAAGTCAAAGATGCTCTTGATTACATTTTTGTGCAAAGGTGAGGTTGGCGTTTCTTTATCTTCAATTGGGTTTACATCAATAAGAATTGCTTCTTTCTCTGGAAATGCTTTGTAGGCAATGTCGCCTAATCCAGCACCACAATCTAAAATTGGAGCAACTAAATATTTTCCGGCTTTTTCTTTTAATAGCTGCGGAATTTTTTCGTTTTCGTTACACCAATTTTTTTTAAAATCAAAAACTGCTAAACGGGAAACATTGTCTGTATTGAACTTTTTCATCTCCTGTGAATCAAGTTTAAAATTAGCGACTGCACTTGTATTGTATTCATTCTTTTTTTCCGTTTTTATTAAAAGTGAAATTTTAGCGGCACATGCTTTCATAAAATCTCTTTCTTTTACAGAGGCAGAGTTGAAAGCATCTTGTTTATTAAATGTAGTTATGTTTTTGTTTTTCTCCTTTGGGCTGTAAAGAAAAAGTTTTGAAAAATATCCAGTCAGTTTTGTTGAATAGCCGACTGCCTTTTTATCTTCCTTGTCAGCAATTCCGGTGGAAAGTAAACTGTGTATTTCATCAATTTCAAAATCGAAGCAACAAAAGCAAACATTTACAATGTGCCGTAAAGTCAAAAGGGTTGTGAAGCGACACACTTCATCTTTTGTAAAAACTTTAAATGCTTTATGCTCCACATTCTGTTTTACTACTTTAATAAAAGCATCTACATAGGGCACTGTTACACCGTCTTTTAACCAACCTTTATTCTTTAAAAGAATCGGAATCAATTCGTCAATGATTTTTTTCTCTTGGGCTTCAAGTTGAGAATAACAATCCATAGAATTTATGATGAAAATTTCGTAATAAAAATCTTTGAATGTCTTGCCTGATGTTCCAAGTTGCGTTCCTAACTTATCAATTTCACTTTGTCCAAATTGAGTAGTGTCTTTCAAAGCCCATATTGCCGGAAGATGAGTGTTGTGAGAAATTGTAACTTCTTTCTTTGCTCTGTCAGCCGCTTCTGAACCAATTTGATTAATGATAACACCCCCTTCTTCACGCAACCAAATCAGAAGGAAGTCATTCAGTAAACGGTGGTAAAATTTATCTTCTTTTAGTTCGGTGGTTGCAAAATGCAGATAGAGATTGCCCAGTTTAATTATTCCGTTCTTATCCTTTGTGGAAATTGGTTTTGCTATTACTACAAAGTAGGGGAAATCATGAAAGGAAAGATTTGTCCAAAGTAAATCAATATAAAATTTAAAATACTCTTCTATATGCTTCTTAAATGTCTTACCGTCTTTTGCTTTAAATGGAAGAAAACCATACTTTGCTTTTTGCTCTTTCTTCTCACGGTTAGCGAAAATTCTTGTTCGCCAACCTGAATTATCAGTATTGAAAGTTTTGCTTGAACCAGTTTCAACTGAAATCAAAACTGAATCTGTTTCATACCAATCAATATATTCTGCAAGAGAATGTTCAAACTTCTTCTCAACCTGTTCAATTATTCTTTTGTATTCCTCCTTGACAAATTGATTTTCTGAATCTTCTTCTTTATGCGTAAAGAATAACGTATCACCTAATCCAAATAAAGAAGGATTGTTCAAGTTGACATTCTCAACAATTGCGAAAATTAAAATGTTGTCAAAGTGATGGCTTACCAATGCTTGAAAGGCATTGCCAATTTCTTTTCTCTTTTTGATGCCACCATAAAGAGAATGAAACTCATTGATATGTTTTACTTCTATGCTCATTTTTCTTTTTGCCACCAGTTTTCCAAAGTGCCGATGCCATAAGCTACCGTTGTTTCAGAAGTATCATCATTTGGTCCTCTGCTGCAAATGCAAAGATGTTTAGCCGTTGTTGTTACAAATACGCCTTTGCATTTTAAAACTTTCATCATGTCCTCTGCAATTTCTTTTGTCATTACTTCTTGTATTTGCAAACGCTTTGCATGAACATCATGCACAAGCCGAACAATTTTTCCAAGTCCAGTAATAATTTCGTTTGGCTGATAATAAATATTTGCAGTTCCAAAGAAAGGCGCAAAGTGATGTTCACACATTGTATAGAAATTAATGTTCTTCACTTCTACAACTCCGGTATAGTTTGAAACATGCACAACATCATTCAGAACATCTTCTGCTTTCAAAGAATATCCTGAAAACATTTCGTCATAAGATTTGCGAATACGATGTTCAGAAAGTTGTAATTTCTTTCGGACTTCTTCATTGCTGATGAAACTAAAAAGTTGTTTTAAATTGTCTTCCATTTGTTATACGATAATTTATAAGTCGGTTAAGATAATTTGAAAGGGCTAAAGTTTGTGTCACGGTCATAATAATCTTCGTTTTCTATTTTCTTTAATTTCTTAACCAACGGCAAAGTAATAGGTAATGCAATTACTTCCCAAGCAACTTTGAAAGCCCACGCTGAAAGCGTAATCATAATTAAGTCCTTTGTTTCCATCAGTCCGGTGAAAGCAATCAAAACAAAAACGCTTGTGTCAACAAACTGTCCGACAACTGTTGAAAGCACAAAACGCAAAGGCATTCTTTTTCCTTCGCTTTGCAGTTTCAGTTTTGCAAGTGTAAAACTGTTTACAAACTCTCCTAAGAAATATGCACTGATTGAAGCGGCTACAATTCGCGGCACTTTGCCTAAGATGTCGTCATACTCTTTTTGCAATGTCCAAAATGATGCAGGTTCTAAGTGCTGAACAATTGTTGAAGCAATTATCATCAGAAGCAATGCACCGAAACCTGTCCAGATAACACGCCTTGAATAAGCGTAACCGTAAACCTCGGTGAGGATGTCGGCAAACACATACACGATAGGAAATAAAATAATTCCTCCGGGCAAATCCAGAGAATAGAACTTAAATATTTTGGTGTCCAAAATATTTGAGATAACTAAACAGGCGGCAAACAGTCCTGTTATCATCGGGTAATACTTGTAGTTTTTCATTGTATGACAATTTTAATTGTTAATTGATGATGCAAATTAAAACCATCAGTTGCCTCTATCAAGTTATCCTAAGTTAGGATTCAAGTTAGGAAGTCGGTATAAAGCGTGGGCAAGATTTAGCTCTTTTTGTTTTGCCTGAAGCGTTGCCTTGTGCGTTAGCGGCAAAACAAAATGTGCCAAATGCGGGTAGCCATAGAATTTCATTTTTTTGCGCGTGGGGGTGTTTTATTTTTTTTAGAAGCGTTTGCCTGTTGGTGAGAAGGTCTTGTCCGGTTTGTGGTGTCGTCAAAACTGTTTGGTTAAAAGTCCGTCCGTTTGATGGTAGTAATGTCGTCATAGGGTTTCCGGTAACGGCAGAGTGTGAAAAAACTCACACCCATTTGTTAGTATATTTTTGAAAAAGTAAAAATAGAAAAAATAGCTATCACTTATTTTTGTGTGCAAATAAAAAACGATGGAACACATACCATTAGCAGACAGAACGCAAATTGAATTTACATCACTGGAAGGGCTGATAGCAGCAGACAATAACGTGCGGGTTGTAGAAGCATTTGTAGAAAAATTAGATTTAACTCAATTGGGTTTTGTGATAAACAAATTGAACAAAGAAGGT
>Ga0163154_10000392_pt1 | contig 66388 bp, 68 predicted proteins | sample OliLakLV19MP9P1_FD_148649 | JGI IMG/M metagenome (GOLD analysis project Ga0163154, IMG submission 148649) | Freshwater microbial mat bacterial communities from Lake Vanda, McMurdo Dry Valleys, Antarctica - Oligotrophic Lake LV.19.MP9.P1 | ecosystem: Environmental > Aquatic > Freshwater > Lake >... | reverse complement strand
ACTTCCAACTAATAAATCATTCCAAAGTCTGCGTAGGGGCGAAGCATTCGGTCAAAGGTTCTGATTGAGTTACAAAGACTTTCGCCCGAATGCTTCGCCCGTGCAAGGTTTATACGCGGGTACATTATTTATCTACAAGTCCCTAAGCATTCTTCTCGAATAACTCGCTCTAAAGAATCTTCGCCTTCCATGCTACGGTTAGCAAAGTATCAAGCCATCCTTCAAAACTAATACTTCCGAAAAGTATGAGTGACTGCCCTTCAATATTGTGATCGATGAGAAAGATCACTGGTTTACTGCTGCTCGTTTGGCTTTACGTGCCTGTAATTTCTGCCAAGCAGATGCATATTCAGGCTTGGGTGGCAACTTGGAAATATCATTAATACGTTCTTGGTTACGCTCTTCCCAATACTGTCGAATTTCTTTTGCTTGCTGTAAGACGGTTTGATATTCTGATTCTACTTCTTCACAATGAGCATCAATATAAGCCATCGCACCATTAAACTGTTGATCAGTCAGATAAAATTGATGCCGAATTAAATGACGTGGATAGCCTGCATGAATATAATCCATCAGTTGATACAGAGTTATTCGCGTACCTGAAATTGTTAGACCACGCTCTGTTCGAGTAATGACGGGTTCACTATCAGGACTTATGGTCATAATTCAGGTGCTTTTGGTTAGTTATACTTAGTAATCATACCATTATAATTTATGTCCAACTCTATATTTAACGCTATGCTACAAACATAATACAATATACTACAAAGGTCAAGGGTGAACTGCAATTTTTTTGAGAGCAGAGAGGACGATCGAACCTATATCTGAGTATCGCCCTCTCTGACTGAGGTGTAGCAGTTATACCACTGAGGACATAGGGACTTGGCTCATCTGCCACAACTTGTAGATGAAGAACTCAGTCCGGCCATCTACGGCTGTGAGGAACATTCCTTCATGGGCTTCGGCATTCTCAGCAATCCAGCTTCCATGTAGGCTGACTTCCACAAACATGTCATCAACCGGCATTACATAGACGCTGGGGCTGCATTTCTGCCGCAATGTTGCCTCTAGATGCCCTAATTCGGGAAGGTCAGCAGGCAATAGGAAGGAGGCGCGACTCGGCTCCACATGCAGGGTTTGACCCAGACGCATTGCCAAAACAACTCGCTGAGCAATCACCAACTCCAGTGGTGTCATGACCCGCTCCATGTGCAGCCCGATTTCGGTGTAGTTTAGTTTCAACATGAGATTTGCCTCCTCGTATGAGAGTCAGTCACTTTGGGGCTGTTGCGCTTTCCAGAACTGTTCTGCAAAGGCAACAGCAGGATGGATCGGAGCTTTGAGCTTACTTTTGAGTACCATTCCGGTTTCGTGTAACAGCCGATCGCTTTTCGCTAGGTTGCAAGGTTCACAAGCTGTCACGATGTTGTCCCAGGTATGGGTGCCGCCCTTGGATCGGGGGATGACGTGATCAAGCGTTAGGCGTTTGGTATTACCGCAGTATTGACAGGTGTGGTTGTCACGGCGGAAGACCTCGCGACGGCTGACGAGGGGTGCTTTCCAGTGTCGTTCTGGGTTGCCACCCGTCAGCCGGATGTGTTCGGAAATCTGGAGGACGATGCTGGGCGATCGAACTTCCCACTGTTGGGTGCTGCTGAACTCCAGGGATTCTGCTTGCCCCGTAACCAGGAGGACGATCGCCCGTTTGATGTTGATCCGGGCTAAGGGCAGATAGTTCTTAGAAAATACCACCACCTGGTTTTGGAGTATGGGTAACTGCTGAGCCTGCATAAAAGTTGCTCCTAAAACTTACTCCCCATGTTCATGCCTCACATTCATTCCTCAAACAACAACCCCCGCCTCTGGTTGTCAGAAGCGGGGGTAGGAAACGTTTAGATACGCTTTGCCCTATGTCGGTGTCAGGTTTGCCCTGCACCTCCCGCTCTGAGTAGATTGATCTGAATTGAGCCATTCACTAATGGCTGTGAAGCTGGATTTATTGATGGATTTATGGCTACCAAATCGATAGGCGATCGTGCCCACAGCCAACACAACTGCTCTGCCCAATCCCTGGTGGAGGCGGCATGGCATGGCGATGGATAAGGTGTTGGGTAGGGCAGTGCGTATCATGGCAATCCTGTAGTTTGCGTAATGCAATAGACGGGTTCTCTCTATACTACACATGTAGTATCAAGTTGTCCACTATTTATGAAAAATTGGTTTGCGGTTGGTTGAGCTTCGTTTGAGGCATGGAATACCTCAATAACACCGATCGTCTCGGTCAGTTGCATCTTTCCAGCCTGCTGGCACCTATCCATCTAGCATAGGCAACGGCAACAATGTTTATTGAGATTGTTTATTGAGATTGAACCATCAGTGCTTCACCTACTGACGAATGAACTGTTGTAGGGGCTGAGGCTTGAAGAGATACTGGTTCTGGTTCTGGCTGCTGAGCTAAGAACTCTGCTAACTGGGCTTGAAGTTTGATGCGGACTTCCTGGCGGAGTTTGAAAAAGTGTTCGCCGATGCCCAAGGCAATGAAATAGTCATGGAAGACTTTAGGTTTGCGGAGGGCGATCGTCCCTAGCTTTTGCCAGAACTGAAACCGAGTCGATCGCAGCACCCCCTGCCGCCAACATATAGCCAGGAAAAATTGCAAGTCTGGTGCAGTGAGGGAGAAGGGACGCTGTGGACGATCGCCTTCCATCATCATGAAGTGGCGAAAGGTGCGCTGCAAATAGGGAAGTGGTTCATAGAGATTCCAATAGGCTTCGATATATTCAGTCACCACATCAGCGATCGGACGAGTAGGAGTGAAATTCATCAGCGATGTTTGGGAGGTGAAATTATTTCCCAACCCCTCTAGTAATCGGCCCTCAGTTTGCAACCGCGTCCACATCGCGGTATTGTGCAAGGCGTGCAGCAGGCTCAGGTGGGCTTGGGGAATGCCAGTTTCCTCAACAAATTCCTGAATCCGTTGCCCTGCCCCCGATCGCTCTCCATCAAACCCCAAAATGAACCCCGACATAATCTGCAACCCCGATCGCACAATGGTGTGACAGGATTCAGCCAAGGACTGCCGCGTATTCTGCTCCTTATGGATGCCTACTAAACTCTCCACATCGGGCGTTTCGATCCCCATAAACACAGTCGTGAAACCCGCCTGCACCATTAGGTCAATCATTTCCCCATCTTCTGCCAAATTCAACGAGGCTTCAGTAATCAAAGTGAAGGGATAATGCCGCGCTTGCATCCAAGGAATCAAGGCCCGCAAGAAAACCTTGGCATTGCGCTTATTGCCAATGAAATTGTCATCCACCACAAATACATAGCGCCGCCACCCCATTTGGTAGAGGACTTCAAACTCCGCTAGCATCTGTTCTGGTGTTTTGGTGCGGGGTTTGCGTCCATACAGGTTGATGATGTCGCAAAACTCACATTGAAACGGACACCCCCGCGAAAACTGCACCGTGATGGCATAGTAGGCGTTTAAATCCAACAGATCAAAGCGAGGAATGGGAGTTTGGGTTACATCTGGTTTGTCCGCCGATCGAAACGTCCCCTGTTCCTCTCCTCGGGCCAAGGCTTCCAGAAATAGCGGAATTGTATGTTCGCCCTCATCCAAAATCAGATAGTCCGCCCCCGCTTCTAAGGGAAACTCTGGAACTGAGGTGGCAAAAGGGCCGCCGACGGCTACTTTTTTACCCAGAGACACTGCTTTTTGAATGAGCGATCGTAAATCTTCTTTCTGGATGATCATAGCTGACAGGATCACCAGGTCACACCACGCCCAATCCGCTGCTGTCTCTAGCCGCACGTTGCGATCGACTAGGCGAATGTTCCAATCCTGGGGCAACATAGCAGCAACAGTAATCAAACCCAGAGGTGGCGTTGTGGAGCGTAAACCAGCTAAATCCAAGGTTTCCTGATAGGACCAGAAAGAATTAGGCATGATTGGCCAAAGCAGCAGCACTTTCATAGATACCCCAAAGGTGAGAGATGTAAACTACTAGGCTCCTCAAACAGGAGAATAGTTACATCATCTGCTTCACACCATCGCTTTCATCTATCTCAGGACATATTGTCAGGCTGAAGATGTATTACTTCAGATACGCTTTTTGCACAATAAAGTAGGGGTTTCCATAAATTAGGGTAAAAAAATAAGGACAGAGGTTGAAAACCCATATCCTTACTTACCCACAACTTTTATATTTGAAATATATTAGGAGCCAATCTCGATCGCGCCCTTAGTTTTCATGTTAGCAATTACTGCTCCTGCATGAGACGCAGATAGTTTTGGCGTAACTGCAAATGATTAGCAGCGATGCGATCGGATAGTTGCTTCTCAACATCACAAATTTCTTGCCAAAAAGTAGCCGATCGACGGGCTGCCAACACTTCAGTCCAAAGTAAATCCAAGAGAGTTGCAGTTTCGGCATCCGTGGCGGAGATCCGATCGCGCAATTGGATAAACGCCTCATTAGCACTTCCATGGTTCGCCAACTCACGGGCTTGGGACAGACAGGACTGCAACTGAGACACCATAGTTTGAGTAGAAAAAGTAGTCTGAGTCATAATTTAGCTAAAATTTCATTACCGTTTTGTTACCTTAGATACCTATATGATTTAGGCTTTTAAAACTTGTGATGCTGATCATTGTACCTAAACAAAAGTTAACGTTACCAAAAGATTTGCAAATATAGTTGATCTTACGTCTTACGAGGGGTAACAGCCCGCATATTAAATGCTAAACATTCTGCCCAAGCCTGCCAAACATCATGCCTAAACCCCGCGTTCTCTCTGGAATTCAGCCTACAGGCAACCTACACCTGGGTAACTATTTGGGCGCAATTCGCAACTGGGTGGACGGACAGGAGCAATACGAAAATTTCTTTTGTGTGGTGGATTTACACGCCATCACCGTGCCTCACGACCCCGCAACCTTGGCTGCCGACACCTACGAAATTGCAGCGGTTTCCCTAGCCTGTGGCTTGGATTTGAACTACGCCAATTTGTTTGTGCAATCCCATGTCTCAGCCCACAGTGAGCTTGCTTGGTTGCTCAATTGCATCACGCCCTTGAACTGGCTGCAAGACATGATTCAGTTCAAGGAAAAAGCGATTAAGCAGGGGGAAAATGTCAGCACGGGCTTGCTGGATTACCCGGTGTTGATGGCGGCGGATATTTTGCTGTATCAAGCAGATAAAGTGCCGGTGGGAGAAGACCAGAAGCAACACCTGGAACTGACTCGCGACATTGCAGCGCGCTTCAATCATCAGTTTGGCAAGAAAAAGCGGGTTTTGAAGTTGCCTGATCCGCTGATTCGGGCAGAGGGAGCGAGGGTGATGAGCTTGACCGATGGCACACGCAAAATGTCGAAGTCTGACCCTTCCGAGCAAAGCCGCATCAATTTGCTGGACTCGCCCGATACGATCGCCAAAAAAATTAAACGCTGCAAAACCGACTTGGTGCAAGGGTTGGAGTTTGGCAACCCCGATCGCCCAGAATGTGAAAACCTGTTGACGCTCTACCAACTCCTCTCTGGCAAACCCAAGGATGTTGTGGCGGCGGAGTGCCGGGAGATGAGTTGGGGCACGTTTAAGCCGCTGTTAACCGAAGCGACGATCGCCGCCCTGCAACCGATTCAGGACAAGTATCAGGCGATCGTGGCTGACAAGGGCTATTTGGAATCGGTGTTGAAGCAGGGCAGAGAAAAGGCTGAGGCGGTGGCGAATGAAACCTTGAGCCAAGTCAAAGCAGCGCTGGGCTATTCGGTGCCGCTTTGAAAGGCGCTTCTTTGTCACAATTGTGCCTCTCACATACTGACTCAGCGTGATTGCAGACTCTATGAAAAGTGGTCTAACATCTGGATTATTCACGCCATTAGGTTTTGAACTGCAATGAACGACAAAGAAGCAGTTATTCAACTTCTCAATCGCTTGCCTAGTGAAATATCGCTCCGGGAGATCCTGCGAGAAATCGAGTTTATCGCTGCGGTCAAAGAGGGCTTAGATGAGATCGATCGAGGACAAGGGGTATCGGTCGAAGCTGTTGAAAAAATGATGGAAGCATGGACTACGCTGTAATCCTGTCTCCAAAAGCGGTTGGGGATCTAGAGACGATCGTCCGGTATATTTCTCTCTCCAACCCAATTGCTGCAAGAAAAGTAGGTCAAAGCCTCCTTGAAAAGATTCAAGAGTTGAGCCAGTTTCCGCTCAAAGGTCAGAAGGTACCTGAATTTGACAGTCCTGATATTCGACAACTCGTTCTGAAGCCCTATCGAATTGTTTATAGAGTCGAGGAGGACAAAAAGCTGATTAGCATTGCTCGCTTTCGGCATTCCTCTCAAGAAAGCCTCGAACTTTAGGTGGTGACCTTAAAATGACATTGACTAAAGCTACGATCGCCGCCCCGCAACCGAATCAGGATAAGCATCAGGCGATCGTGGCTGACCAGGGCTATTTGGAATCGGTGTTGAAGCAAGGCAGAGAAAAGGCTGAGGCGGTGGCAAATGAAACCTTGAGCCAGGTCAAAGCAGCGCTGGGCTATTCGGTGCCACTTTAAAGATTGGGTGTGAAGACTCCATTATGTTCTGGATGGTTCTGAAATCAAAGTCCTCCAGGATTGAGAGATTTAGAATACTTGGATAAAAATAATTCTGCCTAACTCCGCTAAATGAGTGGTTTACGCGGAAACAATCTTGCTAATCTCCCTTTCTGGGAATATTATGTCGAAAGGTTCTCTCTAAAAATAAATCGAATTACTTCATATCTTGTTTCCCCAGGAAGTCTATGAGACGAATGGCGTTAACAATGTGTTTTTTTGGGAAGTTTAAATTATGTACTTAAGATTTTAGCTACTGGAGCAATCAATATGGCATTTGCAGATGACATCGCGAAAGTCGCAGAGCAAGTCCGAAAAAGGGCTGACGCAGTTTCAGGCGAAGAAGGAACAAAAATGGGATTGATTGTGCCATTTTTCAGCACTCTCGGCTACGATGTCTTCGATCCCACGGAGGTTATCCCTGAATACATAGCGGATTTTGCAATCAAGAAGGCGGGGCAGATGGAGAAAGTGGATTATGCCATATCCATTAGTAATGCGATCGTCATGCTTGTAGAGGCAAAAGCTCGTGATAAAAAGCCGGAAGCTCATGATGGACAGCTAAAAAGGTATTTCAACGGGTTGCGTTCAGCTAAAGTCGCTATTGTTACAAATGGCATTGAGTATCTCTTCTTCACAGATTTACGCCATGAGAACATGATGGATGATGAACCTTTCTTTATTTTCAACATCCTTAACCATGAACCAAAGCAAGTTGAAAGCCTAAAATTCTTTCACAGAGATAACTTTGATGCTCTCGTGATGAAACGACATGCCGAGGAGATGGTTTATCTCAGCGGCATGACTCAACTAGTGGACAGCCTTCTTCGTTCTCCATCTGATGAATTCATTCGTTTCTTGATTTCTCAGCTTGGTAACATTGGCTCTAGGTATGCGATAGAAAGCAAGATTACCAGCAAGATTGTTGAGAAATTCCGACCGATTGTGAAAAAGTCTATTCAGGGAAGCTTAGTTGAGCTAATGACCCAATCTATTAGCAAGGAGATGGGTCAGTCCAGTGATATTTCTTCCCCTACACAACTAATGGAAGAGGTTGAAGGAATTCAGGATGAACTAGAACAAAGTTCGGAAGATACTAAAGTGGAGACAACTGCTGAAGAACTGGAAGCATTTGAAAAAATCAAGTCTATTGCAGCGCGTTCTAGTATTTATACTTTAGAGGTTAAGTATAAGGATGTTGTTTCATATTTTGGACTGAATGTTGGCAAGATAACTTGGTGGTTTTTAAGGTTGTATCTATCACCTAAGAAGAAGAGTTTTGTAACTCGGTTGCCCTTTGATGAAGCCAAAAGCCTATCATTAGGTTTTGAAGTTCAGGAGATGTCAGCTTCATTTGGGGATGCAGCATCAAGAGTGATCATTTCATCAGTTAGTGACTTGGATATTCTCAGTGATTTGATCCTTAAATGCTATGAGACTGAAGCCTCTAAACGAACACCTGGCAAAGCGATGTAGCTCAAAACTACAACCACACACAGCACTCTAACACTGCGTTGGAGCAGACAGAGTATAGTTTTCTGTAGGATGGACAAAGCGATCGTACCCACTTGACTCAAAACCAATAATTCATCGCAGAGTAGGGTCAGTCTTCTACGGTATGGTGGTACTTGCTATTATATGGAAATAGTGTATGCCTACCGCAGAACAGGCTTTTGCTTGTTTCAGAGTATGTCAAATGCTCTCAAATGGGTATCAGCCTATCCATGTATTTCGGTATAACCAAAATACCAAAACAGTGTTCGTGCTTGCTGGCATAACTGAGAGTCTGGAGATTCTGATTTTCCCCGATAGTCAATGGAGGTTTAACGATGACCAAGCCTGACTTTAACAAAATGACCCGTCAAGAATTGAGAGCCTATGTTTTGGCTCACCGAGAAGATGATGAGGCAATTGAGGCTTTGATAAGAAGGGGAAATCCTAAAAGTCCAACCTACCCATTTCCGCAAACCGATGAGGATTTAAGGGAAATGGAAGAAATTCTAAGGAGAAAGCTAGGCAGTTCTCTGTAGGGTGGGCAAAGCGATCGTACCCACCTGACTCAAGAATAAGAATTCATCGCAGAATCTTGTCGTTTGGATTTCACAATGGCTGCAACGTGCTATGAATGCTGAAGTCAACGATCGCTCTCCAAGCAAAGTTTTAGTCAGCTAGTGAAATATGCCGTTATGGTTTGTGAATGTAAATAGCTCAGTTGTAGTATCTACTCAAAAGATTTGATACCATAAATACAATTATTGGTACTTAAGTTTTATGAGAACATTCACAGCCATTATTGAAAAAGATCATGCAACTGAACTTTATGTTGGCTATGTTCCTGGATTTGCTGGGGCACATTCTCAAGGAGAGACATTAGATGAGCTACAAAAGAACCTTTGTGAAGTGATTGAGATGCTTTTGGGGGACGAAGAACCGAAAATTGATACAGAGTTTGTTGGTACGCAGCAAATTACAGTTCGTTAAGTATGAGCAATATACCTGTACTTAAGCCCAAGCAGTTGTACGGATGCTAGAAGATCTTGGATTCGTAGAAGTTCGGTAAAAAGGTTCACATAAACAATTTCGACATGAAGACGGTCGAGGGACAACCGTTCCATTTCACAAAGGTCATGATATATCGCCGACTTTGCTAAGAAAAATTGCAAGTGACATCGGTTTAACCGTTGAAGAGATGTTGGATTTGGAGTGAGGTTCAACCTGCGGTGCATTGGAACGAAAGAAAAAGTTTTTGGCTTTGTTGCCAATGGTTGCACGTCTAGTAGGCTTCATTGTTAAAAAAATAGTTTCCTGTAGGATGGGCAAAGCGATCGTACTCACCTCACTCACGAACAATAATTCACCCTAGCTCTTGTCGGTTGGATTTCACAATGGCTGCAACCCGATACGATCGCTGAAGTCAACGATCGCTCTCTCATGAACAAGTTGCCATAGAGTAATATGGAAAGATCCACTTTCAAGGACAAACGAGATGACTTGGACATCAAGTGAGCCAGTCGCCATCATTCGTACAGAACGGGGACTGACGATCGCAGGCACCCGCATTACCCTTTACCAATTCATGGACTATCTCCATGCGGGTTATCAGCCCCAGAAAATTCGGGAAGATTTTCCCCAAATCACAAACGAGCAATTTGCTGCTGCCATGTTTTACATTCAGGCAAACCATGCTGAAGTTGAAGCAGAGTATCAAACCATTATCAAAGAGGACAAAGAGACTCAAAAGTATTGGGAAGAGCGGAATCGTGAGCGATTTGCTCAAATTGCGACAACACCTCCAAAGCCTGGACAGGAAGCAATTCGGGCAAAACTTGCGGCTTGGAAATCTCAAATTGAGTCTAGAGAAAGTGAATGTTCTTTCTAATCGATCACAACATTGAAGGACAATCCAAAAGACTTTGGGGAACAATTCAAGACGAAGGTTGGCTGGACTTGGTTAAAATTCGCTTCGTTACATTTGAAGAAGTTCAGCTTCCCATTGAAAGTAGCGATCGTATCGTTTGGTGTTTTGCTCAAGAATATAAGATGATCATTCTAACTGCCAATCGGAAGATGAAGGGTAGAGACTCTTTAGAGGAGATAATCCGCAGTGAAAATACAGTTAATTCTCTTCCGGTCATCACAATCGAGAACGTAGATAGAATGAATGAAAGAGTATATCGAGAACAATGTGCTGCGCGTATTATCGATATTATGATTGATCTTGAGAACTTAATCGGGGTGGGGCGTATCTATATTCCTTGATGTGGTAGGTGTTGAGAAGTAGCTAGTTCCCTGTAGGGTGGGCAAAGCGATCGTACTCACCTCACTCACGAACAATAATTCACCCTAGCTCTTGTCGGTTGGACTTCACAATGGCTGCAACCCGATACGATCGCTGAAGTCAACGATCGCTCGAAGCTAAGATAAGAAGATTGAGTGGCAACGAGGTCAACCCTGTAACAATCCGACAACCTCGTTATAGCAAAGAAGAATTTGCCCGACGTGGTAATGAGATCTATGATTCTCAAGTGCGTCCTCAAGTCGAGGTAGGCAATCATGGCAGGATTGTGGAGATTTGCTGACGCAACACTTCGTGAATGACATCGACACTGGGGCCTTTGAAGTTGCTGACACGCCGGTCGCAGCAACCGATCGGCTGTATAAACGGTATTCTGATGCTCAACCCTGGGTGATTCGGATTGGACATCGGGCAGTCTATCTAAAACCCGAAATTAGCTGAGAGGGAACGGAAGTTAACCTAATAGAATCGCCCATTAAATCTCCTATGCGTAAAAAACTCTCTAGAAAACTACTCAGAAGAGCCATTATTGTTGCGGCAGTTTCTGTTTCTAGCGCCTTAACTTTAAAGCTAATGATTTGGGATTCACCCAACGATCGCTGGCTAATTCAAGACTTATACTATCGCCCACCCCTGGCTACCAAATTAACACTCGCCCCACCCATTTCTGCTGTCTCAACCACGCCTAAATTAACAGCTACAGCAATAAATGATGCTAGTAAACTCAACAACACACAGGTAGCAGCCATCTTTCAGCCCACCTCGATCGCTGAAATTCAAACAATTATTCAGACAGCCAAACAGCATAGGCAAAAAATATCAATTTCAGGCGCTAGACATAGTATGGGTGGACAAATTGCCTACCCAGATTCCCTTCATCTTGATATGTCTAAATTTGACCAAATTCAATACAACTCAGATCAAACAATCACGGTACAAAGTGGAGCAACCTGGAAACAAGTTCAACTTGAATTGGGTAAATATGGCCGAGCCGTGCGTGTTATGCAAGACTCTAATATCTTTACGATCGGGGGTTCCCTAGCAGTAAACGCCCACGGTAAAGATTCTCGCTTTGGCTCCTTAATTGAAAGTGTAAATTACTTCAAATTAATCAACGCCGAAGGGCAAGAAATTACCTGTAGTCGCACTGAAAATCCAGAACTATTTCGGGCTGTAATTGGCGGAATGGGAATTTTCGGTGTGCTGACCGAGGTGAACTTGAAAACAACAGAAAATACGACCTATGCTTACACCGTTATTCACAAGCCTCAGTCTGAAATGATTTCCTTTATGGAATCTCAGATTCAACGCCCCACGTTAGAAATGATTGAAGCCCAGATGTCAGTGGATCAATCTAATTACCTAAATGAAGCCCAAATCTATTATTTCGATCGCATTGACACTGATCCCAAAATACTAGACGATGTGAGCGGAGAAAATAGTATCTGGCTAAGAAAACTGGTCTATCGCACATCACGGCAAAGCAATTGGGGCAAGCAGTTTCGTTGGGCTATGCAAAAGCAAATTGGGCCCCTACTTGACCCATCTAAAATTAGTCGCAATTCAAGTATGGCAGCCCCATTTAGAACATTAGAACTTGATGCGCCTGAAACAACAGATATCTTACAAGAATACTTTGTACCCATTGACAAGATTGATGAATTTTGGAGCATTTATAAAACCTTGCTCCTTAAACATCAGGTGCAATTAATTAATGTAACAGTGCGTAGAGTAAAGCCCGATCGAGAAGCTTTAGTGTCCTATGCCACCGATGAAATGTATGCTTTCGTGTCCTATTACAAAATTCCTAAAGATGAATCTGGATATCATCAAATGTCTCAATTTACCCAAGAGATGATGAATGCTTTAAATCAAATGAATGCTAAATTCTACTTGGCCTACAAAGGCTATTATACCAAAGCACAAATCTATCAAATGTACCCAAACCTCGGACAGCTATTCAAGCTCAAACGTAAATACGATCCCCAAGAAATTTTTTATCACAAATGGTATGCCGAATTCCAATAGTTCTTTAGCAGAAATACTACTTTCTACTGTCATTTTGAAGTGGCGCATTGTTGAATCATGGACACATAATCAGGGCGCAGTGTTTCCCAACTAAAGCGATCGTATACAGCACGGTGACGCTGTTGCTGTTGCATCAGATCAGGGCCCCCAGCCAATACTTCAGAGATGAGATGAGTTAAGCTTCCCACCTGTTCAAAATTGGCAAAATACCCTTCCTTTCCCAAAACATAGTGGGTGATCTCATAGTCATGCACCAAGCAGGGCAAACCGTAGGACATCGCCTCTAAAAACACTCGTCCAAACCCTTCAATTAAAGAAGCGAGGACAAAAATATCAGCAGCTTTGTAATAGTTCGCTACCTCAGAGGGGGCAACAGTTCTAGCCTGAAACCGATCGCTCCCCAACAGACTAGTTCCTAACTGAATGATCTCTGGCGATTCCGCATCCTGCTGTCCCAGCAACAACAAAAACGGGCGCGGCGACGGCAAACTCGCCACCTCCCGAATTAAATAATCCATGCGCTTGTGGCGTTTGCTGATATTACCAACCGACAAAATTAAAGGAACATCAGGCAAGTTGAGTGTTTGCCGTAGCGCTACCCGTTCCGCCGATGTTAGCGTCGGCAAATTTGGCGGCATTTTGGTTCCATAGGGAACTAATACTTGCTTTTCGGCAGACACTCCTGCCTTGAGTGCTTCTTGGAAATAAGTGGGGATGACCTGCTGAACCCGATCGCAGGTTGGATATTCGTAGGGCGATAGGGGCCCACCGTTAGCAAATAGCAACTTGAAGCGTTGCCTAGTTAAACGCCGCCACTGCCCTAACCAATTACCGATATCTGTGTCACTAAAATAAATTACATCAGGTTGCTGGCGCTGAATGTGGGGCAACAAACTCCCACAAAAAGTAGCTTGCTCGATCGTATAAGAGGACTTCCCCGTATACTTCGCTAACCGTCGAGCCGCCGTACTGTTGCGAGGTAAATTCCACAAAGGCAACTCTCGTTCTTGCCGCTCTCCCGCACCTTTAAAGAGGGTTACCTCTAACTCCGGTGCCAACAAAAGTGCCTCAAAACATTCCTGAGTAAACGATTCAAACCCTCGTCGAATGCGACCTAGCCCAGAACAAAGGAGGAAAAGTTTTAGGGGCATTCCAATCCTGATTTAGGAAAAGCGACTACTATAACGTTCTTCTGCCCAGGGTTCACCTCTGCGATGATAGCCATTTCGCTCCCAAAAGCCCAATTCCTCATGGTCTAAAAACTCTAAGCCATTAATCCATTTCGCGCTTTTCCAGGCATAGAGATGGGGAACGACCAGTCTCAATGGGCCACCATGATCCGGCGGGAGTGGCTCTCCAAACAAAGTGTGGGCAAAAAAGTTCTCGTCTCTCAGAAAATCTTCCAGAGCAATATTTGTTGTGTAATCCCCATAGCAATGCTCCATAACATGAGCAGCCGTGGAGTCCACCTCAAGGTGCTGCATAAAATCTAGCACCTTGACCCCTGTCCATTGGACATCCAGCTTCGACCACGTAGTTACGCAGTGAAAATCTGCCGTGAAACTACTTTGTGGCAGAGACAAGAAATCTACCCAACTAAAAACGGCTTCCTTTGCCTTACCCCAAACCCTAAATTGCCAGTTCTCAGTGCTGATTGGCAGAGTCGAACCGTAGGTTAGGACAGGGAAGCCATTTGTGAGGTGTTGCCCAGGAGGGACACGTCCAGCCTGATCAGATTCAGGTTTGCGAAAAAATTTTCCTAGCATGGATTAAAGGAAAAATTGAGGACTGAACTTAGCCTAAACTTCTTCGCCTTCAGCGTCGTCATCGTCAGTGGGATAAACAAAGTTAGAACGTCCAGTTAGGATGGACTTCCCGAGGGAGAGGGCTTTTTGAGCCGCCACGGTTGCTTTATGCTTCCAAGTGGCTTTGCGCTTGTCTCGCTTAGACTTTGATGTTTTCTTCTTAGGAACAGCCATAACTAAAAGGGGAATTTTGACAGCTTTCCAATCATATACGATCTTATAGCTAATAGATCCGACAAGCTTGAGCAAACAGTCCCCATCTGCTTGCAACAACCAAGGCTCTCTAAGGAGTTATAGGCGAAGCTAGTCAGTCAATCGCCGTCTCCAAGGAACTTTTATAGAAAAGAACAATTTAATAAACTGCACCACACTTAGATTGAAGATCAGCTTCAGCTAACCCATAGTGCTGTTGTCGGCATAACAAAACCTGGGCCGTTCGCTGTTGAAAAATAATCCGGTGTCCAATCCAACCTAGAGGCACTCCAGCAACCAAACCAATTAAACCACCCAGAACTAAGCCAATAGTCAGACTAGAAACTAGGTTTTTTCTGGTGATGGCATTTTCCTTATTGACAGTACTTCCTTTCACTCGCTAATCCTCAGCTCTACATTGCTTTATGAGAACTGGATTCAAGCTGAATTGCCTCTCTCTCAATGCTTAGAATTACAAGCCGAAACTGCCGAATTTAAACCTCTACAAAATAAATCCGAACTGTAAGAATTTGGATGACTGTGTTTAAGCAGCAACAGTTCAGGAACCACCTAATGTCTATTTTCAAAAAAGCGGCACTGGTGACAAGGGCCGTGGGGATTCACGGCACACCGAATAAGCTCTGAGCCAGCACTAAAGCGGCAACTAGCATCCCCGACCACCCACCGTCCTTCAAACCAGCTTTTTTCTTGAAGGGCAGGGGCTGATTGGACATACAAAGCTATTTTGTGTAAAAGGTATCGACCAGCTTTCAACTGGTAGCGGTGGCGACGTTCTAAAACTGCGTAAGTCTGCCCTTCCATATCCAGATAGGCTCCTGGTTGGGGAGTCCAATCTAGCCAGAGGCTGCCAAGCGATCGATGGGGATGGGTCAGAATGATCTCTGTTGGCAGAGACTGTGGCTCCATAGGTTCAGTGTGACGCTGATTACATTACAGCGATCGTACCGCAACTATTTGAAGATAAACAAATTACAGAGGGACTTTAGAAGATTTCCAGAAAAGGTTATACCAGGCACCGGAAGGGCGTTTGCGTAGCGTGTGCTTTGCACTTAGCATCCGGGCAATGATCTTCTGGTCGATTCAAAGCTCTGTCTGCCGGATGCTTCGCCCCTACAGGGGTAACATCTTTCTCAGAAATCTCCTTGACAGCAATTTTCATCCAATTCTTAGTGCAGAAATGATATTTCTAAGCTGTCAAATGTCTGTACAAATCTACCTCTATGCAGATGTAAACCCGATGAAATTTTCGCAAACTGTTTGAGGAGTTTGGAAGTAGCGGGATTGAAACCCTGATTCTTACATTATCTCCCCAACTATATATTTGCTTAAATTCTGGAGAAGCTTGCTATGTTAGTTACTCGCTTTAAGTTGCCTATTGCTCGTCTCGTTCGCTTTGTGCTGGTTGGCTTTGTCTGTGCTTTGCTCACCTTTGCTCAAGCATTGCCCGCCTATGCTGCCAAGAGCAAACCTACTCAAGGTGAAGCTCAACTGAAGAAGATTGAAGGTAAGTCGATCGATATTTTAAAAGCAGGTGGGCCTACCTCAATGAAGAAGACGATTAAAGAGGCGAATAAGGGACTGAATGAAGTTCAAGGTGATGCAGACATCGACAAAATGAATCGTCCTTCTAACTCCCGTGGTGCCGCTCCTTCCATTGAGCAGAAAATTGAGCAGAGCTTAGAGACGCTCGAAGGCAAAACTGAAGATGCTGTCAAGTCTGCTAAAGACTTGGTGAAATAGGCACATCTGCTGAAATTGGATGGAAGTTGCTGTTAAGCCTAACTACCTCCGATTTTTTCAACCCTTTAGACTTTTACACCTTGTCCCTAGTAATTTTTACTAGGGATTTTTTTGGTTTTAACATGAGTTCAACAGCTAAAAGATAGCAGGAGGTAGAGCAGGCGAGCCATTGGGCTGTAGGGTATGTCATTATTTAAATTTGGAATGTAGTCAGAGCAAGGCTTTCATGGCTACCCATCAAAAATGGGCTTAAGACTAGAATCCAGTCCCCGCAAGGAATACCAGTCAATTAATGACACGCCCTAGTAGTCTGTCAATCATTAATTGACGGGTAGCTTAAAGCTGGGAGGTTAATTGGAGTTAAATTTTGAGGGTCTTCGCCCCTCAAAATTTCCTTGACAGAACACTAGACACTTCCATCTCTCTCACAGTGGCTGACCATCACCAGTATGGGTGAGACCGTGAAGCATACGCAGGCTTAATGATTGATCAGCCTGCTATTTCCCTACCTTCTGTCGGAGATGTAATTCACCATGACTTGCTATAGTGTTAACTAAATTTCCTTGTAGCAAAAGACCGGAAATTTTCCATAAAGGCAAGTAATCCAGAACTAGCATCTATCTAATTGGTGATTGGCGCGATCGAATAGTAGAACTACTGATCAGGCTCGAGCAGATCCTACTCTCCATCTCTCAACGCAATGAAGGACTAGTTCAGCCTTCTATGCATCACGACCCATGTTAATTTTGGGCAACTTTTTATGACACTTACTCAAAGTTCTTCGTTGTACGAGCTTGTTGGCTCAAACTCAGCTTCTCCGCTAAACGTGAGTCTCGCTACCCTGAAGTCAATCATTCACACGACGATCGATTTGTTGGTGGAAGAGCAAATTTCGGCCACGCTTTGGGTGAAGTTGCCTCGTGATCTGAGTTGGCAGGCTGAGATTCAACGCTACAGTACACAGGTTGTTCCCCAGGCGCTCTACGTATTTCATAATTACCCGGATGCAGACGAAGAAAGTTCGGGAACAGAACTAGCCCATGGGGATGAGTTATCGACAGATGCTAGAACCGATCGCCCCACCCATTACGCGATCGAGCTTTCCCAAAACAGCGGGCTACAACGGGACTATTTTCTACTCGTGATGTCAGAGTCGTTTTGTAGTGTCCTCGTGACCTACCGACCAAAATCGGATCGCATCTTCAACTCAAATGCCAAGCCCATAAGTCAAGGTGCAGACTTGGAAACTCTGTTGCCGGACGAATCCACCCAGCCCAAGCATCAGCATTCTGCCTTTTGCTGGTTTGATTTACCCAAGCTTCAACCCGTTTTACAAGCGCTCAAGCACATTTTGCCCCAAACCCAAATTAAAGTGGGACTAAATTCTCCCATTACGCCAGAGCGTGTAATCGCAGAATGGGAACAAGTCGAAGCGAATTGTGCGGCTTATCTCCCTGACCCAGAGTTGCTGACTCGCCTCTTTACCAAACAAATTCAGCGTCAGGAGGAGATTTGGCATCGCACGACGAACTATCGCAAGCAGGTGGAAGCGATCGACAGTCTACAGGTGCAAAATGAAGAACTGGTTAGTGCCCTACGACTGAGGGATGAACTACTGAGTAATGTGGCTCAAGAATTGCGAACTCCCCTCACCACAATGAAAACTGCCCTAACACTGCTGAACTCGCCGCAATTAAAACTGCCACAGCGACAACGGTACATGCAGCTTTTGCGTACGGAGTGCGATCGGCAGGGCGCTCTGATCAGTAGTTTGATGGACTTGGTGCAACTCCACCTAGGCATCGATCAGCCTACGATGCAGCCTTTACACCTGTCAGACTTGGTGCCGGGAGTCGTGAGTACCTATCAACCCTTGGCCCACGAAAAAGGTGTGATGTTGGCCTACACCGTTCCTGAGAATTTGCCCCCCGTATTTTGCTTGAGTGCCTGGCTGAAGCAAGTGGTGATTAACCTGCTGCACAACAGCGTCAAGTTTACCCCCAGAACAGGTAAGGTTTGGGTGCTGGCAGAGCAACAGGGAGATTATGTGAAGCTAGAATTCCGGGACACGGGCATTGGCATTGCTCCCAGCGAGATTCCCAAGATTTTCGATCGCTTCTATCGGGGACGGCATACGGGAGAGGATTTGGCTGGAGCAGGACTGGGACTGACGATCGTGCAGCAAATCCTTTTGCGTTGTGGGGGTTCTGTCTCAGTCAAGAGCAAAATGGGTGAGGGCACAACGTTTAAGGTGCTATTGCCTATTTATAAAGCTCCTGTGGACTCTCACGATTAGGATCGTGGATTAAATAACATGCAACAGTCCGTCCGTAGGAGCGAAGCATCCGGCAGATAACCCCTTGAATCGACCAAAGGGTCATTGTCCCGATGCTAAGTGCAAAGCACACGCTACGCAAACGCCCTTCTGGTTCCAGGTATAACCTTTTCTGGAACTCTCCTTAGCCCCGCTGCTTTGTCACGTAACTTCAATCCACGACGCGAATCAACCCAATGCGGAGGCGATCGAAAATGCGATTGACCTGAACTTGATCTTCTAAACTCAGAGAATTCTTGGAGAGCAACGCAGCCATCAACAATTGCTGATCAGTTCTGGTAATTCTGCGTGATGCCAAAATGCGCTCAACCGTCTCTTTAATAATTTGTTTGGAAGGTTTTCTTTGAATTCCGTGCTTACTCTGCGTAGTCATCTCGTTAGTAGTTGCCATAAATTTAAACATCAACCCTGAACGTTTGAGCTTGCAGAGCACCCTGAGAACTGAGGAGACTTCCAGAAAAATTTATACCAGTAAATGTAGGGGCGAAGCCTATCCTTTCCTTCGGAAGCGAACTACAGACAGTAATCTTCTGGTCGATTCAGAATTGATCTGCCGTAGCTTGCTTCCCGAAAGGTATGCTTCGCCCACGCAGTGGCAACATTTTTCTTAGAAACTTTATTAATACGTATATATCTAACCTCTGGAGTTCATTATGCAAGCAATTCAGTCTTTGACAGGTGATTGCACGGTTGACGACTGAGTGACAGATGCTACACGTTCGGGTGATATCTATCACATCTTAATTGCATACGGCTTATGTGAGTTGGGATCTAAAACCACCGTTGCGCAAGCGTCTCGCTTGCCTACTAAATCTGGATGCAGGCTGGAAGCCTGCGCGACGACTGCTACCTGAACAACTCACATCATGCGTTTAATAGATTGTGGAGCAATCTGAAGCGCTTGATGAAGTATTCGTAGGCTCTACGGCTCTGAGGACTCCCCATGGAGCGATCGGCGTTGGAGTTGGCGTACAAATTGATACATTTCCGGCAAGCGACTAGTGAGCGCCGAAACCTTCAGAAATACCTTATGGGGCATGGCAGGATTGCCAGACATCACGGCCCCTGATTCCACGGTTCCATGAATCCCAGCCTTAGCAGAACAGATGGCTCCATCCCCGATCGTGGACTGGTTAGCAATGCCCACTTGACCCGCCAGAATCACGCGATTGCCAATCTTCACGCCCCCAGCCATTCCCACCTGCGCGGCCATGGCACAATTCTGCCCAATCTGGCAGCCATGGGCAATGTGAACTAAGTTGTCAATTTTGGTGTTGCGACCAATTCGCGTTTCTCCCACGGCGGGGCGATCGACCGTAGAGTTGCATCCAATTTCTACTCCATCTTCCAGCACAGTACAGCCAGATTGCTCCAGCTTGTACCATCCCTCCGCTGTGGGGACAAAGCCAAATCCCTCAGAGCCGATCGCGCAGCCGCTATGAATCACACAACCTGCCCCAATGCGCGTGCGCTCATGAATCACACAATTAGCGTGGAGGACGGTTCGATCGCCCACCTCCGCTTCTGGATAAATCACCACATTGGGATGAACACATACGCCATCCCCCAGCTTCACCCCTGCTTCAATCACCACATGGGCCCCCACAGACACCCCTGCACCGATCGTCGCTGAACTATGGATCACTGCACTGGGGTGAATTCCTGGCGCAGGACGAAAGGGCTGGTAAAACAGCGTTAAAGCCTGGGCAAACAATAACTTAGGTTGGGAGGTAGCTACCCACACGATCCCCCGATCGGTGGCTGCGATTTGGATTTTTTCTATTAGCGGCAAAATCAAAGCGCTAGCCCCGGTTTTACTGATCCCAGCCGCAAATTTTTCACCTTCGATGAAGCTAAAGGTGCCTGCGATCGCCTCATCCACTGCCGCTGCTCCCACAATGTCCGGGTCACTGATCTTTGGGTCATTGCCCACGTTAGTAGTGAGCGAATGGGCAGCCGTCATCGCCCCTAGTTTTTGCACTAATTCACTAAATTTCATGGCTGAGCGCTAGATATTACACCCCATTCAGTTTAATAGCCAGAAATTAAAATCTAACTACGAAATCAAAAGTTAGCCATCCCGTGGTTTTGAATCGCCAATGCCAAATCAAACCAAGGAAGTGCTTGATCCGATGAAGAACCACGAATTAGTTAAACTTATTGACTTTATTTCTCAATAACCTGTAAGATTACTCTCAGCTTTCAAGACTCTTTATCAAAAAGGGGAATGAATTATAATCTTACACTTACAATTACTCATGGGAGATTTTCAATGGTATTGATTAAAAAAGCCGTGCTAGGGTTGACTGCCGCCTTAGTTGCCTTGACCAGTGTTGGAGTGGGTGCCCTCAGTGGTAGAAACAAGGTGATGGCTCACCATGCCCCTCATCACGGACTCCAAGGTCAGGTTGCTCAAGCACCTATAACCCAAATCAACATTGCTTTTGCAACTCGTGCGAATACAACGGAATTGCAAGCAAAAGCAGATAAGGTCACCGCATTGCTCTCTCGTGAATTGGGAATGCCCATTAAAGCTACGATCGCTGATGAAACTGCCTCAGTGGAAGCGTTACGCACTAATCGGACTCAAGTTGCCTTTTTGAGTGGACGAGCGGCGCTGAAGGCAGAACAATTGGCAAAAGCTCGCATGTATTTGGCAGAAGTGCGCTCCACCTATTCAGGGCGCTATACCTATCGCTCTGTGATGGTTGTCCGCAAGGAGAGCCTCCTGGGTGCCAAGGCGAACCCCAAGCTAACGCTAGAGCAATTACGAGGACGCACGATCGCCTTCACGTCGCCGACATCTGGCTCTGGTTTTGTTTTCCCTGTGGCAGAACTGGTTAAGCAAAATTTGGTGCCTAACCGCGATCGGCTAGAAGCATTTTTTAGTCGCGTCACCTACGGCAATGGCTACAGCGGCGCATTGCAAGCAGTACTGCGCGGTCAAGCAGATGTGGCAGCAGTCTCAGAGTACACCCTTGGTGCGCCCTACATCACGGCTGAGGAAGCGCAACAGTTGCGCGTTCTCTATGCAATTTCTGGGGTGCCTGCCCACGGGATCGTGATTGATGATAGTGTGCCAGCCCCAACACGGGAGAAATTAATCACTGCCCTACTGAAACTCAATCAACCTGCCAACAACCTATTGCTGCGAGACTTGTATAATTCAACAGAATTGGTTCGAGTAGACCACACTCGCCACCTTGCCCCCATCCGTGATGCGCTTAAGCGCGCTGGATTTGAACCTTGAACGCGATCGAATGCCATATCGAATGTCAAAACGTTGTAACGCCCTACCTGCCTGCGCTCCAACGTCCGGCACTGGCGGGGATTACCTGCACAATTCGCGCAGGGGAATTTGTTACTCTCCTGGGGTTAAATGGAGCAGGTAAGTCAACCCTATTGCGAACCATTCTGGGGCTGATTCCCTTGCAGCAAGGCACTATTCAAGTGCAAGGCATTCCTGTGACTCCCCAAACGCTGCGCCAGTCTCGACGCAATCTGGGTGTGTTGTTCCAAGGCGGCGGGTTGATTCCCCAACTCTCTGCCTTGGACAACGTTCTGTGTGGACGATTGGGCGCTCATTCTAGTTGGCAGACGCTATGGGGCTTTAGCAAAACCGATCGCCATCGGGCGAGGGAATTGCTAGCTCAAATGGGATTGCTCGATCAAGCCCATCAGAGAACCAGTCGTCTCAGTGACGGACAACAACAGCGGGTCGCAATTGCCCGCACTTTGATGCAATCGCCCCAGATTTTATTGGTGGATGAGCCGATCGCGGGGTTGGATATCCTGGGAGCGCAGCAGGTGATGGAAACTCTGGCAGCGCTTAACCGGGAGCAGGGGATCACCATCGTGGCGGTGCTACACGATTTATCGATCGCCCAGCAATACAGCGATCGGGCGATCGTGCTTCGGGCAGGGCAAATCGTCCACGACGGAGACTGCAACCACTTACCCCAGCAATTTGGTCTTGAGTTGGATGCCCAGGAGCATAAGACTCAGAACACCGCCCTAGCCAATTTTCAGCCCTATCCTTTGGAGGCGAAACCATAGACTGTGAAGCTTAAATTCAAATGGATTCCCCATCTCCCGATCGCCTGGATGAATCGGTTACTCATCCTGCTAGGTGTCGTTCTTGTCTACACTTGGGCGCTTCAGGGATTAAAAGTTGACCTCGAACTGCTGAAAGGCAGTTGGGGTTACATGGCTGATTTTGTGGCTCGCCTGTTTCCGCCTGATTGGGCTGTGTTGGATGTGGCCGTTAAGGCGCTGATCGAAACGGTACAAATGTCGCTCTGGGGCACGACGATCGGGGCCATTCTCTCGCTGCCGATCGCCATCCTCTCAGCCCGAAACCTCACCCCACGCTGGCTGCGATGGTCGGCCAATTTTTTGCAAAATGCAGTGCGATCGGTGCCCTCAATCGTGCTGGGCTTGTTTTTCGTCGCCGCAACTGGGCTAGGTGCGCCCGCAGGCACATTGGCTTTGGGCATTTATACGATCGGCTATCTTGCCAAGTTTTATCAAGAAGCGATTGAAGCGGTGGAGGTGCGATCGATCGAGTCCTTGCAGGTCAGCGGAGCGTCCTGGTTACAGGTAGCACAGTATGGAATCCTGCCCCAAGTCTTGCCCCTGGGTTTGGGCTACACGCTTTACATGTTTGAGTACAACATTCGTGCAGCTTCCGTGTTGGGCGTAGTAGGAGCTGGGGGTATTGGGTTTCACCTCAAAAGCTACATGGATGGCTTTGAGTACACGAAAGCGACAACCATGATGCTGGTACTGCTTGGAGTGGTTACCCTCATTGATATGCTAAGCAGTCAATTGCGCCATCGGCTGGAGTCGCGATAGGTGCATCTTAATTTCACCGGGTTGAGAGCATAGCTCATCCAGGTTTCTTCAAAGTGCGATCGGCTAATTTGGGGCAGAAGGTGAGGATGAGCGGAACTGTGCCGCTTTTTGATAGGCTAATTTTGCCTCTGCGGGACGACGCAATCGCTGCAATGTCCAGCCTTTTTGCTGCCATGCTTCAGCATTAGTGGGGGCAAGTTTTAGGGTTCGATCGCAAGCTTTCAGAGCCTCTGGATACCGCTTCAGCATTCCCAAAGTCCTACATTGCCCCTGCCATCCCCTAGAGTCAGTGGGCATTGCCTGCACAGCCTGTTGATAAAAGTTCAGAGCATCGGAATATTCTTCCAATTTCGCAAACGTATCCCCTAGCCTAAGAACCTCCTCAACATCAACGGCAACCACGTCAGGCAGTGGAGGCAACAGAGAAGGTAGATCTGCCAGTTGACTGGAGGTAAAAAGTATCGGCTTCGGCTGCTGGGTAAGCCAGTAAACATAGCCAGCGGCAGCCCCAGAACCAACCAGGGCAGCAATACTAGCTCCCACAACCCAGCGTCGGTGCTGGCGCAGGGTTTCCGCAAGCCTATGGACTGGTTTTGCTCCGATCGCCTCTCCTGCTAATTCTGAGGTGCGATCGAGCTTTAGTTTTAAGCTATGAGATGCATTCTGCACAATCTGCATACTCTGGCGCTGGAGATCCTGAAGTGTCTGGGAAAGTTCCCCCAATTGGGCGGCACTCACTTCACCGGGCAGGGGGGCGGGTTTCGATCCTTGGAGAGCTTGTAGAGCCTCAGTGGCAGACTGATAGCGCTGCCGAAAGTCATATTTCACCATCCGAGACAAAATTTCAGCGAGTTTGGGGCTAACCTGAGCCTGCTCCAGCCAAACCACCTCACTCGTATGGGGGTCTTTGGGAATGCGCTTTGGGTGCAACCCAGTGAGGGCACGAATACCAATCATGCCCAAAGCATAAATGTCGCTACTAAAGCAGGGATCGCCCGCCACTTGTTCATTGGGCATGTAGCCTGGGGAGCCGATCGAAACTGTAAATCCAGTTTGGTTATCGAGATTTTCGATCTGGGTATCAATTTGCTTGACGGCTCCAAAGTCAAGTAACACAATCTTATTATCCGATTGCCGCCGCATCAAGTTAGACGGTTTGATGTCACGATGAATCACATTTTGTTGATGCACAAACTCCAGAATTCCTAGCACTTCTTCTAGAAACTCGACGACTTGGGGTTCTGACCACTTTTTCCCCCCAGACAGATCTTTCTTTAAATCAGCGCCCTCAACAAATTCCTGAACCAGATAGAACTCTTCGCCTTCCTCGAAGTGAGCAAACAACCGGGGAATTTGATCGTGTATCCCCAACTTGTAAAGAGCTTCTGCCTCACGGTTAAACAATCGCCGGGCCAATTGCAAAATCACCGTGTCGTGGGCTGCTTTGGGCTTCAGTTGCTTAACAACGCATTGGGGATTGCCGGGGAGATGTCTATCTTCCGCCAAGTATGTTTGCCCGAATCCGCCGCCACCCAAGTGGCTGATCACATGGTAGCGTCCACCGATGATGGTTCCTGTGGTTAGCATGAACTGTGAAGGGTAATGAAGTGCAAACACGCAGGACTCCCTGAGAGAAAGTTTTGCTTCTGTTGGCACTAATGGTAGTTGCTCAAATTATGCCCTGATGTCGATCGCTTTCATCACACCAAGATGACTAAGGATTGTGAATTTAATAACCGGGAGATTGGTTAAGGGTGAAGTGGTTGAGCAGAAAACGTTGAACCTCAATTAGGGTCGTTTGCCGACTGCTAAATACAAAACATATCCTATACGATCGCCTCTATAGAAGAAATATTCTAGGCGATGTGCAACTTTCCCGAACCGCCCTCACCCCAACCCCTCTCCCAAAAGGGGAGAGGGGCTAAGATTTAGATCGGCTCCCCTTCTCCCAGTGGGAGAGGGGGCTGGGGGATAAGGGCAGACTTTAAGTTGCACATCGCCTTGTTCTATGTTATTTAACCCACAATCCTCAGAAGCAACTGACTAGGGCATGACGTTAATCAACACAGATTAATTTAGATGCTATTGCAGAAATCCTATGGCTGGAACAATCATAACAGCAGGTTCAGGATAAGCAGTGCAAGAACAGAACTTTCTGGTCATTCATTCAACTGAAGATTATAGTAATAAGTGGCATCCAGATCAGAAGTGCAAGAACAGAACTTTCTGGTCATTCATTCAACTGGCTGATTCTGCCACAGTGGCGACGATCGCTCATACAGCATGGTGGCGGTACCAGTCGATCGTATTTTTCAGTCCTTGTTTGAACTCCATCTGGGCCGTGAAACCAAAGGCTTGCTTTGCCCGTTCAGTATCTAAGCAGCGGCGGGGCTGTCCGTTGGGTTTATCGGTTTGCCACACCAACTCCCCGTCGTACTCCATCAGTTCGCAAATCAGATGAATCAGATCCCGGATAGAAATTTCGTAGCCAGTGCCCAGGTTTACGGGTTCCGGGTCGCTGTAGGCTTGAGTTCCCATCACAATGCCCCGCGCTGCGTCTTCTGAGTACAGAAACTCGCGGGTTGGGCTGCCATCTCCCCAGACGAGGAGTTGCTTTTCGCCCTGCCGCTGAGCCTCGTAAACCTTGCGAACCAGGGCGGGGATGACATGGGAACTACGGGGATCGAAGTTATCTTCTGGGCCGTATAAATTGACGGGCAACAGATAGATCCCATCGAATCCATACTGTTGGCGATAGGACTGAAGCTGCACCAACAGAGCCTTTTTCGCGATGCCGTAGGGAGCATTTGTTTCCTCTGGATAACCGTTCCATAGATCATCTTCCTTGAAAGGGACGGGCGTAAATTTGGGGTAGGCGCAGATGGTGCCCACACACACAAATTTCTCGACCCCTGCTTGGTATGCCGTATGAATTAACTGCGTTCCCATAATCAAGTTGTCGTAGAACAACTCGGCAGGTTTGACCTGGTTCAAGCCAATGCCGCCGACGTGGGCCGCAAGGTGAATGATGATATTTTGCTGGTCAACGGCGCGCTGGCAGTTCTCAAAGGTTCTCAGGTCGCAGTCCCGCGATCGAACCACTGTGATCTTTTGGAGGTCAGCCCCAGCTTCACAAAGATGCTGGATGACCTGTTTACCCAAAAAACCAGCGCCACCAGTGACTAGAATCCGTTTATCTCTAAGGTCTAGTTTTGTCATGAGTTTGTCAGGAGTTAGGGAGTTCAGAAGCGGGGCGATCGCAGAGACAAACTACTAGGGAACCCGATTACCCACATTTTGCCGAATTGTGGCATTATCTGGGGCAAATTGGGAAGGCTTCCCATTGGGTGAGGGCAGTCCGATCGCGTGCAGATCGGCTTCTACCATCAGGGTTACCAACTCTTCAAACGTAACGGATGGCTTCCAGCCCAATTTTTGCTGAGCTTTAGTTGGATCACCAATCAGTAAGTCAACCTCGGTGGGACGGAGATAGCGCTCATCAAATTCCACATAATCGTGCCAGTCAAGATTGACACAGCCAAAGGCCAATTCCAGAAACTCACTAACCGCATGGGTTTCCCCGGTGGCAATCACGTAGTCATCGGGCTGGTCTTGTTGCAACATCAGCCACATCGCCTTGACGTAATCCTTGGCATAGCCCCAATCTCGCTTCGCCTCCAGGTTACCGAGGTAGAGCTTTTTCTGCTTCTCTGCGACAATGCGGGCAATGGCGCGGGTAATTTTGCGGGTAACAAATGTTTCACCCCGACGCGGCGATTCGTGGTTGAATAAAATGCCATTGCAGGCAAATAAGCCGTAGGACTCCCGGTAGTTGATGGTTTGCCAATGGGCATACATTTTGGCACAGGCGTAAGGGCTTCTGGGATAGAAGGGAGTCGTCTCGCTTTGGGGGACTTCCTGCACCTTCCCAAACATTTCCGACGACCCTGCCTGATAAAACTTCACTTCTGTGCCCGTCCGTTTCTGGTAGTCACGCACGGCTTCGAGGAGTCTGAGCGCTCCCATGCCCACGGTGTCAACGGTGTACTCTGGAGAGTCGAAACTGACTCGCACATGGGATTGTGCGCCCAGATTGTAGACTTCTACGGGCTGCACTTCTTCCAAAATTCGCCGCAACATCGTGCCGTCGGTCAAGTCCCCGTAGTGCAGAAATAATCTGGCTCCTGACTGGTGGGGGTCTTCGTAGATGTGATCGATGCGATCGGTGTTGAAGGTGGAGGTGCGGCGAATAATGCCATGCACTTCGTAACCTTCGTCCAACAGTAATTCACTTAAATACGAACCATCTTGACCTGTGATCCCTGTGATCAACGATCGCTTCCGTTGCGTCATGTCCAATATTTCCTGAGCTTATAAGGCGTGAGTGTTAAAACTCATCAAACCATAGGTTAACCTAAAATGCCCTGCCAAGCGTCAAAGCAAGTCTGTAAAGAATTCATGGTTTACTCGACTTTTGTATTTCTTTAGTCGGCAAATCCTGCTGTGAGTATTTCTTATCGTGATCTGGTACAGAAATGGCCATTTCAGAATTGGCCATTTCTTCCCTATCTTTTCTACGATAGAGTTTTTTGGCGGAGGCAACGAGCTTTTGAGAGTGCTGCGGAGGCAACAAGAGGGCGATCGTCACCTTGAATGTGACCACGAGGATAACTTTTGATTGTAAAAATACAGATGAATCGTGTTTTAAAGACTGCCAAATATATCTGAGGGCTGTCAGTCCTTTCGATCGGTTCAAGGTTCCTTCTAGGGACTTAAAAGTCAAATACCGATACACCCGACTGATACTTTGCGGCTTCAGATGTTGCAATGATTCTGGAGCTTGACTGAAGGCGCGATCGATCACTCGTAAGTTAGCAATTTCGGCTCGTGAAACATTGCACGACATGGAACCTGAAGAAACGCGGTACAGAATTTGGGGACGGGGCACCAATACAAATTCATAACGTGCTGCCAGTCGCAGCCACATATCCCAATCCTCAGCCACGGGGAGCGACTCGTCAAATTCGCCTACTTCTAGTAGCGCTTGTCTACGAATGAGTGGGTTGGAGCCATTTTCTAGAAAGTTGACAGCCAACAAAGTGGCATAGACATTGCCAGTAATTGGGGTATGGCAACCTGGATGCAGAAACTGCCCTGCCTCATTAATAAAATTGCTCCAACTGTAGGCCACTGCTGCCTGGGGATTGGCCTGTAGCAGAGCAAGTTGAGACTCTAACTTGTCAGGAGTCCATAGATCGTCTGCGTCGATGAAGGCAACATAGTCTCCTCTAACTTGCGCCAGCCCACGATTTCGGCTGACTGTCACACCTGCATTGGGGTAGGAAAATACCCGCAGGCGACGATCGGTAAAGCAGGAGACAATCTCTAGAGTTGTATCCTGGGAACCATCGTTGATGATAATCACTTCAAAATCAGCATAGGTCTGAGCTAAAACTGATTCGATCGTGGCTTCAATAGTTTTTTCGCCATTGTAAACCGGGAGAATGATAGAAATAGGGGGCATATTACGTTCTACCTGATTCAGCCATGAATCCTGACTATGCTAACTCACAAGCCTTATGTATCCGTAATTATTCCGACGTACAATCGTCGCGATCTACTTCAGTTAGCTGTAGAGAGTGTTTTGAGCCAGACCTATGTGGACTATGAGCTAATCGTAGTTGACGATGCATCAACCGATGGCACAGCCGTCTGGATTAAATCTGCTTACCCCACCATACAGTTTATTTCACTGCTTCAGAACCGTGGCCCAGCAGGAGCGAGAAATGTGGGGATTCAAGCGGCTCAGGGAGAACTTATTGCCTTCTTGGATAATGATGATCAGTGGTTGCCAAACTACTTAGCGGCTCAGGTTAATGCCTTTAATGAGCGAGCTACAGCCGTCATGTCTTTCACTGATCAACAAGAAATCAGACCCGGACTACCTTCCCCAAAACCGGTCATCTACCGACCATCCAATGCCTATCCTGATCCAGTGCATTGCCTGTTGATGGGGACGTTTATCTACACGATGTCAGTGGTGGTAGTTCGTCACAAAACCCTTACCCAGGTTGGGCTACTGAATGAAACGTTGAGAATTTCTCACGATCGAGAGCTATACCTACGTCTACTAAACCAAGGAGACCTAGTTCACGTTCCAGAAATCCTGGTGAGCCGAGTGTTTCACGGCAATAACATTTCCAGTAACCATTGGCGATGGGCAACAGAAATCTTTATGGTGCTGGACTTATTTTTTGCGAACCCCAATCATCAGTCCTATCGCCATTTGGAAAGCCGATCGCGCACGTCCTGGGCACTTTATGCCGCTGAAATTGCCCGCAGAGACGATCGAGATTGGCGACTATTCCTGCTTTTGATGGCTAAAGCCTTTTGGTATTCTCCAGGCTTGATGGGGCAAAAGCTGTGGAGAAAAGTGATGGGCAAATGACGGACTAGGCAAACTCAATCTGTAGCTCTGCCCGATTGCAGCACGGTAGAAGTTTCTGACACCTATCCCCAATGCAGCGCGGCAGCAGTTTTTGACCTGTGAGGAGGCTTGGTTTAAATTTTGAGTTGATGGCTGCTCAGTTACTTCTATCAGCCTGCACTAGAGACTTTCTAGATAACTTAACAAATCTGCCATCTCGGTAGAATTAGGCTGAAACTGAGGCATGGGGGGTGTTTTGCCGCCAGTAACCTGCTGAATTAAGGCGATTTTAGACTTACGTCCTGAAATATTTTTGAGGCTGGGACCGATGTGTCCATCGGCTTGTAAGCCATGGCAACCCGCACAGTTCATTTGAAAAATTGCGTGACCCTGAACCCGATCGCCATGCATGGACAAAACGCCTTTGACATAGGGATTGAAGGCTTGTGCCCGCTGAATACTGAAAAGGAAGAGTACGATCGCCAAGAAGACGGCTAAGGCAATTGCGCCAAGCACTGGAATTGATTTGGGTTTTGCAAACTGAGTATTCAAGGCTTCTCAGGTTAGTTACAAACGTACAGACAACTTCTCATCACATAACAGGTTTTAGCATAACTTAAAAGTAATTGCTCAACTTTTCATTGAACGATAGAAAGACGAGCAGGTAAGAAAATGCTTAACCTACCCAAAGTGAAAGAACGAGTAGTCTTGGGCTTAAATTCGGACACTCAAGTTCGGGGGTGGATAGGATGGCTTGCTCGACTTGTCGGTGAGAAGAGTATCGAGAGATACTCTTCTCACTCCCGTAAAAATCCCAGAGTGTTGAGGATTTTTGTTGATAAGCGACACTTATCAACAAAAATCTAAGAAAGCCGATGGGTGGATGGGTGGATGGGCGAATAACTATTTGTCAATGTTTATGTAGGTTACTCGTGGAAACGTGAGAGAACCTCAAGCAACTTCCCGCATCTGAAGCCCGAATAATTTACGATATTTGGTAGTCATTGCTACTCCAAAATTTCTACGGTTTACGGTTAGCTTTACGAGCAAAGATTTAAGATGACATGGCTAAGGATCGCATTAGAGAAGCAAACCTCAGCCAATATGCTGAACTTTTACTTTTGGACAAAAATTACCGTTTAAGTGTGATTGGGGATACATCTAAGTTCTTTCACCTACTCGTACCATTACGGATAGAAATCTACTTTGGCTTAGAGCAATATGCTACCCAGTGCAATCCCAGAGGAGTTGGTTCACTCCTTTAAGTTTTATTGTAAAGGCGAAATTTATGAGGGCATGAGGTGGGGAGGAGAACTCTACATTTGCTCTCGGCGGTTCAATGCAGCTTACAAATTGCATGTGGATGAGTATGCAGGTCGTTTGCACCAAAATGGCTTGGGCGTTGTGGTTACAAAATCAGATAGCTCCTGGATTGTGTGGGTGGGTTTACGATCGCTTAATTCCCTCTCCCTGCATAATCCTGTGAGAGATGAGTTTTCTTACTTACTTGAGACTAGCGTGACGATCGCTGTCCCCTCTGACCCCCAACTCTTGCCCTGTTAGAGATTGAAGGATCTGCACAAAAACTAATCTGCCGAATCTATAAAATGTACGATGCGTTGCGCCATCTCTAGCGCATCCTACATTTTGAAAAATTCAAGGTTTTACGCAATCGTATTCACAGGAAATTCGGTTTCTCTCCTAGCGGCAAAATCTGAGGTAAGGAGATTTCCAGGAAAAGTTATGCCAGGAACCGGAAGGGCGAAGCATTCGGGCAATGCCCTTCTGGTTAGTTCAAGGCTCTATCTGCCGAATGCTTCGCCCCTACAGGGGTTAAATCTTTCTCAGACATCTCCTAATTTGGCTAAATCTACCTTCTTCTACGAAATAATTCCCCTAATCCGTTAGGGCGCTGTTGAAGTTGCTTCCGTTTCCGGCGACTGCTATGTTTTTGCCACTTTTCGGCTCGTGTTTCAGGAGCTTTGCGCGGAAAGCGGCTGAGTAGAGAGTTAGTGCTAGGGGTGTCACTGATTGGCTTGGGGGTGCTAGCTGTGTCCTTCGATCGCCACCATTCGTGGATCAATCCACCAGCCAACCCTCCAATGAAGCACAGAAAAATGCTCAGAACGACGGGATAGCCTATGAGGGCAAAGCTAATGAGGAAGAACAGAGATGTTCTCAATCCTATGGTTACGCCATTTGATATCCCGGCAGGTCTAGTCACGGATGCAGAGGTGTTAGGGTTGACGTAATTTGATCAAGCTGCTGCTCGATATCGTGGGTAGTGTCTATCGTTTTTAGAATGGTTTGCTCGGCTGGGGTAAAGGGTTCCAAATACTGCTGCGGCAGCAGGTCGGCTGTCGCGTCTGCAATGTCGCCTGTGCGCTGATGTAACCGTGTCTGAAGCACGTCCGGCGGTGCAGAGCAATGCAGAATTTGCAGAGGCATCTGGGCAGCTTGGGCTAGTTCAATGACCCCTTGTCGCAGCAGTTGGCGATCGTACTTCGCATCCAGGATGACAGAGTAGCCTTGTTTGAGCAACATCAGCCCTAGTTGTTGGAGGCGATCGTAGGTTTTTTGGGTCATTTCAGGGGTATAGAGGTCGTCCCCGCCGCGATCGTAAAGGTTGACTCCACCCAAGTGTTTACGAACTGCATCGGAGCGAATATGAATGGCTCCTGTGCGTCGAGCAAGTTGGCGGGCGGTGGTACTTTTACCTGAACCAGAGAGTCCTGCCATTAAAAATAGCTGACCTTGCCGGGGTTTTGTATACTGCCATGCCAATTGATAGTATTGGGCAGCGGTGTGGCTAGCGTCCTGTTTCACGGAGTCTGGAATGGCGGGATCATCCAGCAGGAACGAATTGACCTTGGCACGGACGTAAGCTTGGCGGCTCAGATACAGGGGCAATACTTGCAGCCCTTCCCAGTCGCCCGTTGTTTCCACGTAGGTATTTAGATAGGCATTGCTGAGATCTTGGCGCTGCTGCGCCTCTAAATCCATAATGGCGTAGGCTACATCAAACATGACATCGACAAAGCGGAAGTCTTCGTTGAACTCGATGCAGTCGAATAGCAGGATGGTTGGTGTTTCAGGATCTGAGGACTTCAAGCCCTGCCAGAGACATATATTTCGCAAGTGCAGGTCGCCGTGACACTCGCGAATGCGGTTTTGTTGGATGCGATCGGTGAACACGGTGGCTTGCTCAATGAAAAACCGATCGCTGTACTCTTTGGTGGCTTGAAACTGGGCCGGGGTTTGGGGCCCACCGATGTATTTTTCGGTTTGTTGATAATTTTCGTCGATCGCCTTGCGGATCTGTTCCACCTGGCCAAAGCCACGGATGTAGTCATTGATCTCAGCTTTGGCATGGAATTGAGCAACTACTTGACCCAGGTTTTCCATTAGGGCTGGAGTCAGTTCTCCCTGTGCAAACAGAGCGCTGAAGAGTTGCTCTTGGGGAAATTGATGCATTTTCAAGGCATATTCTACCGGCTCACCTAGTCCATTTAGCTGAAACTGCCCTTGAGCCGACTGGGTAATGGGTAGCACCTCAATGTACAACTCCGAGGCTCCCCGCTGATTGAGCCTAAATTCCTCTGCACAAAAATGCTGTCGCTTCTCCAGAGTGCTGTAGTCCAAAAAGCCAAAGTTCACAGGCTTCTTGAGCTTATAAACCAGGTCACCTGTGAGCAAGACATAGGAGACGTGGGTTTGAATCAGTTGAATTGGCTCTGTGACGGGGTGGGGATAGAACCCCGGTTGGAGCATTTGCTGAATCAGATCTGGGAGGAGGCGATCGGTCATAGGTCTGTAGCAGAGGGAATAGGAAATGGGATGGGTGAAGCATCAATGCTGTAGCAATCCTACTCTTTCTGGCGTAAGCCAAATAACAAATGCTTCAAATAGCTCTAGTAGTCTGTCAATCATTAACTGACGGGTAGCTGAAAGGTGCGAGGTTAGTTGGAGTTAAATTTTGAGGGTCTTCGACCCCTCAAAATTTTCTGACAGAACACTAGAGGCATTCATCTCGAAGCAAAATTTATAATCTCCTATTCAAGATTGTCTAAGGTAAGGTTGTCTGAGATATTGTCATCCGTTGTGCTCTCTGCCCCGTGCAGTTCCTCTTGGATAGCCTGCTTGAGATGATTTAGGTTCACAGGCTTGACGAAGTAACGGCAAACCCCTAGCTGGAGTGCCCGTTGTTGATCGGCTTGAAAGGCAAAGGCTGAAACTACAATGACTGGGATATCGTGCAGCGTGGGTTTTTGTTGCAGTTGTCCTAGAAGCGTGTAGCCATCAATATCAGGCAACTTTAGATCCAACAAAACTAAATGAGGTTGAAATTCTTCTAACGCCTCGAAAAATCCAGTTCCTCCCGACAAGCTAGAGAGGGTATACCCGCAATAAATGAGGTAGTCGCTCAACAGTTGTCGGTTAGCATCGTTATCCTCAACAAGCAAAATTCGGTCAGTAGAGTTTTGCTCTGTCACCCAAGTCTCCACTGTTTTTAGGCTAGTTGCCCTATTGAACACCGATCGTAAATTATGACAAACAGTAGAAGATTAGCACACTACACCGTTGTCATATTAACTACGTCAAATCTTGAAACTGTACGGTTGAAGCAATATCTTATGACCCCCATCTCTGTCATCTCTACCATGGGGCAATACTTCGGACAGTTTTTGTGGAGATGCTGGAAACCCTGTTGTACAGCCAGTATAGACCCTCACCGTTCGGCTGAGCGCTCACGTCGAAGCCTAAATCCCTCTCCCAAGAGGCTTGTCATTACCAACATCTCTTAAAAAGCTTGGAGAGTGTCTGATAAATGCCCTAGACCTTGCACTCGCCCCCTTTTCATATATGCCTGAAAGGCTTTAAGGCCCCAATTCTGGGAGACTTCGATCTCAGAACCCCCCAGAATTGGGGGGCAGGGGGGCGGTTCGGGCGACAATTTGGGACTTCTAAGAGGTTTAGAATTCACATTTTTGAGAAATCTTCGATTTCTCAAAAATGTTGGTAATGACAAGCCCAAGAGGGGAGAGGGACTTCAATCCGGCTCCCCTTCTCCCAGAACAGGAGAAGGGGTTGGGGGATGAGGGCTAGCTGTCGCAAAAATATCCGAACTATTGATGGGGGACATATTAAAGCTAAACCCTTGCTTTACTTACCACAGAGGCATATGGATATAGAGATTCTGTTTGAATCAGTTGAGTTTGAATGATTCTCTAAATTCTGAAAGAGTAAATAGGTGGGGATAAAGCTATGCGAGTTTTTGTCACGGGAGGAACGGGGTTTGTGGGGGCAAACCTAGTGCGGTTGTTATTGCAGGAAGGATATACGGTGCGGGCCCTAGCACGAGGTACCAGTTCCCTAAAAAACCTGCAAGGCTTAGGTGTGGAAGTCGTTTTGGGTGATTTGGGAGCGCCTAATCTGGCAATGCAGATGGCAGATTGTCAGGTGTTATTCCATGTAGCAGCGCACTATTCCCTTTGGCAGACCGATCGCAAAGCCCTTTACCAGCACAATGTATTAGGTACGCGGCAGGTTTTGGCAGCGGCGCGGCAGGCAGGGATCGAGCGGACGGTTTATACCAGTTCGGTAGCGGCGATCGGGGTGTCTTCTGATACTGCGACTACTGAGGCTCACCAAAGTCCAGTGGAGAAATTAGTGGGGCATTACAAAAAGTCGAAGTTTTTGGCGGAACAGGAAGCGATGCAAGCCGTACAGATGGGGCAAGATGTGGTGATTGTGAATCCAACTACGCCGATCGGCCCGTGGGATATCAAACCCACTCCTACCGGGGATATTATTTTGCGCTTTCTGCGGCGGCAGATGCCCTTTTATCTCAATACGGGGCTGAATTTCATTGATGTGCGCGATGTGGCGCGGGGCCATCTGTTAGCCCTAGAGCGAGGGCGATCGGGGGAGCGCTACATTCTGGGGCACCAAAACCTATCTCTGAAAGATTTGCTGCATCGACTGGCAACGCTCACGGGGTTGGGTGCGCCCTTGGGCACCGTACCGGCTTGGTTGCCGCTGGGTGTGGCGTGGCTGGAGGAGCGAGTGCTTGCGCCCTTGGGCAAAGCGCCAACGGTGCCCCTGGATGGGGTGCGGATGGCAAAGCAGTTCATGTACTATGATGCAGCAAAGGCGGTGCGAGAATTGGGGTTGCCCCAAACTGAGGTGACGATCGCCTTGAAGGATGCCGTAGACTGGTTTGTGGCTCAGGGTTATGTGGCTTAATGTCCACAGTTTGGCGTTTATAGTTCAGCGTTTAGAGTGGGTGAGGAATTATGGCAGTTCAGTTACAGCAGGCATTAGAAGTTGGCAAATATCTGGTTTCGCAGCGGTTGCGGGGACGTAAGCGATTTCCATTGGTGTTGATGCTAGAGCCATTATTCCGGTGTAATCTTGCTTGCTCTGGCTGTGGCAAGATTCAACATCCCGTCGAAGTGTTGAAGCGCAACCTCACCCCTGAAGAATGTTTTGCAGCGGCGGAAGAGTGCGGCGCACCGGTGGTTTCGATTCCTGGCGGAGAGCCACTGTTGCACCCGCAAATTGCTGAGATTGTGCAGGGATTGGTCGATCGCAAAAAGTTTGTCTACCTCTGCACCAATGGCTTGCTGTTGGAAAAAAGTTTGACTAAGTTCCAACCCTCGCCTTATTTGACGTTCAGTGTGCATTTGGATGGACTGCGGGAATGGCACGATAAATGTGTCGATCGCAAAGGGGTTTTTGACATCGCTGTGCAAGCGATTCGGGCAGCGAAGGACAAAGGCTTCCGAGTCACAACCAACACAACGATTTTTGAGGGTGTTAATCCGGGCGAGATGCAGGAGTTTTTTGATTTCCTGGGGACACTGAATCTGGATGGGATGATGATTTCGCCAGGCTACAGCTACGAATGGGCCCCGGATCAGGAGCATTTTTTACAAAGAGAACAAACGCGGGCGCTGTTTCGGCAAATTCTCACGCCGTTCACGACGGGTCAAAAAGCCTGGAATTTCAATCACAATCCGCTGTTTTTAGATTTCCTGACGGGCGATCGGGAGTACGAATGCACCCCATGGGGCAGCCCCAGCTACAGCGTTTTGGGTTGGCAGAAGCCCTGCTATTTGCTGAATGAGGGACATTACACGACGTTCAAGGAATTGTTAGACCAGACGGATTGGAGCCAATACGGACGAGCCAGCGGCAACCCCAAATGTGCCAATTGCATGGTTCACTGCGGCTATGAACCTACGGCGGCGATCGATGCGATGCAACCCCAAAACATGGCCCGCGCTGTCAGCAGTTTGTTTGGGTAATGAGTGTAGGATTTTTTGGGCTGCAATTTAGCTGAAAACAAGACCTATGCTAGCTGAGCAAAATAAAGCGATCGTTCTTCAGTTCTACAAAGCCTTCGACGATCGCAACATGGCACAGGCTTTGGAACTTCTGGCTGGAAATTTTGTAGCTCACTTGGCAGGAATACCAGGGTCACTGGACGCGGAAGGATTCAAGCAATTTGGGATGTCATTTTATTTAGCCTTCAGTCAAGGGCAACACGTTTTTGATCAAGTTGTGGTTGCCGATAATAAGGTGGTGACCTGTAGAGTATTCACGGCTACGCACCTGGGAGAATTTCAAGGGCTTCCACCAACGGGCAAACAAATTAGCTTGTCAATCATGCACATCGATCGCGTCGAAGATGGAAAAATCGTGGAGCATTGGGGTCAAGGCGATGCCCTGGGACTGATGCAGCAGTTGGGAATTGTCTTCTTGCCGGGCCCCAAATTATTTCCTCATATTTTGAAAGGCATTGCATCCAAACTTTTTAAAAAATCTTGATAGAAATAAGATTTCCAGAGAAGTTTATACCAGGCACCGGAAGGGCGTTCGCGTAGCGTGGGCTTTGCACTTAGCCTCCGGGCAATGGCTTTCTGGTTGATTCAAAGCTCTGTCTGCCGGAGGCTTCGCCCCTACAGGGACAACATCTTTAAATCTCCTAGGGCGTGTCATCAATTGGCTAGGATTCCTTAGGGAGCCTGGATTGTAGCCTTGAGCTTGTTTATGATGGGTAGCCATGAAAGCTCTGCTCTGACTACATTCCAGATTTGAATGATGACACGCCCTAAGCCTTAACGTGTACTCAAACCCCGAAAGTTTCCGCAGATCCACCTCGATCGGCGTAATATATAGAAAGTTTCCGCAGATCCACCCAATTTAGGGTGATATGCGGAATGATTCCGCAGATCCACCCAATTTAGGGGAGATATGCAGAAACTTTCCGTCTAATAACAAGTTAGGTGGCTCGATGTTATCTGTGGGGACGCAACCGAAAAATAATCAGTGTGATGCTCAAGATTAAACCTGATCTTTGGTGGTGGAGCGTTCAAGCCTTTGACATCTAATGAGCTTGTCGTTAGATGGCTTAAATCCTTGAATGGAGCAATATAGTCACTTTAAATTTGTTAGGGTTTATTGCTGAACTAACATAGCTTAGTAGGTAGGTCTAATTAATTGTAAGAAGGGGGTTTGGGGGCTTCGCCCCCAGGCAGGGGGTTTTACCCCCTCCACCCCCCAACCATCTTCAGTTTAATTACGCCCAGCTACTTTGTTGTTGAGGGATCTGCTCATGACAATTGGTTCAAGACAAGTGGATTACGTCGAGCTAGAGCATCTGCTGTCAACTAATCAATGGCAAGCAGCTAACCAAGAAACTATAAATCTCATGCTGCACGCATCGGGCAAAGAGGTAGATGATAGCTTATATCTTGAAGATGTAGAAGCAATTCCGAGCGAAGACCTCGTTACAATAGACAAGCTTTGGAGAGGTTTTAGTGGCGGACGGTTTGGTTTTAGCATTCAAGCATCTATCTGGAGAAAAATTGAGGGTATAAAAGATTGCGAGAGTGATGCAGCGGAAGAAACTTGCAGTCGATTCTATGAATTTGTAGGGTGGTGGAATGATATAAACTTTACTAACCCAAGTCTACATGGGCATTTACCAGCGTGGTTTTTAGGTTGTGGAGGGGATGATAGGTACGGCTGGGTAGTAGATGTTAGTATTCTCTCCTACCTTGAATATGAATTTCGTCCTCTAACAATTAATCCAAGAGTGATAAACGGTTCATGGCGATACGGAGTAGCACTAGATTGGCATACTTTATCGAGTGTGCATCGTAGTGATGGCGGCTTTGACACAACACGGAGCGAAATTGGAGAAGCCCTCTATCAACTAAAATATCAATTTGACCGTAGTAAAATTGAGCCGATTGCTGAGGTCGCAGCACAGCAGATCATATCCTGGAGGGTTTTTCGATACCTGAAGGCGATTATCGCCATACCGCCATCCAAGTTAGACCGACCATTTCAGCCAGTGCTAGAATTGGCAAAGGCTCTTGGTCGCAAAACCAATTTGCCTATGCCGGATGATTACCTCATCAAGGTCAGGCAAACGCAGGCGTTAAAGGATATTGAAGATACTGAACTCAGACATCAGCAAATGCAAAACGCCTTCCAAGTCACTGACCAGAGATACTCACAGGAGTCCGTCCTATTATTTGATGATCTTTTTAGGTCAGGCGAAACGCTGAATGCAGTATCCAATGCGCTTGTGGCTCAAGGTAATGTAGGGCGTATCTACGTGCTGACTGTGACGATGACGCGGACAAAGCGATGATGCATACAAACAGCTTTGATTGGTTTCGGTTAGCACGAGCCAAAGGGATAGGAGCCAAATTTCTTTGGGATGTTTATGATTTTGCAAGTAAAGAATCGCTTAGTTTGAGTGATCTGCTTGTTGATGACAAAATAAATGCCCTCAGCATACCAACTAAATTAAGAACGAAATTTGCTTCATCTTTAATTGACCAAGATTATGAAGCTCTTAGTAGGGCTTATGAGCGTCTTGAGCAAAATCGGGTCAAGATACTGCATATAGAATCCTCCGATTTTCCTAAAAGACTCAAGCGATACGGAAGGGAATATGGAATTCCTCCCCTACTATACGCAAGGGGGCATGTTCCTCTTGCAAATTCTCAAAGCATTTCTATTGTTGGTTCTCGGAATGTTGGCGAGGAAGCCCTTTCAATTACATCTGAGTTAGCAAAAGGGCTGGCAAGAGAAGGCTTTAATATTGTTTCTGGTTATGCAAAAGGTGTTGACTCCACTGCTCATTTAGGCGCATTAGAAGTAGAGGGAACTACTACGATTGTTCTTAGTTTGGGAATCTTAAACTTTGAAGCCAAGAAAGACTTTAAGCCTTTATTCTCTCCCTACAACACCCTCGTTCTTTCGCAGTTCAACCCAACGGATAAATGGCTTGCTCGCAATGCAATGGCGCGAAATAAATTAGTCTGCGCTTTATCAGATGCAGTGATCGTCATAGCTTCTGGGAAGGAAATTGACAATCAAGGAAGAATGAGTGGCACTTTTGACGCTGCTAAAAGTGCAATGGCGATGAATATACCCGTTTTTGTGCTTTCTCCTCAATGCTTTGCTCAGCTTCCCATTGGGAACACTGACTTGATTCAGCTTGGTTGTTATGAGATTTTGCCAGAAAATGCTATTCAACGGATTCTTTCAGAGCTAAAGCGTGAATCAATTGATACAGGTAAACAGTTCAGCAGAGATGTAGTCCAGTTAGAACTTCTTCCGTCAGCTTAACGCCACCTAACAACCCGGTTGGAGCGGACTAGCGAAAGATCTAGGTTGGGATTCAAAGGTTATCGGTAGCCGCTCAACCGGAACGTTATGCCTTACTCATTGCTTGGGAAAGCGAAATTCAGTAGTTATTGATTTAAAATACTAGGGTGTGTCATCAATTAGAATGATGAAAAAATAGGCATCTTGGGTGCTAACGCTTGCAAAAGCTGTGGAGAATGACGTAGATCTCCCCCTCTCAGGTACTCAAGTGACAATAAGCCGTTAACTTAATTGATGACACGCCCTAAGGTGTGACAAATTTTTGAAGGTGCTGTGCTAGGAGTTCGGGGGCAGCGTGGGGGAGATCGTGGCTGATATCGGGGATCAAGTGTAATTCTGCGTCGGGGGCCAGCGCGTAGGTCTGGCTCATGGCTAAGGCGATCGGTGCATCTTCCTGCCCTTGCAGAATCAGGGTTGGAGTCTTGAGCCAGTCTAGGCGTTCTTGCAAAAGTTCTGATTTGATCTCAGCGGTGCGGCGTTGGAATAGGAGCTTACAGGCCGTGGGCGATCGGCGCATCTGCTGGCGCAATTGTAACCATGCCTCCACCGTTACCTGGATTTTCAACGCCTTCGACACAGGGCGGAGCAACTTCAGCAACCCATACAGCACCGGAGGTTGCCCCATTAGCCAGCGCGCCAACGTCCAACGTCCAGCCATCTCTGAGGGTTGCACGCCTTCTGGGGACAACAGCACCAAGCCTTGCACCTGATGAGGGTATTTCAACGCATAGCTGGCAGCGATCCAGCCCCCCACGGAATGCCCCACCAAATAAACCTGCTTCAGTCGCAGCGCTTCAAAATATTCTGCAAGCCACTCCACTTCTGCATCGATCGAGTAGTGGACTTTGCTAAACCGAGATTCCCCAAATCCTGGTAAGTCGGGGATCAAGCAATGGTATCCTGCGCCCAAATGCTCCAGCACGGGCAACCATTGACTACTGTCAGTCCAGGAGCCGTGTAAAAACACGAGTACAGTTCCTTGGGACACTTCCCGCCAAAAGATTTGCCCCCGCCCCTGATCCAATTTCATCCGCGCATTGCGTAGCGATCGAGTCATGAATTCGTCAAATATTAGTTAATTTACGGTAGAATTTAATACAAGTATCTCACCCCCTACCCTTCGATCGCCAACGCGTCATCTCAGGGCGGTTTCTGCACTCAGGTAATCTTGCAATTGTTGGTCGTGGTCGTGGGTCAAATTTCCCTGGGGGAGAGAGTCTAAAGGAAAGGCTTGAGCATCTTTAATTTCTAGGGTATCGTGAACCTGAATTTGTCCCTGGACTTCGGCTTCGATCGCAATACAAATCGAGTGCAATCTAGGGTCGCGATCGGGGGCAGAATAAACTCCCACCAAGCGCCGAATTTTCACCAACGTCAAGCCCGTTTCCTCAAATAACTCCCGCTTCACAGCAGTCGCAATATCTTCGCCCCAATCCACAACGCCGCCCGGCAATCCCCACAGTCCATTATCTTGCCGCTGAATTAAGACAAGCTGACCATTGGGTAAAATGGGAATAATGCTGGTGCCAACCACGGGATGGCGAAACAGAATTCCCAAGACGGTTTTTACAAAGTGCCACGATCGTCCCATGATTAGGCCCCCTCTTCAACCGAGAAACATTCTGATCATCCCACACCATTAGTTAGAGAATATGCCGAAATTGTTGCCGCTTCCAGGAACCCAAGTATGAAAGGAAACACGCTATTAGACAACCCGAAAATTTATCGCAAGCTCCAAATCAACCACACACGCAATAAACAGCAAGACCACACCGCGCTGCTGGATGAGGCAGCACAGGCATTTTGCTACGACGATTGTAAGGAGGAATATTGGAACCCAGAGGAATTTTCTCTGTTGTATGGGACAGCCCTGTGGGAGCAGGCAAGCCCTAGCCAGCGGGTGATTTTGAACCAGCTTTACTGGGTGGCGTATTATTCTCAGATTATTTCAGCAGAGATTGCGACAATTTTTTTCAATCAAACCAGTGCTGCTGGACTCTATGCCCAGGAAGACTTTCGGCTCGTTTGCGACATGCTGGACTTGGAATCGTCCCAGGAACGGGCCCACATTGATGCGTTTAGAACGGTGTCCCGCCAGACGGAGCTAGCGTTGTTTGGTAAGCCTATTTTCACGTACCCGATGCGGAGTCCCTTCACTGAAACCATGATCTACGCTGACACCAATGCTCTGAAAACCTGGTGGAAGCGGCTTCAGCTTCAATATTTTGGCCTCATCTCAGCCAACAATACATTTCTCGCCTGCCAATATTTTACGGTGCGCGGTGTGCGAACGCTGAATGGCAAACTGGTGCAACATAAGCTCAGCAATTACTACCAAAAGCACCCAGATCAAGCCCACGCCCCGATTCCCGCCAAAATTTCCTACTATCACTTCATGGATGAGAGCTTTCACTTCAATAGTTCCACGATTCTTGCCCATGATGTGGTGACGTGTCTGGAGCCACCCACGAAATTTGAGCGGCTCGTGGCAAATTTGGGGCTACAGGGCTGCCAACGGGATCACTATCATTTTTCGGCGGCAGTCAATGGCATTTTTTGGTATGACCCTGCCCTGTATCCCGCGATTTATCAGGTGCTCCGATCGCCCCTCTTTGCCATGGAAGATACCGAAGCCAAAGCGATGATGCAGCGCTGTTTCACGGAGGAATCTGAGGGCTTGCACCGCAGTTACCAAACCCACCAAGAAGCCATGGCATCCTACAAGGTTTACTTGGAAAAGCTGAATTATGTCTGGCAGAGTAATCGAGAGATGTCGCTGATGGCAGGAAATTCGATCGCCAGATACCTGAACCACCAGCGGCAAGCGTTACAGGCGTTTAATCCGATGATGGGGTGATGGGGTGATGGGGTGATGGGGTAAAACCTTTGTAAGATCCCAAAATTCCATAGAATCTATTTGAGATTTTGAATGAAGGTGTTATGGCTCCCTAAAAGGCACGAATTACCTCCCGGAAAACAGGCTCTCGTAGATAGGGTTTGAGTGAGTCAGGTGTACCTATTTCACTGAGCTGTCAACTTCGCCATGAGAGAAACTGCCTCGTGTTGCCAGCCAACGCTGAAAAGAATGCACGCTTTCGCTGCTGTGTCTACCTGCCAGCAATCCTTCAATCCCGATACGTTCGTCTAAATCAACCCATTCGATCGCATAGCCATCGCCTAAGAGTTGCCAATTTTCTCGCTCTTCTTGAGAGGCATACAGCAAGCGTAAATACCAAGATAAGGGAACAATTAACGTTCGCCCATCAAGCAAATCTACAATTAACGTTTCGTCGGTTAGTCTGACTTGTGCTGCAAGGGGTTCTGTTTCAGGTATCAAAGTAGTCATGCCAGGATTCCAACAGTGTTTGTTCGTGTTCTTCTACAAGTCGAGAAATGTAATTTAGTTCGTGGTCTCTGAACCCTCGATTCTTCGCTAAGGGACTTGCAGATAAATAATGTACCCGCGTATAAACCTTGCACGGGCGAAGCATTCGGGCGAAAGTCTTTGTAACTCAATCAGAACCTTTGACCGAATGCTTCGCCCCTACGCAGACTTCGGAATGATTTATTAGTTGGAAGTCCCTAAGGAAGCAGGACTAAGCCAAAACTTAGCCAACTGTCGATCGCGCTTAACGTGAATATGAACAGGTTCACCTCCATCAGAACTGAAAAAGATGAAGCTGTAAGAACCAATCCGAACTTAATTTTGGCGGCTGCGAGTCAATTCGATCGTGATTCTGCCACCGAAGTCAGGGATGGGGGCAGCGGGTTTTGAGAGATGGACTTGCACTTGTTGTACTTGGTCTTGTTGCAAAATGGCCTCGGCGATCGTGTGCGCTAGTTTTTCAATTAGGGCAAATTTTTGGGTTTTCACAATCTGTTGCACGGTGGTGATGACCATGCGGTAGTCAAGGGTGTCATCGATCCGATCGCTCTCCCCCGCCCTAGCCAAATCCAGCCACAGCGTCAAATCCACTTCAAACCATTGTCCCAAGGTCTGCTCTTCTGGCAAGTAGCCCGTGTAGCCGTAGCAACGAATTCCCGTTAGTTGAATACTATCCATGATTTCTTGGTATTAGATCAATGTTTTCCGGTGCTAGTCCCGTTGGGGTCGGAATCAATCTTTCCACATGCTGACGCAAATCCGCACAAATTTCATCCAAGGGCAAGTCATTGAGATCGTGACCAAAGGGATTTTCAATCTCAATTCCAATTTCCTCTAACCCCAACAGGGTGAAACTCACCAAGGCAGCAACTAATCCTGTCCACCAGCCTAAATCCGCCACAATCTGAAAGGGCAAGGACAGGCAGTAAATGAGCATGAGTTGCTTGAGGTGAATGGCATAGGCGATCGGCATAGGCGTTGTCAGCACTCGCTCGCAGCCGCTAAATGCTGCAACTAAATGATCCAACAGTTCATTCATCGCGGTTAGCTGCGACATGTGCAACCGATGTTGTTGCTGTTGTCGCTGCAAATAATCGCTAATCCACAGGGTAATTTCTAGGGACATTGGGGTGTCAGGAGTTTGGGGCAGTTGTGCCTGACGGATGAGGGGGGCTAGCTCTGGGGCGATCGGTTCTCGGCGCAGATGTTGCTTAGTGACGATCGCAAAAACTCCCAATAGGCGTAGGGCTAGGGCTTGTTCTTCGCGCTCGATCGGTGACTGCACAGAGACCGATCGCAGGTGTCGGGACAGGTTCCGCACCGCGACAATCAACGTCTCCACGCACTTCCGCCCTTCCCAAAATCGCTCATAGGCGGTATTTGTCCGAAATACCAACAGCAGTCCCAGCACCAAGTTAAAGACAACATTGGGAATAATGCTCCCCAAAATTGGCAACGCTACAGGGGAATTGAAATAGTCAAGCACAGAGACCACAATGCCCAAGGTGGCATAGAAAAAAACGCGCGGCAACACCGTAGGAATCACCGACCCCCGCAGTTGAAATGCGACTTGCAACCAAGGCAAATGTTCAGCGTTCAGATTTGACTGCTTGGGTTCTGGCTGCTTGGGTTCGGGCGTTTGGGGTACCGTAGCGATTTCCTGAACTTCCATACTTCCCATTTTCTCTTCCACTATTAGTCATACCAATTCTCTATCAAGTTGCATGGAATCCAGCACTTTGCGTGACTCATTGCTGCGGTGGACCTGTGAAAAGTAATCTCATAATGAGTTGCTAGAGCATAGCATTGCCCTACTTTTTAGTAATTCACAACGTTTGTAGGATTAGACAGGAATTCTACATAACTCAGTGCCTTACGATCACCCATTTCCTTATAACCACGATCGCCTTAGGAGATTTCTGAGAAAGATGCTACCGCTGTAGGGGCGTTCGCGTAGCATGTGCTTTGCACTTAGCATCCAGCAGACAATCCCTTGAATCGACCAGAAGGTCATTGCCCGGATGCTTCGCCCTTCCGGTGCCTGGTATAAACTTTTCTAGAAATCGCCTGAGTTCAAAGCTTATTCAACGCCGCTTGCGCCATTTTACGCACGATCGAACTTTCATCTTCCAAGCATTGATTCAGGGCTTCTTTGGCTCTTGGATCTCCAAGATTGCCTATATCTATCTGATAGTATAATTTCGCTTTGAGCTATGGTATGTCAAGATATACTGTCCTCATACCAATAGTAATGCACCGTATCTTCTGCGGCAGCGGTGAAGTATTGTAATCCAGTTTGCGGCATGATACTAGAGCTTTGACATTCACATTGCTGTAAAGTCCGCCAATTTTGATCCCTCTGAGACCCTTGATATTTCTGTACATTGAGTGGAATGATTTGAATTTATTTTTGTTGGTGCTTAAATAAACACTCCTGATTAGCACCAACCGTTGCTAAAGGAAACTGAAGTTGTACATGATCATCTTCCCAACCGCATACGGCACAGATTTCGTAACTTCCTGGAGGCTCACAGAAGGTTAAAAAACCACATGTAGGGCATGGATAATATGGCATGTCGTTTATCATCGTGGTTACTTCTCTACTTGAAACGCTTCAATATTCGCTGTATTTTCTGAATGTATGTTCATAGACAGCTTTTTGGATATTACGGGATGGATTTTAATCAACGATCGCAAGCAACTAAGCACACAAACAAAAGTCGGATGGATTAGCTGTAGCCTCACCCATCCGACTTTAAGTTGTATTGGTTAAATCCAAGTTGCCCAGTTCTACCGCTTCGCCAGTTTCTTAGCAATCTTGCGGAGACGAATCGATTCTGGAGTCACTTCCACCAGTTCATCGGGGCCGATATATTCCAAAGCGCGCTCCAAACTCATATCCACCGGAGCTTGCAACTGCACTAATTCCTCACCGCCAGAAGCACGGTGGTTTGTGAGTTGTTTTGTCTTGCAGACATTGAGTTCCAAATCTTGCGATCGGTTATGTTCTCCAACGATCATGCCCTTGTAGACCTTGGTGCCAGGAGTGATGAAAAATACACCCCGGTCTTCAGCATTTTGCATCGCATAGTAAGTCGCCACGCCTTCTTCAAAGGAAGTCAGCACACCGTTCCGTCGCGCCTCAATGTCGCCACCGAGAGGACGGTAGTCCAGGAAGCTGTGGTTCATAATCCCATCGCCTCTAGTCATCCGCATGAAATCGCCCCGGAAGCCAACCAAGCCCCGCGCTGGAATCGTGAACTCTAGCTGAGTCCGACCATTGCCACCGACCAGCATATCCTGCATTTCGCCCCGGCGTTGGCCCAGACGCTCAATGCAACTGCCCACCCCCGATTCCGGCACATCCAGCACTAGGGTTTCGTAGGGTTCACAGGGCTGACCATTGATTTCGCGGTAGATCACCTTGGGTTGGGAAACCTGGAACTCGTATCCTTCCCGACGCATCGTTTCGATCAAAATGCCCAGGTGCAATTCTCCCCGACCCGAAACCAGGAATTTATCTGGGGTGTCGCCTTCTTCGACGCGCAGGGCAACGTTGGTTTCCAACTCACGCATCAACCGATCGCGCACCTGCCGCGAGGTGACAAAGGTGCCTTCCTGTCCCGCAAAGGGCGAATCGTTCACCGAGAACGTCATCTGCAACGTCGGCTCATCGACCTTGATCAAAGGCAGTGCTTGGGGATCATTGGGGTCAGTGATCGTTTCGCCAATGTTGGCATCCGCGAAGCCAGCCATCGCCACAATGTTGCCCGCCGAAGCCGACTCGATTTCCACGCGCTTCAGTCCATCAAAGCCCAACAGCTTCGTGACCTTACCCTTGACGATCGCCCCACTTTCCGTGATCAACGCCGCCTGCTGGCCCATTCTGATCGTGCCATTGTGAATTTTGCCAATCACAATGCGCCCCAGATATTCGGAGTAGTCCAGCGTCGTCACCTGCAACTGAAGCGATTTTTCGGGATCACCAACGGGGGGTGGCACATGCTCCAAAATGGCATTGAACAAGGGCAGCAAGTCTGTCCCTTCGCCCTCGATCGTGTTTTTGGCGTAACCCGACAAGCCAGAGCCAAACAGGTAAGGGAAGTCGCACTGGTCATCGTCTGCGCCCAGTTCTAAAAATAAATCCAGCACCTTATCGACGGCACCGTGGGGATTGGCTTGAGGACGATCGATTTTGTTCACAAACACGATCGGGCGCAACCCTTTTTCCAACGCTTTTTTCAGCACAAAACGGGTTTGGGGCATGGGGCCTTCGTTCGCATCCACAATCAGCAGGCAGCCATCCACCATGCCCAGCACCCGCTCCACTTCGCCGCCAAAGTCAGCGTGGCCCGGCGTATCGACAATATTGATCAGAGTTTCTTTGTAATGAACGGCTGTATTCTTCGACAAAATCGTGATGCCACGTTCGCGTTCTAGGGCGTTGGAGTCCATTACACAGTCAGGGACTTCCTCCCCCTCACGAAAGGTCCCAGATTGTTTGAGAAGAGCATCAACTAGCGTTGTTTTGCCGTGGTCAACGTGGGCAATGATGGCAACGTTACGAATGGGGAGAGACATAGGGAAAACTCGTTATGAAGGAGAGCGGAGGTGTAATAATTCCTTAACAATTCTAGCTTACTCGATCGCCAGAACTCGCTTAATTTGCCTAAGCTAAACTAAAGTAGTACATACGTATATACTATTCGCAGGAGATTGCTAACTTCTGATGGAATAAATTATGTTGAGATAAATACACTGCTTGGAGGAATATATTTTAAGGAGGTGTCAGCCGTTTGAAAGATTACCCAATCACTCTAGAGGTATTTGCCTAACCTATTTCTGTCCCTTAGCATTTGGGCAAAGATTCCCTGAAATGACTGAAAATATCTGCGGTACGCTTCACTCTGGCTCAGGGCCGTTATGGCAAAATATCATTCCTGCGAAGGTAAAAGTGCCAGGATGTAATCGACGAATTCTTGGTGGTCAACTACGGGTTTAGAGATGTAGCCATTGGCACCACTCTGATTGAGAAAGTTTTCCCGATCGCCCTGCATGGCGTGAGCCGTCACCAAGATGATCGGAAGATGGGCCGTATTTGGGTCAGATTTCAGCATCTGGGTAATCTTAATTCCATCTACTGATTTCCCCTCATACACGCTGCGAGACAGGGAAACATCCATCAAAATCAGTTCGACTTCGCCCGCCTGAGCAATTTTGAGGACTTCTTCCACATTCTCGGTGTGTTTCACTTCCAGCCCACCCCGTTTAGTCAAAATCTTGGAAAAGACACGAGCATTAATCAAGTCATCTTCCACAATTAAAACGGTTCTCATCACGATTTCCTTAATATTTGATCTGATTGAATTTAAGAGCTAATCACCTACTCAAGCCATGTTCATCCATACTGGAGTTCAATTGTAGACCCGTGTTTGATACTACTGTGAAAGTGGAAAAGCGACTTATAAAAGTAGAAGAGGCGATCGATCGCCCCGGCTTCCATACTAAGCATCCTTCCTCAAATTAAATGCGGACAAGGACACATCTGCCAAGATTTGCCAAGATTTTGATCAGCAACCCATTTGCGTCACGTAATCTCTACAACTCTAAGTCAATTCATTTTGAAGTCAATTCATTTTTATCGCTATTAATTTTATTCAGTTGGACAAGGAACAGAAAGCATGGCTAAACAGTTGAATCTACTGGCGAAAGGGCAGGTTGTCCCCACTGCTCTTCATACAGAGATGCAGCAGTCATACCTGGAATACGCCATGAGCGTCATTGTGGGGAGGGCCCTGCCCGATGTCCGCGATGGCTTAAAACCAGTGCATCGGCGGATTGTGTATGCCATGCATGAACTGGGACTCACCCCCGATCGCCCCTACCGAAAGTGTGCCCGTGTTGTCGGGGACGTGCTGGGGAAATACCATCCCCACGGGGATCAGTCGGTTTACGATGCCCTAGTGCGGCTGGTGCAAGACTTTTCCAGCCGTTATCCTCTTTTGGGAGGGCATGGAAATTTTGGCTCTGTGGATGACGACCCCCCCGCTGCCATGCGCTACACCGAAACTCGGTTGTCCGCGATCGGCAACGAAGTACTGCTGAATGAAATTGGCGAAGCCACCGTAGATTTTGTGGGCAACTTCGACAACTCCCAGCAAGAACCCACGGTTCTGCCCGCCCAACTGCCCATCCTGCTGCTGAATGGGAGTTCTGGCATTGCTGTGGGCATGGCCACAAATATTCCGCCCCACAATTTGGGGGAAATTGTGGATGGACTGGTAGCGCTTATCGATCGCCCTACCATGACAGATGAGCAACTCTTTGAACTGATCCCCGGCCCCGATTTCCCTACGGGTGGGGAGATTATGGAGCAGTCGGGAATTCACGAGGCCTACCGAACCGGACGGGGCAGCATTGTCGTGCGGGGCATTTCGCAGCTTGAAGACGTTCCCATTGGGCGCGGCAAGCATCGGCGCACCGCCATTATCGTCACTGAGTTGCCCTTCCAGGTGAATAAAGCCGCCTGGATTGAGAAAATTGCGGAACTGGTGAATCAAGGACGTTTAGACGGGATCGCAGACATTCGTGACGAGAGCGATCGGGACGGAATGCGGGTCGTGATTGAAATCAAGCGGGAGGCAAATCCCCAAGCCGTTCTGAACTACCTCTATAAGCAAACAGCGCTTCAGTCTACCTTTGGGGCGATTCTTCTGGCTCTGGTGGATGGGCAACCCCGCCAGTTGACCCTGCGGCAGTTGCTAGAGCAATTTCTCCAATTTCGAGAAGAGACGTTGACCCGGCGCTACAACCACCAACTGAGTCAGGCAGAAAACCGAATTCACCTGCTGGAAGGGTTGCTCACGGCGCTCACTAATTTGGATGCAGTTATCGACATCTTGCGAAATGCCCCCGATGGCACCACAGCCAAAGTCACACTGCAAGAGCGGTTCCAGTTGAGCGATCGGCAATCAGATGCCGTGTTGTCCATGCCCTTGCGTCGGCTCACGGGGCTGGAGCGGCAAAACTTGCAAACCGAGTTTGAGGAACTGAGGACTCAGGTGCAGGAGTTGCGTCGCTTACTGGGCGATCGGCACGAACTGCTCAAAGCCTTGAAGAAAGACCTCCGATCGCTGAAGCGTAAGTACAGCGATCCCCGTCGTACCCGCATCGCCAACCCTGCCACGAATCCGCGATCGGGCCCGCGATCGGGGGACAGCACAGGGGGAACGATCGCCGACGAGCCTGGAACCCAATCCGCTTCCCTCCAGGAGCTAGAATTTACACTCCCCGTAGAAGAAGTAGTCTTGGAGTTCACCCAGCGGGGATATGTGCGGCGGCTGACTCCCAAAGCCTTTCAACGCCAACGCCCCAAGGAAACGACAGCCGCAACAGCAACGGTAACCCTGGCGGCTGCGGATGACCTAGTGACCCATACCCAGACTGCGACAACGGCTCAAGACCTGATCGTCCTCACCCGTGAAGGCAAGGCCTACACGGTCAAAGTCAAAGACATTCCCCCCAGCACTGGACGCGCCACGAAGGGCACGCCCCTGTTTAGCCTGCTGCCGATCGCTGCCCAAAGCAATCCCCAGGCAATCATCACCCAGTTTCTACTAATAAATTCCGATGCTGCGTCGAGCCTACTGCTTGTGAGTCGGCAGGGCAAGATTAAGCGCATTGCCTTAACGGAACTCTCTGGAATCACAGGGCGCGGCTTAGTCATCATGAAGTTCAAAGACGATGATGAGTTGCAGTATGGCAGTGTCATTCAAGACCGTGATGTGCTGTGTCTAGCCACCTCTGGGGGCAGGCTGTTGAAGAGTGAAATCAACGAAGCTCAATTGCCCCTAGCCACTCGCACCACTCAAGGCATCCAGGCGCTACGGCTCCGTAAGCAGGAGCAATTGGTGGGCTATGGCATCGGGATCGCAAATGAGGCGATCGTCTTTATTTCAGAGCAGGGTTACGCCAAACGCGTGCTACTCAATGCAGTGAAATCGGCAACTCTGGGGGGGATTGGAGTCCAAACCTTCCAATTTGTCAGCAGAACCGATGCCCTAGCCGGCATGGTCGTCAGTGCTGCTGAAATGCTCCTGCTGACTAGCACCAACCGATCGACCCGCTTGCCAATTGATATCTCCATTCCCTCCAAGGACAGATTACTTCCCTTGGAACCCCAGGAGAAAGTGACCCTCGTAAGTGCGATCGTGCCTCCCTCAGATTCCATGAGCTAAGGGGCTTGCAGTTAAATGACATGCCGATCATCGTCAATCGTAGATGCGTTACGCTACCGTATCCACGATTGACTTTGACTTTATGAGTGCGATCGGACGCAGGGGGACAACCTGGTACCGTAACCCAATCAAACAGAGAGTCATTGAATTCGTGATTTTGATTCATAGAAAAGAATATTCAATCGAACAACAGCTAGGGTTATTCCGTTAGCCAAAAATTTTCAGCGCCGAAAACTATCTCTAAGAGGTAAATTTTCTCTTTAGCGATCTTAGATTGCAGATAAGGTGCAATAAAGCAAGTACCTAAAAGTAGATACTCTTTACTTAAGAACTATGTTACTTTCTGTAACAGAGTACACAAAACATTAGGTGAACTACATGGCTGATATTGTTGATACCGCTGTTAGTGCTGGCTCTTTCAGCACCCTAGTTGCAGCCGTCAAAGCTGCTGGTTTAGTAGACACCTTGAAAGGCGCAGGCCCTTTTACCGTTTTCGCCCCCACTGATGAAGCGTTTGCCAAGCTTCCTGCTGGAACCGTGGATGCATTGCTGAAGGACATCCCTAAGCTTAAGAAAATCTTAACCTACCACGTTGTCTCCGGCAAGGTGATGGCGGCCGATGTGGTGAAGCTGAAGTCAGCTAAGACTGTTGAAGGTTCAGACGTGAAAATTGATGCGTCCAATGGAGTCAAGATTAACGAGTCCACAGTTACCACACCTGATGTGGCGGCTGATAATGGAGTCATCCATATCATTGATACCGTGTTGATGCCCGCTTAGGCGATCGTTGCTGCTAAGTTAGGACAATAGAATGATATGGGGCAGTAACTATCTAGGTTGCTGTCCCATTTTTGGTTTAAAGGTGTGATTTGGAACCCTGCTTTTTCGAGGATAGGGTATGGCTCAACCCAGCATTCACTGTCCATAGCCAGTACAATGACAAAAAGAATCCTATGCCAGTGATAGGGGCGGCGATCGAAGCCATTGCAAAGCAATACTCAAATGTGGGATATAACAAAGCAGTCTTGGTGTTTATCGAGGCGGAGGGCAACAACACAGAAAAGCCCCGTTGTAAAGCAGTTGATGCCGCCCTTGCCACCTCCCTGGACAATCGCCTCTTGCTCCCCTATTATCACTTTGCCCAGACTGGTATGCCGATCGAGGGTTACTTGTGTGACCTGTACCGTAAGTCCAAGATTGTGGAGGACGATCGTCAATCCTAGGGCAAGTTCTCGGTCTGTAAAGGCTGCACAGTCTGGTGTTACCTGATTCCCAGCTTCTTCAAAGGTTTCGATAAATATTGGTGGTTGAATCAAGTAATCTATGCCAGAGAATTTTTCGTCGGAAAGCGATTTCTATAACGAGCCTGATACCTACATGGGGGAATTCAGCGAACTCGACCCCATTAGCTCTGTGTTGTCAGACTGCCGGGATGTGGCGCTCCATGTTTCAACCGAGGGCGCACCCAACGACATTTATCGAGGCTTGGAGGGGCGGCGGCGGAAGGCGGCTGTTACCCTGACTCTCATTTGGAGCGGGACAATCGTCCTCCATCTCTTCTCTTGGGGGTACTGGCTGGTGCTGTTCCTCACAAGCATTCTTTGCCTCCACGCTCTGCGGTTGGTGCTGGCACGCCCTGCCCTAGCTCCCCATCCCCGCCGCAGTCACGCTCTGGGTGAGCTACAGCCAGACTTGGAATCGCTAGAGGCGGGTGGTGAATTACCCCATATCTCCCTGCTAGTTGCCGCTAAAAACGAAGAGGCGGTGGTGGGCAATTTGGTGCGAATGCTGTGTAACTTGGACTATCCCGTTGGGCGGTATGACCTCTGGGTGATTGATGACAACAGCACCGATCGCACTCCGGGGTTACTAGATCAGCTAGCCAAGGACTATGACCAGTTGCGGGTGATTCATCGTTCAGATGGAGCGGGGGGCGGCAAGTCTGGGGCGTTGAACCAAGTGTTGCCGTTGACCAAAGGGGATATTGTGGCAGTGTTCGATGCTGATGCAGTGGTGTCTCCCGATTTGTTGCGCCGTGTTCTGCCCTTGTTCGATCGCGCCCAAGTGGGAGCGGTGCAGGTGCGAAAGGCAATTCTCAATGCAGACACTAATTTCTGGACGCGTGGCCAGATGGCAGAGATGGCACTTGATACATTTCTGCAACAACAACGGATTGCGATCGGAGGCATTGGTGAACTGCGAGGCAATGGTCAGTTTGTGCGGCGAACTGCGTTGCAAAGTTGTGGTGGTTGGAATGAAGAAACCATTACCGATGACCTGGATTTGACGCTACGCCTGCATTTGGAACATTGGGATATTGATTTTCTTGCTTTTCCCGCAGTTGGTGAAGAAGGGGTGACGACAGCCCTCTCGCTCTGGCACCAGCGGAACCGTTGGGGCGAGGGTGGCTATCAGCGCTACTTGGACTATTGGCGGCTGATTGTCCGAAATCGCATGGGCATAGCTAAAACCCTAGATATGCTGATTTTTTGGATCATTCAATATTTGATGCCTACGGCGGCGTTGCCTGATTTCGTGATGTCGGTGGCGCTCGATCGCCTCCCCCTCTTCAGCCCCATCACCGGCTTGGGGATCGCATTATCCTTGATCGGTATGCTCACCGGACTCCGCCGCATTCAAGCACAACGGGCGGGCGATCGGGAAGCCCAGCCTACAAAATCTGCACCATCTTTGCCGGTTACACTGCTGCAAACTCTGCGCGGTACCCTCTACATGCTGCATTGGTTAGTTGTCATTGCCAGCACCACTGCCCGGATCTCGGTGCGACCCAAGCGGCTCAAGTGGGTCAAAACCGTTCACCAAGGCACAGATGAGAATCTGGTAGTAGGGAATTAGAGATCGCACGTCACACAACGTACAAGTGCTTCAACGTCAATACTTCGGACAGTTTTTGTGGAGGTGCTGGTAACCCTTTTTCACAGCCAGTATAGACCCTCACCCTAAATCCCTCTCCCAAGAGGGGAGAGGGACTTCAATCCGGCTCCCCTTCTCCCGTTCTGGGAGAAGGGGTTGGGGGATGAGGGCTAGCTATCGCCAAGGGGATGAGGACTAGTGATCGCAAAACTGTCCGAACTATTACCAACGTGAGAATTGCTGCTCAACCTCGCACATTAATGCAGCGACCGGAGTCTGCTAAAATCAGAACCTTGCAGTGAATTCAGATGAGGTTAGGAGAGAGTTTTATGGCACGGATGTACTACGATGAGGATGCCAATTTAGACCTGTTAAACGGGAAAACGATCGCCATTATTGGCTACGGTTCCCAAGGTCATGCCCATGCTCTAAACCTCAAAGACAGTGGGCAGAAGGTCATCATCGGGTTGTATCCAGGGAGCAAGTCCGCTGCCAAAGCTGAAGCAGAAGGCTTGACCGTTACGTCTGTTGCAGAAGCCTCGGCTCAAGCCGACTTCATCATGGTTTTGCTCCCCGATGAAGCCCAGAGAACAGTCTACAAACAGGACATTGAACCCCACCTCAGCGAGGGAAAAGTCCTGGCGTTTGCCCATGGCTTTAACATTCACTTTGCCCAAGTCGTGCCGCCGCCCCATGTAGATGTAGTGATGGTGGCCCCCAAAGGACCAGGGCATTTGGTGCGACGGACTTATACCCAAGGCGAAGGAGTGCCTTGCTTGTTTGCTGTCTACCAAGATGGATCAGGACAAGCCCGCGATCGGGCAATGGCCTACGCTAAGGGCATTGGTGGCACTAGGGCGGGGATTCTGGAAACCACCTTTCGGGAAGAAACCGAGACGGATTTATTTGGGGAACAGGTTGTGTTGTGTGGCGGTTTGAGTGCGTTGATTAAAGCCGGATTTGAAACCCTAGTTGCCGCTGGCTATCAGCCCGAACTCGCCTATTTTGAGTGCCTCCACGAAGTCAAACTCATTGTGGATTTGATTGTGGAAGGTGGCTTAGCCAAGATGCGCGACAGCATCTCTAACACCGCCGAGTATGGAGACTACACCCGTGGCCCCCGCATTGTGACGGACGCAACCCGCGCCGAAATGCGGAAAATTCTGCAAGAAATCCAAGCCGGACAGTTTGCCCGTGAATTTGTTTTGGAAAATCAGGCTGGCAAGCCCGGCTTTACAGCGATGCGTCGTCAGGAAGCCGAACACCCGATCGAAGAAGTCGGTAAAGATCTCCGGGCAATGTTTAGCTGGCTGAAGAAGATCCAGTAAGTAGGTGGGTGTAATTAATTGTAAGAAAGGGAGTGGGGGCGTTGCCAGCAGGCAGGGGGTTCCACCCCCTCCCCCCCCCAAATCATCTTTATTTTAATTGCACCCAGCTACTTAGATCTCAGGATGGGTTAGGCGAATGCCGTAACGCAGCACTCTGATTTAATCATGGGTCACGTTACGGCTAGCCCATCCTACCGATCGACTGAAAAAGGTGTAAGGTCTGGCTGGGTTTGTTGACTATGACGAAATTACGGGTGGGTTTGCTATTTGGGGGACGATCGGGGGAGCATGAAGTCTCGATTCGATCGGCCCAAGCGATCGGTCGTGCATTGAGTGCTGGGACTAACGCCGAAAAATATGACATTCTGCCCCTTTACATTCAGAAAGATGGGCGGTGGTTGGCGGGGGAAGTGAGCCAGCAGGTATTAACTTCGGGAACTCCTATTCTATCCGCCGGGGATCAGCATCCTGCTGAGGACTCTGCGATCGAAACGTCCACCTTATCTCAGCAAACTCCTACCCTCTGGACATCTCCCTCTCAAACGGCTGAGGTGGATGTGTGGTTTCCCATACTGCACGGGCCCAATGGCGAGGATGGCACGGTGCAGGGATTATTGCAATTAATGCAGCGTCCCTTTGTGGGGTCGGGGGTACTGGGTTCTGCGTTGGGTATGGATAAGGTCGCCATGAAAATGGCCTTTGCCCAAGCTGGATTACCCCAAGCGAAGTATGTGGCGGTCACCCGCGCTCAAGTTTGGGCGAATCCCTCTGTGTTGTCTCAGGTATGCGATGAGATTGAAGTTGCCTTGGGCTATCCCTGCTTTGTCAAGCCAGCCAATTTAGGCTCATCGGTGGGGATCGCTAAGGCCAAAACCCGGGCGCAGTTGGAAGCTGCTTTGGACAATGCCGCCAGCTACGATCGCCGCTTGATTGTGGAAGCCGCTGTGCCCAACCCGCGAGAGGTGGAATGTGCCGTTTTGGGGAATGATCAGCCCCGTGCTTCTGTGGTGGGAGAAATTACCTATGACAGCGATTTCTACGACTATGAGACTAAATACACTGAGGGGAAAGCAGGACTGCTGATTCCGGCTCCCTTGCCAGAATCGATCGCATCTCAGGTACAGTCGATGGCGTTGCAAGCGTTTCAGGCGATCGATGGCGCTGGTTTAGCGCGAGTTGATTTCTTTTATGTTGAATCGACTGGAGAGTTGCTGGTTAATGAAATCAACACCCTCCCTGGTTTCACTGCCACAAGTATGTATCCCCAGCTTTGGGAAGCGACGGGCGTTTCGTTCCCAGAACTAGTGGATCAACTGATTCAGCTAGCGATGGAACGCCATAAAGATATAAAATAATGTGCCTAAATAAAATATGTGAGACGGGCAAATCAACATGCACCCATTTTATAATCGTATTTTCAGGGTTGGAATTCTGCTTTGAGGATTTGAAGCGCACAATAATTGCAGACAGCAGCAAGTCACCTCCCAAGAATTAAACTGGAGGGAAGTCGTATTGATGGGTTTGTCCAGATGGAAAATGTTTCAATTAAACAAGAAGCGCAGCGGATTATTGAGGAGTTGGCAGAGGATGCCACATGGGATGATTTGATGTATAGAATCTATGTTCGTCAGGCAATTGAGTCAGGGCTTCACGATAGTGAGTCAAATAGGACGCTCGGTGTTAAGGAAGTGAGGGCAAGGTTTGGTCTGAAGCCGTGAAAGTAGAATAGACGACTACAGCGATCGAGCATTTAGTATTGATATACGAATATATTGCACAGGATTCAAAGCCCTACGCCGATCGCTTGATTGACAAAATAACAAGGCGATCGGAACAAATTGGAGTATTTCCCTTGTCAGGACGTGTGGTGCCAGAATCTAGATATGAGAACATACGTGAGGTGATCGAGCGACCTTACCGCATTATTTATCGGATTAAAGCCGATCAGATAGACATTCTTGCCATAGTTCATGGTGCTCAGGAGCTATGAGTGGAGACAAGAATAGGGCGTAGGTTGGGTTACGCTATCGCTTTTCTGGTATGCCGGAACGGCTTTACCCATCCTACAAATAATTGCGCCTTCCTACCTACTTGTTAGTGGGGCGACGCTTAGAGAGAAATGCGGGCAAATCTACCTTTAGAGGTGCTTTGGTAGGAGGAGGAAGGGGCGTTGGTTCTGAAGAGATTTCTAAAACGCGAGGTTCGGTGAGGGCAGTGACCGTAGAGGGGAGGTCGGATAGGAGGTCGGCGATCGAGGGGATCGGTTCTGATCCCATACTCACCATCACCTCATGCAGTCGCTCTGGTTGCACCCGTTGCAAGAGTTCTCTGAGTTTAATCACCAATTGCTGATTCAGGGTAAAGCGGTCTTTCCAGTGTTGAACCGCTGTTTCATATTCGCTCGCTTGGCGGGCTTGCTTGAGAATTTGTTCCTGCATTTCAGCAACTTGGCGCTCCAGTTCCGCAACCCGTGCTTGGTCTTGCTGGCGTTCGCCTTCCAACTCTTGACAGGATTGCTGCAATCTTGCTTGGGTCATCATTTGCTTGGCCAGTTGGGCATCCAAATCCTCAGCCTTTGACTGTGCCGTAGATAACTCATGCCGGAGGCTGAGAATTGTGGCATCGCGATCGGAGGCACTGGCTTGGGTTTGGCTCAGGGATGCCATCAGCGCTTGCTGCTCCTGCAACGATCGCTGAATTTTTGCCCGTTGGGCCTCTGCCTCTGCCAAAGCAGTTTGGCGCTCACTCAAGGTTTCGTTCAAGCTCTGGGATGCTTGTCTAGCTGCTTGCAGTTCAGTCTCTAGGGTGGCTACCAGGGCGCGATCGGTTACAGATTGAGCCTCTAGCGCCACAACGCTCTGTTGGTAACGGTTTAAGGCCGCTTGAGATTCAGTGAGCTGCTTTTCCAGGGATCGCTGTTGCGTTTGCACATCAGTGCGATCGTGGCTGATGTGTGACCGCAAATGCTCTAACTCTGTTTGCTGAGTTTGGGTCATCTGCTCCATTGTGCTGAGCAGGTCTTGAAAGGCTTGCTCCTTCGCTTGGGTTTCAGCAATTTGGGCTTCTAAGGATCGCTGCTGCTGGGTGAGTTGCTGCTTGAGACGGACGATCGCCTGCTGTTGCACATGGGAAAACTCTTCCGTTGCGACTAACTGTGTTTCCAGCACATACTGATCCCGCACTTGCAACCGCAACTCATTCAACGATGCCAACGCCTGGTCTAGCGCCTGCTCTAAGTGAAAAATGCGATCGGCTGGATTTTGGCTCCGGGCTGCGTTTGGGTGTTCAGGGTGCAACCCAACTTTGGCAGGCACAACAGAGCTAGTCTCCTCGGCATGTTGTGCCACCAATGGCTCGGTTCCAGAATTAACTGGATTTTGGTAAAGCTTGCTTTCGCCCGTTACCGACACTCAGAGCCTCCCACAAATGATGAGCTAGTCTAGGCGATGTGCAACTTTTCCGAACCGCCCTCACCGTTCGGCTGAGCGCTCACGTCGAAGCCCCAACCCCTCTCCCAGAAGGGGAGAGGGGCTAAAACTTAGATCGGCTCCCCTTCTCCCGCTGGGAGAAGGGGCTGGGGGATGAGGGCAGATTTTAAGTTGCACATCGCCTTAGTCTGGAATGCATTAGAGCAGTTTAAACTGCCGCTATTTTTAGATGAGCGGACAGTTAGCCTGCATTGGCCCACATTCTATCGAAAGGCACCCCAAAAGACACCCTAAAAAACACAGCTATTTTTCGGTCAACTCCCAGGAGCCATCCCACTCGTCAGGTGGAGGAGAAGTGAGCCAGTGCTGACAGCGGGTTAGGTGCAGGCTAGAGGCCTTATCGTCTTTATCCGCTTTTAAGACCATCCCGAATTCAGCCATCGCTGTGGGGAAGTCCCGATTCAGATAGTGTTCCCGGCCCTTGTGGTAGTGTTCAATCACCCGTTGCTTTTGCTCTGGAATAGCATCGCTCTGCAAGCCGACGAGTTCGTAGATGGCGACGGGCTTGGTTTTGCCCTTCACCCGGATGTAGTCTAGCTCCCTGGCCCAGACGCGATCGGCACAGGGGCGGTAGGTGCTTTCACTGATGATAATGTCGGTGCCGTACTGTTTGCTAGCGCCTTCCAGTCGAGACCCCAGATTCACCCCATCGCCGATCGCTGTAAACTCCATGCGCTTACTAGAGCCAATGTTGCCGCTAATTACGCTATCGGAGTTGATCCCAATCCCAATCTTGATCACTTGATGCCCCTGGCTAGCCCGCTGAGCATTGAAAATGCAGAGCCGCTGACGCATTTCCACAGCAGTTTGCACCGCCATCCATTGGTGTTCCTGCAAGGGAAGCGGGGAGCCGAAGACAGCCATAATGGCATCACCGATGTATTTGTCCAGAATGCCCTTGTGCTGAAAGACGGCATCTACCATCGATTCAAAGTATTTGTTCAGCATATCCACAACTTCCTCAGCCGCCAGAGATTCGGTCAGAGTGGTGTAGCTACGAATGTCCGAAAACAGCACCGACACATCCCGGCGAACGCCTCCCATCTTCATCGCGTCTGGGTTATCCATCAACTGTTCTGCCAAATCTTGAGTCATGTAGCGATACATCGTACTCTTAAGCCGTTTTTCATCACTGATGTCATCCATCACGATCAGCGCTCCAGAGACCTGCGTGCTGTCGTTGGCATCGGCGATCGTGTTGATTGACAAGTTGATGCTGTGCTGTTCTTCTCCTTGGAAAGGCTGTAAGGTTTGGTCAGGGTAGTATTGTTGTCGGCTCTTGTCATCCTTGGCTTGCAGAGCGTTGTTGAACCATTTGCCAAAGTCTCCTTTCTCAATTTGCACCAGATCGCCGATGAACTTGCCTTCCAAGACATCCTGATCGTGCAAACCCAGCAATTCCTTGGCACTTTCGTTGGCGGCGATGATGCGACCGTCCTTGTTGGTAGAAATGACTCCATTGGAGAGCGATCGGAGAATATCTCGCTGCATCTGCTCCTGCTGCTTCACGGTGGCAAACAGCTTGGCATTTTGAATAGCGACCCCAGCTTGGATGTTGAAGGTTTCCATAAAGTCTTGGTCGCTGCGGTTGAAGTAAGCCCGCCAGCATTCCGGCGCTTCTGGCCAGTCTTCTGGGTCGTAGGGCGGATGTTCTCCCTGCTTCACCTTATTGACCAACTGCGTCACACCAATTAATTCGCGATCGGCATTAAACACCGGCATACACAACATGCTACAGGTGCGGTATTTGGTCTGTTGGTCGGTTTCCTTGGAGGTTTGGGAGTTGGGGTGGTCGTAGAGATCGAAGGAAATGATCACGGGTTCGCCAGTTGTGGCGACTTGCCCAGCAAAACCTGCACCTTTGGGAATGCGAAGTTCTCTCATTTCTCCAGCAATGAGAATTTTTGTCCACAATTGGTCGTGATCGTGGTCGATGAGCCAGAGGGTGCTGCGATCGGCGTTCATCAGCTTTTTCGCCTCATCCATCACCTTGGACAGGGTATCTTCCAAGTCCAGGCTACTTTTGCTGAGGGACTCTGTAGCTTTGATGAGGGCATTGGCTGCCCGTTGTTTTTGAGTCGCAATATAAAACGATCGGGAGGATTGGAGAATTAAGCGAATGGATGGAGCAAACTCTTCAAAAACCTGAATGTCTTCGTGGGTGAAGCCCGCTAAGTCAATCTTGTCCTCCAAAACGCCATAGGGATCGGGAGAGGGCTTCAGTTTGTTGATGAGCTGCACCACTGCCACCAAGGTTCCCTGTTCACTCAGCAGGGGCAAGGACAACATTGTGTAGGTGCGATAATCATTCTTTTTGTCCTGCACCTTGGCGAAGGCAGAACGGGGATCATCGTAAAAGTCAAAGGGAATGTTGACGATCTTTTTGAATGTCGCCACTTCTCCGGCAATTCCTTTGTCAGCAGGAATTCTGATCTCTAGGGAACCGCCCCCATCACCTTTGGCGATCGTCGTGTAGAGTTCATTCTTCTCTTCGTCAAGCAAAAATATGGTTGTCCGATCGGCATTTAATAGCTCACCCGTTTTGAAGGTGATGGAACTGAGCATTTCTTCCAGAATTGCATCAAACCCTTGCATATCAAGCATGGACAGGGTTTGATTGACCACTTCAAGCCGCTGCTCAACGTCAGTAACCACTTGCTTAAAGGTGTCCTGAGTTAAGGGAGCTAGAAAAGAGGAGAAGCTCCCCTTCGTTGTCGCTAGCCCTCCACCAGAGGAATGATGACCGTTTCCACTCCCGTGGGCATAAGCTGTCCCAGGCTCACGGGTTTTCTCCCCCCCGTCCATGACGACATCGACCACAACATCAACATGGTGAGTAGGCGGGGTTTCGCTAGCAGGAGCGACTGTGACTTCGGTATGAACAACAACGTCGATCGTGTTGTTCCAATCAGGCAGATGCGAAGATGAAGCTGTCATAGAGATCCAGGACTATCTACTACGAATGTATAGGGTTACTCTCTGTCCCACAAGCTACTACTTATACAAAAAGTAAATTGCTTAGGCAGAGAACTAGAAATAGAGAAACGAGGCACAAAAGACAAAACGTTGTCCTTGACCTCACCGATCGCTTATTTAAGATTCCCTTACGTTGCCTTAGTATGCGTAACCTATAAACCTAATTAACTTGTTAAGACTATTAACTTACACCAATTCTCTTTAATTTTTCTAGTAACTACTCAGACTCTTGCCGAAAGTCGAACAGCCCTCATCCCCCAGCCCCTTCTCCTAAGCAGGGAGAAGAGGAACCGAACCCAAGTCTTAGCCCCTCTTCCGCTCTGGGAGAGGGGTTGGGGCTTCGACGTGAGCGCTCAGCCGAACGGTGAGGGCAGCCTGAGTAGTTACGTTTTCTATTTGACGTTGAGTTTTTAAGCTTGGGTGGAATCCATTTGCATGAAACAGAGGACCTGAGTCTTAGTGACTATGCAACTTTGTGGAGAATTAATATCACTGAGAATGAACTATGGTCTTAGCTTAGTCGCCAGTCTCATGCCAGTCAATCTAAAACTAAGGAAGCGATGAACGTATTAGTCCTGAATGCTGGGTCAAGTAGCCAGAAAAGTTGCCTATACAACATAGATACCGACCTGCCCGATCGCCCCTCCTCGCCCCTTTGGGAAGCAAAGGTGGATTGGCCTCACCATCAAGGTGCCGCAGAGTTGACCGTAAAAACTGCTTCGGGTACAGTCCAGGAGGCCCTTGAGACAAATTCCCGTGAAGTGGTGCTAAGCCGAATGCTAACGACGCTTTGGGAAGGAAAGACGCAGGTGTTGGCTCAGCCTTCAGATGTGGCAGTTGTGGGGCATCGGGTGGTGCATGGTGGACAGGACTACTACGAGAGCATCGTCATTACTCCCCAAGTAAAGGAGACGATCGCCCGCCTTGCCACCTTTGCACCGCTCCATAATCCTGCCAATCTGGAAGGTATTGTAGCCGTTGAACGCATCCTAGGCACCTCCATTCCTCAGGTTGCTGTGTTTGATACGGCGTTTCATTCCCAACTTCCCCTGCCAGCGGCGGTATACCCCATTCCCTACTCGTGGTTTAGCAAGGGCATTCGGCGGTATGGGTTTCATGGGATCAGCTACCAGTATTGCTCCCAGCGATCGGCGCAACTGTTGGAGCGACCCCTAGACACCCTGCGGCTCATTATTTGTCATTTGGGTAATGGCTGTTCTCTCGCTGCGATTCGTAACGGTAGAAGCATAGACACCACTATGGGATTTACTCCTTTAGAGGGCTTAATGATGGGTACTCGGTCTGGCTCGATTGACCCCGGCATTTTGCTTTATCTACTCCGCGAAGAGAACTTTTCGGGGGATGAGTTAGGGCAAATGCTAAATCGAGAGTCGGGGCTGAAGGGTGTGTCTGGGGTGTCGAATGATATGCGGCAAATTACGGCGGCGGTGGCTGCCAATAATGCCCAAGCTCAACTTGCCTTCGATGCCTATATCCATCGGTTGCGATCGGCGATCGGGGGTATGGTGGCAACGTTGGGAGGGTTGGATGCCTTGGTGTTCACCGCAGGCGTGGGCGAAAACTCCCCAGCGGTGCGATCGGCTGCCTGCGAAACCTTGGCATTCCTGGGGCTGGAGTTAGATGCAGCCAAAAATCAGCAATCTCCCGTCGATCAAGATATTGCAACTGCAAATTCAGCGGTGCGAGTGCTGGTGGTGAAAACTGAGGAGGATTGGACGATCGCCCAGGAGTGTTGGCGATTAGTCAGAAGTTAGAAGTTAGAATCACCCCGTCACCCCGTCACCCCCTTCTAAAATTCCTCCAGCAGCCACTCTGAGGCTCGATCGCCAAGGTCGATGGGAATGCTGACAGCTTTGCCAAGGCGAGGCCGATCGCGGGTTTGTTCGAGGAAGGTTTGCACTTGGGTGACGGCTCCCCAGGCTTCCAGGTAGGTTGCGGCTCTATCCAAGTGGGCAGTGTACTGGGCTTCTGTGAGGGGAAATGAGGCTTGTTCCAGGTATTTCCACATAATTTGGACAAAGATTTTCCCTTGTACTCGGCGGAATTGGACATCGTAGGAATGTCCCCACTTATTTAGCAAGAGTTGGCGCAGGTCTTGTCCAGTCATGGTGGATACAACAGAAACGGGTAACTCAGACGTGCCCCATTCTCAATAGGTACTCAGATTCTACCGTTCTGAGGACGATCGCAAGAAATTAAGAAATTGGAGTTCTGTTTGCGAGATGCCGGGACTAAGCGAATTGGGTTCTGGCAAAGATTAAGTTCGATCGCTCCCAATTTCTGTAAAGAACCCCGGTTTGAGGGTCGAGGTTTCTAAGGGAAGTCCGATCGCGGTTTTTTGTAAACAAAGCTAATGTTCTAAAATTTCAATCACCTGCTGAGTGACCTGTCCCAGTTTTTCAGATAATAAATTGCCAACTTTGTAAAGAATGAGTTGCCGATCGATCGTCACTACTCGATCGGGACGAATATTGCTATCTTGCATCAGAGAACCCGCCTCAAAGTCTGCATTGCTTAAAGGAATCATGTAGGAACTTAGGGATTTTTGACTCGTGATTTGGCAGAGAATCGCGTTTTCTCCTTGTAGAGTGGCAATCACTAGGGCAAGGCGACGCTTGAGTTGAGTGAAATCAGTATAGGGAAAGGGGACAACCACCACATCACCTTTTACAAATCCTGCCATGCTGCATCCTCATTGGCAGAAAGCCAATCGTTGCTAAAGGCAGATTCACTCAGGAAAGCTTCTGTGGAGGAGTCAGATGACTGTGCCAAAGCTTGACGGATAGTGTTGGCTCTAATTTTTTTGAGCGTCTGGATCAATGACTCTAGGGCTGGGTTGGGTAGAGACTCAATCAAGCTCAGGAATTCTGATTTGTCCTGTCCTGTTGTGTTGAGTAGGGGACTGTTGGCGATGAACTCAGCCCAAATTGCATCGGGCAATTGCTCGATTTCTAACTTAAAGAAAAATCTTTTGCGTTGGGTATCTACTGCTTGCAGGTGGGCTGTCATGGCGGCTGAAGTTGAATAGCGTTGATCTAAGCATAAAACCTCTGCCAAGAATCCTGGTGTCTAAGCGAAGTTCGATCGCCGCACCTTAAGCAACAGAGGTTCTACATATGGGATGTAAGGACTGAGAAACCGGGGTTCTGGCAAAGATTAAGTTCGATCGCCCCCATTTTCCTAAAAAACCCCGATTTCTGAATCGCTAACCCCTCTGAAAGCGCAGTAAAATTTGAGCGCAGGGCTTATTTCTTTCACTGAAAAGACAATGGTTCCGACAACTTACAATCTAATTGCACCCATTAGCAGACCCCTAGAACAGGAAGACCCACCTCGATCGCCGCGAGAGGTGTTGCCAACCATGTATGATTTGCCCAGCGAAGACCCAGAGGAGCCTGGTTTGCCCGACGAATTCCACGACCTGCAACCGCAACTGTTGAGCCGCACCTTGAGCTTGACAGACTACAGTCGCGACAACTGCTTCACCGCCTCAGACCTAAACCTCTACTACGATGTGCGCCATCCCCTCTGGCACAAGCGCCCCGACTGGTTTCTCGTCGTCGATGTGCCTCGGATGTATGACCAG
>Ga0163154_10000390_pt1 | contig 66427 bp, 57 predicted proteins | sample OliLakLV19MP9P1_FD_148649 | JGI IMG/M metagenome (GOLD analysis project Ga0163154, IMG submission 148649) | Freshwater microbial mat bacterial communities from Lake Vanda, McMurdo Dry Valleys, Antarctica - Oligotrophic Lake LV.19.MP9.P1 | ecosystem: Environmental > Aquatic > Freshwater > Lake >... | reverse complement strand
ACGTAAAACTAAAGTAATAGGTACCCATAAATACCAATCCCATCATAAATAAAAGTGTAAAGTAGACAATTTTGACATGAGTGGAGCGTAATAATTTCTTGTCAAAGATCAACACAACCAGAGTAGGAATTAAGACAAAGAAAATTGGTCGAATCACGTTGTCTAGCACATGATCAATGACTAAAAACCCATGGTGGACCACTGTGGCTAGACTAAATGGCACTGAATATCCTAGAGCATCATTCACTGAAATTGGTGGTGGTGGCAAGTCTAACCATTGCAAATAGTATGGCCAATACTTTAATAAAACTACAAAAGCCACGCTACAAGCAGCCATTACTTTTCTAGCTAGGGCTGTCTTAGCTTGAATCACCCCAATTAATAAAATTACTATAATAATGGCCCAAAATGGTTCTGATTGTCTAATCCAAATCGAACCGGCCAGTAATAAAAAACTCATGACCAAGTTTGAGGTTTGCTTTTGCTCTAACCATTTCCAAGCGTTGAGAGTGGCCAAAGAAAAGAAAATCGTATAGGGCAAATTGGTGTAAGCAATAACAATGTGACCCCAAACCAAGGGCGCTGTCACTAGCAGTAACATACCTAGCAATGCCTGAGTCCGACTAACTTTCTGCCGTAAAAATGAATAGAACACCATCAAGAAACTACTGAATAGAAGCGTATAAACAATTTTAACTTTTTCAAAACCAAACTGATACAAAGCCCCATGTAGTAAAGATGTGTATGGTGGATAATGATAAAAATAACCTAGGGCTTTTCCTTCTTGCCAATTGCCAACCAATCGAATAAGTTGGGCTCTAAAATCATATAAGGCTACAGCGTCCCAATCAGAAACCGGCCAAGTTAAATTGGAGAGAGCTGAATAAGCCAGTATGCTGCAGACACCTAGTAATATGATTACTTCCAAACTACTGAAGCTTCGAAGGACAGAGACTGCAGATCTGAAATATTTACGAGGTTGAAGACAGATTTTTTTAGCTTTTTCCAACTCTAGTCGAAGTTGAGTTTTAGCTGGTGAGAGGAATGTTATTAAACACAAGACTGAAATACTTACAATTGTGACTATGGTAGTCATTACCGGTGAGAAAAATCCCAGCACTTGATAACATATCATCATCTCTAAGGTCATCAGCCAAGAACCAAGCAGAAAGGCTAAACCGGTTTTTTCTACGCCATTCTTTATGCCAGCTAAAGTCGCCATGAGCCAACCCAAGCCGAAAACAAGTAGTAGGAATATGGCAGCCAGAATTGTTGTCATTGGTTTCCTTTGAGTATCCACCAAAATTGATCTTCAGCAATTAGACGGTAGCGGGTTGGGGCTTGGAAAATTTTAGCCTCAACAGGTAATTCCAAACCCTTAAAATCTGCAATTCTGCCCACTATAGCGGTGTTTGGGCGAGTATCTTGAGTAAAAGCTTGCCAAGGTTGGGCTTGATATTCATAGCCGGGTTCAGCTGCAGCAAGTTCAGAACTAGGGCTAATAACAATCACTTTTCGCTTACCAAATTGGGAAAGATATAAACCTAACTCGTAAATCACCTCATAATTATCATTTGTCGTATACAGAATTTCCGTCTGATTATCACTTAATAAGGTTCCAATAATAGTTTGTTCCACCTGATTAATATCATAGGAGCGATGATATACGTTCAGGTTTTTGGCCATTAAAGCTGGATAATTTAAACCATTGCCTTCAAAGATGACAAAAAAACCACCCGCAAAAATTACGCTAGCCGTGGCGAGCAAAATAACTTGTCTATCCCGATTCAATTTTTTTAAAGTTGAGTGATCATGACTAAGCATAAGCCATTGAGATAATTCAATGCCTAGAAAGAGCGTAATAAAGATCCAAGTGGGATAGAGATAACGTTCAAATTGAAACGACCAAGCCAGTGTAAAGAAGACTGTCTCGACTATTACAAGTAGCAGAGCTAATGAAATAAAACTAGACTGCCTCAAAGTTTTTAGTTTTTTAGTCCAGATAGCCACCATTGATCTTAATAAGAAAGATATCAGCCCTACCCATATGAGTAAATAATAGTGAGCAAAGTTAAGTCGGTTTTGATTTAATCTGATGATGATATTGGAATAATCTAAACCAAAATTGTCTACGGCATATCCAGAAGTAAAGAAAAACCTAAAACCTATAAAGACCAGCAAAACTAAAGCAAACAGACTTACGCCGAAAGCCACGGGCAACATACTCAAGTTAGCTCTTTCAATTTTATCTTTAAGAAGAATTAAAGCGTAAAAAGGAAGCAAAAAGATGGAAGTTTCTTTGGTTCCAATCGCAAATAAAGCAAAAAGAATACTTATAAAAAGCCACACTTTATTTTTAAGTTTCTGAGACTGCAAGAGACAGAAAATGCCAATTAAAGCAAAAAGGATTTGTTTAGGTTCAGCTGTACCCACCCGAAAAATATTTTCTGCCACCGCGGGAAACGTCAGCCAAACTAATGGCAAGACTACTGAGATTGTTTGCCGTCGAGTCAGATGAAAGAGGAGTTCGTATAAGACCACTAGTGTTCCCCAGAGCACCAATGATTGGGTAAACCATAATCCAATTGGATGGCTGCCAAATAAGAGGTAAGTCAGGGAGAACGAGGCAATATATATTGGTCTGAAGCGACCGATGTTTGATTCTATCAAGGTGTTTGACCAATTTTGAAGTGAAATTTCACTAACTAGTGATCGACCTTTTGTTAATGAGTAGCCATCATCGACTAAGCTAAAAGCTGGGCTTAATAAAAATGACCAAAAAATAAAAAATGACACGACTAGGAAACCACTCCAAATAAATATTCTTGGCTGGTTTTTTTGAAGTAAGAACAGACAACGATTTAATACTTTAGCGAGTTGGTGCTGGATATTCTCCACTGGTTACCTTTACTGAAGCAGGAACTTTTATAATTCCCCATTTACCTTTATACACTGTGTCACTTGGATCATAGAAAGTTTTTTCAATTTTTTCTTCAATCTGATTCAGTTCATCAAAGACATAGATGGAGTCAGCTGGTATAGGGGTTGTCGGCCAAAATTTATAGGTGTTAGTTCCAGTTATGGGAATACTTTCCCCAATAATAACGTAATCAATTCGCGGCATATCAGCATCGGTAAAATCTTCAGGGTGAACTAAAAAGCGGGGGTAAAGAAAATATCGAGAAAAACCGATATTGCCCACAATACCCCAAACAAATTGAGGTGGGACTGCGATGACGCTATTTGGTTCCGTATGACGAATAATGAATTTGTAGGTTCTGTATGGTCCACCGAACTTCTGAATCTTCCGGTCTTCAAATGATGCAAATGGTGTTCTTAAAATTGATGCCAAATCGTCACTAACCACTTCAAAAATGGTATAGGATTGAATTGCGAGCAACAAGAGCATCGTCACAAAGAAGACTAATGGTCCTATTGGCTTTTCTCGATAACTATAGCCAGGATCAGATTTCTTGACAGATTTAAGCAGGGAAAGTTTCTTAAACGTTATTTGACTAAAAACATACAGTAAGGATAGAAAGATAGTGAAAACAACAATTCTTTCTAAAATTACCAAATGGATATGAAAAGTTGAAAACACATAATTAAGGTAATGGGCTTTCTCCATTTGGCTAAACATAAAATACATTAACAACAAAAATGGCAAACTAATTAGATTACACCTTAGTACTAACTCCGCTTCGGGTACTAATTTTTGATCAAAAAAATTACTCTGAAACAGCAGGACACAATAGCTAATCACGCTGGCTAGGAGAAAAAAAGTGGCCGGAATACCGGTGTGGTTGAGGAGAAAACCTGGATATGAGACCAATTCTAAAAGCAAGGTACCAAAGGCAGCCACGATTAACGGCGAAAACAAATGTTGATTAACGGTCAGAATTATATTAAATTCTTTGGCCTTACCACCTTTGGTTTTCATATTTAAGTCAAGAAAATTTAGCTAACGTACGTGAGTATACATTATTTTGGAAAAATACAATTCTTATTTTCCTCGACACTTGAGCAGATAGGCATGACAGCTAGAGACGATACTTAATCATATCAAAAGATACAGTTAATCACTCGTTGAGAAATTGTGGGCGATAGATGACAATGAGGTGATATGTGGTCACGATTTGCGCGGAACGTGTGGCGGACAATTGAAAAAGACGGACTCTTGTGTGCCTCATTTTTTTTATTAGTTTTTATTCCCCTTTATCCCAAATTACCTCTATTTGATATTATTCCTGGCTACTTAGTCAGAGTCAGAATTGAAGATCTATTAGTTTTTGCGACTACCGGCTGTTGGATCATTCAATGCCTAAGAGGTAAGGTAAATGGGAAGAATCCGTTTCAAAGCTTGCTTTTTCTCTATTTAGTAGTGGGAGTGCTGTCCGTTGTATCGGGCATCTTTTTACTCCAAACCATTCCCTTAGAGCTCCTCCATGTGGGAAAGAGTGGCTTACACTATTTACGGTATTTAGAGTATTTCTCCCTGTTATTTCTACTCTTTTCAAGCATCCGGACTTTAAAACAAGCTCAAATTGCTGTCTTTTTACTGGCCAGTTGTGTCTCAGCTGCCACACTTTATGGTTTTGGCCAAAAATATTGGTCATGGCCAGTTTACTCAACAATGAACCGTGAGTTTAGTAAAGGGGTGGCATTAACATTAAGTGAAGACGCTCGGCTCAACTCTACGTTTGGTGGTCATTATGACTTGGCAGCGTATTTAGTAATTGTGATCCCCATTCTATGGGCAGTGGTCTTAACCCACAGACGCTGGCAAATTAAAATCTTGATGGCCAGCGTGATTGCCGCTGGTTGTTGGTTACTTATTGCGAGTGGTTCCAAAACGGCCTTATTGGCTTGGGTTTTGGGTATGGCAATTACCACACTCTTGTTTATCAAAAGATATCAACGAGTCTTTAAAGTCTCAATGATTCTTGCGATGGTGTCACTGTTATTGAGTTCTGTGATTGTCGGTTACTTTTGGCTTAGCCCACAGAATACCTTCTTGATTACGCAATTAAAGGCTAGCCAAAAAAATCCGCTCATCCTCAAAGTTCCACCAGCACAACAAACCCTTCAAAAACTGGAGACAGTTTTCCTGAACCACACGGCTACTCGTCTTAAACCATATGACCTAACTGGGGAAGATCGATTTATTCCCGTCAATAGTCTGGCTGACGATGGTAGCATCACGCAAATCTTAGTCAAAAAAGACGAGGACTGGTCTGAAAATTCGCTGACATACGGTTTGTCGATGGGGATTCGCCTAGACACGCTTTGGCCTCAAGCCTTAAAGGGTGTAGCAAAAAATCTCTATCTAGGAAGTGGTTATGGTACCCTTAATAAAACCTTGAATGGGGCTTTTATTGAGGCAGACAGCACTGATAATAATTTTTTGAGAACTTTAGGAGAAACAGGCATTTTGGGGTGGTTAATTTTTTATGGTTTGATTTGGTTTGCGTGGCGTCGGCTGTTTATAGGCCTCAACCATCAGAGCTGGGTCACCCAAAGTCTGAGCTTAGGCTTAATCGGAGGCACAATTGGTCTATTGGCTAATGCCTTGATTATAGACGTTTTTGCGGCATCAAAAGTGGCTTTTACCTTTTGGGCAGTACTTGGGATTGCTACCAAAGCCATCTATCTCAGTTACCCCCATGAGATGGCTACGAAGGATGCACGACTCAAAAAAAACATTCAGAAAATCTGGCAAAAATCCTGGCCATTACTGGTGGCAGGTCTGATAGTTGTGTTTTTGATTCATCGTAATCCAGGCTTTACTACGAGTCGGATTCTTAATTTCAGTGACTACCCCTCTGCCACATCAGCACTAACTACCGCCAAGTGTTGGTTAGAAACCCAACAGTGGCAACTATGTCGGGGCGACTTGACACTCTCTAGCTCAACTTCATATCTTTATGGGGGATACCTGACAATTTTCTATCAACTGTGGCCTGCAGTTGGTTTATTTTATTATTTAAATTTAATTCTAGCTGTGAGTAGTTTTTACTTTTTCTACAAACTAAGTCAAAAAAATCTTAGCCATCCTACTTGGGTATTGGCAGCCTTGCTGCTCGAAGGTTTGGTGCTGTTTTTAAGTCCAGTTATTTATTCTCCCGTGGATGCTAATGCCACACTACTGATTGGCCTTTGGAGTGTTTTAAGTTGGCAGCTTTGGCAAATTTCAAAACATAAAAAGTGGCTCATCTTGAGTGGTTTGTGTCTCGGTGGTGTAATTACAACTCTACCTTCTTTTGGTTGGCCGGAACTTACTTTTACTATAGCCCCCGCTGCCATCATCTTGATCTTAAAGACTCTGCAAAGTGGAGATTCTGATGTCTGGACATCTCTTAAGTACCCAAAGGGAATCACCTTAGCTATAACTATTTTTTTTATCTTTAGTTTAATTTTGCTAGAAGCACCACAACGTTTGACTCAAGTGGTGGCTGAGTACCAAGGTCTATCTGAGTCATACAGGCTTGAGGCAGTCCAAACCGCCAATAACTACTTCACGACCCGCGCCTCTCTTCAAGAAGACGCACCAGATGTACCGCACTTACTGACTGTGACAAACCCATACTATTACGATCTCAACCGTAATCAAGAGTACCAACTTTTGCCTTTATCCCCGCAGCAAGGTTTTGCTAAAAACTCAGTTCAAGTGTGGGGCGACTATGATTACACTTCACCACAGGCCACAGCTCATCAATTTCTCAGGAATAGGATTCCTATTTTTATGAGTGACTTTGATTTGACGACTACAGTCGGAGTGACTGAATTTAATAATCTCAAAAAAGATTTAAACCTTGATGTAGTTGCTTTAGGTTGTCAGGAAAAGTGCAATATTTATCAGATTTTTGATCAATCAGAAAGATTGCTTACTACCACCAGCTTCAATAACCTGCCGTTAGAGTTAGATGAGAGAAATGACTACACCTTTAATATTTTGAGCCATCGCTTTAACGTTAATGACGCCCGCTACAATCATGAAACCAAAGACTTTGCCGAAACCTTAAACCAAGTCACTCAGGTCAAACCTGACTTTATGATTTTGACAGGTAGTATTTTTAAAGCCAATGAAGATGCTCACCGCCAGACATTCATGAAGCTCTGGAAAAATCAAAGCCAGCTACCCTTTTACTTTCTACCTGGGAACTACGATGAAGTAATTGATGCAGAAGTTGGAGAACATTTCCAAAGCTTTACGACTCCACATAGTTTATTTGTGTTACTAGATTTTGATCAAACAGGTACCTTAAATCCTCAACAACAATTGGCCGTATATAACTTGGCTCTGGATTTAGAAAAACAACCTCAGGTTAAGAACATCTTTTTAATCAGTCATAGTCTAAAATGGTTGGGATCTAGTCACGGGTACGAGCCATTATCAGAACAAACATATACCCCAACTCTATCGCTGGCTGATAATTTTTTTCAAACAAGTTTAATTCCTAAGTTCTCAGCCTTCAAAGACAAGAAAATCTATGTGGTTTCTGGTGATCTTCAACCTCAGGCTAGCGCCAATCTTTTTTACGAAGTTAATCAGGTTAATAATGTGACGTATATTGCGAGCGCAGTTAATAATCATCAGAGTGATGTCTATCTGCAGGTAAGGGTAGCTAACGAAGGTGAAGTTAGCTTCACGCCTATTTCTGTTTCAGGTCAGAGACTTGAGTCTATTTCAAACTATGGAGTCACTTATTGGAAATCCCAATTCCCAACCTTACAAACACCGGTGGCCCCACCTGCTCCTGATTCTCAGTTTCGTCTCTTACTTAGACAGATAGGTTGGGCAATAGTCATTGGTAGCGTTTTAACACTAGGAATGAATCTCGCTACAGTTATCAAAAACTTCTTTAGGAAAAGACTACATTACTAGTTTCTTGAAGTATTCAATAGTCTGCTGCAGACCTTGATTAAACGAAATTTCTGGTCGCCAACCTAGTAATTCTTTGGCCCGAGTTATATCTGGTTTTCGGCGCAGCGGATCGTCTTTAGGCAAGTCCTTAAAAATGAGCTGTGGCTCAGTATTTGGCTTGATTGCTTGCCAAATAATCTGCGCAGTTTGAGAGACAGTAAATTCCTCAGGATTACCAATATTGACAGTTTGGCCTCGGCCATTTTCACTAGCTGTCAAACTTAAGATACCTTTGACTAAATCATCAACGTAACAATACGACCTGGTTTGTGAACCATCGCCTTGTATACTTAATGGTTTATTTTCTAGGGCTTCCATAATGAATTGGGGGATCACTCGACCATCGCGAGGATTCATCCGGGGGCCATAGGTGTTAAAAATTCTCACCATTCTGACGTCCATCCCTAAGTCACGCGTATGCACGCCACAGATAGTTTCACCTAAGCGCTTTGCCTCGTCATAGCAGGAACGGGAACCATTAGGATTAACATTCCCAAAATAAGCTTCAGTTTGTGGATGTTGCTCTGGATCACCATAAATTTCGGAAGTACTAGCAAACAGGAAACGACTTTCAGGATGGTGTTGGTGAAGATATTGCAGTAATTGATGAGTACCCCATGAATTGACCAAATAAGTCTCTATCGGGTATTTCTGATAAAGAGGGGGACTGGCAGGTGAAGCAAAATGTAAAATCAAATCAATTTTTTCAGTTGGCAAATAACCTGTTGGGTCAGTTGAGACATCGGCTTTAATAAATCTAAATTGAGGGTTACCCGTCAAATGGGCAAGGTTTTTTTCTTGACCAGTTAAGTAGTTATCAACCCCGATAACTTTGCCGCCAGCTTGCAAAACTTGATCGCATAAATGTGAAGCTAAAAAACCGGCTGCTCCCGTAATGACGACTGTTTTGTGAGAAAAATATTCAAACATACTCACTAGTATATAGCATTTAGGCTGGGCATCCACTATAGTCAAAGATCATGGCCCAGATACTTAAATGGCGACATCATTTGCCGTTGCTACTACTTCTGATCTTAGCTTTAAGCTTGCGGCTACCTCAGCTAAATAGTTCTTTCTGGCTAGACGAAGCAGCCCAAGCGCTGGAAAGTGCCCGACCACTTTCTCAGCAGCTCGACATTATTCCTGACTTTCAGCCACCTTTAATTCATTTGATTGTCCATTTTAGTTTGTATTTTTCTGACTCTGAATGGTGGTTGCGTTCCATTGCTGCGCTGCTGCCCGGATTAATTACAATTTGGGCCACCTATCAAATCGGAAAAGTGCTTGTTAACCAAAAGGTGGGAGTGATTGCCGCGCTGCTCCTAGCTACTTCCTCATTCCACATTTTCTATTCTCAAGAGCTACGACCATATTCCTTACCGACCATGTTTGCAGTGGTTAGTTGGTGGTGGATCTTCAGACAGTCAGCTTCCCGCACGCCTCAGAAACTCTTTTGGTTGGGATGGGTTTGTTTGAGTTTAGGCGGCTGGTACAGCTCGTATCTTTACCCATTTTTGTGGGTCAGTCAGACACTCTACTTAATGCTATCAAAACCAAAGCAGCGCGGAAGTTTGGTCCTCAGTTGTGTGAGTATTGGGCTGGGGTTTGCTGTTTGGGCACCTCGCTTTTTACAACAACTGGCGGCTGGCCAAGAGCTGCAACTTAGTTTACCAAGTTGGCAAAATATCGTGAGCTTTTCACAACTGAAAACGCTTCCTTTAGTCACTTTGAAATTTATATTTGGCGTACTGAACGTGGAGCCAACTTTGCCGTTTTTAATGTCATCAGGTCTGCTAAGTGTCTTAGGTATCTTAAGCCTTTGGTCACTCTTCAAGCCCGCACGCGCTGGAGAGCGGCTGAGATTACCTACCATCTCACCCACGCTACTAGCTCTAGGTTTGTGGTTAGTTTTACCACTGATTCTAGCTTGGTTAGTTTCGTTCTTGCTGCCAATCATCCAACCTAAGCGAGTGCTATTTTTGTTGCCGGCTGCCTATCTCTTACTGGCTTGGCTAATTGTTAAAACGCCAGCCAAGATTATGGCCAATCTCTTGCTGACATTACTGCTGTTAATCAACGGCTTTGCTACCCGGCAGTATTACTTTAAGCCTGAGTATCAACGCGAAAACTGGCGTGCACTGCAGGCCACCTTACAACAACATTATTCGCCAACTAATACCATCGTAGTTTTTGCTTTCCCTGAACCCTTTGCCCCTTGGCGCTGGTACGATCGGGGATATTTTAAAACGCTTAGTTTGGGCTACTTAACCAAAACCCCCAGCGATCAAACCGTAACTCAATTAAAAGTAATGTCCCAGTCGCAAAACGTGGTCACCTTTGATTATTTACAAGAATTAAGCGATCCTCAAAATCTAATTCGCCAAGAACTCAAAGCTTTTGGCTATCAAAACATTGAGATTATTGACTACCCTAATTTGGGTTTTACTAGAGTAGATGCCCAAAAAGGCGTGACAGTTTCTGATTCTTCAGTCACAATAGAGCCATGAGTATTCAAGTTGGTATTGATGTTACGTCTTTAACGTATGGTCGCGGAGTTTCTCGCTACACGGCTAATCTCGTCAGGGCTTTGCTCACCTACGCACCAGTTTCTTTATCACTCTATGGTTCGAGTTTCAGAGGTAAAAAACATCTAGAACAAGAAATCTCGCAAATACTCAATAGCGTTCCTAGTAAAAACTGGCCCACCAAAATTGCACTCCAAAACTATCCCCCATCACTTCAAAACCTGTTGTGGAATCTACTCAAAAAAAATCAAATCAAAAAGCTCTTGCCCAAAATTGAAGTCTTTCACAGTTGGGATTGGTTGCAACCGCCAGACCAAAAATTACCAGTAGTGTCCACTATTCACGATTTAGCTATTTTGAGATTTCCTGACACGGCTCATCCTCAGATTTTGAGCATGCATCATGCTTCTTGGAAAAGACTGAAGGCACAAAAAGCCCATTTAATTGCTATCAGTCGCGCCACGAAAAAAGACATAATTGAGTTGTTGGAATACCCCGCCGAATTAATTCACGTTATTTACGAAGCGCTGCCGTTAGAGTTTGAACAAGTTAGCCAAACCATGACTGAAGCTAAGGAAACTAGTATTAAACAAAAATTTGCTCTAGATAATCCCTTTATTCTATTTGCAGGAACTAGAGAGCCGCGGAAAAACTTACTTAGACTGATTGAGGCCTGGGAGCCATTTGCCAATGATTTTCAATTAGTAATTGCTGGGGATGTGGGGTGGGATAAAACTGATGAATTATCCAAGAAAGCACATCACTCGCAGTTAAAGTTCTTAGGCCGCGTCACCGATCAGGAATTAGCAGTTTTGTATGGCGAAGCAGAGCTATTTGCTTATCCCAGTTTGTATGAAGGCTTTGGTTTACCAATTCTGGAAGCCTTTTACTATGGCACGCCAGTTTTGACCAGCAATATCTCTTCAATGGTGGAAGTGGCTGGCAATGCCGCAGAATTAGTTGATCCATTATCGGTCGCCAGCATTCGACAAGGTTTGAAGACTATTTTAGATGAAAAACTGCTTGATCAACAAAAGCGTTTACAACGGATGATAATTAGATTACAAATGTTTGACTGGCAGCGAGTGGCTTTGGAAACACTCAAAGTCTACCAAAAGGCTCTTGATGACCAAAAATAATACTTTTGTACCAGCTCTGAGAATCGCCATTGATGGCAATGAAGCTAACGTCGCTCAACGCGTAGGCAGTAATGTTTATGCCTTTGAAATTATTAAAGCTTTGGAGACTATTGCGCAGAAAACCGAAGTCCAAATCACCGTTTTATTGGCTACTGAACCGCTCAAAGATTTACCCAAAGCCAGAGCCGGCTGGAGATATCAAGTCATTAAACCCAGTTTTCTCTGGACGCAGCTAGCAGTGTCACTACATTTATTTCTGCATCAAGGTTGCTATGACGTTTTCTTTACTCCAGGTCACTATGCTCCTCGACTAAGTGCTGTGCCATATGTTTCCTCAGTCATGGACTTAGCCTTTTTAAAGTATCCCCATCAATTTAAATCAAAAGATTATGTTCAGTTACGAGATTGGACAGCCTACAGTGTCAAAAATGCTCGCAAAATTATAACTATCAGCGAAGCTTCTAAAGCCGATATTCTCAAGCAATACCATAGAAAAGAGAGTGATGTGATCATTGCGTATCCCGCCCTTAGTCAGGAAATAGTTGAAGTGACTCAAGCAGAGGTTAAAGACTTAACGCAGAAATTGGGCATCACTGCCCCTTATTTTCTTTACGTCGGCACCCTGCAGCCCCGGAAAAATTTACTGAGATTACTTGATGCTTTTGAGCGCGTTGAGAGTTTAGTCACACATCAAAATCGCAATTTAAAGTTGCGATCAAAGTTTAAACTTAAAGCCTTGAGTGACTTTAGGGACGTGCAACTTGTTTTAGCCGGCAAATTGGGCTGGTTGACTGAAGAGTTGGTCGCCAAAGTTAAAAACTCTCCCATTAGTCACAAAATCATTCTGACAGGCTATATAGATGAAGAAACTAAAACAGCTCTCTATCAGGGAGCTCAAGCGTCAGTGTTAGTGGGCTTATATGAAGGGTTTGGGATCCCCCCTTTGGAATCATTACATCACGGCACAGTCCCTGTGGTTTCACAGACTACCAGTTTACCAGAAGTGGTAGGGGACGGAGGAATCCTAGTTAACCCCGAGAGTGTTTCAGCGATTGCCGACGGCTTGCTGAACGCCTTACTCCTCACCGCCCAGGAACGAGCGCGACTACGTCGTAATGGCCGCAAACAACTGCAAAAGTTTGCTTGGAAAACTTCAGCACAGGTAATTCTAGAGGTTCTGACTCAGGTCGCTCGCCAAAAATAATATGCTAGCTTCTTACAAACTGCTGGGAATCGATCCTGGCTACGACCGAGTGGGATGGGCCATTGGAGAAGTCCAAGGTACGACTCTCAAAGACATTTGGTATGGCTTAATTCAAACTAACATTAAGGCAACTTTACTGGAAAGGTATCAAGCAATTGATACTGAATTAAGTCAGATCCTTCAACTTCACCAGCCAAGTGAAGCCGCTGTGGAAACTTTATTTTTCTCACAAAATAAAACTACTGCCTTACATGTGGCTGAAGCCCGAGGTGTTATTATTAGCACCTTATTTAGACACTCAGTTCAGTTTTTTGAGTATAATCCAATGCAGATCAAAGTGGCGGTGGCTGGCTTTGGCGGTGCTGACAAAGCCGCAGTTGAAAAAATGGTTCGTCTGCAGCTAGGTCACTTAATAAAAGCTCAAGAAAAAGTCCAAGACGATACCATGGATGCTTTGGGCATTCTAATTACCCATAGCACCAGTCGTAAACTCGCGCGGCTCAGTCGGTAATTCCGCTTTTGTAATTTAACGTTCAATACGTGTATAGTAGACACGAACGAAAAACGAACATGATCGGATATCTACAGGGTAAACCACTGGTTCAAAACCAAACATTATTAGTTATTACCCACGGGGTGGGGTATCAAGTTAATGTTAGTCCGCGGATTCTCAATCAGGCAGCAGCCTTGGAAGAAGTTACGCTTTATGTCTATACCCACGTCCGTGAAGAGCAACTAGAACTGTATGGATTTTTACAGCCAGCTGAGAAAGACATGTTTCAATTACTACTAAGTGTTTCTGGAGTTGGTCCCCGGATTGCTTTAGCCATTGCTGAGTATGGCCCAGAGAAAATTAGTGATGCCGTTCAAACTGCTAACGTCACTGTCTTTAGCAGCGTGCCTCGAGTTGGGAAAAAACTGGCTCAAAAAATCATCATTGAACTAAAGTCTAAGTTGGGCAGTTTATATGAACTGCAATTAGGACCTCAAAATCGCCAACAACAGGATGTGATAGAAGCCCTCCAAGCATTGGGCTTTGCCGAAAGCGAAATTCATCAAGCACTGCCTCAATTGAATCAAGTCGAACAGCAAGACACACCAGCCATCATTAAAGCTGCCATTAAACTCCTGACTCGCACCACTACCTAATATGACCGATAGTATTTTCACTAATACCCCAGCAGCAGAAGAACTGATTCTTTTGACTTCTTTGAGAGCTGACTCTTGGGAAGATTTTTTAGGCCAAAGTCGAGTCAAAGACTCACTTAAAATTGCTATTGAAGCCGCCAAACAACGTCATGAAGTTATGGATCACGTCCTATTATATGGACCACCGGGCTTGGGCAAAACTACGTTGGCTCATCTAGTAGCTCAAGCTTTGGGCGTTAATCTCAAAATTACTTCCGGTACAGCTCTGGCAAAAGCTGGTGACCTAGCCGCGATCTTGACTAATTTAGAGCCTGGCGACGTCTTATTTGTGGACGAAATCCATCGCTTACCCAAGATTGTGGAAGAAACTCTTTATCCAGCTATGGAAGATTTTGGGCTGGATATTGTGATTGGCAAAGGCCCCTCGGCTCGAACAGTTAGACTCGATTTGCCTCACTTCACGCTCGTTGGCGCCACCACTCGCTTTGGAGCATTAGCCGGTCCATTTAGAGACCGCTTTGGTTTGACTCACCGTTTAGATCACTATCTAGCTGACGAACTGCAGAAAATCATCCAACGAGCAGCGCTTAAATTAAAAATTGAACTCGATGATGAAAGTGCTTTAGCCATTGGCGTTCGGGCCCGCGGCACACCACGGATTGCACTACAACTCCTGAAGCGCGTCAGAGACGTTTCCCAGATTAAGTATCAAGGTCAAATAACTCCGGGACTGGTTGGTCAAGCTTTGGATAAACTAGCTGTAGATCGCTTGGGTTTAACCGATCATGACCGAAGATTTTTGCATACCATTATTGAGAAATATGAAGGTGGCCCAGTGGGTTTAACAACCTTAGTCGCAGCTTTGAGTGAAGATTCAACGACGATTGAAGAAGTGCTAGAGCCGTTCTTACTGCAACTAGGTTTTTTGCAACGTACGCCTAAAGGGCGAACAGTCACAAAGGCGGCGTATAGTCACTTAGGCTTCAAGTACCCCTCTGCTTGAAAATAGGCTATGATGTCAGATATGTCTGCTTCATCAACCACTGGTCGACAAACTTTATCGGCTAAAATACTCAATCGATTACGTACTATTTGGTTGGAACTAGTGACTGGCTTTTTATGGTGGGGCGTTGGGGAAGTTCCCAGTCACTACTTCAGACGCTTCTTCTATCGGTTAGCCGGTATGAAGATTGGGCCAGGTTCGACAATTCACATGCGAGGTCGCTTTTATGATCCGCGCTACATTACTATTGGTAATGATAGTATTATTGGCGAACGAGTCTCACTTGATGGCCGAAAACAATTATTGGGTTCTCAAGGGGGCTTAGCGATTGGCAATCATGTGGATATTGCCTCTGAAGTTATGATCTGGACCAGCCAGCATGATATTCATTCTGTTGACATGGCTCCGATTGAGCAAAAAGTTGAAATCCAAGATTATGTGTTTGTCGGACCCAGAGTTATCATTTTGCCAGGTGTCACAGTTGGTAAAGGGGCAGTGATTGGGGCGGGAGCCGTGGTCACCAAGGATGTGCCACCTAACTCGATTGTGGGTGGCGTTCCAGCTCAAGTGATTGGCCAGCGAAAGGTTTCTAGTCTTGATTACTCACTAGGCCGGGCAAGATGGTTCCAATGACCAAATTATCAAACCTGGTTTTAAATTCTTGATACGTGAGGCATATGCTGTTGTCAATTATCATTGTCTCGTACAACACTCAAAAGCTAACCCTTGAGGCAGTTCAAGCTGTCACCAAAAGCCTTGAGTCATCATCGACTTTGAAAATGGCCACCGAGATTATCATTGTTGATAACGATTCTCATGATCAGAGTGTCGACCTCTTAAAACAACTCAAAAAAGAACTAACAGTTCCACTGATTATCATTGAAAATCACAAAAATGTTGGGTTTGCTGCGGCAAATAACCAAGCAATTAAAATCGGTCATGGCTCATTTTTTCTCTTCCTCAATTCAGACACCGTCATTCAAAATCATGCTTTAGACCAGCTCATGGCAACTTGGTTAGAGACTCCAGATAACCAGAGGACTGCCGGACTCAGTTCGCATGCCGGGGAACTTGACCACTTGGGCATCTTAGCTGCCACTTTGGTAAATGCCGATGGCAGCCCACAAACTCAAGGTGGTTCTTTTCCCAGTCTTTTGACACTCGCAGTTCACATGTTATTACTAGACGATTTACCACTGATTGGCAAGTGGTTGCCTTCCACTCAGCATACTGGTAAAAGCCAGAGTCAGAGTAAGATAACTGGTAAATTAAGGCAACAGGATTGGGTTGGGGCAACTGCCATGATGGTCAAAAAGGAAGTTTTTGCTGAGATCGGAACTCTTGATGAGAAGATTTTTATGTACGGTGAAGATGTAGAGTTTTGTATGCGAGCCAAAGCTCACCACTGGGATATTGCTGTCCATCGACAGGCAGTTATCACTCATCTAGGTAGCGCCAGTTCTTCAAGTGAGAACGCGATTCTTGGGGAATTAAAAGGCTATGTATATATCTGGACTAAACATAAACCTTTCTGGCAGTTGACGATAATAAAAAGCCTAATTAAAGTTGGCTGCCTGCTAAGAATGGTGATTTTTGGTACAATCTTGGGAAACGCTACTAAAGCTAGTATTTATCTCCGGGCCTGGGAAAGCATATGACACTTGGAACTAAACTGATGAAATTTGCCAGTTGGCTTGATGAACACATCCTGATTCTGCTGGCAGGATTTTTGTTAGCCTTTATTCCTTTATATCCTAAATTGCCCTTATTTGAAGCTATTCCTGGTTATATCGTTCGAGTTAGATTGGAAGACATTTTCATTTTGTTCACTGCAGTTATCTGGGCAATCCAAGTGCTCAGGCGAAAAATTGCCTGGAAAACGCCAGTCCTTTTAGTGATTCTGGTCTATGCCGTGGTGGGGCTGCTCTCTAGTATTTCAGCGGTAGTCATTACTCAGACCGTTCCCAATCAACTCTTGCACGTAGGCAAAACCTTACTTCATTATTTTCGATACTTAGAGTATTTTTCACTTTTTGCGATTTTGTATTCAGCAATCACTAAACGATCTCACATTAAAGTCTTTCTAGGCATTTTAGTAGCCAGTGTTTTGCTAATCTCGCTCTATGGTTACGGCCAACGCTACTTTTACTGGCCAGTTTACTCCACTATGAACCGTGAATTTAGTAAAGGCTTGCGCCTCTACTTAACTGAACACGCTCGAGTCCAGTCAACCTTTGGTGGTCACTATGATTTGGCAGCATATTTAGTGGTGGTCTTACCTTTTTTGATGGCTTTAGCTTTGGCAGTTAAGAAATGGTGGCAAAAAATTGGGCTGCAGCTTGTTCACTGGTTTGGAGTTTGGCTCTTAATTGTGAGTGGTTCAAGATCTTCATTTATAGGCTACCTAGCGGGAATTTTCTTAGTGGTAGGTTTATTTGCTTTAACCAAACGACCTTTTTCCAAAATGCTCATTTGGGGTAGCACTCGGTTTTTGTTTGTGGGCGTAGTAACGAGTTTTATGATGTTGAAGTTTGGTGAAGATATGTACCAGCGTTTCTTACAAGTTTTAGAAGGTTATCCACAAGCTTATGAGTCATATCAAAACTTAGATGAGCAACGCATCATCTTAGTTAATGACACCATTCCCATCGCTCTGGGTCTAAAAGATGTATCATTTAATTTTCCTAACGGTGAAAAACCACAAGATGCAATTTCCACTGAGGACGCTGCAGCCCTTGAAGGTGGAAATGTCTTAGTTTCTTCAGACGAACGACCTACCACTGAACGACCAAGTGACGTCTATGTTGATGTTCCAGATATTGTAGAAGTCGCCACCATTTCTGCCAGCGGCGAAGCCAGCACAATTCTGGTTGATAAAGGTCCTCGGACGTACTCAGAGTGCGCTTTAACCAAAGGTTTATCCCAATGTATTCGCTATGAAACGTTATGGCCCCGAGCGATTGCCGGTTTTTATCGCAATCCAGTCCTGGGCAGCGGCTATGCCACTTTAACTAAGGAGGTTGTCGGCCAATTTACAGAAGCCGAAAGTACAGACAATAATTTCCTAAGAACGCTTGGCGAGACGGGCTTACTAGGATTTATAACTTTTTATGGAGCAATAGTGGTGGCTTTGTGGATGATTAGAAAACATCTCTTTTCGTCAGACATGTGGGCACAGATTCTCAGCGTCGGTTTGTTGGCGGCCACCGTTGGTTTGTTGATCAATGCTTTCTATATCGATGTCTTTGCCTCATCAAAAGTTGCCTTGACCTACTGGGCGTTGGTTGGCTTAACCTTGGGCTACTTACATCTCTTAAGACCTGAACCAGAACCTATGATTACACAGCTGGCCAAGACTTTGCGACTGAAAAGTCATATTTCAGAAAATGTAGGCAATTTTGCTGGCAGCAGCCAAAGCCAGAAACGACTGAAAAAAAACCGATGAAAACATTCTTAACTCAATATCGCTGGTTAGTTTTAATAATCATAGTCGCCTTTGCCCTCCGCTTACATAACATAACTAATCCTGTTGCTGATTGGCATAGTTGGCGACAAGCTGACACGGCGTCAGTCACCAATCAATACGTCAAGAACGGGATCGATTTGCTGCGCCCCACATATCATGATTTATCAAACATACCATCGGGAAAAAACAATTTAGAAGGTTATCGGATGGTGGAGTTTCCATTTTTGAATGGCATAGTTGCTTGGTTAGTCATCGCCTTTGGTCTGCCATTAGTCGAAACTAGCCGACTCCTTAATATTTTCATGTCACTAGGCACACTGATTTCACTCTATCTTTTGGTTAAAAAAGTATCAGGGGAACGAATTGCACTAGCTAGTGCCGGAGTCTTTGCCTTGTTACCTTATAGTATTTACTACTCACGTGTAATTCTGCCTGAACCAGGCATGCTTTTTCTCTCCACTTTTTCTTTAATGGCTTTCGCTCAGTGGTTAGATACCAAAAAAATTCAGTGGTATTGCGCATCGCTGATTGCCTTGGCATTCGCGCTTTTGCTCAAACCTTTTGTTATCTTCTTAGCGCCAGTCTATGGGGTATTAGGTATTTGGCATTTTAGACAGCGCATTATTCTGCAACCGTTGTTGGTCATTTATGGTGTACTAGCTGCCATTCCTTTGCTTTTATGGCGAGATTGGATTATGCAGTTCCCTCAGGGAATCCCAGCTTCTGACTGGCTGTTCAATGGGAATGGGATACGCTTACGGCCAGCTTGGTTCAGATGGTTAGGTTGGGAAAGACTAATCAAAATGCAGTTAGGTTTTCTGGGAATCATTTTCTTACCCATTAATTTTGCTCAACTTAAAAAAGATTTTTGGGTCTATGGTACGTGGTGGACGGGCGTTGGAGCCTACCTGATAGTGATTGCCACCGGCAATGTTCAGCATGATTATTACCAGAATTTATGGGTACCGATTCTCTCAATCTCGGTGGGCAGGGGAGCAATTTTACTTCTTGATTGGTTAGGAACCAAAATGCCCAAACACATGGCAATGATTATTGTTGGTATTTTGCTCAGCTTAAGTTGGTGGCTAGCTTGGCAACAAGTTAAAGGCTTTTTCTCAGTTAATCATTGGGAATATGTGGAAGCGGGCAAAGTTGTGGATCAATTAACACCAGCTGATAGTTTGGTGATTGCCCCAGCGTTTGGCGACACCCAATTTTTATACCAAACTAATCGTCAGGGTTGGCCAATTGGCACGTTAATCGAAGAAAAAATTGGTCTAGGCGCAACTCATTATATTTCAACTGCCAAAGATGATGAAACTAATTTACTAATGAAACAATACACCGTGATCTCTGAAACTGAAAAATATGTTTTGATTGACCTCACAAAACCAGTCGCAACTTCTAGCGCTCAGCCTTTATGAAAATTCTGATGCTCACTCCATATCTACCATACCCCTTGCTTTCTGGTGGCCAAATCAGAACCTACAACTTACTTAAAAAATTAGCTAAACTACATGAGATCACGTTATTCTCTCTTATCAAAGAAGAAAGTGAACGACAATATCTACCAGAACTTGAAGCTTTTTGCACAAAAGTCAAGCTATTTAAACGTTCCAGTAAACCATTTACTTTGACAAATGTTTTTCGAACCCTATTTTCTGGCTATCCATTTTTGGTAATTCGCAATTATGTGCCACAAGCAATTAAAGCTATTGAGAAAGAATTGTCAGATAATGACTATGATTTGATTCACTCCGAAACTTTTTACATGATGCCACATTTGCCCAAAACTAAGGTGCCGACGATTTTGGTGGAACAAACTATTGAGTATCTGGGTTATGAAAGTTATGCTGAAAAACGACAATTTCCTGGCTTAAAAACGCTCTTAAATATTGATATCAATAAAATTAAACGCTGGGAGCGTTTTTATTGGCAATCCTGTGACCGATTAATTGTCATGAGTCAAAAAGATAAAGAATTGGTGGCTCCTGAGTTGAGTGATCCCAGCAAAATTGAAGTAGTGGCCAATGGTGTTGATGCTGAGTGGTTTGCCGATAAACCGCAGTCTTTACCCAAACAACTTACGGTTTTATCAGTTGGAACTTTTAAGTGGTTGCCAAATGTGGAGGCGGTCACTTTTCTGGTGGAAAAAATTTGGCCCTTAATCAAAAAACAAATTCCTAATGCCCGTCTTTGGATTGTAGGGAATGCTCCAACCAATGAAATTCTTCAATATCAAGTCAAAGATACTTCGATTACTATCACTGGGGGTATTCCTGACATTCGTGACGCTTTTAAGGGTGCGCAAGTGCTATTGGCGCCAGTTTTTAGCGGCAAAGGTACTCGATACAAGATTCTGGAGGCTATGGCGAGTGAAACCCCAATTGTGGGAACCGAAATTGCTGTGGAGGGCTTAGGTGTTAAAAATGGACAGGAAGTTTTGATTAGTAATACTGCTCAAGGCATGGCTGACTTAACAGTAGAATTGTTAAAAAACAAAACCAAACGTCAAGCCCTAGCCACCAAAGCCCATCATTTTGTGACTCAAAATTATGATTGGCAAAGTATTTCTCAAACCCTGGATCGAGTGTATCGTGAGTTGGGTAAGCGAGATAAAAAATAAGTCTATGACTTCAATAAAATCTGATTTAACTATCGTGATTCTCAGTTACAACAGTCAATTTTGGCTGAAAAAAACCCTGAATACTTTGCAAGAAAAATATCTTTCTCAAACTCAACACCCAGTAAAAGTGATAGTGATCGATAACAATAGCCAGGATGAGAGCGTGGTCATGGTCAAGAAAGAGTTTGCCTGGGCTGAGTTGCAAATCTCAGATACCAATCGGGGTTATGCTGCCGGAAACAATCTAGCTTTAAAAGACATCAAAAGTCAATATGTAATGCTCCTCAACTCTGACGTCGAATTTACTGAAAATTCTAATCTAGACGTATTGCTTAATTACCTTGATGAGCACAAAGATGTAGCCGTGATCACACCGCTAATAAAAATGACTGACGGGACAATTGATCTGGCTTGCCATCGCGGGGAGCCGACACTGTGGCCGTCATTCACCTACTTTAGTGGCTTAGAAAAATTATTTCCGTACCTTAGAAAATGTAGCCAGTACCATCAGCTCTACAAGGATTTTACCAGTATTCATGAGATTGATGCTTGTTCTGGAGCTGCCATGATTATCCGGACTAGTGCCATGAAAAAAGTCGGCATTCTAGATGAACAATTTTTTATGTATGCCGAAGATCTCGATTGGTGCAAGCGGTTTAGGGAAGCCAAATACACAATTATCTTTAACCCTCAAGTTAACGTGATTCACCATAAATATAAATCCGGTATTTCCAGCCTCTCGACACAGACAGCCAGTAAAACTCGAAACCATTTTTATCAGACCATGTTACAATACTATGACAAACACTATCAAAAGCGATATCCAACCTGGGTTAGGTGGTTAATCTATCACATAGTGGAATTTAAAAAAGGAGATATATGATTGACACTTCAACCACCCAATTTCAGGTCCAACAACTGAGACTAAAGAATGTTTGGAAAGAATTAGAATTTATTTCAGTGATCGTGATGATCATTTTTGTGAACGGCCTATTGCCTCAATTATTACTCCAATACGTATACGCTAATGCCGAACTCTTTGAAACCCCTCAAGCTTTACAAGTTATTCCCGTTGTTAGTTTTGTAATTGGCACACTCACTTTTTTGTATGTGGGCATTGGCAACTTACTCCGAGAGACACAAGCTCGCCGTTTAGAAGCCAGTATGATCAGTCCAGTCACCCCAACTGTGATGGCTTCAAGTGCCAACACTTCACAACTCCAAGCAGCCATGAAGAGTTTAGAAGCCAGAACTCAACGAACTGCTGTCACCCGCAAGCCAGCTAAATTAGTGGCTACTCGCCCTGGCAAGAGTAAGAAAACTGTTACCCGTCGTAAGAGTAAATAACCTCGTCCTTTATACCTAGAGTCAGGTACTTTATACTGATAGTCTCTGCCATTATTTTTTGGTGGACCTAATCCTATGCGTATTGGTATTGACTGTCGTCTGAGTGGTCCGAAACATGCAGGCATTGGCAGGTATATTCACAACTTGATTATCAAGTTACCAGCCTTACTGCCTGATGTTACGTGGGTCTATTTTGTCAACGATTCAAGTCAAGCTGTTGGGCTAGATTTTCCTAATCTGGAAGTAATTACCGTTCCCATTCGCCACTACTCATTAGCCGAGCAACTAAAACTGCCTGGAATCTTTGCAGGGGCCAAACTCGACTTGCTTCATGTGCCGCATTTTAATGTACCGTTGTTCTATCAAGGTAAAGTCTGCGTCACTATCCATGATTTACTGTGGCATGAATATCGTGGCACTCACGTGACGACGCTCAGCCCTTTTGTCTATTGGTTAAAGTATTTAGCCTACCGCGTGGTGGCTTCTCAGGCCATTAAAAAAGCTCAAGCCATTATTGTGCCGGCTAAAACCATTAAACGTACCTTGCAACGATATTATCCTGGTTTGAAACCTAAAATCTTTGTTACAAAAGAGGGAATTGCCGCTGAGTTTCAAAAACCGGACAAAGCTGGTCTCTCCATAAAGTTAGCGCTTCCACCAAACAGAAAGATTCTCTTGTATGTTGGCTCTCTCTATCCTCATAAAAATATTAATCTTGTTTTATCCGCTCTAGCAGAGCTGCCAGAGTATCACTTAGTGTTGGTGGGGGCTAGAAACATTTTCCAAGACCAAATTAAAACGGCAGCCCACCAGACTGGGGTTGAATCTCAAGTAATTATGGCAGGATATTTAAGTGACGAGGAACTTCGACACTTGATGTCTCAGGCCTGGGCTTTAATCCAACCATCACTCTCAGAAGGCTTTGGTTTGACTGGGGTAGAAGCCATGGCGGCTGGCTTACCAGTGGTCGCGAGTCAGATACCCATCTTTCAAGAAATTTATGGTCAGGCTGCAATTTTTTTTGATCCCACTTCCCAGGCCAGTTTGGTGACAGCCCTCACGTCACTGGATGCCCACCACCGAGAGCACTTAATAAAAGCCGGCACCCACCAAGCCCAGCTCTATAGTTGGGGAACCATGGCGCAAGAAACACTGCAGGTTTATCAAACAATTTTGGTTCACTCATGATGTTCACACAACCCAAAGTAGCCTTGATTTATGACTGGGTCACAACTCAATATGGAGGTGCTGAAAAAGTTCTGTTAGCCCTTCATCAAGCTTTTCCTGAGGCCCCACTCTACACTGCCATAGCTGACCCTGAAAAAGCTCCCTGGGCAAATGTTTTTGAAGTTAAGACTTCGTTTTTACAAAATCTGCCGGGCGCCAAAAAATGGTATCGGTGGTTAAGCTGGTTGATGCCCTTGGCCTTTGAAAGTTTTGCGTTACAAGAGTTTGACATCATCATCTCTGTCACCAGTGCGGAAGCCAAAGGTGTAATTACTTTACCTAACCAACTCCATGTCTGTTATTTATTGACCCCACCACGATATCTGTATAGTCATCAATCAGATTATTTGAGTCGAGTGCCGTTTTTCATCAAGCCACTAGTCACTTTTTTCCTGCGTTATTTACAGTGGTGGGACTCGGTGGCAATCCACCGTCCTGATTTGATCATCCCCATTTCACAAATGGTGGCCAATCGCTGCCACAACTATTATCAACTTAAAACCGAACCGCCTATCTATCCACCAGTTAGCCAAAAAACTGCTGCCAATGATCGCCTGCCAGCTGGACTACCTGACAACTACTATTTAGTGGTCTCACGGTTAGTTACCTACAAGCGCCTAGAGCTAGTGATTCAAGCTTGTCAAAAGTTAGAGCGACCTTTAGTGATCGTAGGTAATGGTCCAGAAAAACCCCATCTCAAAAGTCTAATAACTAAACCCGACTTCATCTATTTCCTAGATGGTCAATCAGATGAGGTTTTAGCTACGATTATAAATAATTGTCGGGCGTTGTTGATGCCAGGAATTGAAGATTTTGGCATTACGGCCTTAGAGGCCCAATTAGCCGGCAAGCCTGTCGTTGTTCACAAAGAGAGTGGCGTCGCGGAACTTCTGACACCCAATAAACATGCCGTTTTTCTGAGTTACTTAAGCTTAAAAGCTATGATTGAGGCCATTCAAAAAGTGGAGAAACTCAAGTATAGCCCAAAAATACTGACACAAAATGCTGAGAAATATGCTACAACTACTTTCGTTGAAAAATTTCGTGATACTATCACTACCGCCTGGCACGAAACTACGCAAGGAAAGATGACATGAATACTCTCGAACATGCATTTGCTGTCATTTTAGCCGGAGGCGGTGGCACTCGTTTGTGGCCCAAGTCCCGCAATCAATCTCCAAAACAATTTCTAAAACTTTTAGGGAATGACACCATGACGCAGGTCACGGCGGCTCGAATTACGAAATTGGTGGCTTGGGATCATGTAATCGTTGTCACCAATCAAGCGTATGTCAATGAAGTTAGGAAACAGTTACCAGAAGTTCCCCCTGAAAATATTATTGCCGAACCTCAAAAACGGGACACTGCTTTGGCCATGTTAGTGGGTGCATTGTATGCTCAAGCTAAAGACCCAAAGGCCATTGTCCTTAACTGTGCTTCAGATCACGTGGTGGTGAATGAAGCCGAGTATGTCAAAGTCATGAAAGCCGCTTTGGAAGTGGCAGCAAAAGGTGAGTACTTGATTTCTGTGGGCATCAGTCCCAGCTATCCAGCAAGTGGCTTTGGCTACATTAAAGCGGGAACTGAGCTAGGCAAAATCAGTGGTGGGTTAAATTTATTTAAGGTCGACAGTTTCACTGAAAAGCCTAATGTGGCAACTGCCCGAGCTTTTATTTCTACCGGTCGATATTTCTGGAACGCCAACATGTATGTCTGGTCAGCCCAAGCCTTGGCAGCAGCATTTCAAGTCCACCAACCCCAAACCTACGACTTAGCCCAGAATCTAAAGTCCTTGTCACCTAAAGCGTTTCACGATGCTTTGCCCGCAATCTATAACCAGGCTGAAAACATCTCCATTGACTATGCAATTTCTGAAAAAGTGGATAACTTGGCTTTAATTCCTGGCGATTTTGGCTGGAACGATGTGGGCGACTGGAAAGTTGTTTATGAACTTGGTAAGAAGGATGGAAATGGCAATGTGGTGATTAGCGAAACTGCCACTCATCCTATCTTAGCCATTCACTCTGAAAATAATATGGTTCAGAGTAATAGTCGCTTAATTGCCTTATATGGAATTAGTGACATGATTGTAGTGGACACGGATGAAATCCTGATGATTATTCCTAAAGATAAAAGTCAAGATGTTAAAAAATTGGTGGAAAATTTGAAGGAACAAGGGAAAAAAGAATACCTGTAAAAGACTATGACCTACGAACGACAGAAGCGGATCTTAGACATTTTAGTAGCCTGCGGCTTAATTCTGGCTTTTTTACCGATTTGGTTTGTTGTCCCCATTTTAATTTTCCTTGATTCTGGTTGGCCTTTACTCTTCACACATAAACGGGTGGGTAAAAACGGTCATGAGTTTTATTTATATAAATTTCGGTCAATGGTCAAAGACGCCGATGATATTTTGCACAAACAAGATAAAAAACTTTTGGCACAATTCAAAAATGGTGACTGGAAAATGCAGAATGATCCGCGGATTACCAGACTGGGCAAAATCTTACGATCTTTAACTATCGATGAATTTCCGCAACTCTATAACGTGCTGCGAGGGGAGATGAGCATGGTGGGACCACGCGCCTACTTGCAGCGGGAACTTGATGAGCAAACCCAACGTTACCCTCAAACTAAGTCTTATGTGCCACTGATTTTGTCAGTTAAACCAGGAATAACAGGGCCGTGGCAAACCAGCGGCCGCAATGAAGTCCCCTTTACCGTTCGCGCTAAACTGGATGCTGAGTACGCCCTCACAAAATCAATTACTCACGATCTTCATATTTTAGTAAAAACACCTCAAGCCATGTTGTCTAAGTGGTGACATTATTAAAAATCCATTTGTTTTACAATCTTGCATTCAAACCTTTTTAAAGAGTTGAGAATTTTGTCGACGGTTGCATTTATGAGCTGAGAAATTGTATACTGACAGCTATGGTTGAAAATACTTCCCCCATCATCAACGATCAGAATCTTACGTTTCAACCGAATGAAACAGCTATGGTTTCAACCACCGATAACACAACTAACTTTGGAAATTCTCGCTTATCCCGATCTACTTCAGTTATCAAGGCCACCACTTCTCAACCTTGGAAAAAAATTGCAGCGATTGTGGGCGGAGTTCTATTGGTGTTATTAGTGATTGGCGGCATAATTGGTTTTTATACCTACAGCACAGTTAGAACTTTGCAAGCTCAAGCTAATGAAGCCGAGATCTTAGTTCAAGTTGCGTATGACGCTTTCAAAGCTCAGAATTTACCAACCACTCAGCAATCACTTCGTGATCTACAGGCCAAAGCGGGTGAAATCAAGCAAACCTACACCAGACTGTCATTTTATCAAGCAGTCCCGATTGCCCGGAATTACTATTTAGATGGGACACATGCCTTAAAGGCCGCTGAGTCAGGTTTGAGTGCTGGCTTAAAATCAATTGATGCTTTAACTCCTTATGCTGACGTACTTGGTTTTTCTGGTGAGGGTGCTTTTACCGGCGGTACGGCTGAAGATCGATTAAAAATCGTACTCGAGACCATCGATAAGATTTCGCCGATTCTAGATACTATCTCAGCCGACCTTGAAATCACTCGCGATGAACTAAACAAAATTGACCCCAATCGTTATCCAGAAGACTTCCAAGGCCAGCCACTGCGTTCCTACATTTCCCAAGCTCAGATTGGCATAAACGGAGCGGTGACAGCCTTAACTGACTATCGACCAGTAATTGAGCAACTTCCTAGTATTGCTGGCGGCAGTGAAGGCGGCCGAAAGAAATACTTAGTTTTATTTCAAAATGATAACGAACTTCGTCCCACCGGTGGTTTCTTAACCGCTTTCTCGGTGGTGATTCTAGAGAATGGTAAAGTTACCCCTGAAAAATCAGACGATATTTATGAACTAGACAAAAAATTTACCAAACGCTTGCCAATTCCGGAAGCTTTGGGCCGGTACTTAACTAGTGAAACACGCTGGAACTTGCGAGATATGAATACTTCGCCAGACTTTAAAGTTTCTATGGATCAATTTTTGGAGAACTATCGGACTTTAGGTGGTGAAGCTCAAGATATTGATGGCATTATTGCGGTCGACACACATGTTTTAACTGAGTTACTGACCACGCTTGGTCCTGTTAACATCCCTGGGTTTGGCACCTTCAGTGCCGAGAATGACCCCAGTTGTGACTGTCCTCAAGTAGTTAAGGCCTTATCAGAAATCATTACCAGGCCCGTCAACTATGTCAAAGTAGACCGAAAAGGCATTTTAGGGCCCATGATGCGAGAGATCCTCAATAAAGCCTATGCCGCTCCTAAGCAGCAATGGCCATTACTGGTTGAGCAAGGCTTAAAACAAATTGGCGGCCGCCATATTCAGATTTACCTGTTTGATGAAAAAGCGCAAGCTGCAGCCGAAACAATTAATGCTGCCGGTCGATTAAAAGCCGAAGTCAATGCTGACTTCCTAGCAATTGTGAACGCCAATCTTGGCGGCGCTAAATCGAATCTGTTTATTAACTATGATGTGGTACAAACAGTCTCAGCTCCTGAAAATGGCAAAATAACTAAGACCGTCGAAATTACCTATAAAAATAATCGCCGTGGCGACAACTGTAATTTAGAAGCTGGTTTACTCTGTCTCAACTCCACGTTGCGTGACTGGACCCGCCTGTATGTTCCCGCCGGAGCTGAGCTAGTGGAGGCTCAAGGCTTTACTAATGAACCTCGCACGTATGAAGAACAAGGCTTCCAAGTTTTTGATGGCTTCTTTATTCTTGAGCCTAATAGTCAAGCCAAATTAAGACTGACCTACACTGTGCCATATGCTGATGAGAAAGAGTATCGCATCAAGCTCTGGAAACAAGGTGGCGTTAGTGCTTTTGAAACCTTACTCGATATCAATGATAGTCAAGAAAAAGTCTTAGTTGATACAGATAAAGTGGTTAAAGTTGCCTTCTAGAATCTAGTTCTGCGGCGCCAATTGGATAGGATTCATGGTATTGCAGTCTAAATCTTTGAGCACTCAAGCTCTCGTCATCAAGCGAAGTAATGTCGGGGAAACCGATCGGATTGTGACGCTCTTAACTCGCGAGCAAGGCAAAATTGCCGTGGTGGCAAAAGGGGTCCGGCAGTTAAAGTCTAGTAAACGCGCTTATCTGGAGCCAGGGAGCTACATTAACTGCCTACTGATTATCACTAAGTCTTTACCCATTTTGACCCAAGCCACCTTAATTAATGATGCCAACTTGGTCCGTGACAGCTTACAACACCTGCGCCAGCTTCTACAGCTCCTAGAAATAATTGACGCTTTATTTGTGGAAAGTCAAAATGAAGAGATGCTTTTTAATGATGTCATGGATTTACGAAATCGGATTCTTAAGAAAAATATCAGTAACGATGAGATTAGACAGAAACTTTCCACACTGATTTCGCAGTTGGGTTATCAAGCTTTTAGTGAAACCCAGTATCAAACTGTGGGGGAGTATGTAGCTGCCTTATCAGACAAACCGCTCAGAAGTTGGGATTACTTAAAAGTAGGTGAGTAGCCCCACAATTCCTGATCAGGTAAAAAAGACCCTCGATAGGTGACGAGGGTTAAAACTTATCTGTGTCGAATCGCACCTAACAACATTCACCCTCCCAAGAGGGTGAATGCTACCGGGGCAGTGCCTGCACCCGGTAGCATTGCGAATAATGAGCCAACTATCAGCCAGCTCCCACATACTACTTCACCTGAATGAGTCATCTGACCCTCCTTTTTATAGGTGACCTCAAAAACTATTCTTTCGTTTCTCAGGTCACCTATAAAGTGACTTGTGATATCTTAAATAAGTTTTAGCGAACTGAGATTAGGCAGCATCTAAGAAGCAAATTTATCGAGACACCTAAGGTCAAAATTATTTCATTCCGACACAGACAGGGTGTTAAATATAAATATTAGAACAGGATGTTTGTGGGGAAAGCCAGACTATGAACCTATGTTAATCACATTACAAGCGCTATAATAGTATTTAATCGGTCTGGCAACCGAGGCACAACTTAAGATTTAAAGCGCCTTTTGCTTTTAACACCAGCATTAGGAACTAGGGTGGAACCGCCCTTTCATTGCGAAATGGGTCCCTAGGCAACATTAGTATGCCTAGGTTTTTCTGTTTAAACGTACATAAAACCTAGCAAGAAAGGTTTTATGAGTGACTCAGCCACTCAACCTACACTCGAAGATTTAATCTCTTTGGCCAAGCGGCGCGGCTTTGTCTATCCCACGTCGACAATTTACGGTGGCTTAGCTAACTCCTATGACTACGGACCGTTGGGCGCCGAGTTATTGCGGAATATTCGCAATTTATTTTGGACCGAGTTCATTCACAGTCGACCAGACATGGTCGGTCTGGATACCCAAATTATGCTGCATCCCAAAACTTGGGTGGCTTCAGGCCATGTGGGCGCCTTTAATGACCCATTGGTAGAAGATCGCGTCACCAACAAACGCTATCGAGCCGATCACTTGATTGAAGCGTGGTTGGAAAAACCTCACCAAGGTTTCACCGACACCGAGATCAAAGCTGAAGACATGAAGCTGGAGGAAATGGCGACATTCATTGCCGAGCACAAGATTTTATCTCCAGATGGGAATCCGGTCACTGAACCTAAAAGCTTCAATTTACTATTTGAAACCGCCATTGGCTCCGTCACTGGTGAAAAATCTACTGTTTATCTCAGAGGTGAAACCGCTCAAGGTATTTTTACTAACTTCAAACAAGTCTTAGATTCCACTCGGGTGCAGTTGCCCTTTGGCATTGGAAACATTGGTAAAAGTTTCCGCAATGAAATTACCACCGGGCAGTTTGTCTTCCGCACGATTGAGTTTGAACAAGCTGAAATTGAGTATTTTTTCAACCCCAATCAGACCAATTGGCAAGAATTGCTTGAAGCCTGGAAAACTGCGATGTGGCACTTTGTGACCGAAACTCTTGGCATTCAAACCGAGAACCTGCGTTGGCGCCAGCACACTGATAAGGAACGCAGTCACTACAGCCTCGATACCTATGACCTGGAGTACAAATATCCCTTTGGTTGGAAAGAGCTCTGGGGCGTGGCCTATCGAACAGATTATGACCTCAAGCAACATCAGCAGTTCTCTGGTGAAAACTTAGAATATACTGACCCCTTTTCTGGCGAAAAATGTATTCCTCACGTGATTGAGCCAGCCGTCGGTATTAATCGGTTATTCCTGATGATTCTAGCCGATGCTTACTGGCAAGATACCAAACGTAAAAGAACAGTGCTCAGGTTGCCGCCAGCTTTGGCGCCTTATAAAGCTGCAGTTTTCCCGTTGCTTAAAAACAAACCTGAGTTAGTAGCCAAAGCTCAACAAGTCTATCAAAGCCTCAATCGACAAACTCGGGTTGCTTGGGATGACCGCGGTAATATTGGCAAGCGCTATCTCTATCAGGATGAAATTGGCACGCCATTTTGTATTACGATTGATTTTCAAACTCTGGAAGATGGGACTGTTACCATTCGACGTCGTGATTCGGCCGAACAAGAACGAGTTACTTTAGAAACGCTCTCTACTCGCTTCTCATGAGTAAGTTTACCCAACTCAAGGTTTAAGACAACGTCAAAAACTGCTAAGATGTGTAAATAGTCGGGGAGCTATTATGAACATGAATCAGAAATATCTAGCGATGGCGATTGGTGTAGTTGGACTGCTAGTCATTGGTGGCGGAATTTTCGCTGTCACTCGCATGAGTAACGCACAACCGGCGGACCAGGGTAAAACTACCACCAAGAAACGAGTGGCTGATGAGTTAAATAAAATTGCCGTGGATCAACGACCATACTTAACGCTCAAGCCAGAAGTTGATGGTAATAATATTACCCTGAGCTTACTTGAACTTAAAAAAGCGGCCAGTACTGGAGAATATGAGCTTGAGTATCAATCTGGTTCATTACTTCAAGGTGCGTTTGGTGAATTAAAATTAGAAGCTTTGCCAGCGATGACTAAAATTTTCTTGGGCAGTTGTAGTGCCGGCGGTAAATGTACCTTTCATGAAGACATCAGGGGCGGCAGTCTTTTAACCCGTTTCGAGGGTGCTGAGCGCTATGCTTTAAAGTCTGATTGGCGTTACTTTGACAATGCTGCCAAAGCCAGTGAATTTAGTTCCAAAGATGCAAAGTTTCAATTGATATCACCCGACATGAAAACTCAACGCTATGTGATTGTCTTTAACGCGGCTGGTTACCCAGGCACAGCCCCCGGTTCGGTTGTGTCCGAAGTTTTCTCCCTCCAAACCTCTAACATACTCACGGGCAAAGGCACGCTCGTGATTCGTGCCAATGAAGAAGGCAAGCTCAAAATCGCTGGCTGGGATGGTCAGACGTGGAAAACCTTTGACACAAAAGTTGACGGTAAAACCGCCACGGCTGAAGTGACGCTGATGGAAGCCTACGTTGTGATTAAATAAACTTCAGACATTTAAATAAAAAACCCGCCTCGATGGCGGGTTTTTTTGTATCCCGTTTTTGCGAATTATAGGTTTCGGTATATTTGGGTGTTTACACAGATTTATTGAGGTGACATACTCAACATTAGAAATTGGTAATTAATGGTACTTTAACTTATAAGAAATGTTTATTGGGCGATATTACCACACACTAGAAGCGAAAAATCGCCTCTCATTGCCCAAAGCATTTCGAGATATCGAAACCAACTGGATTATTACCAGAGGTCTAGACGGCGGGCTGTTTGGTTTCAAGCAGGCAGAGTATGAAAATCAGCTGCAAGAACTAACTCAGCGCACCTTCACAATGAAACAAAATCGTGACTTTGTCCGTCTGATGACGAATGATGCGTACGCGACTGAAGTAGATAACCAAGGTCGAGTTCAACTGCCCGAGTACTTGATTGATTTGGCTAATCTTCAAAAACAAGTAGTAGTCGTGGGGAGCTTCAACTGGATTGAAATCTGGAATATGGAGCGCTACCACAGCTATCTAGATTCTCTAGAAAAGCAAGCTGAAGCCATTAGTGAACAGGTTGGTCAAAGTATGCAAAGCACAGATGTCAAATGATTCTCAACATATTTCCGTGATGTCCACTGAGGTCATGGAGTATTTGTGCGTTGAACCTGGAAAATGGTACGTCGATGCCACGTTTGGGCGGGGAGGACACACGCGCTCTATCTTAGCAACTGGTGGCAAGGTCATTGCTTTTGATGTTGATGAAGAAGCCATTGAATTTGGCCAGAAGACCTTTGCAATAGAAATTCAGACAGAGCGTCTGATCTTACTGCGAGCCAACTTTGACCAGTTGTCCACACAAATGAAACAAACCGGCCACAAAATTAGCGGCATTTTATTTGACTTTGGCACCAGCACCAATCAACTGATGTCTGATGCTCGTGGCTTTAGCTTTAGCAGTCAATCTCCTCTGGACATGAGAATGGACCAACGTCTGGGCGTAACCGCTTTAGATCTACTCAATATTTTGCCAGAGAAACAATTAATTGAACTCTTCCGAGATACTGGCGGTGAGCGCGAAGCCAAAGCAGTAACGCGTGCCATTAAACACAAACAAGCCCTGCAACAAGGATTGCTCAAAATTAATGCCCAAGAATTAGCCAACTTAATTGCCCAGGCAAAACATGAGAAGCGAACTAAATTACATCCCGCTACCAAAGTCTTCCAAGCTTTGAGAATTGCCGTCAATCAAGAACTTGACAGTATTTCTCAAGCCTTGCCCCAAGCCCTGGAACTACTCGAGCCGGAGAGCAGATTGATCACGATTGCGTTTCATGAAGGAGAAGACCGAATTGTTAAAAAATATATAAAAGCCTGGGCAGCAGCCCAAAAAGGACAAGAAATTACCAGAACTGAACCTGGAGAAACTGAGCTAGCTGAAAACCCGAGAGCCCGGAGCGCTAGAATGAGAGTCTTTGAAGTATGAATATGAATTACCTGCCCCCACAAACCACCCGACTAACGGCTACCACAGCCCAGTCATTTCAAAAAATAACGCTTTTATACCTAGTGGTAATTGGACTCTTAGTTTCTCAAGCTATCTACACTGTCTACCATGGTGGTTTAGTAGTGGGAAATGGATATCGTTTAGCTCAGCTCGAAAGGCAGAAAACTACTTTAGTCACACAAAAAGCCCAGCTGCAACAAACCTTAGCTGAAAATCATTCACTGCTTCATATACAAAACACTGACATGTATAAAGAGTTTCAACCAATGACTGGCGTCATAAATGTTAAAGATATCCAAGCCGTGGCTTCCCGATGAAGGTAGATTTTTTTCACCGTCAAAATCCAGCATCCAAATCGCGCCTGGCTTCAGATTCAGAGCTGCAACTCTTCATCCCTCGACTTAATTTCTTGTTGGTCGTTTTCTTTTTACTACTTGGCTGCCTCCTGGCACGGCTGGCATATTGGCAAATAGTCAAAGGCGAAGAACTGAGAGCCATAGCCGCCAATCAATACCAACGAAAAATTACCTATGAAGGTCAACGCGGCAATATCTTTACCTCAGACAACTTCTTGTTAGTCAGTAACGAACCAGTTTTTCATGTATTTGGCCAACCACATTTATTAGAGTCTTCGCCCGAACAAGTAGCGCGACAACTTTTGTCGCACCTAACTCCTTACATTACTGAAGACTGGCAAAACGCCAGCCAGAGCGGCACCTTAACCCAAAAATTAAGTGAGGTGGAGACTCAAATAAACACCCAACTCAATAAGACTAATAGTAAGTGGGTGCCTTTATTTAGAAATATACGTCAGAGTGATATGACCATACTCAAAAATTTAAAAATTAAGGGCTTAACTTTTGAAGCTAGCTCTCAACGACTTTACCCAGAAGCTTCCATGGCAGCTCAAGTTTTGGGGTTTGTAGGTCAGGATGCTGAAGGTGAAGAGATTGGGTACTTTGGCGTGGAAGGGGCTTTAAATAAGGAACTTAAAAGTCAAATTGAGCAGCGAACGATTGAGGCCGATGCCATCGGTGGCCGCCTGGGTCCTAGCGAAGTAGTGGCTGATCCTCACGGGCGCGATATTGTCTTGACTATTCGCCGTGATATTCAGTACTTAGCTGAAACTTCGCTTAAAACTGGCATGGAAAAATATGGAGCAGCTGAGGGCGAAGTCATTATTATGGAGCCTAAAACTGGGAAAATTCTGGCAATGGCCAGTTTTCCTAATTACGATCCTGGCCACTTTAGCCGGTTTGAAAATACGACCTATAAGAATCCCAGCGTTTCAGATCTCTATGAACCCGGCTCTACTTTTAAAATCCTGACTGTGGCTGCTGGCATTGATGCCGGTGCGATCTCAGAGAATACTCAATGCCCCCGCTGCGCGACAGCGCGGAGAATTGCCAGTTACACACTCAAAACTTGGAATGATCAATACAATCCCAATATCACTATGAATGAGGCACTGGCAAAATCTGATAATACCGCCATGATTTATATTACTGAAGAGTTAGGGGCTGACCGGTTTCAAAACTACCTCAAACGGTTTGGGATTGGTGCCCCAAGTCAAGTAGAGCTGCAAGAGGATTCTGCCGCACAATTTCCAGAAAAATGGGGACCAGTTGAGTTAGCCACTCGTTCATTTGGCCAAGGTATTAGCACGACGAGTCTGCAGTTGCTCAAAGCAGTCAATGCTATCGCCAATCATGGAAAATTAATGAAACCATTAATCGTAGAAAAAGTCATTTCGCCCAATACTAAAGAAGCCATTGTGACCCAACCCCAGGTTGAGGCTCAAGTAGTTTCTCCTCAAACTGCGGCCACTGTAAGCGAAATGATGATTAACTCAGCTCTTCATGGCGAAGCGCAATGGACCGCGTCACGAACTCATGAAGTAGCCGGCAAAACCGGCACGGCTCAAATTGCGGTTAATGGTAGTTATGATGCCACCAAAACCGTGGCTAGTTTTATTGGGTTTGCCCCGGCTCATGACCCGCAGTTTATTATGTTAGTCAAGTTAACTGAACCAACTTCGTCACCTTGGGCAGCCGAAACGGCTGCCCCTTTATGGTATCAGATTGCCAATAAATTGTACCTCTTACTCAAGATTCCGCCTGACTTTAGTCCCGAAACTAAAGTTTCACCACCGCCAATTTCAGCTGCTCATGCAGTAACGCTTGATTAGCTTCAAGCTAGATAGACTGGTCTTCGGGCAGTGGGTATCTTATAATGGCTCTTAATTATGATTCCTGAAGTCTTGTATACCTTAAAACGACCGTTCCATTGGCTTAAGACTGGAGTTTGTCAAGCACTGCCAGCCGAGATTAAATATGGCTTTCCGCAGCGAAAATTAAAAATCATTTGTATTACCGGTACTGATGGCAAAACTACTTCAACTACTTTACTGTTCCATGTTCTAAAGGCTGCCGGTAAAAAAGTCGGCTTAATTTCAACAGTGGCTGCCTATCTAGGTGAGACCGAAATTGACACTGGTTTTCATGTGACTGCTCCCAGCCCCCAGCAACTATATGCATTTATGCGACAAATGGTGGATGAAAGCTTTGAGTACCTCATCTTAGAGACTACATCTCACGGCATTTACCAGTATCGGACTTGGGGAATTAAGCCATTAGTGGCGGGCCTGACAAACATTGCCCACGAACATCTGGACTATCACTTAACGTATGAAAATTATTTGGCTGCCAAGGTGGATCTATTACAACGCGCTCAAATTGCCGTTATCAATAGTGATGATCAATCAGCGGCCAGAGTCAGAAGATTACTCAAATCTAAACACCAACAAATTTTGGAATACTCAACTTCAGAGCGCTTACCAAAAGTGATTCGGGACGTGATGATCATCAATTTTCCCGAACTATATAACCAAATCAATGTCCGCTTAGTTACTAAAATTGCCCAAACTATCCAGATTAGTGATCAAGAGATTGCCGCCGGCTTAAAAGGCTTTCCTGGGTTAGCAGGTCGCATGGAAAAAATCACTAACCGCCACCGGCTCAACATTGTGGTTGATTTTGCCCACACTCCACAAGGCTTAGAAGCCGCTTTAACCACATTAAAAAAACGCCTCCCTGAAGGTAGTCGTTTGATTGCGGTTTTTGGCTGTGCTAGTCAAAGAGATCGAGCCAAACGACCAATGATGACAGAAATCGCTGTCAAGCTGGCCGATTATGTTGTTTTGACGGCCGAAGACCCACGGAACGAAGATATCTGGAGTATTTTTAGGGAAATGACAGAGCAACTGACTAAAGGTCATGATCGGATTGTGACGATTGCTGATCGTCGGCAAGCTATTGAATTTGCCTTACTCAAGTTAGCCAAAGCCGGAGACACCATTGGATTTTTTGGCAAAGGCCATGAGAAAAGTATGAACATCGGTGGCGCTGAATTTCCTTGGAGTGATCAAGACGTGATCAGAGAGATACTAGACAAACAACAGAAAAAAGACTAATTTTAAGCCAGCAATATGCCAAGTCAAACTATGTCAAACCAAATAAAAGTTGTAGTCATGGGTGGGGGAACCGGTACTTTTCCGGTGATCTGTGCCCTTAAACGCTTGGGAGCCGCTATTACCACCGTGATTTCAGTTTCCGATTCAGGTGGCTCCACTGGTCGCATCAGGGATGAATTTGGGTTTCAACCTGTGGGTGATTTACGCCAGTCATTGGCAGCTTTGGCTGAAAGCGCCGGCGAAGAATGGATTAGAAAAATCCTCTTATACCGGTTTGAAAAAGGCGACGGCTTAAAAGGTCATAACTTGGGTAATTTACTCTTAACTGCTCTGCAGGACATGACTGGTGATACCACCAAAGCTTTGGAAATCGCTGAGAAAGTTTTTCGGCTCGAAGGTGCAGTTGTGCCCGTCACCCAAGATAATGTCAATTTAACTATTAAATATAGCGATGGCACCTCAGCCGTCGGCGAACACGTGTTAGATGAAAAGAGTCCCAACCCCAAACAAGTGGTCAGTGTGGGCTTTACGCCTCCAGCTCGGATAAACCCCGCGGCTGCCACCGCACTGACTGCCGCCGACATGATTATGATTGGCCCCGGTGACTACTTTGCCAGTTTGATGGCAGTTCTAATGGTGGAGGGTGTCAAAGAAACCTTGATTAAAGCTCGAGCCCAAATTATCTATGTCACAAACATCATGACCCGCGCTACCCAAACCAAAGACATGACAGCTTCACAACATGTTGCGGGCATCGAAATCGCTATTGGTCGGCCAGTAGATCATATTCTAGTCAACAATCAAGAGATTCCAGCAATGGCTTTAAAACTGTATGCTAACGAAACCGAGTTTCCAGTGGTTGATAATCTAGGCGATGACGACCGCGTGATCAGGGCGCCATTGATCAGCGACGAGTTAGCCACCCAAAAAGCATATGATACTGCTCATCGGTCTTTACTCCGTCATGACAACCAGAAATTAGAAAAAGTAATTAAACAACTAGTGCAAAAATAGGGACTATGGCTGAGATGCTTGATTATTCAACTTTTCATCTAGTGGGAATCAAAGGCGTAGCCATGACTGCCCTAGCTCAATGTTTGGTTGATGCCGGTAAGAAAGTCACCGGCTCTGATGTAAAACCGGATTTCGTGACTAAGAAAGTTTTAGCTAAACTTGAGTTAGATCTTCAACTTGATTTTGATAGTGCTTTGCCTGCAGAAACAGAGTGTGTCATCTACACCGCAGCGCACGGTGGAATTACTAATCCTCAAGTCAAAGCTGCTTTAGCCCAACAGCTACCGATTTTATCGCATGCTGAGGCTCTAGCCGAGTTATTTAATGACAAACAAGGTGTGGCTGTCTGTGGCGTCGGTGGTAAATCCACCATTAGTGCCATGATTACCTGGATTTTAGAGCACGCTGGAGCTAAACCTAGCTTTGCGGTGGGGGTCGGTAATATTCCGGGCTTAGAAAAAACTGGTTTTTGGTCTGCTGCTAGCCAATACTTTGTGGCTGAAGCTGATGAATATGCCATGCAGCCACCAACTGGTGCAGCCGATTGGCAGCTGATACCACGTTTTAGTTTCTTAAAACCATTTGTGACTGTCTGTAGTAATTTAAAGTATGACCATCCCGATGTCTACCAAGATTTTACACAGACGCAAGCTGTTTTCAAACAGTTTTTTCTGCAACTCAAAAATGACGGGACTTTAATTATAAATAGTGACGATGAAGAACTTGTTAAAAAATTACTTGGCGATCAAAGACTAGCTTTTAAGATCATGACTTTTGGCCTCTCAACCACAGCCGATGTGAGTTTGGTCAATTACTCCGCAGAAACCGGCAAAACTATCACTCAATTTTTAGTTCAGGGTCAAGCCCACACCCTAGAATTGCAAATTCCTGGTCGTTTTAATGCCCTCAACGCCTTGGGCGCCATCTCTGCTTGCCTAGCCCTAGGTATCCCTATAGAAACCTGCATCACGGCTCTAGCTCATTTTAGATCGACCATGCGTCGTTTTGAATTTATGGGTGAAAAAGCAGGCGTTACCTATTATGACGACTACGCCCATCATCCCCACGAGATCACTCAAGCCATTCAAGCTTTGGGTGATTGGTTTCCCACCCAACGAAAAGTAATTGCTTTTCAATCACATACCTTTAGCCGCACCAAACAATTATTTTCTGAATTTGTGGCGGCTTTTTCCGGAGCTACAGAAGTGGTGATGATTGATATTTTTCCATCAGCTCGGGAAACCTTTGACCCGTCAGTCACCAGTGATAGCTTGTGTCAAGCCATTACAAATGCCTACCCTGCTGTCACAGCACAAAATCTCAAAACCATTCCAGCTTTACAAGAGTTTTGCCGGACTCAGCTTAAACCAGGAGCGGTATTTTTAACGCTAGGTGCCGGCGACATCTATGATGTCTATCAAGATTTATGACCCAATTACAAACTACGCTCCAGAAAAAATTTCCAGATCTAAAGTGGCAATTTGATAAAGCTCTGGCTGACTTAACCTACTTTAGAATTGGGGGACCAGCCGAAGTATTCTGGGAAGCGCTTGAAGTTTCTGAGCTACAAAAGGTCGTAGCTTTCTGTACCACAAACCAGATAAAACTTACCATGCTAGGTGGCGCAAGCAACGTTTTGGTCGCCGATCAAGGTATTACAGGGCTGGTAATTCACTTAAAAGCTAATACCATTACTCGCCTGACAACAGACGAACAGAACTTGACTCATCTGAGTGTCGCTGCTGGCTGCAAAACTTCACTCCTGGTCGGTCAAACAGTCCAAATGGGTTTAACTGGTTTGGAGTATTTCTTGGGCGTACCCGGCACGGTAGGTGGCGCCATCTTCAATAATTCTCATTATCTGTCTCATCTATTGAGCGTGCATCTGATCAGCGTGGAAGTACTTAGTCGTGAGGGAAAACTCAAACAAGTTTCTGCAACAGCAGCCGAGTTTGCCTACGACTCATCCCGATTTCAGAAAACTCGCGAAATAATTGTGGCTGGCGAATTTGCTTTAGCCGCTGGCACCTTAGCTGCGTCTCAGGCTTTGATTAAAGAAGCCACAGAATACCGAGCTTGCACTCAACCACTAGGCCAACCTAGCTCAGGCTGCATTTTTCAAAATACGCCAAATACGCCAGACCTTCAGGCTCGCTTTCCGCAATTTGCAGATAAAGCCTTTATGTCGGGTGGCTTTTTGATTGATCAAACAGGTCTTAAAGGTTTGAGGCAGGGTGAAATTGAAGTCAGTCATAAACATGCTGCCTTTTTTGTGAATAATGGTCACGGAACTAGCCAAGACGTGTTAGACTTAATCACACAAGTCAAAGACCGCGTTAGACAGCAATTTGGAGTGGAGTTGCATGAAGAAGTTTTTTTCTTGAACTAGAAAGAATCTATGAGTACTTACGTCATTAATGGCGGACAACCTCTCTATGGTTCAGTCCGTGTTGGAGGAGCCAAAAACGCTTCCTTTAAATTAATGATTGCGGCTTTACTGGCCAACTCACCCTCGCGATTACTCAACTTTAGTCACATCAGTGACGTGCAGTTGGTTGCTCAAGTCATTAATGAACTAGGCGCCAAAGCCGCTCAAGTCGGTGAGCGAGCCTACATGATCGATCCTGCAGGTTTGACCAGATCAGAAGTTTCAGCCGCGCATGGCCAAGCTTCTCGCGCTTCTTCTTTCTTTTTACCTATTATGCTACATAAACTTGGTCGGGCGGCTGTGCCCTTACCCGGTGGTGACAAAATTGGTCATCGGTCACTCGACCGTCACTTTGAAGGCCTACAAGCTTTGGGTGTTAAAGTGAGAGTAGAAGGCAACATGATTGTGGCTGAAGCCAGCAAGCTTCACGGCGCCAGGTATCGGTTTGCCAAAAATTCTCATACCGGTACTGAAACGTTGCTCATGGCTGCCGTCATGGCAGAAGGTAAGACCGTGATTGAGAATGCGGCTGAAGAAACTGAAGTTGACGACTTAATTAACTTTTTAAATTTAATGGGAGGACACATTAAGAGGACTGCCCCTAAGACGATTGAAATCGAAGGCGTCGAGCAACTTCACGGCGGAATTTATAAAATTATGCCCGACCAAAATCAGGTTGTTTCTTTTGCTTGTGCTGCCTTAGCCACCAAAGGTGATGTCATTGTGGAAAATGCTCGGCGTTTAGATTTGGAAGCCTTTTTAGCCAAACTAGATGAGATCAAAGCCGGCTATGAAGTGGGGCAATATGGCATTAGATTTTATTATAAAGCACCGCTCCAAGCCACTAACGTCACCACTGCCATCCATCCGGGCTTTAAAACTGACTGGCAACCACTGTGGGTAACGATGATGACGCAATCCCAAGGGAAAAGTGTCTTGCATGAAACCATTCATTCCAACCGCTTTGGCTACACTGAAGCTCTAAATCAAATGGGTTCCCAAATTGAACTATTCAATCCTGAAGTAGTCAGCCCTGAAGATATCTACAACTTTAATTGGGCTGATCACAAAGAAGCCGATCGCCATGCCGCTCGAATTACCGGTCCTAGCCAGTTACATGGAGGTGAATTTGAAGTCAAGGATTTACGTCATGGGGCGACGCTCATGATTGCTGGCCTCATTGCTGACGGGACAACTATTTTGCATGATCCAGATCATCATATTGACCGTGGTTACGAAATGTTAGATCGTCAGTTTAGTACTATGGGGGCGCATATCAAGCGGCTGGAAACATAAGTTATGGCAACATTAGCATTATTTTTGGGTCTACTTATTTTTTCTTTTATCATCACTAGTATTCTTATCGTCCCGTTTATTAATACTCTCTACACCTTAAAATTTCAACGCGCCAAACAAGTCACACTCGATGCTTTTGGTAAACGGACTCCTATCTTTGATCAATTTCATAAGCACAAAGTGGGAGTGCCGGTAGGCGGTGGATTATTAGTGATCATGGTCGTCTCACTTTTATTTGCGTTTCTCTTGCCGTTGTTACAAGCTTTTGGCATTCCCCTTACTAGTGTCTACACCAATCACCAAGCTGAAATTAATATTCTGTTTTTTACTTTCTTATCGTTCGGAATTCTAGGTCTCTATGACGACATTAAAAAATTCTTTGGTTTTTCTAAAAGCGGATTTTTTGGGTTGCGCTTACAGCACAAATTGTTTTTACAAATTGTGCTGGCTACCATCATCGGCTTAATGCTGCATTTTCAATTGGGAATTTCTTTTATTAATGTGCCCTTTATTGGCACGTTCCAATTGGGTTTGTGGTACATTCCCTTTGCAGTTTTTACGATTGTGGCGTTTACTAATGCTGTGAATATCACAGATGGCTTAGATGGTCTGGCTTCGGGAGCCTTAATGATTTCATTGTTTGGTTTGTGGTTTTTATCGGCTGCAATTCTAGATATTCCCATGACCATGTTTTTGGCCTTGTGGATAGGGTCTTTAATTTCCTTCTTATACTTTAACGTTTATCCAGCTCGGATGTTTATGGGTGACGTGGGCGCTTTAGCTTTTGGGGCGACTTTGGCTGTGGTGGGCTTGTTGTTGGGCAAAGTGATTGCCTTGGGCGTGATAGGTTTTATCTTTGTCTTTGAGATCTCTACGTCGTTACTGCAATTGTTATCAAAACGCTTTTTAAAGCGAAAATTGTTTCCGGTTTCACCTTTTCACTTGCTCTTACAGCAACGTGGCTGGGAAGAACCTAAAATTGTTCAACGTGCATGGCTGGTCCAAATTATGCTAACCTTGTTTGGTGTATGGTTAGCTCTCATTTAAAAACTCATTCAGCAACTCCGACATGGAATGTTTTTTTTCGCTCAGGAAAAGCCCTATTATTTGTGGTACTAGTTTTATGTGCGATTGGTTTATTTTTTGTCTTTGAAGCATCTGTGGCTGAATCTTTTGCCTTGTTTGATGATCAGTACTTTTTTGTGAAGCGCCAAGCCATTCACTTTGGCATCGGCTTAGTAGCCATGACTATTTCTTATTTGATGCCATCTGAAGTCTGGAAAAAACTTTCACCATTGGCGTATATAGGCGGCTTAATCGCCTTACTGTTAGTCTTTGTACCAGGCATTGGTCAAGAAATAAATGGGGCTCATCGTTGGGTTTTTATTGGCAACTTTAATTTTCAACCAATAGAGTTAGTCAAATTTGCGACAGTCATTTTTTATGCCTCTTGGCTTTCTCACCATCAAAGGTTGCTACCCTTTTTATTTTTGACCTTAATCCCGGCCGGTTTGGTCATGCTCCAACCCGATTTAGGTTCGACTCTCGTGCTGCTTAGTATCGCTGCTATGCTTTACTTTGTGGCTGGTGGCGAAATCAAACCGTTTCTAGGCATGAGTGGCGTAGGCATACTTTTACTGTCACTCATAATCATTCTTTCTCCCTATCGTCGCGCACGTTTAGAAACATTTTTTAATCCTGAAAGCGACCCCTTGGGAGCCAGTTTTCACATTCGACAGATCACCATTGCTTTAGGCAATGGGGGAGTAATTGGTCAAGGAATTGGGAACTCAAGACAAAAGTATTCATTTATTCCCGAAGCCAGTACTGACTCGATTTTCGCGATTGTGGCTGAAGAAGTTGGCTTAGTGGGATCAGCGATGATTTTCTTTTTATTTGCACTATTTATGTATATTAGTTACCAAATTATTAAATACAGTCCAGCAGAGCGATATGAGAAATTGGTGGCGGTTGGGGTACTATCATGGATTAGCGCCCAAACGATTCTTAATTTATCAGCAGTGGTGGCTTTAGTACCTTTAACTGGCGTCCCTTTACCTTTCTTTTCATATGGCGGGACCTCGTTGGTCATGATACTCTTTGCTACGGGATTGCTACTTCACTTAACTAGGAAAACTTAGTCATGAAAATAGCCTTGTGTGGAGGCCACTTAACTCCTGCGCTTGCAGTTATGGATTTTGTTTTGGCTGAACATCCTGAAGATACAGTCATGTTTATTGGCCGGCAGTTTAGTCAGGTTGCGACCCAACAACTAAGTCACGAGGCAACTGAGGTAGAGAAGCGCCAAGTAGCATTCCTGGCTTTTTCTGCTCCCCGTTTTAACCATACCCCCTCACTCCAACATCTGCTATTAATCCCTCAGATATTAATTGCCACTGTCAGTGGTTTTTTTATTTTCCTAAAACACCGACCTGACGTTTTCTTGTCTTTTGGAGGTTATCTAGCCTTACCGTTAACCGTAGCCTGTACTATTTTGGGGATTCCCGTGGTAACGCATGAGCAAACCAAAGCCGTGGGCTTTGCTAATCAAGTCATCGCCCGATTAGCTCAAAAAGTTGCTCTGGCCAACGAGAGTTCTCTTAAGTATGTGCCAAAGGAAAAAGCAATTGTGACGGGTAATCCCTTGCGTCCGGGCTTATTTAAAAACCAACCCCGACCAACTTGGTTGAGTTCGCCAATTACTAAACCCATTCTTTATATCACCGGTGGTAATCAAGGATCCGAGATTCTTAACACTACTACTCAAAAAGCCTTACGCAGTTTAGTTAGTTATTGGTTTGTGATTCACCAGTGTGGCAACCAAACTCAACGTCGTAATTATAAACAAGAACTCGAACAAGCTCGCAAACAGTTGCCGGGCACACAGCATGCTCACTATGTGATTAAAGAGTGGATTACAGAAGAAGAGATGGGCTGGATTTACCAGCACGCCCAAGTGGTGATTAGTAGAGCGGGCGCCAATACAGTCTCCGAATTAATGGCTCATCATTTACCATCAATTCTGATTCCCTTACCATTTGCGCACCACGATGAGCAACTTTTAAATGCTCAGCAAATGAAAGAGATCGGTGGTGCAGAAATTATTTTGCAAAAAGACTTAACAGCTGCCAACTTATTAAAGACTCTCCAACTGCTTAAAAAGTATCACAAAACAATGGCTGAACACTTAACTCAAGTAAAAACGGACGTTAAAGCTAGTCAAAAACTGTACGACATATTAGTCTCAGTCACAAAGTAGTCTATGGGCATTGATTCACTGTCACTTAGATCGCGTCGTGTTTGGTTGCTCTTAACAATCATTTTTTGCGGTATCTTTTTTTTGAGTAGTCTACTGCTTTTCCGCATTCAAACAGTCACTTGCCAAATCGAGACTCACCCTTGTCCACCAGAAATCAACCAAGCTCTTTTGCCACTTCAGGGAAGATTATTATTTTTGAGCTCGGCATACCTTTCTCAATACCTGCCAGCTTTGGAGCCTCAGTATCAACTGGAAAATTATGACTTAAAGTTACCATCAACGTTACTGCTCAACTTTAAAAAGCAACCGCCAATATATCAAGTCCGTCGTCAAACTAGTCAGGAAGTAAAGGTCTTAAGTCAAGCTGGAGAAATTATGAGTCAAGAACCAAAAGCTCACTTGCCAACACTGATACTAGCTTCATCAGTCTGGGATACATTCTTAATGACTAACCCTCCAAACCTTGGTATTCACCAGAAGCTCGACAAGGTCGTAACCACTTTACCTAGTTTCACAGCTAGCATCCAAGGTTTATATTTAATTGATATTCAAACGATTGTCACATATTTGAGTGATGGCAAAGTTGCCATACTTAGTCTTGATGATTTTCCAACTGGGTTAGAACGACTGGAACTGGTCCTGAGAAACCTTACAATTCAGCCTCAACCAGAGGTTCGAGAAATTGATGTCCGGTTTCAATTTCCAGTTTTGAGACAGGCTCTAAACGTACCTCGACATGAGGCTTTGTAATTTGCTATGCTAGAACACAACAAATAAATGCCAAGACTTTCAACTATTGCTGCTATCGATCTCGGAACTGACAAATGTGTGACGTTAATTGCTACTCTAAGCGAGGACTCATCTCGGCTTCAAGTAGTGGGCGTCTCCGCTGTTCCCACTAGGGGTGTTCGTCGCAGTACCATTATTAACTTAGAGCAAGTTATTGAAACCGTGACTGAAAGTTTAGATGGAGCGGAACGGATGGCTGGCTTTGACGTTAAAAACGTCTATGTCTCATTTGCCGGTACTCACATTAATTCTCAAAATTCCAAAGGCGTGGTAGCTGTCTCTTCCCAGTCGCAAGAAATTGCTCATGAAGATGTGACTCGTGTGATTGAGGCCGCTCGAGCTGTCTCACTGCCCGCTGATCGAGAAATCATTCATGTTATCCCTCGTGACTTTAAAGTTGACTCTCAAGATGGAATTAAAGATCCAATTGGCATGACTGGTGTTAGATTAGAAGCAGAAGCTCACATCATTACTGGGATGTCGACAGCGATGCGAAATTTTGAAAAATGTCTCCATGATTTAGGCTTGAATGTCGAGGGTTTTGTTTTCTCTGGTTTAGCCACTTCTGAAGTTGTGCTCTCTGAAACTGAAAAAGAATTAGGGGTAGTGGTGGTGGAAATAGGTGCTGGCTCTACTAGTTTATGCGCCTACGTTGAAAATGCCCTCACCTATTCTGCGACGTTGCCAATTGGCGCCCGCCATATTACCCAAGATATTGCTTTGGGTTGTCGCGTCAGTTTAGACAGTGCTGAAAAAATTAAAATTGCCCTCTCCAATGATAAACTAGCCAACCTTAATCCTATTCCTGGCGAATCTAAAGAAGAACTTTCTAAACGGCGCCGCAAAGCCGATGAGCTAGACATCAAAAATTTAGGCATTGAAGATACAACTGAACCTTTATCTAAGCGTTATTTGGTTGAAGGCATTATGGTGCCGAGAATGAAAGAGATCTTTACCTTAATTAAAGAGCAATTAGCTGTTAAAGGCATCAACAACCAAGTGCCGGCTGGCTTAGTTTTAACCGGTGGGGGAGCTGAAACTGTGGGGATTGTTGAAATTGCCAAACGCACCATGAACTTGCCAGTCAGAATTGGCAAGCCTGTGGAACTGACGGGCTTAATTCATGACATTCAAAAACCATCGTTTGCTACTAGTATTGGCTTACTGATGTATGGCAAACGACAAGGCGTCAATCACGTCACTAAATCAAGTTTTAAACTCAAATCACTCTTTGTGGGTGGCAAAGGCGCTAGCTCGTTGGGTGCTAAAATTGGCCACCTCATTAAATCACTTTTACCTTGAGTTTTATCCCGGTTTAGGCTCTGTTGACAACGTCTAAATAATGATACACTTTGAACGCTAGGTACCTAGAAAGAGGTAGCTTTACGCTCACAATTATATGGCTTTGGTCAAACCTTCAAACACCACATTTGCAAAAATTAAAGTCATTGGCGTTGGTGGCGGGGGTGGCAACGCTGTCAACTCCATGATCACCTCGAATCAAATTCAAGGTATTGAGTTTATTACTGTTAACACCGATGCTCAAGCTCTTTTGACTTCCAAAGCCGAGACTAAACTCCAAATCGGGAGCAACTTCACCAAAGGTCTTGGTTCAGGGGCTGACCCGGAAGTCGGCCGCACCGCCGCCGAAGAAAGTCGGGAAAAAATCAAAGACTTGTTGTTTGATACTGACATGGTTTTTATTACCGCTGGTATGGGTGGTGGCACCGGCACCGGTGCTTCGCCCGTCATTGCCGAAATTGCCAAAGAAGTTGGAGCCCTGACGGTCGCTGTAGTTACCAAACCTTTTGCCTTTGAAGGTATTCGTCGCATGCAATCGGCTGAAGAGGGTATTGCGACGCTCAAAGATAATGTTGATACCTTAATCGTGATTCCTAATCAACGCTTAATGGATGTAGTTGATAAAAAAATGACGTTACCAGATGCCTTTCGTTTGGCAGATAATATTTTGGGTCAAGGTGTGCAAGGTATTTCTGATTTGATTACTGTGGCGGGTTTGATCAACGTCGATTTTGCAGATGTCAAAACTATTATGTCTGACTCTGGTTCAGCCTTAATGGGCATTGGCGAAGCCAGTGGCGAAAATCGAGCAGCTACGGCTGCCCGCATGGCCATTTCTTCACCATTACTGGAAGTCACGATTGACGGCGCACGGGGTATTCTCTACAACGTGATTGGCAGCTCGGACATGACCATGAGTGAGGTCTCTGATGCGTCTGCTATTATTGCCAACGCCGCAGCGCCTGACGCCAATATTATTTTTGGCGCCACGATTGATGAAAATATGGGCACTAAAATTAAGATTAGTGTGATTGCTACTGGTTTTGATGAGCGACAGATGGGTTATGCTTCAGCCAACCGCTCACTCTTTGGCGCCTATGGTCGAGAGTCTTCTGGTCGCTTAACACCTCCTCGTTCCACCTCTAACCTGCAAACTTCTCAACCCGAAGAGCCACAAGGCATGAGAATTGATCGAGCTCCTGGCAGTTTCACGCAACCCATGACCACACATCAGATTACTCAAGGCCCTGCAGGCAATCTTGCCCCCACACAACCCTTTGTACGTTCTCAAGCTTTTGGTGACAATGTTCAGTCAAATACACAATCCCAAAATGCTCAGCCTACCGCTCAGCCACTTAAGAATGACGATGCCGGTGTTGACTCCACTTTTGAAGACGAATTTGAGATTCCGGCATTTTTGAGACAGAAGTAGATAATCCACAAATTATTTCCAGAAAATCAGATATAACAATAGAAAGACAAAATGAACAATAGAGAAATTAGTCCAGAAATGGAGAGACATATTGAAGGTGGTTTAAAAATAATCAGTTCGATGGAGATGCCCTTTTAAGCATTCTTCCTTTTGCCTTAGCCATATCCTCAAATTGATACTGACCAGACATCTAATAGAGAAAAGATAAGTTGGTTTTAACTAGTATGCCACATTACTAGGTTTGAACAGATCTCTTCGTGCTTTGGACTTTCATCAAAGTAGGGAAATCGCGTAAATCTAGGATATAAGAGAACCGAGGCTGATGGGCAACCGCAATTCCAGTATGTGGCAGTCATGACCAAACCAGAACTGAGAGCTGATGGTCTAATAATTGATGTATGTGAAACCACTGAGGGTAATGGGCTGGGTATCCATTACTTTGGGATCGATGTTGTCTACGACCAATATAGAACAGGATTTGATTTCTATCCCACAGTTGATGCCTTACCTCAAGTTGGATTAACTGACTTGGCTGATCCCAATAAAGCAGCTCTACTTCAAGAGCTAGGCGGAAAAGTTCGCAAGCTAGCCGCTCAATAAATTTCAGTGTATAATTACATCCAATCCGTTTGATTCTTGCCATCACAAGAAAAGGCGCTTGAAGAATTCTTGCTGAGCAAGAACTTAGACCAAGCCGGGTAAGCCCGTAATCGCTGGTAATAAGTAGCGTTGAGGTGGTACCGTTCTAACTCGAGAACCCTCGCATATTCACTAGTGTTAGTGGATAAGCGAGGGTTTTTTTTTGGAATCTCTATGAAAAATCAAGTGATCCTGGGCCAAGCCCCCAATTTTCCAGAATTTGAAGAAGCTGTGCTCGAGTTTTGGCAAACTGATAATACCTTTGTCAAATCAGTGACCAGCAAACCAGCTGATAAAACCTATATCTTCTATGATGGTCCTCCTTTTGCAACGGGCTTACCTCACTACGGCCATCTCTTAGCCTCTACCACCAAAGACGTAGTGCCTCGCTACTGGACCATGAAAGGCTATCGCGTGGAGCGCGTTTGGGGTTGGGATTGTCATGGTTTACCCATTGAAAATATGATCGAACAAAAATTGGAGATAAAGGGTGGCAAAAAAGGTATTGAAGCTTTTGGGATTGATAAATTTAATGATGCTTGTCGACGGGAGGTACTCCAATTAGATAGTGAGTGGGAAAAAATTATTAGCCGGTTGGGGAGATGGGTGGATTTTAAAAATAACTACAAAACTATGGATACCACCTTTATGGAATCGGTCTGGTGGGGTTTTAAACAACTTTACGAAAAAGACTACGTCTATGAAGGTCGGAAAGTTATTCTGTATTGTCCGCGCTGTTCTACGCCGTTATCCAATTTTGAGATTGCCATGGATAATAGTTACAAGGATGTGACTGAACCAGCCACTACCTATAAATATAAAGTAGTTGATCAGCCAGACACCTACTTGTTAGCCTGGTCTACCACACCTTGGAATAAAATTGTGACCCCGGCTTTGGCAGTTAACCCTGACTTAAGCTACGTCAAAGTCAAACAGGAAGATGAGTATTATCTGTTAGCTGAAAGTCGCTTAAGTCACTTAAAAGATCTGCCGTATGAAGTGGTAGAAACTTTAACTGGCAAAGACCTGGAAAACATCACCTTTGAACTGCACTTTGATTTTTATGCGGCTGACCGAAATCCTCAGGAAAAAGTCGGTGTGGTAGTAGCTGATGAATTTGTGACCGCCGAAGAAGGCACCGGTATCGTCACTTTGGCCGTTTATGGCGAGGATGACTATCGTGTCATGAAAAATAACGGCATCCAATTGGTTGAACACGTAGATGAAGAAGGCTGCTTAAAAGCCGAGGTTGCAGGCTGGGCTGGGATGTCAATTCTCAAGGTGAATCCTTTAGTAGATGCCGAACTTAAAACCCGCAACTTAATCTACGATCAACAGCCACATGCTCATAGCGTAGCTACCTGTTATCGATGCGGCACACGTCTCTACTATGCCCCATTACCGGCTTGGTTTATTGACGTGGCTAAGTTACGCCCCAAGCTAATTAGCCACAATGAAAGTGTCAACTGGTTCCCACAGCATTTGAAACATGGCCGCTTTAAAAAAGGTCTGGAAAATGCGCCTGACTGGAATATTTCCCGCTCTCGGTATTGGGGGACACCTATGCCCATTTGGCGCAATCCCAGTGATGCCAGCCAATTTAGAATTGTTGATTCTTTAGCTGAACTAAAAAAATGGGCAGTCCAAACCGCTGCAGCTGAAAAGCTAACTGATATCCATCGTGAATTTATTGATGAAATTGAGGTCTGGGTTGATGATGCCAGAACCATTAAAGGCACCCGGATTCCTGAAGTCTTTGATTGCTGGGTAGAATCTGGTTCTATGCCGTTTGCGGCTTCACATTATCCCTTTGAGAATCGGGAAGTCTTTGAAGCTCGGTATCCTGCTCAATTTGTGAGCGAGTACATTGCCCAAACTCGAGCCTGGTTTTACACCATGCACGTCATGTCAGTGGCTTTATTTGGTAAACCTTCATTTGAAAATGTCTTGACCACTGGCACCATTCTGGCTGCTGACGGCAATAAAATGAGCAAGTCCAAGAAGAATTATCCTGATCCCATGACCATCATCAACCAATTTGGTGTAGACAGTTTGCGCTTATATTTGATGAGTTCGGCCGTCATGAAAGGGGAGAACCTCAACTTTAGTGAGAAAGATGTCTCTGACATCCGACGCAATGTGTTTGTGATTTGGTGGAATGTCTTGAGTTTTTATCACCAATTTGCCGACACTTCAGTGGGCATTACCAAACCTGACTTTGAAACAACCCATGTCATGGATACTTGGCTAATGAGTCGGTTACAGTCGCTGATCACTGAAGTGACTAAATCCATGGATAACTACGATGTGGTCAGAGCCAGCCGCACCTTGATGGCCTTTGTTGATGAAGTATCTACTTGGTACCTGCGTTTGAGTCGGGAGCGAATCAAAGCAGCAGATAATCGAGAAGTTAGTCAAGTTTTTGGCTATGCACTTTATACTTTGGCTCAATTATTTGCGCCGTTTGCGCCGTTTTTCTCGGAAGCCATTCATCAACAACTGGTTGATAACAAAACTTCCATTCACCTGAGTGACTGGCCAATAGCTGATACAAAATATCTGCACCCAGAAGTGGAAACGAAGATGACTGAAGTCAGACGGGCAGTAGAAAAAATACATTCGCTGCGCAAAGAAGCTGGTTTGAAAGTCAGACAACCATTAACCAAAGCCACAGTCACTTCACCAGTGGCGGCGCCGTTGGCCAACTTATTGGCAGTGATGGCTTTGGAAGTTAATGTTAAAGTTGTGGCGTGGCAAAAAGGTGAAGAGCTGAACGTCGAGCTGGATACGGCACTCACTTCAGAGCTTAAAACCGAAGGCGAAGCTCGAGAGCTGATGCGCAACATTCAAGTCATGCGCAAAAAAGCTGGCTTACAAGCTGAGGATCAAGTCACCGTCACAGCTCCTGCCATCCCCCAAGGTTGGCAGGCAGAGATTGAAACCAAAACTAAGTCAAAAATTACCATCGGACCAGAGCTAAGTATTGTACAATGACCGCATGCGCTCCTGGTTTCTTCCTGGCTGTATGTTGGTGTTGGCACTCTTGAGTTTGTTACTCTTAAAAAGCGTTGCGCCCGGTTTAGCTGGCACTCAATTTGTGTTCTTTATTTTGGGTTTTGCGGTCTTCTTGACAATCTCAAGGATTCCCTATCCTCTATTGGAGCAATGGCGATGGGCTGGCTATCTAAGTTTGTGTATTCTGCTTATCATTCCTTTGGTCATCGGGACCACTACTCGTGGCATTGCGGGCTGGATTGACATTGGCACACTTTTTTCAATTCAACCTTCGCAGTTAGCCATTCCTAGCGTGACCTTAGTGATTGCACATTTACTTGTCACCCACAAACCACAGTATCTCAAAACCCTGGGCATGATCTTAATAACCTTGGCCATTCCCGGGGTTTTAATTTTAATTGAACCTGACTTGGGAACCACCATTATTTACCTTTTAACTCTGGGCAGTGTACTCTTTCTGAGCCCAGTCCCCATTAAATATATAGCTGGTTTATTGGGACTGGGAGTTGTGGCTGCCGTCTTTGGTTGGTTGTTTGTCTTAAAACCATACCAAAAAGACCGGATTACTAGTTTTATGGGGACCGCGGAAACAACTGATTCACAAGACGCTAGCTACAATGCCCGTCAGGCATTGATTGCCGTTGGCTCAGGTCAATTTCTAGGCAGAGGTTTGGGGCAAGGCGTACAATCTCATCTCAGGTTTTTGCCGGAGCGCCAAACCGACTTTATCTTCGCTTCTTTGGCGGAAGAATTAGGCTTTATTGGCTCAGCTTTAGTGATTTGTTTATATTTGGGCTTGGTCTTATTTTGTTTGCGAACTGCTCACCGCAATCAGAATCACTCCCAAAAATACTTTGCGATTGCCGCAGCAGCCATGATCACTTTCCAAGCTGGCGTCAACATGGGGATGAATATGAGTCTCCTCCCGATTACGGGAATTACGCTTCCTTACTTGTCTTATGGGGGCAGTTCGATCTTGGCTACCAGCTTGCTTTTAGGCATAGTTCAAGGCATGACGTATAAGCAACCAACTAACTCGCATTTACACTTGGCATAAAATCAAGGCTCATGTTATACTTCACACTTGTTCTATGATAAATTACGCTATCATCCAGCTAGCTGGGAAACAATACAAAATCTCAGAAGGCGACACCCTCCAAATCAATCGTTTGGACGTTGATGCTGATCAAGATTTAGTGGTTGAAGATGTCCTATTAACTGCATCTGATGCTGGCACTATTATTGGTACTCCTTTAGTTGAGAAAGCTAAAGTGACTTTAAAGGTTGTGGATCACTATAAAGGTGAAAAAATCCGCGTTGCTAAATATAAGTCCAAATCACGCTATCGCCGTGTAAATGGCCACCGCCAACCTTTGACGACAGTCACCGTCACCAAAATTGCTTAAAGCAGTTTCCTCTATCTAGTCAGCGTTTCGGCGTTCGGCTACACTTATATCACCCATCACATGCAACAGTATTTTTTCCTTTTGGGAAACACTCCACCATTATCATTGGCTGAACTTCAGGCTTTATTGCCAAACTCAACCATCGCTAAAATCGGTGAGAATCTCGGTCAAGTTGAGCTGGAAAATGATGATCAAGCCCGTCAAGTCATGGACTTAACTGGGGGGATTGTCAAAGTCGTCAAAATTGCCAAAGAAATAGCAAAAACTGACCCCGAATTTGTTCAAGCAGAAGTCACGACCTATTTGCTCGATCTTTTGCGGTCAACTGGCCACGATAAAGCTACCTTTGGCATTGGGGAAATCGGTCGCGACCATTTAGAACCCTTAGCAACATCCACCATTAAACAAACTTTGATCAAAGAAGGCTACAAGGCTCGCTATGTGGAAGGCGTCCGCCAAGGTTTATCAGCCTCAGTTTTGCTGCATAAAAAATCAGTCATTGAACTAGTGATCATGCAAACCCCCAAAGGTTTGTTTCTGACCCAAACCGTTGCCATTCAAGATATCGACCGCTGGACGATGCGCGATCGCGGCAAACCTTATGCCGACCACCACAAAGGCATGCTCCCACCTAAAGTTGCCCGGATGATGGTTAACATGGCTTTAGGGCACTTAAATCCTGACTCAAAGTCAAAAGTTCCTCTGGTCTATGATCCTTTCTGTGGCACCGGGACTGTGTTGTTTGAAGCCATTTTACGAGATTGTCACGTGATTGGATCAGATATTGATCCTCAATCAGTCGTGGGCACTCGGCAAAATGTCCAATGGTTATTCGATAACTTAGAAGACGTTACTATCAGATCCCAAGCCTCGATTTTCCAAGCCGATGTGGCCAATGCCTACTTGGCACAAAGTACGCTCAAAATTCCAGTTGATTGTATTGTGACTGAACCTTTTTTGGGACGGCCCCAACCTTTTCCTAATCAAGTTCCCAACATTATTAAAGGCCTGACTAAAATGTATTTAGGGGCATTTAAAAACTGGACTCGTTGGCTGAAGAATGACGGCATTGTAGTGATTGTCTTTCCTTTAATTCATGCTGGCAATGAGGTCTTTTCCCTCGAGCCTTTAATTGACAAGTTAACACCTCTGGGCTATACTGCCGTCTTACAACCAATTGTGTATAGCCGGCCCCAAGCTATAACACAACGACAACTATTCGTTTTTAGGTTTAAGAAACAGATAACAGATAACAGATAACAGATAACAGGAAACTATGTCACACGTCAAAGCTGGTGGATCAGTCAATCAACATGCTCAAGGTAAACGCCACGGCAAACGCTTAGGATTAAAGAAATTTGGTGGTCAAGTCATTGAGCCAGGCCAAATTATTTTACGCCAACGCGGTGCTAAATACAAAACGGGTGATAATGTGGGCATGGGTCGCGATCACACCATATTCTCGATGATCAAAGGCTTAGTTAGTTTTGGCAAACGCCACGGCAAAACTACTGTCAGTGTTCAAGCCAACTAATTTTCACGGCTTCAATTTTTACTATATTTTCACAGTTTTCACAGTTTTCACGGCTGACAGCCATAGCTGGTTATGATATATCTTTAAGCTATGCCAGATGTTGTCCAGTTTCTCAAAGTCAGCGAACTTCAACCCAATCCTTTTCAACCCCGCTCCAAAATGGATGCTGATGAATTAGCTGAATTAATTCAATCAATCCGCACTTATGGCATTTTAGAGCCGTTAGTGATTGCGCAGACACCAGCTGGCTATCAAATTATTGCTGGTGAACGTCGGTGGCGCGCAGCACAAGCCGCAGGGCTGGAAGAAGTCCCAGCCTTAATTAAAAAAACCACGCCCAAAGGTATGTTAGAAATGGCTTTGATTGAAAACGTGCAGCGCAGCGACCTGACGCCTATTGATCGCGGTCAAGCTTTCCAACAACTACAACGTGAATTTAAAATGTCAACTAGTCAGATTTCCGAGAAAATCGGCAAATCACCGGCTTATATTAGTAACTCCTTGAAGCTTTTAGGCCTGCCTGACGCCTTAAAAGACGGTTTAATCGGGGGCGTCATCACTGAAGGCCATGCTCGAGCGTTGAGTAGTATTGAAAGCGAAAAAAGCATGGTGGAGTGTTATAAAATTATTCTCAAAGAAAACGCCTCAGTCCGCCGCGCTGAAGAGTTGGCACGCCGCTTTAAAGAACGTGATGAGCAGCAAATAATTATCCAAAAAACTGGTGGTAAGATCGCCAGATCATCTCAAGTTAATGACCATCAAGTCCATGAGTGGCAACAGCAGTTTCAGACCCGCTTTCATGCCAAAACTCAGCTCCAAATCACGCGCTCAATTCGCCACACTCGAGTTGTCTTAACATTTGTGGGCAGTCCGGAAAAAACCCAGGCGGATTTAGAACGATTCATCAACTACGCTGAAGCAAAAATCGAATAAGTTTTTACTTGAAAACTTGGATAATCTGCGCTTGAAGTGAGGAACTATTTTTAGTACGGAGAATGTTGAACTAGACCTACTTTATTCAAAGGTAAGTATCTAAAAAAGGCTCTACCAACAATGTCAGTTTTATTAATTGGTCCCCAAACTCGGGAATCACTGGAAAATGGTCGGTTGTCGCCGACGGCAAAATATTGCTGAGGACCTAAGAAAATGGCACCGCCTTCAGTGGCTTTGCCGGCTTTAGTTACAAATTCTGGTGGTAAATAATCTTCAGTAAGCCTTGTGCCATTGATCGAGATATAGCCATTAGATACCTGGACTGATTCCCCTGGTAAACCGATGACACGTTTAATAAAGTCACAACCCGTGCCTTCAGGGCAATTAGCGGCCTCAGGAGCGTGAAAGACAATTACATCACCACGTTTAGGACTTCCAAAACGGTAGCTGATTTTGTCGGTTAAAACATACTCACCATTTTGGAAAGTCGGCACCATTGATAAGCCATTGACTTGATGTGGTTGCATGAGCACCAGGTAAATTACCAAGAAGATTGACAAGGCAATTACCACTGTTTCCACAATGTCAAGAAAAAACTCACCTAGCTTAGTAGCAATATTAGACATTCGATCATTATCCGATTTAGCCAGTAGAGTTTCAATCACTAAATGGAGATAATACAGAAATGGGTTATACCAAAAATGCGCTAGCTGGCTTCAGTGGCCAAACCGCCATCAAGATCCTCGGTAACGCTTTAATTCTACTAAAGATTGCGATTGTGGCGCGAATTCTCAGTCCCACTGACTTTGGTCTATTTTCTTTAGTCGTAATCGCCCTGGGCCTCACCGAGGCATTTACACAAACAGGCGTGAATACTACCTTAATCCAATCAAAACATCCGGTGAGTTATTTTGTGAACACGGCTTGGGTGATTGCGATTGTGCGGGGTATACTGATCAGCCTGCTGATGGTAACGATGGGCTGGGGTATGAGTCATTACTATGACCAGCCAATTTTATTGGTTTTGGTGTGTTTAGCAGCCCTGATTCCGGTTATCAAGGGCTTTATTAACCCCACTATTATTGAAATGTATAAAGAGTTGCGTTTTCTGCAAGATAGTTTTTATCGCTTCTCGTTAGTGGTAGTTGAGAATCTGGCAGTAATTGGCTTGGTTCTGGCTTTTCGATCGATTGAAGCATGGGTGGCAGGCTTGATTGTTTCGGCAGTATTTGAAGTGGTAATTTCCTTTGTCTTTTTTAAAGTAAAACCTAAATTTCAGTATCTGCCACAGCGTGCCGCCCTGATTTTTGAACAAACCAAAGTCCTGAGCATCTCCAGTTTTTTGTCATATTTACTGGAAAATGTGGATAACTTACTCATCGGTAAAATCGTGGGCCAATATGGCTTGGGTTTATATCAGCCAACCTATAGTTTGGCTCATGAACCAAACTATGAAATCGCCAAATCTGTTCATCACGGGACCTTGCCTGTGTATACCAAAATCGTCGATGACAGAAAGCGACTTCTGAAAGCCTTTCTTAAAACCAGCTTACTCACACTCATCATTGGAGTTGGACTATCACTGCCGCTGTTTATTTTTCCCAACTTAATTGTGGGGATTATTTTAGGCGAGCAGTGGCAAGGAGCAGTCTCTTTACTTCAGTGGTTAACGCTGGCAGGAATCCTGCAAGCTGTGAGCTTGGTTTTTTACACGCCCTTAATTGCTCAAAAAAAAGTAGGCATTATGAATTGGCACATGGCTTTAAATTGTATTTTATTAGTTAGTCTGATCATTGTTTTAGGCCAAAGGTACGGGCTATTTGGTGCGGTCCTGGGAGTGGTGATTTCTCGACTGATTTCTTTACCCTTTTTAGCTTTTTTGTCATTTAAACAATTACGGTAGTTATGGCTGACGTACCACTTTCGATTATAATTCTCTGTCATCGAAACGATCAACGTTTAGTTACTTGTTTAAACTCGTGTCAGTTTGCACAAGAGATAGTCGTCATTGATTTTGAATCTGGGGTGAACTGGGGTGAGTGGCAAAAAAAAATTCCGATAAACGTCATTCCCAGGAGTGGTAGAATTCAAGATTTTGCTCAAGCCCGACAAGCGGGTTTGGCAGCTGCTCAAAACGACTGGGTGCTTTTTGTAGATAGTGATGAGGCTTTGGAAGCGGATGCAGACCTCAAAATTTCTCAACTTTTATCTGACCCAAAAATAAATGGCTGGTGGCTCAAACGGCGCGATTTTTTTTACGGCCAAGCACTCAAGTATGGCGAGGTTGGTCAAGTCTGGCTGTTGCGATTGGCGAGGAAGAGAAATGCCAGTATCACTCGACCAGTCCACGAAGTGGTAGCTGTCACTGGTAAGACCTCATATTCAACCCTCACTATTTCACACTTTGCCCATACTCATCTCAATGAATTTTTGCAAAAAATTATCGCCTATGCTCGGTTGGAAGCTCAGTTTAGAGATCGATATTCATTATTACGATTCTGGCTTGAAATCTGTGTCTACCCTTTAGGAAAATTTGGCTTTAACTACATACTCAAATTGGGTTTCAGAGATGGCTGGCGCGGTTTCATCTATGCTTTCATGATGAGTCTACACTCCCTTTTGGTCAGGATTTTTGCCTATGAAAAAATGGTCTCTTAATCAACTCTTTTGGGCGACCCTCAGCCTGCTTTTTTGGGTTTTCTTAAGTTTGGGCCAACTCCAACGCTGGCAGCTAACCCCAGGAATCGCCATATATGCCCATGATTTTTTGGTCATGATTGGCCTGCTTGCCTATGCCATCCAACATCGAAATCTAGTTACTTCACTGCCAAATCCAGAGTTTAGAAAGTATAGATTAGAAATACTTTTTGGCTTGTGGATTTGGTTTGGCTGGCTGATAGCCGCTTTGAGCCAGGACAATGTGGTGGTAGCTCTTTTATACACCGCTCGCTTATTCAGCTATACGGGATTCACTTGGGCAGCGCTCTCTGCCCCTTTTTGGCAAAAACTACCTTCCCAAATTTTAGGCGTAAAACCCCAACTAATAGGGTATTGGTCGGCTGGTTTGACAATCTTATATCTGGGTTTTATGCAATACTTTTTATTGCCTGACACTCGGGCTTTAGGTCTGATTGGCTGGGACAATCACTATTACCGGTTGATTGGCACTCAGCTAGATCCTGGTTTTACAGGCATGCTGCTAGTTTTGACTTTATTACTGACTTTCCAACTCAAATTCCCTAAACCTATCTGGCAGGCCGTGATCACGGCGCTCCTCACGCTCGCTGTAGCTTTAACTTACTCTCGGGCCAGTTATCTAGCTTTTGGCCTAGGCATTGTGGTTTATGCCGCAATAGCCTGGTGGAGAGACCAAGAAGTAAGACCTAAGCTGCTGCTCGTCGTCCTTTTAGCTGGCTTATTGGTACTTTTACCTCGGAAGGGGGGAGAAGGAGTGAACTTGGGCAGGACATCAACCATTACTGCCCGAGTCAGTAGTAATCAAGGCAGTTTACTACAGCTACAACCTTCACAATGGCTGACGGGTCGAGGATTACTAGTACCTGAAACAATTGAAAGTCAAAATACTTTGCGGCCTGATATGGCCAAAATCCCTGATAATCTAGTAGTTTTGATAGTTACTCATCTTGGCTTAGGGGGGACTGTGTTGCTCATACTGCTTTTAGCCAAACATCGTCAACGACTACTCAATTTACCCACTCTGAGCTTGAGCTCATTAGCGGCAATTTTGATTCACGCGCAATTTAACAACACCTTACTACAACCGTTTGTGTTCCTGTTTATAGTGGGAATTATGCTCAGCGAGCGTCTAAAGAAAACTAAAATCTAAACGTAACCATGATCGTTTTTTGAGTCTGATTCCCAGCTTGATCAACTGCTAAAAATTCAAGTTTGTTCTCACCTTCTTGTAAAGAATACGTGGTATTAAAACTGCCATCATTTTTGGCATAAATCAGGCGACCATTTACATTTAATTGGGTTTTAAGATCTGTTGTACCTGATATAGTCAGGTTCTGGTTTCGGCGTAATTCAACGCTTTGACCATCTTGAGGCTCTTTGATTTCTAGCTTGGGCGGTTGGACATCTTTAACCACCGTATAACTGGAGCTAATCGCTGACTCTTGTTTATCTTTAGCAATCGCAAAGGCTGCAATTTGATTTTCACCTTCGCTTAACTCCACATCAAACTCAAAACTGCCTTCGTCACTCACAGCTTGGCGATCTTGTTGATTACTGTTCACTACCAGCACCACTTCTGTCTCAGATTGAGCAAAACCCATGACTTTAATCTGAGCACTGGAAGTAGCAGGAACTGGGGGAGAAAGGACCGGCACTTGAGGAGGTAGTTGGTTGTTTTCTACTAGTACTTGATCAGGATTACTAATCCCCGTGATAAAGCGGATAAAGTTAGGCAAGACCACCAAAATAAAGCCCACGCCCAAAATAATCGCCGCCGCCGCCATGAAAATGGTTTGACGTAACAGTTTTTGCTGCTCGTGGCGAGCTAATCGTGAAGAAGTTCGAGTTGGTGACATAGACTCAGTATATCAAACTAGCTATTGTCTGCGAGAGGGAAGTCACCTCTTTTAAGAAAGTGAGCCAGGGGCGGGAGTCGAACCCGCGACTTGCGGTTTACGATACCGCTACTCTACCAACTGAGTTACCCTGGCCAGTGTGGTGATTATAGCGAAAAAATCTCAAAATAAGAAAGGCACTTAGGCTTCCAAGGTTTTAAAGCTCTTTAGTACCGAGATTGAAGTATCTAGAATAGGAATCCTGGCTGAGATGACTTGGCTACTTTTATCTTTTTTATACCTGCGACGACTCAAGTTTGCCTCCAAAATATCTAAAATTGTTTTATCAACTGTTTCATCAAATTTTCGCGCAAACAAAGCTTTACTAGCCAAAAGGTAAGGCAAGTCTGAGGTGGTAAAAGTTTTTGGTCGTAGTTTAATTTGTCCGCTCGCTATCAGGGCATTAGTATCATCAGGCGACAAATTTTGGGAAGTCAAACGAGTATCAATATCAGGAATCCAAATAATGGCTCGCAAATCATCTTTCACAATTTTATTTGTATACTGAGTATTCATGAGCACTGTTTGAAAGAAACTTTCGTCTGCAATTAAAGTATGGCGATAATAATTTCTAAACTTGGACACTTCAGGACTAGTAGTAATAAATTCACAAGCTGCTCGACTCAAGATTTTCCATTGACCACCAATATACGGCGTGACATGGGCTAAGAAACCTCGTTTAATCGGGGTACCTGAGAATTGACCATCAACTTCTACAAAATAATTTTCAATCCGGTTTAAAGTATTGGGCCGATCATTAATTTGGTTAGCAATTTTTATAAAATCTTGGCCGGCGTGAGAACGTAAGAACGTTTTGATTTGAGTTTGTGATTTAAGGGGAAAATCTTGGCCACTCAAGTTAATATAGGCCTCCCACTTCTGGTTGAGGCTCAGCAACTTTTTAATGCCACGCAACTCAGCTTCCACCATACTATATCCACCCCAAACTACCGTCTGACTTTTAAGCAAGTGAGTATTTGGAAAGTCTTTTAAAAAAGTTCGAACTTCAGCCCGCAGAGCTGGACCAGCTTGCTTATCGACATGAATTAGATATAGATTGGTCGGATCATAAATGGAGTTAAATAATCTTTTAAATTGGATGGGGTAGCGGTGAACCAAAATGAAGTACGCAATCATGAAGTGAAACTCATTAAAAATATGTGATACCAGCAAGAAAAACCCAGGTCTGAGCTGGGGAATCAATAGTTTTACCAATTAAGGAGAAAGTTCAACTTTAAGAAAGAAAAATGAGCCAAGATTTCTTTAAGTTACTACAACTATTAAGTCATCTTATGACATAACTATACACTATATAGGCCTAATTAGATAGCGGGTGAGGGTTTTGCAAGATGAGCGAGATACGGGAATCGAACCCGCTTCTATTCCTTGGGAAGGAATCATTCTACCAGTGAACTAATCTCGCAGCGCAAAAATCTATTTTATCACTTCTCTTTTAACTGAAGGGAAAAGATGTATTAAAAAATACATTACGATGCAAAAAAATCCATCTTCATGGATTTTTTATGACTGCGAGCCTGAACGGATTCGAACCGTCGATCTCTTCCGTGACAGGGAAGCATGTTAACCGCTACACCACAGGCCCATGATCGCATTTTAACCAAGTAGTCAGAAATTGGTGAAACCATTCTCTGATACTTGAGATCCGAATTATACGCAGTTTCTGGTAATTTGCCAAGTCTTGCGGTATACTGAGTGAAGAAGGAAAAACTTTATGTCATTACCCATCATCCTCGGAGTCATTGCCATTGCTGTTATTCTCTACGCCATTAGTGTCTACAACTCGTTAGTTACCCTACGAACTCAGATTCACGCTGCTATCCAAGAGATTGGGAATCAACTGAAGAGACAAGCTTCTTTAATCCCTAATTTAGAAAACTCAGTTAAAGGTTTCCTCAAACAAGAAAAAGATATTTTTGGCATGTTGACTAACGCCCGCAAATCGGTCGATACTGCGGCCGCTACCGGTTCTGCAGCTGATATCGATAAAGCTATTTCTCAAATTCAAGCTATAGTGCCTCGAATCTCGATCATGGTGGAAGACAATCCTGAGCTAAAGAGTAATGAAACAGTCGCCAAATTCATGTCAGAGCTAACTGATACCGCCGACAAATTAATGTATGCTCGTCGGTCAGTGATTGATTTATCCCAAAACTACAATCAAATGTTATTGACGTTTCCTTCCAATTTGGTCGCCAAAGCGTTTAGCTTCAAACCTGAAAAAGGCCTTGATACACCAATGACCGGCTCACACGTTAATGTCGATGCTGCAGAAATGAAAGACGTTAAAGTTAATCTTTAAATAGTTACTGATTGAGGACTGAACCCGAGTTCAAACCCCAGCTTCAGACATATTTCAATTAACATATGACTCATTATAACTTGGTCGCGGCCAACAAACGCAAATCATTCTTGATTATTGCCTTTTTCATGATCTTCATCATGGGCACAACCTATGTTATGGCGCGAGGGTTTGGTTATGGTTTAGATGTAGTCGGATTGGCATTGATCTTTTCTGGAGTCATGTCGTTTACTTCATATTGGTTTTCTGACAAAATTATTTTGAGCATTTCTGGCGCCCGACCAGCCAAACGCGAAGAGTTTTTTGACTTTTACACTGTGACTGAAAATCTGACCATGAGTCAGCGCTTGCCGATGCCCAAACTCTATGTGATTGAAGATACTGCTATGAATGCCTTTGCTACGGGTCGCGATCCCGAACATGCTGTGGTCTGTGCCACCACCGGACTCTTGAGCAGATTGGAACGCTCAGAAATTGAAGGCGTGGTAGCTCATGAATTGTCTCATGTCAAAAACTATGACATGTTGTTAATGTCGATTGTGACAATTCTGGTGGGTGTGGTAGCGCTACTGGCAGACTGGATGCTACGGATGACGGCTTTTGGTGGCGGGCGCAAACGAGATGGAGACAGCAATGGTGGCGGACAGCTGCAATTAATCTTCTTTGTGGTCGGAATCATTTTGGCCTTACTGTCACCTTTGATTTCTCAGTTAATTCAGCTAGCTATTTCCCGACGCCGAGAATTTTTTGCCGATGCTTCGGCCGTAGAAATGACCAAAAATCCTCAAGGTCTAGCTCGGGCTTTACAGAAAATTTCCCAAGATCGAGAACCTTTGGAAGCTGCTAACAAAGCTACCGCTCATTTATATTTTGCCAACCCGCTTAAAAACCTGAACAACGCTGTGGGGCTATTTTCAAGTTTATTTGCCACGCATCCGCCCGTTGAGCAACGTTTAGAGGCACTTCGTTCCCTGTAATTTTCTCAAGTTTTTGCTACACTACAGCTTGTGACTGAAAACACTGTTTCTTCTGCCACTGTTCATAAAATTGCGGCCCTAGCCAATATTCCTGTCACGGCCGCAGAAGAGCAAACACTGACTGTGTCCTTCAACGAGACGCTGGATGTTATAGCTCATATGTCACAGCTGGATACTCAAAATATTCAACCAACATACCAAGTCACGGGCTTAGAAAATGTCTGGCGTAACGATGAAGTTGAAGAAAAAAGAATCTTCAGCCAGGAACAAGCTTTGGCCAATGCTTCTAAAACCTATCAAGGTTATTTCGTGGTTCCCCAAGTGATTGATCAAGACTAAATGTTACACACCTTAACCCTTAAACAAGCTCTAGATAAATTGGACAAAAAAGAAGTTTCTTTGGCTGAAATTTGGCGTGACACTGAGACGCAGATCCAAGCCCAAAACCCAGAACTAAACGCGTACTTAGCTGTTAGTAAAACTGCGGCCGCTACAGCCGACCAGTACAGTAACTCGCCGCTCAAAGGTTTGCCAATAGCCGTTAAAGATAACTTTTGTACTCAAGAACTACCAACTACAGCATCGTCAACTCTTTTAGAAGGCTATCAGTCGCCTTATGAGTCAACGGTGACACAGAAACTCAGGGCCACAGGCGGTGTAATTATTGGCAAAACTAACCTGGATGCTTGGGCTCATGGCTCATCAACTGAAACGTCGCAATTTGGGCGAACTTTAAATCCTCGAAATACTCAATATTTGCCGGGTGGTTCATCAGGGGGCAGTGCGGCTGCTATAGCGGCGGACATGTGTCTTGGAGCACTCGGCTCAGAGACTGCCGGCTCGATTCGTCAGCCAGCGGCGTGGTGCGGCACAGTTGGTTTAAAACCCAGCTATGGTCGAGTTAGTCGCTATGGAGTCGTCGCTATGGCTTCATCTACCGACTCACCCGGTCCAATCGGTAAAACCGTCGAAGACACAGCCATCTTACTTAACCAGATTGCCGGCCACGATCCTTACGATGGCACCAGTTCATCCCAAGCTGTGCCTGATTTCACAGCCACGCTTAACAAGGGTGTCAAAAGACTGCGAGTGGGAGTGGTTTACTTAGACACACCTGGTCTTGAATCTATCAAACCTTACTACGAAAAAGAGCTAGCGGTCTTAGAGAGTTTAGGCGCTCATGTTGAGCAAACAGAAGCTTTAGATCCGCACTATGCAATTAGTGTCTATACCGTAGTTCAACGGGCGGAAGTGAGCAGTAATTTAGCCCGTTATACTGGGGTACGTTATGGAAAAGATCGCTCATATTTTGGACCTGAAGCTAAACGCCGGATCATGCTGGGCACGTATACATTAAGTAAAGGCTTTACTGATCAATACTACACTCAAGCTCAAAAAATGAGAACGCTTTTCCTTCAAGATTATGAAAAATTATTTGCCAAATATGACGTCTTAATTTCCCCGACTTCACCGAGCTTTGCCAAAAAGATTGGCGCCACCGAAGGCAGTTCTATGTTTGGCGAACTGGAAGACATGTTGCTAGAACCAAGTTCAATTACCGGCATCCCGGGAATAAGCGTGCCTTGTTACCGCGATCCCGCCACAAATCTCTTTCTGGGGATGAATATCATGGCTCCCATGTGGCGAGAAGATTTGGTAATTCAGGTGGGCGATGCGTATGAAAAAGCCACAGAGTGGAATACGTGGAGAACTGCCAATGGCTAACACCAACACTAGCTACCAACTGGTTTGTGGCATGGAAATACACGCGGAATTAAAGACAGCTTCCAAGATGTTTTGTGGCTGCAAAAATGATCCCTTTCACGCGCCCCAACCAAATATCTATACATGTCCCGTTTGCTTAGGCATGCCTGGAGCTTTGCCAGTGGCCAACAAAAAAGCCATTGAGTGGGCCATCAAATTAGGCTTGGCTTTGAACTGTAAAATTAATCTTTTCTCTAAATTTGACCGTAAACATTACTTCTATCCTGACTTACCAAAAGGCTATCAAATTAGTCAGTATGACATTCCATTTTGTTACGATGGTGTTGTTGAAACTGAAGAAGGTCTCGTCAGAATTCATCGAATCCACTTAGAAGAAGATACTGGTAAATTACTTCACAAAACTATTGGTGATGAAAAAGTCAGTTTAATTGACTTTAATCGCAGCAGTGTGCCGTTAATTGAAATTGTGAGTGAAGCCGATATCAAGACTCCAACTCAAGCCAAAGCTTTTGGCAAGAAGATTAGACAAATTTTACGATTCTTAGATATTGCTGATTGCGACATGGAGCAAGGTGGCATGCGCTTAGAAGCCAACATTTCCCTGCGCCCGCCCGAACTTCCCGACAATCTATTACCTAACTACAAGGTAGAAGTTAAAAACATAAATTCGTTCAGATTTTTGGAACAAGCTATTAGCTGGGAAATGCAGCGCCAGGCCTTAGAA
>Ga0163154_10000388_pt1 | contig 66619 bp, 46 predicted proteins | sample OliLakLV19MP9P1_FD_148649 | JGI IMG/M metagenome (GOLD analysis project Ga0163154, IMG submission 148649) | Freshwater microbial mat bacterial communities from Lake Vanda, McMurdo Dry Valleys, Antarctica - Oligotrophic Lake LV.19.MP9.P1 | ecosystem: Environmental > Aquatic > Freshwater > Lake >... | reverse complement strand
ATCTTGCAGCCATTCACGGTTGATGGGCGGACGCGGCGCGAGGATGCCCTCCGCGTCCAATGGGGGTACCTCTAAATACGACGCCGCCCCCAATGCCGAGAGCAAACGCCGCCCGACTTCTTGCAAGCGCGCATCCTTGTGACGCAAGAGCAAGCCGAGCGACGTTGAATCGAGCCGCTGTTTGTAATCTTTCTCGGTGAACAGCAGCCGATCATCGCCCGATCCGGTCTTGTTCCACAGTGTCGGATCAATGCCGAGCGCGATCAGCGACGCCCAGATCACCCAGGCTGAGAAGCGATCCACGCGCGTGAAATTACTGGCATTGACCTGCGCATCCGATGTGCGCGAGGGATGCTGATAATGGCGGTGTCCGATTTCGCCGCCCGGAATGCCCGCGAGATCGGGGACGATCATGCCGTCATAGTCGATCAGCCGGATATCGCCGTCCGCGATCACGACGTTGCCATGCTGCAAGTCGCCATGTGCGATCTGCGCGTCCCCCAGTGCGCGCACGACGCCCGCCCATTTCTGCGCCAGATTCAAGAGCGCGGCGGGCTGATGCAAATGGCGCTCGACATAGGTATCGAGGCGTTCGCCGCGCACCCATTCCATCTTGACGATGGGGAACCATTGTCCGCGCACGCGCACGCCGCGCGGCAGATACTCGAAGCCGACCATGAACGGCAGCCGATGCCGCGCCAAATGCTGTGCAATGGCGGCGTAGCGCGCTTCTTGCCCGGTCGTCTCGCGCGCGAAGCAGCGTACCGCCCAACGGCGGCGTTCGCTGGCAACCGGCGCGCTCATCCCATCGATGATCTCAAACACGATGGCGAAGTTGCCGCTGATCGGGCGCGGCAAGCCGAGTTTATCCATGATCACCGTGCCGAAGCGCAGCGCCGTATCCGTGAAAGCGGTCTGCGGATTTTGCAGCGTTTCGACGTAATCGTTCGGGTTCGGCCAAGCACTCACGGCGGCGGGCTACGTTTCATCCGACGGGGTGGAGGCGACAGTGTGCGGTGCGGCATCTGCGCGGACACGCACGAACGTCACATCGTCGTTGCGGCACAGCTTATCGGCGCGCAGCCGCTCGATCATCGCCGCGAAGGCGTCCGGTTTGAGCTTGGTCAGCTTGCCGATGGACTCTGGATGTCCCAAGACGAACTGTGCCAGCGCATCCGACAGCAGAAACAGTTGATCGCCCTTGCGCCACTCCCCCACGCACGTTTGCACGGTCACGCCCGCATTGCGTCCCGACTGCGTGGCGATCAGCGCGGGGCGATTGTCGAAATCGGCGGCGCGCTCGATGGGGAACGCCTTCAACAGCTTACTGCCGCGAATGTGCAGCACGCACGAATCGCCCGCCGCGTCCGCGCGCCACGTGCCATCGGGCAGCAGGACGATCCCGACCAGCGCCGCGAACGAGCCATACTGCAATTTCTCCTCCGCGTACCACGAGAGCGTCTTGGCGGCGGTCTGCGCGGTCACCGCCGTCTCCCATTCCGCTGTCAGCACCGGAAGCGCGCCGAGATCGAACGCTTCCGTGCGCACGAACGCCGCGACCAAGACGCGCGCCCACGCGCCGGAGAACGAGGCTTCGGTCGCGCCATCCGCGACGGCGGCGCGCAGCATCATGCGTCCGGCGGCGTCGGGGACGCTGACGATGGCATAGGCGTCCTCGTATTCAGCGTCGGTGCTGCCCGCTTTGGGCAGCCAAAAGGTGTGGATAGTAAACATCTTTTTACCTCACCCCCCAACCCCCTCTCCATGTGGAGAGGGGATGCAATGTGGGGGCATTTTCTCCCTAAAAGACGTAGAGAGCGATGATGGCATCGGGCGTTCCCCCTCTCCACATGGAGAGGGGGCTAGGGGGTGAGGTTTTTCCTTCTCCCTTACGGTGCAAACGGATCGTAGCACAGTACGCTGTTCGAGCCGTCGTTCAAGATCGGCGCGACGTAGACGTTATCGACCTGTACGTAACCCGCGTCGCCGACCGTCGAACCATAAATCGACAGATGCGCGTCCGTCCAGCCTTCCGTCGGGCGTCCGGTCATGCGGTATTCGGTCAGCGGTGTATTCGGCGGCAGCCAGAACGTACAGACGAACAAATCGCTGAAATCGCCGTCATGCAGCAGGATCGTCGTGCGCTGGCGCGTCCCGCTGCTGTTGCCCAGATCGAGCCGTGCTTCGATCAGCGTCCCGGCGGGCATCGTGGTGTTCATCGCTTGGAAGATCACGCCTTGCATATTGCCTGATGGACGATAGAAGCCCAAGACGCCGCCGATCAGCTCCCACAATGGATCGGTCGGCAAGCCGTAAATGCTCCAATGCAGGGGGAAACCGTTCCCCTGTGTCTCATTGAAAGCGCCGTTGCGGATCAGGTTGCCATCCGGTGCCAGCGTTGGCGTCCCGGTGGGCGTGCGCGTGGCGGTCGCTATTGCAGTCGGTGTGCGACTCGGCGTCGCGGTTGGCGTGCTAGTGATGAACGTGGTCGTCCCCGACAAGCTCAAGAACAGCGTGCTGGGTCCCCCCACCGGATTAGCGCCATAGTTGCCGACGACCAAATAGTACTGCGTCCCCGCCGTCACATCGAGTTGGAGTTGGCTGTTGACGTTTTGCCCCGTCACGATATCGTCGTTGCACACGATTTCGGTCAGCGATCCGTTCAGCGTGTAGACTGCCATCACGGTATCGGTCTGGTTTGCGCCCGTCGTCGAGCCAATTGTATCGAGGATGACCGATCCGGTCGTCGGTGCGGTGAAGCGGAACCAGACCGTCCCCGCAAACGGCGCGCAGGTGGGCGTCGGATCGGCAAAATTATCGGTCGCGCCGTACCATTCTTGGGTGTACGTCCCCCCTGTCGAGACGAGGCGCGGGCTGTCGATGCTATCATTGGACGGCGGTGGGGGTGGCGTGGGCGTCACGCTGTTGTTGATCACGCGGACGGTGAAGGTCGATCCGCTCTGGCTCAAGACTTCGATGCTGATGCCGCGCGCCACATCGGTGTACGTCTCGCCGGGCAGCCAGCGCGCGCCGGCGTCGTTGGTATTGACATTGTTGGTGTCCGCGTCCACGACATAGGACGCGCCGCCGTTGCCTGAGCGCGCCGTGTTCACGTCATGGATGATCACCGCCGACGCCGGGATGTTCTGGTCATAGCCCGCGCCGATGTTACGCGCTTCGACGGTGTAGAACTGCGCCGCCGAGCCGCCGATTGGCACGACCGCCATCAGCGCGTTGGTCGTGGACTGCGGTAAAACTGTGCGTTCCAGCGTGAACGTCTGATCGCCGCCCGTCGGCACGGTCACGATTCGATCTGCGGGTATCCACTCTGCGCCGCGGAGATGATAACTGTTCGTGCCAGGCGCGAGACATTGAAACGAAGGACTTCCGACCGCGCATGTCCCCTGTGAGTCGCTCATCACATCCCATTCGGAGACGTAGATGCTGAGATTGACGGGCGGATTGTTGGCGGGACCCGTCGAATGATCGAACCCGTAGCCATGTCCCATCTCGTGCGCGATCACGCCGTGATTGACCGCCCACGTCGGCAGGTAGGTCGTGCGGTAGAACTTGCTCACGCCGTCCAGCGCCAGCGTCGCGCCGCCGCCCCACGCACAGCAGTCCAAGACATCGTTGAAGAACATATTGATGCCAACGTAGGTCGGGTAGTTCACCACGTCGTTGAACAGCGCCGTACAATCTTGGAGCAGCGCGTTGAGATTCGCCACGTTGCCGACGACATAAAATGAGCGCGAATTCGGCAGTGTGCGCCACTCCGTGACGGTTGCCGTCCCATCCAGATTGATGTTGTTGTAGCTGATCTGCCGCCAGTAGTGATCCAAGCCCGGCTCGATGGTGCTGAACAGCGATTGGTAGAACGGCGGCGTGTTCGGCGTGGTGCTGTTGCCTTGGAACTTGCACAGCAGATTGATCCAGCTCTGCGCTCCGCTGACCAGCCGTTCATCCGGCAGTTCGACGCCGCGTGTCGCGGATGCCGACGGGAACAGCGCGCGCACATCCAAGATCGTGTCCGACTGGGTGGACAGTGATTGCGCCGTGCCTGTAATCGCGCGCGCGTCGCCCCGAAGCGTGCCAATCGCGCGGACGTAGGCACCGTAATACTGCGTGATCAAGCCTTCGGGCAGCGACAGGTCGATGATCGGGTTGCCCGCGTCGTCGAGCAGGGCGACGATGCGCGTCCCACTCACGCCAGCGTTGGGCGCGGGATCGCCGTACAGGACGCTGAGCCAACCCTCGACTTGGGTTTCGCCCGCTTGCGGTTCGCGCGGCACGTCCTTGGCAATGGCGGCAGCTTGAGGGAGCGCGGACGCCGATGGTGCGCCCCCGCGCATGGATGCGAATTGATGCACAACGACCGCCAGCGCGACGGTCAGCGCGATGAAAAACGGAAACGCTAACGATTTGGGTTTGGAAGTCATTCGGTTTGCGAACTCCCCGATTTGGTTTTCAAGGCTTTAGATTGATCGTAACCTAAGTGGGCGTGCGTGAAAAGCGCGATCAGGCAAAATCGAGATAATCGCCCTTTTAATCCATTGAATGATAGCACTAGATCGACGTTTCGGCGGTGGTGCAGACCGAGTACAGGCAAACACATCAAGATACGAGGTCTCAATTGACAAGCTCACCTCACCCCCCGACCCCCTCTCCATTGCATGGCGAGGGGGAGACCTCACCCCTTCCCCCTCAGCCACGCACTGGGGAAGGGGTCAGCGGGTGGGGTGAATGATACATTGTATCTTCGTGCGTTTACCCTCAGACCGAGTCGCCCCATTGAGACGTTGCAGCTTGATAGCATGATTCGGATAGGAGTTTCGGCTTACTTGACGCTGGGAGAAAAAAAGGTCACCATATAGGGAGAAGTTTCTCGAATCTGGGTGACAAGTTCATGATCCAACCACTGCTCGACGAGTATATTTCGCTGCGTAACATGGGCGTGGACGCTAACAGTGCGCTCCAACCGCTTCGTCCGAAGGTCGAGAAGTTAAGCGAGTCGGAGCGCGCCGAACTCGTGCGCCGCGTCCGCGAGTGGGAACGCGACCACCGTGACACGCCCCCCCCGCCGATGAGCGCGCCCGCGATTGACGACGAACCCTCGTCATTGGGAATCGCGCCGCATGGCGTGATCAAGAAGGTCAAGTCGCAGCGTTCGCAGCGCCCTCAGTCGCCCCCAACCGCTGAGCTGCTGCCCGGAACGGGCAGTAAAGCAGCAGCGAATGCCAATCGCGCCGTGCCGCCCGATCCGCCGCCCCCTGCACCGACCAAACTTGGGATGCCAAAAGCGCCGCCAGTCCCCGTCAATGTCATCCAGCCGATGCCCGTCGCGCCGCCCGCGAAACCGAAGCCGAATCCGTCAAGTAAGACGGTTCAATGCCCCAAATGCCAGCGCGTCAGCCCGTCGAGCGAGATTTTTTGCCCGGCGTGCGGCACCTTCTTGCAGGACAGTGTGGCGGCGTTCCAAACCACGCGCTTCGAGCCAGAGCATGAAGCAAGCACATCCGATCATTTCGATGCAAAGATGATCTTGGTGTTGATCGTGCGCCATAACAAGAATCATTATCGCATCCAGCCGCAGAATTACGCGCGCGAAATCGTGGTCGGGCGCAGCGATGTGGGCGCGCCCATGACGCCCGATATCGATCTCGCCAATCAGGGCGCGGGCGAACTGGGCGTCTCGCGGATGCACGTATCGATCCAGTACGACGCCGTGAATCACACGCTTAGCGTGACCGATATGCGCAGTTCCAACGGATCATTTATCAACAATCAGCGGCTGCATCCGCATGAGGTGCGCATCCTGCGGCATGGCGACGAACTGCGCTTGGGACGGCTCAGCTTGGGCGTGACGTTCCAAGCGGGGGCGTGACGAGCGTCGGTCAAGAATCTAGTTCAGGATAGAGACCTCACCCCCTTTCCGGTTCGGAGCGGGGGTGAGGTTGCTTTTATCTACTTTCTTGACGGACGACGAGAGCGGCAATCGCGGCGTGCGGTGACATCACGATTCCAAGCGTCGTTTAGCGCGCCAAGCTCATCGGCATGACCACATAAATGTAATCGTTGCGTTCGCCCGGACGCAGCACGCCGGGATACGCCGCACCGTTGCTTTCCAGCACGATATCGCCGCTGTCACCGAGCGCGGTCAGCATATCGATCAGATATTTGATATTGAAGGCGACTTCCATCCCCTCGCCTTCGATATTGGCGTCGATCACGCCCTCGTTATCGCCGCGTTCGGCGCTGCGCCCGACCAAGACAATCTCGCCGCGTTCGCCGGGAGACTTGGGCGGCTTGATGGCGAGGCGCGCGCTGTAATTGCTGTCGCGGGCGAAGATTTCGGCACGTTTGCACGCGCGCAGTAGTTCGCTGGCGGCGACGTTGAGCGACATATTGTACGATTTGGGGATGATCGCGCTGAAATCGGGGAACTTGCCTTCGAGCAGTTGCGACGAAATCACGCTGTTGCCGATTTGGAAGATCACCAGGTTGCGATTTTCGGGCAGCGAGATGGACAGCGGCGAGTCATCGTCGGGCAAAATGCGCCCCAGTTCGCGCATCGACTTGGCGGGGATCACCAGTTCGCGCGCGCTCTCAAAGGGGGTGTCCATCTTCGCCGTGCGCACTGCCAACCGATACCCGTCCGCCGTCGCCAACGTGAGCATATCGTTATCGAAATGCGTGTAAATGCCCGTGAGGATCGGGCGGCTGTCTTCGGAGGCAGTCGAAAACTCGACCTCGCGGATCATGCTTTTGAACAGGCGCGCCGGCAGCACGGCGTCAGGATTGCCCGGCTTGGGCATGACGGGAAATTCGGTTGCGCTGATGCCGCGGACATTGGAATTGGTCGTGCCGCAGCGGACGTTGACCGATTGCGTCGCTGGATCGAGCGTCAGATCAACGCGCTCTGGCGACAAGTTGTTGACCAGTTCGACCAACGTCTTGGCGGGCAGGGTGATTTGCCCCGCTTGTTCGACTTTTGCGCCGATGGTGGTGGTGATTGCCATTTCGAGATTGGTCGCCGCCAGTCGAAGCTGCGAATCTTCCGTTGAAAGCATGATGTTCTGCAAGACGGGCAGATTCGAGCGCGATTCGACGGCGCGGCTGACCATGCTGAGGGCTTTTGCCAATTGATCTTGTAAGACCGAAACGCGCATGGCTGTAACTCCGATTGACAAAGAATGTGCAGTTTGAAAGTGGAACAAGTATATCAGATTGGGCGAAAATCCGCCCAATCAAAAGGCGGCAATGGCTTCCGCTCGGCTATGGAGACTGAGGCGAGAGGGGGTCAGTGGGTGAAGCACGTTTTTCAATTGAGAAAGTTGCAGCTGGGCGCGCTAGCCCAATGTCACGCATTTATTGTAACTCGACCGTCGCTCGTGTTAAGATTCCGTCATGATTGGTGAAAAGTTAACGTGGACGCGCGGCATGAAGCCAATGACGCAGTACGATTTTCAGGACGTGAGCGCCCTCGCTGTCGAGGACGACGCCGGGGGCGTGGCGATCATCGGCGTCATGCTGCGCTATTTGGGCATCCGCGCCTATCTGAACGCGACGGGCGAGGGCGTGATCGAAATGGCGCGCGCGATGAAGCCGCCGCCGACGGTGATTTTCCTCGATATCAACTTGCCGAAAACGACCGGATACGCCATCCTCAAAATTATTCGCGCCGACCCGAAGGTCAAGGGCGCGCTGGTGATCGCCGTGACCGCCCAAGATGCCGATACCGAAATCCCGAAGTGCAAAGCGGCGGGCTTCGACGGCTTCATCGGCAAGCCGATCAGCCGTTCGCGCTTTCCGCGCCAACTGCGGCGCATCATCAACGGTGAAGCCGTGTGGGAGACGTACTAATGAAACCGGATATTGAGATCGCGCGCCAATCCGCGCTCAAGCCCATCATTGAAATTGCCGAATCGATGGGTTTGACGCCCGACGATTTGGATTTGTACGGCAGTCCGCACGTCGCCAAACTGCGCCTCGACCTCGTGGCACGCCTGAAGGATCGTCCGAAGGGGAAATACGTCGATGTGACCGCGATCACCCCGACGCCATTGGGCGAAGGCAAGACGACCACGACGGTCGGACTGGGACAAGCAATGGCGCACATCGGCAAACGCGGGATCATCGCGCTGCGCCAGCCGTCGCTGGGTCCCACCTTCGGCATCAAAGGCGGCGCGGCGGGCGGCGGCTATGCTCAAGTCGTGCCGATGGAGAACCTGAATCTGCATTTGACGGGCGACGCGCACGCTGTGACCGCCGCCAACAATCTGCTGGCAGCGATGATCGATAATCACCTGATGCAGGGCAACGCCCTCAACATCGATCCGCTGTCGATTACGTGGCGGCGCGCGCTGGACGTGAACGACCGTGCGCTGCGCGACATGGTGATCGGCTTGGGCGGCAAGGCGAAGGGCGGCGTTACGCGGCAAACGGGCTTCGACATCACCGCCGCCAGCGAGGTCATGGCGATCTTGGTCAACACCACGTCGCTGCAAGATATCCGCGCGCGGCTCGGACGGATCGTGATCGGCATGACGCGCGACAAGCGTCCGGTCACAGCGGAGGACTTGCACGCGGCGGGCGCGATGACTGTCCTCATGCGCGACGCGATCCGCCCGAACCTGCTGCAAACGCTCGCCAACACGCCCGCGCTGATCCATGCCGGACCCTTTGCCAATATCGCACAGGGCAACAGCAGCATCCTCGCAGACTTGATCGGGATTCGTTGTGCCGATTATCTGATCACCGAGTCGGGTTTCGGCGCGGATATCGGGGCGGAAAAGTTCTTCAACATTAAGTGTCGCTACAGCGGCTTGACGCCCGATGCGGTCGTATTGGTGGCGACGGTGCGCGCGTTGAAGGCGCACAGTGGACGCTATAAGATCGTCGCCGGCAAGCCACTGCCGCCGGAACTGTTGGAACGCAATATCCGGGACGTAGAATCGGGCGCGGCGAACCTGATCAAGCACATCGAGAATGTGCGCAAGCAGGGCATCGCGCCCGTCGTGGCGATCAACCGGTTCGCGTCCGATCATCCCGACGAAATCGACGCGATTCAGCGGATCGCCGTCGGCGCGGGCGCATTCGGCGCGGTCGAGGCGCGGCACTTCGCGGAGGGCGGCGCGGGCGCGGCTGCACTGGCGGAAATGGTGGTCTCCGCGTGCGAACAGCCGTCAGCGTTCCGATTCTTGTACGATTTGGAGCAGCCGATCAAGGCGAAGATCGAGATCATCGCGCGCGAAATCTATGGCGCGGGCAGCATCATTTATGATGACACCGCCGAAGCGCAGATCCATACTTTCGAGTCGAATGGCTATGGGAACTTGCCGATCTGCATCGCCAAGACGCAGTACAGCTTGAGCGACGATCCGACGCTGAAGGGCGCGCCGACGGGCTTCACGTTCCGCGTCCGCGAGGTGCGCGCGAATATCGGCGCGGGCTTCATCTATCCCATTTGCGGCGAGATGCTGACGATGCCGGGGTTGCCCAAGACGGCGGCGGCGGAGCGGATCGATATCGACGCGGACGGGAACATCGTCGGGCTGTCGTGACCGTGGGCTGCGGCGCTGCCGTCACGCCGACAGCGGCGGCAGCGTCCCATCGCGCTCCAAGCGGCGGATGATGGTGTGGGCGATCTCGCGGTTGCCCCATCCGAAGCCCGGTTCGCGCCGCAGCGCATCGAGCGCCGCCATCGCTTCGGGGCTGCCGCGCCGCGCCTCGACTGCCCAGCGCAGGGCTTGAAAATTCGGATTGAGCGCGTCCATCCGGGCGGACATCGTTTCTACCCGCTGGACATGCAGATCGGCGGTGGCAATATCCCCTTGCAACCACGCCAACAACCCCAAATCGGCATAGGTCGTGGCAGTACGCGCCCAATGGCGCGCATGTTCGTTAAACACCAAGGCTTCGTGGAATAAGCGTTCCGCGCGCGGATAATCTTCAGTCAACAGGTATAGAAAGCCGAGCGCCATCCGATGATGTGTCACGTCGCCGTTTTGATCGGACGCCGCGATCATCGCCAAAAAGAGGGGTTCCGCATCGGCATAGCGTTCTAACGCCAGATAGGACAAGCCCAATAGATAATGCGATGCCTCGATATCGGCACTGTTTTTCGCCTCGATGGCGGTTGCTAAGGCGCGTTCAAACGTCTGCCTCGCTTGGTCATGCTGATTATAGAGATAGTTCACGTAGCCAAGTGACTGATAAATCTTGCTGCTGGTGTCGAGGGATACGCGCGGGATGAGCGCCTCCAACTGTGCCGCGTAGCGCGCCGCCGCCGCATCATCGGAGCGGATGCGCGCCATACTGTGAAACAAGAACAAGGTTTCTGCGATCTGATCGGGGTTATCCAATGTCTCAGCCAGATCGAATGCTTGTTGGACGTACAACGTGGCTTCATGCCACGTATCGGCGGCGGACGAGATTTCAAAGACGATTTGCCCCATCATCAACAAGGTTTGGTGAAGCTGATTGGGATCGTCCAGCAGGGCATACAGCCGTTGGTAGTATTCCAAGGTCTCTTTACGATTGCCGCGAATGTAGGCTTGATGCGCAGCGGTGAGCAGATAACGCTGTTCATGTGCCTCATCACGCGCACCGTGCCAATGTCGCACCAGCATCGCCGCCTTGTTCGTGTCGTTGGGATAGACCGCCTCGATGCCTTCGGCGATGCGTCGATGCAGCGCCACCAGCACGTCAGCAGACTGAAGCGAGAGCAAATACTCGCGCAGTTTATCATGGGCGAAGCGCCAGCCGTCCCCGACGCGGTATTCCAACACGGCAGCGTTGGCAGACGCGATCAACAGCGGCTCAATCGATGCGCCGAGCGCGTGTTCCAGCACCGCAAGATCCAGCACCCGCCCCGCCACACACGTCAAATCCAACAACGCGCGCACATCGGTGGGGAGGCGCTCGATGCGCCGCGCGATCACATGGCGCATCCCGCCCGCGAACACGGTTTCGGGCAGCGTTTTGATGCCGACCAGATCGAGCTGTCCGGCTTCTTCGGCTAACGTCCGCATCGTCTCGACGATGAAAAAGACGTTGCCTTCGCTTTCGCGCTCGACTAAATCGATCATGGCAGGCTGTGCGCCGCGCGTGCCGAGCATTGCCTCGCTCAATTCGGCAATCGCCGCGCGCGACAGCCGCTCAAGCTGCATATCCGCCGCGTCGGGGAACCGCAAGATCAGATCGGGCGCTTCGTCGTTGCGATAGGTACAGAAGATCGTGACGGGCGTTCCCTCCAACAGCGGTGCGAGCGCCTCCAGCAGGGCGAGGCTTTCGCCCCCCCAATGGATATCTTCGAGCAAGATCAGCGTTTTGCCCGGTTGGCGGCGCAGCACATCCGCGATCACATCGTACAGGCGGACGCGCGCCTCGTTGGTGTCCATCGGCGCGAGGGCTTCGGGGACGACACCCGTCAGCGTTTCGATATCGGCAATCAACGCGGACAACACCCCCGCCTCAACCGGTGTCAGATCGGGCAGCGCCAGCGTCAGCGCGCGCAGCGGCGCGATCCACAGCGCATATATGCTGCCCGACTCCGCGACGGCGCTCCCGCGCACGACGGATATGCCGCGCACGAGCGCGAACGTGCGCAGTTCATCGAGCAAGCGCGACTTGCCGACGCCCGATTCGCCGCCGATCAGCCACAAGTGCGCGCCGCCATATTCGACGACCGTCCGCAGCCGCGCCAGTTCGTGTTCGCGCCCCACGAACGATGCCGCCCCCAGTACACTATCGCGCACGCTGATCGATTCATCGGGGAGCGGCAGATCACACGCGATATACAGCGCGCGGCGGACGCTTTCGGCATCGGGCGGGCGCGCCGCCGGGTCTTTGTCGAGGAGCTGTAGGATCAACAATTTGAGCGCGGGCGGACAAGCCAGCGGTTCCAAATTGGGAAAATCATTCAGCACGCGGCGCACGAACCCGGCGATCTTGCCCACAAACGGATGCTGCCCGGCGAATAGCTCGTACAACATCACGCCGACGGCGTACAGATCAGCGGCGAACGTCGTAGGGCTGCCCAACAATACTTCGGGGGCGAGGTAATTCGGCGTCCCCGCGATCCCGCCGTCGGTGTCATGCCACGCGCCGCGCTGAATCGACAGCCCAAAATCGACCACGCGCACCTGCGATCCGGCATCGTCCGTGTGCGTGACCAAGACATTTTCCGGCTTCAAATCGCGGTGGACGATGCCGCGCCGATGGAGATAGGTTAGCGCGTCCAACATTTGCCCGATCAGGTCAATTTGCGCCGGGAGTGACAAAGGGCGCAGCGCGGCGACCAACGGCTGCGGCGCGTCGAGCAGCTCCATGCTGAAATACGGTTGCAGCGCCAGCGTCGGCTGAAGCGTCACAGCGTCCCTGTCGGCGTCCAGCACAGCGAAACCATAATCCAGCACGTTGACGATGTGCGGGTGACGCAGCGACGACAGCGTGCGAAATTCATGCGCCAACGCCAGCGCAGGCATGTTGGGGGTGTGCGATTCGATCTCGCTCATGTGCAGCAATTCGGGCGGCATGGTGATGCGCTTGACGGCGACGGTCTGCCCGTTCAGGCGATCCCACGCGCGGTAGACCGACCCCATGCCACCGCTGCCGATGAGCGTATCGAGCCGATAGCGTCGATTGATGAGTTCCATCGTTGATCCCTTCCAGCACATTGTCTTTCATCAATTAGCGGTGAATGTGCCGTTTTTACAGTTTAAGGCAGTAAGCGGGTATCGACCATGAGCAATATTACAATTATTCGCGCTCACGTTAATGATGCAAGGCGCCTTGACTTGGCACACCGCAATATCGCTGATGGAAATCTAAAAACGATGTTCGCGTGGGGGCGTGTCGGGCGTTCAGCAGCGCGATCATGCGCGAAAGCTTACGGATATCGTTAGAACAAGGCTGATATATTTCTAACACGCCTATGATACAGTCAAACGACATCAAACAATGCAGAACAGGACAGCTCGTGTGGAAACGGTAATCGGTGGACGTTACACGCTTGCACACCCGCTCGGATCGGGCGGGATGGGTGTGGTTTATCGCGCGACGGATCGGCAAACGGGTGAAATCGTCGCCGTCAAGCGCCTCAAATCCGATATTATCGCCAACAATCCCGATCTGATCGCGCGTTTTCGCCGCGAAGGCGAGACACTGCGCCGTCTGAATCATCCCAATATCGTCCACATGCAGGGGACGGTCGAAGAAGGCGACGATCATTATATCGTCATGGATTTTGTGCCGGGCGGCGATCTCAATATGCTGCTGCGGCGCGGACGCCTGCCGCTGGCGCGCACGCTCTCGATTGCGCTGGACGTGGCGGATGCGCTGACGCGCGCGCATCGCTTGGGCGTGATTCACCGCGATCTCAAGCCCGCCAACGTCCTGATCGCGGCGGATGGCACGCCGCGCCTGACCGATTTCGGCGTGGCGCACATCGACGATGCTGAGCGCGTGACCGCGACGGGCGCTGCCGTCGGTACGCTCGACTATCTAGCGCCAGAAGCGATTGCGGGCGATCCAGCCACGGTTAGCACGGATATTTGGGCATTCGGCGTGATGCTGTTCGAGATGCTGTCGGGCGAACGCCCCTTCCGCCCGCCAACGCCGGACGGCGCGCCCGCCTCGATTTTGCACGCGATCATCACGCGCCCGCCGCCGGACTTGCAAGCGTTGGCGCACGGCGATACCCCCGTCGCGCTGGTCGATCTGGTCTATCGCATGTTGGAGAAGACGCCGAGCGCGCGCATCGCCAGCGTGCGCCAAGTCGGCGCGGAACTCGAAGCGATCTTACAGGGGCGCGAGACGCCCGCGCGGATTACGCCGCCGATGCCGAGCGCCAGCACCGCTGCGCAGACGAACGGACGCGCCCACGACGACGAAGCGCATACGACGACGCTGCCCAAGGATGGACGCTTCGCCACGCCGACGCCCGACGCGGCAAACGCCACGCCGAATATCACGCCGAACCGGACGCCTGTCGTCACCACACCGCATAATCTTCCGGCGCAAGTCACGACGTTTGTGGGGCGTGATGATGAACTGAGCAACCTCGAAGCGCTCTTGCGCGCCAATCGCTTCGTCACGGTCTTTGCGCCCGGCGGCATGGGCAAGACGCGCATCGCCATCGAATTGGGCGCGCAGTCGCTGAATCAGTTCCCCGACGGCGTGTTCCTCATCGAACTTGCGCCCGTCGATTTGCCCGCTGCGATTCCTACGGTCATCGCCAATGCGGTCGGCTATACCTTCGGACAGAACGACGCGCGCGCGCAAGAAGTTCAATTGGGCGCGTTCCTGCACAGCAAAACCACCCTGCTGATCCTCGACAACTTCGAGCATGTGATCGCGGGGGCGGGTATCGTTACGACGCTGCTCAACGCCGCGCCCAATGTGCGCATTGTCGTCACGTCGCGCCAACGCTTGAATCTGTCCGGCGAGACGCTGTTTTCGCTCGATGGCTTGCGCTTTCCCGATTTCCTGACGCCCGCCGACGCACTGAACTACGGCGCGATCCAGTTGTTCATGCACAGCGCCCGCCGCGCCCGTCCGGGCTATGAACTCTCCGATGATGATGTGAACGAGGTCGTGCGCATCTGTCAAATGGTGCAGGGGATGCCGTTGGGGATCGTCTTGGCAGCATCGTGGCTGTCGGTCTTGTCGCCCGCCGAAATCGCGGCGGAAGTCGGGCAAAGCGCCGCGTTCCTCGAAACAGACATGGGCGACCTGCCGGAACGGCAGCGGGGGATGCGCGCGGTCTTCGATTATTCGTGGAATTTATTGGACGAAACCGAACGCGCCGCCTTCCGCAAATTGAGCTTGTTCCGCGCCAATTTCTCGCGCGAGGCGGCACAAGCGGTCACGGGCGCGAACCTGCGCTTGCTGATGGCACTGACCAACAAATCGCTCTTACGGCGCGATCCCGACAGCGGACGGTACACGATCCATGAACTGCTGCGCCAATTCGCGGAAGAAAAGTTGAATGCCGCGCCCGATGCCGACGCTGCGCGCGATACGTTCGCCACGTTTTTCTACGATCTGACCATCAAAATGGCACGCTATGATCGGTCATCCTCAAGTGACTGGTCGCGTCAAATCAGCCAAGATTTTAGGCATGTCTACATGACGTGGGTCTATTACGCCGAACGTGGCGACTCGGCGCGCGTTGATACCATGCTCGATACGATTTACGCCTACGCGCGGGCGTATCTGTCGTTCCAGATGGGCATCATGGTCTTTGATCGAATGCGCAATCTCATGCCGATGCCGCCCACTGACGATGTGCCAATTCCGCGCGCCGCCCGCCGTCTGATGTCGCATTTCGACCACCATCCCAACGCGCTGTCGTTGTTCGAGCGCGGGCGGATGCTGGCACAGCGCGAAGGTGACAGCGACGAAGAAGCGTACTGCTTGTTTGGAACGGCGATGTCCACGTCGAACACGCGCGATTACGCGGGCGCGCTCAAGCGCTTCGATGAAGCGGCAAGTTTCATCGAGTCGCTGCCATCGAGCCGAATTTATCTGCCGCTGATTTACAGCTATTCGTCGGTCTGTGCGGCGCGTCTGGGCGATCTGAACGACGCGCGGCGGCGTTTGGAACGCGGCATCGCCCAGATGGAGACCAGCGCCGATATGCTGACATGGTTGAGTGACGCCGAAAGCTGGCTCGGCGTTGTACGCTTGATCGAGTGCGAATTTCTGCCGCCCGACGCGCTGGTGACATTGAGCGCCGACTTAGCGCAGGTGATGACGCGGCAGCGCGGAGTCGATTACGATCCGGGCGTGGCGATGACCGCCAGCATCTTAAGCGCGATCCGCTTGCGCATGGGCGACAGCGCCGCCGCGACCGCCTATCTCGACGAGACGACGCGCATCAATCGACGACTGCAAGAACATTATCTCAACCGGTTGGAAAACGCGACGCGCGGCGATATCGCGCTCTGTGAGCGACGCTATGCGGATGCGCGCCGTTGGTACGATCAAGTCGAAACGCCGAAATGGCTGGGCGATCTGCCGATCTTGTACGAATGGGGCGTGGCGCTGCTCAATCTGATCGAGGGCAGCCCGCACGCCGCCGAGGCGCTGCGCATCTGCCGCGATCAGTGTATGACGATGCCTGTCTATTATCGGAGCAAATTCGGGGACAACGCGCTGTATGCACAAGGCTTCTTGCTGCTGTTGGCGGCGCTGTACGAACAACGCAGCGACTTCAAGACGGCGGCGGGGCTGGTCGGCTTATGGACGCGGGGCAAGGATCGGGCGGCGCGGCATTGGGTCGAGGATGTGCCATTCATCGTGGAACTGCCCGCGCGCATCGAACGGTCGCTCGGCGCGGCGGCGTATGCGGAGGCTGGCGCGACGGGTACGGACGCTTGGGCGTGGACGCTGGTGGAGGGGCTGTGATGCCCCTCGATCCTACTTCAACTTCCGGTCTTCAAGTTGGCTTGATGCGTGGGTAGACCGACGTTTCGATGGTCGCGTATTGGAAGTCGGAGCGATGACAATCACCCTTGTTGATGCACGAGTCGTCGGTGTCCGACTTTGGATTTGTTTTCGTGTTGACAGTACCGCTTGTTTCGTGAAATATTGCATCGTCATAGGGCGTTGTTTATCCTTTTCGGCTTTCAGTACCGACGGACGGTGCATTAGCAAGTAGGCGCGCGGCATATATTCATCAGGCAGCTCTGACTCGGCATCGAGGACATCGGTATAACCGTCTTTCATCATTGCGCGCAGCTTTTTCTGATAGGCTGCTATCAACTTTTGGTCATTGCTCCCGCGCCATTCATAAGCGAGGTCACTCAGTTGATCTTCGTCTCCAACCCAAGAATTTATCATGGATGCCATTTCTTTCCATTTCGGGAGAGCGCAGGGACGTAAAAACGCAAGCGTCCCGATTGCTCTGGAATAGGATATTGTAATCGTTCAGGAAATGTTGCGCAATTGTGTGTGTCACGATTCGGGCTTACAGGGATTGACTGCTCTTTTTCTGGAAATTGATAATCGAACACGCTTTGGTCACGATGCCAAATGCGAATTTGATCATAAATTTTGTAACTACTCAGGGGTCGTTTTTCCCCTCATTTTGGCAAATTGAAACGCCAAATTTGTCTGCGATGAGAATAGGCTCTCCCTCAAAAGATTGAGGGTTTTTGTCGAAAACAACCTATTTCTCCCTCAAATGACGGCTGAGTAGTTACTAAATTTTATCGAATTGCTCGTCAGTGAACCCTTGATCCCAGATCCATACCGTCAATCTTTCATAGTCTATACTCAAGATCGATGCAAGCTCGAACAGCCATCGATCATCGAAGATGGCGCCATCAACAATCGCGTGCCTTTTCAACGCGGCTAGTAAGGCTGCTTCTCCGCCCGCGTCATCTTGTGCTTTTTGCGTCGGACGAAAGCCAAAGATACGATGGTCTCCTTCAAATATCATGCCGACATGTCCGGCGCGAATAAGACTGGGCTGGTTGGCATAGGGTGAATTCTCCTTAAAGCCGGCTCCCTGAAATCCGATGAGCGAAATCGTTTTCATTCAAAATCCTAACTGTGCTACAAAAGTATATCAATTATATTGAAAAGCACGCAAAAACACTGTACCGAGTGCTACTTATGTCAATGCCTCAGATAATTTACCAAACCGCTCTGACCCGATTGTGATTGACGGCAAAGATCGGTCGGCGCTTTGACTCCCCCTCAGCCACATACAGAGGGGGAGGGGTGGGATAAAGTAAAAAACCGACCTGAGGTTACTTCCGCCCCTCGATCAACCTCACGAGTCGATCAACCCGGCGGCGCGTGCCGACGCCATCACCGCCCGCGCCGCGCGAATGATGGGCATGTCAACCATTTTGCCGTCGAGTTGGAATGCGCCTTTGCCTTCGGCTTGATAGCCATCAAACGCATCGATCAAACGCAGCGCGGCGGCGATTTCTGCCGTCGTTGGGGTGAACGCCGCTTGAATGGGCGCGATCTGTTTGGGATGAATCGCCATCTTGCCCGTGTAACCGAGTTCGCGCGCCGTCCGTGACTCGGCGGACAAGCCATCGGCGTCATCCAGCTTGAGATAGACCATATCGACCGCTTGCAGCCCATATGCCTTTGCAGACACCACCAGCGCCGCGCGCCCATACGCGATCTCGTGTCCCGCTGGGGTGCGGATTGCGCCGAGATCGCCTGCAAAATCCTCCGCGCCGAACACCAACGCCTGCAAGCGCGGGATCGACTCGGCGCACGCGGCGATCTCGCGCAGATTCATGATGCCGCGCGCCGATTCGATGATGGCGATCAAGGCGATGCTGGGTCGCGCATCATCACCCGCTGTCTCGCCGTTGAGCGGGGCGCGGACGCTGAGGCGCATCAATTCATCGATCCGTTGCAGATCATCCGCCGATTCGACTTTTGGCAGCACGATTCCGTCGGGGCTGGCGGGCAGCACGGCGGCGAGATCGTCGGCAGTCATGCCTGTATTGAAGGCGTTGACGCGCACGAGTTTTTCCGTCCGTCCGAAGTCGAGCGCGCCGTTGGCGGCATCGGTCAACGCCGACGCGATGGTGACGCGCGCCTCCGCCTTGCGCGATGCGGCAACGCCGTCCTCACAGTCCATGATGGCGCTGTCTACGCCGGATGCGGCACCCTTTTCGATCTTGCGCCGGTCGTCGCCCGGCACGAACAGGAACGCGCGTCGAACACGAGTCATAGCGAATCCTCACTTTCCGGTTCATTTTAACGCAGAAGTCATGTCAGGGAACGGGCGTGCGCGGCGGGCTGATCCGGCGCATCCGCTGCGGTGAAGATTTAACTTCCCAACACCCCCGCCGCCGCGTACAATGACGATGGGGTATGAACCGTCATGCCCCCTTCCCAGATGATGATGTTGCAGGACAAAAGCGAGCATGTCGATCCTCACCGCGAGCAACTTGGCAAAGTCGTTCGGACCCGACGATATTTTCAATGATGTGACGGTCGAAATTCCGCACAAGGCGCGGATCGCGCTGGTGGGGCCCAATGGCGCGGGCAAGACCACCATGCTGCACCTGTTACTCGACATGGCGACGCCGAGCGCGGGCAGCGTGTCGCGCGCGAAAGGGCTGCGCATCGGCTTCTTGCCCCAGCGCCCCGAACTGCTCGGCGCGCACACGCTGCGCGAGGAACTGATGTCCGGCTTGGCACGGGTGATGGCATTGGAAACGGAAGTCAACGCGGCGGCGGCGGCACTGGCAGATACGCCCGACGACGCGGCGCTGATCGCACGTTTTGGCGATCTCAGCGAGCAGTTCGAGGCGGCGGGCGGCTATACCTACGAGGCGCGCGTGAAAATGGTCATGCAGGGGCTGAACTTCACGCCGGAGGACGCCGAACGACCGCTGTCGATGCTGTCTGGCGGACAAAAGACGCGCGCGCTGTTGGGGCGGCTGCTGTTGGAACAGCCCGACTTATTGGCGCTCGATGAACCGACCAATCACTTGGACATCAACGCGATTGAATGGCTCGAAGGCTATCTGCGCGAATTTCCCGGCGCGGTGCTGGTCGTCAGCCATGACCGCTACTTCATGGACGCGGTGGCAACTACGATTTGGGAACTCGATTTCGGCGTGGTGGAGACGTATCGCGGCACCTACAGCCATTATGTGCAGCAGCGCGAAGAACGCCACGAACGCCGCTTCAAAGAGTATGAAGCCCAACAAGCGTTCATCGCCAAAGAGGAAGAATACATCCGGCGCAACCTCGCCGGGCAGAATGTCGCCCAAGCGAAGGGGCGGCGGACGCGCTTGCAACGCCTGATGCGCGATGATCTCGTGCGCAAGCCGCGCTCGCGCCGCGATATGTCGCTGAAATTGGGCGAGACGATGCGCAGCGGCGATCAAGTCCTGATGACGCGCGGCTTACACGTCGGCTATCCGGGCAAGCCGCTGTTCACTGCGCCGGACATCACCCTGCGCCGCCAAGAGGTCGCCGCGCTGATCGGAGCCAACGGCGCGGGCAAAAGCACATTCGTCAAGACGGCGCTCGGTGATATTCAAGCGTTGGGCGGCGAGATTCGCATCGGCGCGTCGGTCAAGATCGGCTACTTCGCGCAGGCGCACGAGGCGCTCGATCCGAAAAACACGCTGATCGATGAGCTTTACGCCACCAAAGCGATGCCCGTCAGCCAAGCGCGCGCGTATCTCGGCGCGTACCTGTTCAGCGACGATGATGTGTTCCGCAAAGTGGAGACGCTTTCGGGCGGCGAACGCGGACGCTTGGCGTTGGCGAAATTGGCGCTGGAGGGCGCGAATCTGCTGCTGTTGGACGAGCCGACGAACCATCTGGATATCGCCAGCCAAGAAATCCTCCAAAATGTCCTCGCAGATTTCGACGGGACGATCTTGCTCGTCAGCCATGATCGCTACTTGGTCGCCGCGCTGGCGACGCAGATTTGGGCGGTGTCGCCGGGGCGCTTGGACGTGTTCAACGGCGGCTACAGCGAGTATCTGGCGTGGCGCGATGGCGCGCAAAAAGCGGCGGCGAACGGGGCGGCGGCGAAGCATGGCGCGAAAGCCGATGACAAAGCCGCAAAGGCGAACAAAACGACGGCGCACAAGAGCGGCTTAAATCCGTTCCAGCGCCAAAAGCGGCTCGAAACCGTCGAGGCGTCGATCCACGAATTGGAGGTGCGCCTCGAAGCGTTGAACGCCGCGCTGTCGTCGGGCGAGATCGGGGGCGACGCGGTGCGCGTAGCGGCGTTGGGCGCGGAGTACATGCAGACGGAAGCGGCACTGCACGCGATCATGATCGAGTGGGAAACGTTGGTGGATTAGGGAGGCTGTGAGATGGCACTGCAACCGCCGCAAGCGATGGAAACTGCCCCCTCAGTGGAGGGCGACTACCTGACCTTCGAGGATTTTCTCAAAGCATACGCGGACGTGCGTGCGGAGTGGGTCGATGGAAAGGTTGAACTCGTGTCGGTCATACCACTGCATCAGACATTGCTCATTTTCTTGACGAATTTACTCTCGACCTTTCTGGATTTCAAGCCGATTGGGATGCTGTACTCGGCGGGCGTTCTGGTGCGATTGGCGCAGCAGAAGCGCGGACGTGAGCCAGATTTGTTAGTCGCCCTCAATGAACATCGGGATCGCGTGCAGCGCACCTTTGTCGAGGGCGCGCCCGATTTGTGCGTCGAGCTGGTCTCTGAGGAAAGTGTCGAGCGCGATTATGTCACCAAACTGGGCGAGTACGAACAAGCCGGCGTCCCCGAATATTGGCTGTTCGACGCACTCCATCAAGTCGCCAATATTTACGTCTTGGGTGACGATGGCAAATACACCGTGCAGCCGCGCGATGCCCAGGGGCGGCTGGTCGCGCGCATCCTGCCCGGATTGAAGATCGTCCCCGAATGGCTGTGGAGCGAACACCGTCCGCAAGTGCGCGCCATCGTCAAGCAGGTTGAAACGATGTTGGCTGAATAGCGAGTCGATGAGAGGATCATCCCATGGTCGTGCAAACGCCGCAAGAGATGGAAAAACAGCAATCTATCAAGACGCCATCCGATTATGTGACGTTCGAGGAATTTTTGACGCTCGACATCGAGGGACGCGCGGAATGGGTCGATGGAAAGGTGGAAGAACACATATCTGTGACATGGGGTCATAATGACTTGATCGGATTTTTATACGTGCTGCTCAAGATTTTTCTCCAGCGTAAGAAATTGGGTGTGATTGCACTCCCCGGTTATCCGATGAAGCTGCCTGAACTGAAACGCGGACGCGAACCCGATTTGCTGGTTGTCCTTCATACCCATCGAGAGCGGCTCAAACCGACGTTTTTGGATGGTGCAGCCGACATCTGCATCGAAATCGTCTCCGAAGAAAGTGTAAAGCGGGATTACGAGACGAAATTCAAAGAGTATCAAGCGGCAGGCGTCCCCGAATACTGGATTTTCGATACGATCCGTCAGGATGCCATTATTCATGTTCTGAATGACAAAGGTAAATATCAAGTCTATTCGCGCGGTGCGGACGGGCGGCTGCTTTCATCGCTGCTGCCGGAATTTTCGCTCGATCCGGCGCTGCTATGGCAGGACGAACTGCCCAACCTCGAAACGATTCCGGCGCTCGTCACCGCAATGTTGGCTGCATAGTAAGGCAAAAGGAGAGCAATCATGGTCGTGCAAGCGCCAGATGCGGTCGAAACACCGCGCATCGAGACGCCGGAAACGTATATCACCTTCGAGGAATTTTTGACGCTCGACATCGAGGGACGCGCGGAATGGGTCGATGGAAAGGTTGAAAAGCATATGTCCGTCAGCTTGCGTCACGATCAGATTTTTATGTTTCTGGCGGAGCTGCTGCGTATCTTTCTGCGCCGCCGCAAATTGGGCAGCCTTCATGGATCGAGCTACCCGATGAAAATCCCAAATCTAGCACGCGGACGCGAACCGGATTTGATGATTGTCCTGAAAGAACATCAAGATCGAAGAACACCGACGTTTCTGGATGGTGTTGCCGATATTTGTATCGAAATCGTGTCGCCCGAAAGCGTCGAACGTGATTATGTGACCAAGTTTGAGGAATATGAAAAAGGCGGCGTCGCTGAATATTGGCTGTTCGATGCCAACCGGCGCACAGCAGTCTTTCATGTTCTCGACGCCAGCGGCATCTATCAAGAATATCCGCGCGATCCGAAAGGACGGTTGATATCCTCGCTGCTGCCGGGTTTTGCGCTCGATCCAGCATTCTTGTGGAGCGATGATCTGCTCGATGATGATGCTGTTGCCACCGCTATCGAAGCGATTTTAGCCAATTAGAGATAAGCCGACGACGCCCTCTCTCTGTGTGAGAAAGAGGACAATCAATCGCTACTCCCCGCTTGGCACCCAAATATTCTTGACCTGCGTCGCCTCGCGCAAAAATTCCGCGCCCGCGCCCTGATGCGCATCGTACCAATCGCGCGCCACGCCGTAATCGACCCATGTCCGCTTCATATTCGACGCCGAAAGCTGTTCGACGTAATACGAACCCACCGCGCCGCCGAAATGCCACAGCGCATCGACGGCATCGTGTTCCGCCAGCGTCCGCGTCAAATGGTCGCGCGCGCCCGTCACGATGTTGACCACGCCCGCTGGAACATCGGATGTTTCCAAGACTTGATAAAAGTCGGTCGCGCTCAACGGATACGTTTCCGACGCGATGGCGACGACCGTGTTGCCGCGCGCGATGGCGGGCGCAACCAGCGATGTGAACGCCAACAGCGGCGCGGCGTCGGGACACGCGATGCCGATCACGCCGATGGGTTCGACCAGCGCCATCACGATGCCGCGCAGCGTCGTCTCCTGCACCGTGCCGCCGTATTTGTCGGCATAGGCGGCGTAGGTGAACCAGCGATCCACCGCTGCCGCGACCTCGCGCGCGGCAGCGTCCGCCGCTGCGCCCGTCATGGACGCGATGCGCCGCGCGAACTCGTCGGCACGCGCGTTCAGGTTCTCCGCGATGTAATACAGAATTTGCGCGCGCTGGTGTCCGCTGCGATACGCCCAACCGGACGCAGCGTGCGCGGCTTCGACAGCATCGCGGATATCTTTGCGATTGCCATCGCTGACTTCCCCCACAATGTCGCCGTCCGCATTCAACACTGGACGCGAATAATTGCCGTCCGAGCGTGCTTGCTTGCCGCCGATGAACAATTTCGCCGTGCGATCCAGCGCAGGGATGCCGCCATTGGCGTGTCCGCCGTTCAATGGCTTGGGCAGCGTCGGAACATGCGCCGCCCACTGGCTCACATCGGCGTTTTCTGGCACGGCGGGACGCGGACGCACTTCCCACACCGGGCGGATGTATTCGTACAGCCCTTCGCGTCCGCCCTCGCGCCCGAAGCCCGATTCGCGGTAGCCGCCGAAGCCCGCCGCCGCGTCAAACATATTCGTGCAGTTCACCCAGACCGATCCGGCTTTGACGCGGCGCGCGATATCGAGCGCGAGGTTGACGTTCTCCGTCCAAATCGACGCCGCCAGCCCATAGCGCGTGTTGTTGGCGAGCGCGACCGCTTCTTTCGGCGTGCGAAAGGTCATGGCGACGGCGACGGGTCCGAAGATTTCTTCTTGCGCGACGCTGGACGCGGGCTGGACGTTGGTGAGCAGCGTCGGCAGATACCAACAGCCCGTCGTCGGCAGTTCGATGTTGGGCTGGAACAAATCCGCGCCCTCCGCGACGCCGCGTTTTACCCAACCATCGATGATATCGCGCTGCTGCGCATCGACAATCGCGCCGATATCGATCCCCTTGTCCAACGAGTCCCCGACGCGCAGTTTCGCCATGCGCGTCCGCACCTTGTCCAAGAAGCCATCCGCGATATCTTCCTGCACAAGGACGCGCGATCCGGCACAGCAGACTTGCCCCTGATTGAACCAGATCGCATCGACCAAGCCCTCAATCGCGGCGTCCTGATCAGCGTCGTCGAACACTACAAACGGCGATTTGCCGCCCAGTTCCAGCGACAAGCGTTTGCCCGTGCCAGCCGTCACGCGCCGGATGATGCGCCCGACGTTGGTTGACCCCGTGAACGCGATCTTGTCGATGTCGGCGTGCGCCGTGAGCGCCGCACCCGCCCGATCCCCGCCCGTGACCACGTTGATCACGCCCGGCGGCAGCCCGGCATCGGCGGCAATTTCCGCGAACAGCAGCGCGGTCAGCGGCGTGGCGGGCGCGGGCTTGATCACGATGGTGTTGCCCAGCGCAATCGCAGGCGCGATCTTCCATGCCAGCATCAACAGCGGGAAGTTCCATGGGATGACCTGTCCGACCACGCCGAGCGGCTGATAACCCGCCAGTTCCGTCTCGAACAACTGCGCCCAACCCGCGTGGTGATAGAAGTGCCGCGCCACCAGTGGAATATCGAGATCGCGCGTCTCGCGGATCGATTTCCCGTTGTCGAGCGCCTCTAAAACGGCGAACAGGCGCGCGTGCTTCTGGATCGCGCGCGCAATCGCGTACAAATGGCGCGCGCGGACGTGTCCCGCTGCCGCGCTCCACGCGCCGAACGCGCGCCGGGCGGCGCGTACCGCCACATCGACATCAGCCTCGCCCCCGTCCGCGACGCGCGCCAACAGATCGCCCGTCGCCGGATTGTGCGTCTCGTAGGTCTGTCTGTCACTCGACGCGACCCACCGATTGTCGATGAACAATTTCAGCGCCGCGCTGTCGGATGTATGCGCGGCGATCCACGCGCGGGCGGCGTCGGATGCTTCGGGCGCGGGTCCATACGTCATGGATTGGAACACTTGGGCGACGCGGTTCATGGTTATTTACTCCAAATCAATCGGTGGGGCGAATATTTCAGCGAGCGTGAGCGTCAAGTCGGGCATCAGATCGCCCATAGCGATGCTCATGTCGTCGTGATAACGTCGAATTGTATTATCAGAGAAATAGATGTGAATTTCGCGCACTTTTGGATAGACCAACCAAACCTGCTGCGTCCCCGCGTCGAGATAGGTTTGGGTGCGTTTCAACAGATGTTCAATGTTGTCACCTGGCGAAACGACTTCAACTGCAATCGTCGGCGCGCCGGGAAACGGACGATCACGTTTCCAATCTTTCGGAATCATCGTTTTGCGAATGAACGACACATCGGGAACTTGCGCGCCCTTGAGCCGTTTGTCCTTTTGATTGAGCAGGTAAATCACGCCGTCAAAATAGACCAATCCCAATTTATACCGTTTGACATGTGGAAAAAAAAGATTGTAGATATTGCCGCCAACATCGTGATGTTCGCCGCCTACTGGATTCATTTCGACCAATTCTCCGTCAATGATTTCAACCATCAGGTGGCTGTCGAGCGCCATGAACGCATCTTCATCGACGTATGCGCCGTCCTCGTCGATCTGAGTCAGCGCGGCAAGATCGATTGGTTGGTCATCAATCAGGAAATCCGCCATCGGCTTGTTCACTCCATCATCATGCCGATAGTGTACCGCGAAATGATCACGGACATGCGATTTGAACCGTATTGACCCGTACAACGTATTCATGGATAATCGATCATACCGTCAAACAGAAGAACGACTCACCGCAGAGCGCGCAAAGAAAAGAATGAGAATCCGCTGGCTTTTCTCTGCGCGCTCTGTGTCTGTGGGTTAAATCTTTTTCGGCACAGTCATTGCAGCTGGTTTTCGCCACCACAAAAGGAGACTCATGCAAACACAACCACCGACCGGGATGCGCGCCTTTTCATTCGTCTGGTTCGGGCAGCTCATCTCGCTGTTCGGCACGACCATGACGCAGTTCGCGCTCACCATCTGGGCGTATCAACTCACGGGCGAGGCGACGGCGCTGGCGCTCGTGGCGTTGTTCAGCTTTACGCCCGGCGCGCTGATCAGCCCCATCGCGGGCGCGCTGGTAGATCGCTGGAATCGCAAACTGGTGATGATGATCAGCGATCTGGGCGCGGGCGTCGCCACGATTGGCGTGTTCATCCTGTACAGCAGCGGCAACCTGCAAATTTGGCATCTGTACGTCGCGGGCGCGTTCACAAGCGTCTTTAGCGCGTTCCAGTGGCCCGCCTACTCCGCCGCGATCAGCACGATGCTCAAGAAGGAGCAGTACGCGCGTGCCAACGGCATGATGGGCTTGGCAGAGGCGCTGCCCGCCGTGTTCGCCGCGCCATTGGCGACGACTCTGTTGATCATCGTCGGCGTGAGCGGCGTGCTGCTGATCGATATCGTGACGTTCCTATTCGCGCTGGCGATGTTATTGATCGTCCATATCCCGCAGCCGTCGCAGAGCGACGCGGGCGCGGCGAGTCGCGGCAGCTTGTGGCAAGAGTCGGGCTACGGTTTCCGCTTCATCTGGCGCAACAAACCCTTGCTCGGCGTCCAACTGGCGTTCTTCGCCTCGAATCTGCTGTTCACATTGGCGACCACCGTCCAAGCGCCCATGCTGTTAGCGCGTCCGGCGGGCGGCGAAGCGTCGTTGGCGGGCGTCCAGTCGGCGGCGGCGGTGGGCGGCGTGATCGGCGGGCTGTTGTTGAGCAGTTTGGGCGCGCCGAAGCGCAAGATCATCGGCGTGATCGGCGGGATGATCGCGTCGTCGTTGTTGAGCAACCTCGTGATGGGCTTGGGACAGACGTTCATCGTCTGGGCGGCGGCGGGCTTCATGGGCGGGCTGATCATCCCCGTTTTGAACGCCAGCAATCAATCGCTGTGGCAAGCGAAAGTCCCGCCGGATGTGCAGGGGCGCGTATTCGCGGCGCGGCGTATGATCGCGCAGTTCACGATTCCGATTGGCATGGCAATCGCGGGACCGCTCGCAGATCGTGTCTTTGAACCCGCGCTGATGCCGGGTGGCGCGCTCGTGCCGCTGTTCGGGGGGGTAGTGGGCGTCGGGACGGGCGCGGGCATGGGGCTGATGTCGGTGATCTTCGGCGCGTTGGGCGCGCTGTCGGCGGCGGCGTTCTACCTCATTCCGGCTGTGCGCCACGTCGATGCGCGGATGCTGGATCATGATGCAGGGCAGCCTCACCTCCCTGCTTCCGCTCCATTTTCAGAGGGGGAGCCAGCCGCCGCGCGGACGTGAGTTCGCTGCTTTGCGTGCGCGCCGCTGCGTGATGAGGGGGTTATTCGGCTTCAAGCACGGACAGAATGTTTCCAGCCGGGTCTTTGAACCACGCGATATTCATGCCCTCAGCGCGTGAAATCCCCTTATCGTCCGTTTTCAAATCGGCTTCATAGAACATCTATTCAATCTATCAAGCGACGCATGGGCGATTTCCCGTCGCTGGTAGCGCGCGTCGTTCGCCCGCACGCGCTATAATCTTCGCTAACGTTCGGCGGCATCCACGCGCGCACAAATCGCCATGCTCTCGTCCTATCTCACGGCAGCTTTCCGTTTGCTCTTGATGCTCATGCTCAGCTTGTGCGGCGGCGGACTGATGGCGCGCGCGCTGCCCGGCGCGGTTGTGGCGTACAACGACTTTGCAGATCGCGGCGGGCGCATCCGCTCGATCTTCGTGCTGGACGCGCAGCGCGCCGACTTGGGCGCGCGCGAATGGACGCGCCACGTCCCGCAGCCCTTCTACTATCATCAGTCGAATTTATCGCTTGATGGGCGCAAACTCGTGTATTTTTCGCGCGCGACGGGGCGCGCCGTGCTGTACGGGCTGGATATCGGCGGCGCGAACGGCGCGGCGTTCGCCACCGACGGCAATACGGCGCGCGTCCTCAACGCGGATGGCGATAACCTGAACGTGAATCCGGTTTGGTCGCCGGACGGACAGTACATCGCCTATACATCCGCGCGCGGCACGGGGCTGGATATCTACGTCATGCGCGCAGATCGCGGCGGCGAACAGGTCATCGCGCGCAGCGCCGAACACGAAAGTCGCCCCGCTTGGTCGCCGGACGGACGCGCCCTCGCGTATCAAGTCTGGCTGCCGGAAAGTATCGAGATTTTCACGCTCGGCGTGGTGGACGGGACGCCGAGCGGCGCGCCCCGGCGCTTGACCGACAATCGCGCCGTTGATACCAATCCGTCATGGTCGCCCGATGGACGCTGGATCGCCTACGAATCGAACGAGTGGACGCGCGGGAGCGTCGATATCGCCCTGATCGAGGTGGCGACGGGCGAACGCCGCCCGATCACGCCGCGCGCGGTCGGTTCAGGCAGCGTCGTGACCGCACGCTATACGCAGCCCGTGTGGTTGGCGAACGGGCGGCAGATCGCGTTCATCGCCGTGATCGGGGAACGATCCTACATCGCGGTCACGTCAGTGGACGCCGACTCGTCCGACGCTGTGCGCTTGCTCGCCCCGACGCGAACGGATGCGCTGTGGGCGCTGTGGCTGCCGCCGCTGTGAGCGGCTTGAGTCCTTTTGAGCTGTTTGTCCCATCATCACATCTTGGAACGCGCGATCTTTTTCACGATAGATTCACTGAACCGCGAACCGTTAAAGCGAATGCAATGTATGGTTAACATGACGACGATGCCCTGTTAAAGACGATTTTTTATGCTTCTCAATGCTTGAATTTCAAGCACTCTATCAGGCTTTGAGGAGCTTTACATCAATGAAAAAACTGTCCTTGCTCGTGGCTGTCGTCCTGCTATTCAGCGTGGCGCTGATCGTTTCCGCACAGGAAGCCCCCTACTTCCCCGAACCCGATTTGAGCAATCCGGCTGCTCCGTTCATTTTTGCCCAAAACTACGCGGCTGCTCAAGGCGCGACGGCGGAATGGCGCAAGCAGGAAGGCATCGTTATTGATGAAGTCAACATGAAGTTTTACATGGCAGTCACCCGCGTTCGGAATGGTATGTCGGATGGCGAAGGCGACATTCGCCTCGATGAAAACCGCTGCGGCGTGATTCTGGTGGGCGATGTCGCCGCCGACTGGAACTTGAGCGAACTGCACCCCCTGATCATCGGCGGGCCCTACGACGAAGCGACGGAATCCTGCGACCCCAACAACATAGCCGAGCCGGACAATGTGGCGGTAGACGCCAACGGCGACGTGTGGATTTACGAGGACACCGACCTGCACGCGAATAATTTGGTGTGGAAGTACGTCGTTGCGACGGGCGAACTGCTGCGCTTCGCGTCCATGCCGCTCGGTTCCGAAGGCACGGGCTTGCGTATCGATGGCGAGACCATGTTCATGAACGTGCAGCACCCCGATTCGACCAATCCCGCGCCGTTCAATGCGGGTACGGTCGGCGTTGTGACCGGTTTCGCGGCGACGGACAGCTTTGCGCCGATCTCGCTGCCTGAAGGCGACGCGACGACGACCCTCGTCATCGCGGCGGGCGAATATCAGGTGTTGGGTCGGGGCGGTGACCTGATCCCCGGCAGCGATCAACCGTTTGGTTTGATGACGACCACTGCGGGTACAGTGATGGACGACATTTGCCAGAACCCCGATGGCAACATGTTCATCCCCAGCGACGACTCGATGACCGCCGGCATCCTGTACAGCAACTGGGAATGCGCACCGGGCGGCGTGAGCCGCATCGACATCGCCAAAGGCGCGGACGGCATGTGGACGATCAGCGGCGGCTATCATGTGGACTTCAGCTCGGTCAACGGCGTGATCTACAACTGCAACGCCAGCGTCACCCCATGGGGAACGGGCTTGACCAGCGAAGAAGATGCACCCATAGACGCGGCGACGTGGCTCGAAGAATATGCCGAAGGCATGAACGCCATGGTCGAAGGCATCGCCAACCCGTATGACTATGGTTACATCACCGAATTGATCCCCAACGCCGATGGCACCACGTCGGTGGTCAAGCACTATGCCATGGGTCGTCGTGAAAACGAACAAGCGTGGGTTGCACCCGACATGCAGACGGTCTACTTTGGCGATGATGGCACGGACAAGATTTTCTACAAGTTCATTGCCACCGTCCCCGGCGATTTGAGCGCCGGCACGCTGTACGCCGCCCGCATGACCCAAACGGGGACGAACGGCGCGGATGATTACGGCTTCACGCTGGAATGGATCGAACTCGGCACGAGCGATAACGCGACGGTCGAAGCCGCCGTGCGGGCGCTTGACGCCGCGATGTAAATCAGTTGGGGCGACCCAGCGGGTCGCCCCATACCTGTCAAGCTAACCTGAGTTTCGGATAGCTTCACCTCACCCCTAAATCCCCTCTCCACTGCGTGGCTGAGGGGACTTTCATATCCATCGTGAGCCGTCCTGCTCCCCCTCTGCGCTGCGTGGCTGAGGGGAGGACATGTTTGGTTTTCTCCCTGATTCACCTCACCCCCTCAGCTCCACTGCGTGGGGTTGGGGGGTGAGGTGAAGCCTAAAGTCACGCAAAATACCGATCCGAAACTCACGTTCCTTAAATTGATGCGGATGGTCTTGGTTGAGCGTTCCCTCGCGCTCCCGCCGTACAGTGAGCCGGGCTGCGGGTTATCCCCCCATTTTACACTCACGTTACACTCTACCAATTCACGCCCTCACACCATGCTGATATAATGCGCAACGTTTTAATTGGACGAGGAGTCGGGGTTAGACATGATCGAAGTCCAAGAGTTGACCAAACAATATGGCGATGTGACCGCTGTCAATGCGATTTCGTTTACAGCGCGCCACGGGCAGGTCACGGGTTTTTTGGGTCCGAATGGCGCGGGCAAGACGACCACCATGCGCATGTTGACGGGGTTCACCCCCCCGACAGCGGGCAAGGCGACCGTCGCGGGATTTGATGTGTTCGATCAAAGCATGGACGTGCGCAAGCGCGTGGGCTATTTGCCCGAAAATGTGCCGCTGTACCGCGATATGTCGGCGCGCGGTTATTTGATGTATATGGGCGAGATTCGCGGCGTCCGTCACCGTCGGGATCGCGCCGATGCTGTCTTGAAGCGCGTCGGCTTGCTAGATCGCGCGGGCAGCCGCATTCGCACGCTCTCGAAAGGGATGCGCCAGCGCGTCGGACTGGCACAGGCATTGCTGCATGACCCCGATGTGCTGATTCTGGACGAGCCGACCATCGGTCTCGACCCGATTCAGGTGTTGGAACTGCGCGATGTCGTGCGCGAACTGGGGCGCGATCATACGTTGTTGTTCAGCACGCACATCCTCAGCGAAGCGGAGCAGGTCTGCGACAACGTGATCATCATCAATCGCGGCAAGATCGTCGCCCAGGGGTCGCCGTCCGAACTGCGCGCGACGCTCGAACGCGGCGGACGGGTGCTGGCGCGCGTCGATACCGGACGCGACTCGCAGGCGGGGGCGCTCGAATTGATCCGCGCGCTGCCGAGCGTGAGCCACGTTGAAATCGCCATTGATGGCATCATCGCCACGCCCGCCAATCCAGCCGTCGATCCGCGCCAAGATATCGCGCGCGCGGTCATCGAGCGCGGCTATGGGCTGATCGAACTGCGTCCGTTGGCGGTCAATCTCGAAGAAATCTTCTTGGAAGTCACCCGCCAAGTGGCTGCGCCGCCCGCAGCCGCAGCAGTCGCGGCGGAAATGGAGTCGCAAGCATGACCGATCAACCGATGAATTTGCCCATTGGCAGGGCTGAAACCGCGTCCCCCCTCAGCGCAGATGTGCAAGTCGGGGCGGCGTTCCCGTTCTGGGCGGTGTTCAAGCGCGAATTGGGCGTCTATTTCCGTTCGCCTATTGCCTATGCCATCGCGTTCGGCGTGCTGCTGTTCTTGGGCGTGCTGTTCACGTCGTACATCATCGCCGCGAATGGGCAAGCGCCCGCGTCCACGCAGCAAATGCCCGGTTTGCTCACGTTTTTGATGTTCTTGATCGCACCGCTGTTGACGATGCGCCTGATCGCGGAAGAAGCGCGCGAAGGCACGATTGAAACGCTCATGACGCTGCCGATGAACGAAGGACAATTCATTCTCGGCAAGTTCCTCGCGGCGTGGGCGTACTTCACCATTTTGCTGCTGCTGACGGTCGTGCATCTGGCGATCATGGCGGCGATTGGCGTCCCCGACTGGGGAACGACGATTGGCGCGTATGTCGGCGCCTGGCTGTACGGCGGGACGTGCATCGCTGTCTGCATGATTTGGTCGGCGATCACTGAAGATCAGATCGTGGCGGCGTTCTTGGGCGCGGCGACGATCTTGGTGCTGTACCTTTCGGAGCAGTTCTCCACGTCGCTGCGCGAACAGCCGAACCTCGCCGGCGTCGGCGATTTCGTGCGCGAGTTGGGCTTGCGTGCGCACTTTGAATCGACGCTGATTCAGGGCATCGTCCGCCCCGAAGACATTCTGTATTTTGTGTTCATGATCGTCGGCGCGTTGTTCATCACCACACGCATCGTCGAATCGCGCCGCTGGAGGTCGTAACGATGGCTGAACAAACGCCCAATCTCAATCCGATTGAAGAATCGGTCGATCAAGAGCCGTTCATCCCGCCCGGTCTACTGCTGCTGTTGGCATTCGGCGGCGTGCTGGTGGCGCTGTTCGTGCTGTTCACGCAGCCGACGTTCGGCGTTGTCGGCATCGGCGCGGCGTTCGTCGGCGTCGTCTGTCTGGTGCTGTGGGTCGTGACCGCGCCCGACCAAGCGCGCGGCGTCCTGAGCGGGCGCACGCTCCGCTATGGCGGCACGAGTTTGATCGTGACGCTGGTCGTGCTGGCTGCGATGATCGCCATCTATACGGTCGTGCGCGGGCAGGGTTTGCGCTTCGACCTGACCCAGAGCAACAACTTTTCGCTGACCGACGAATCGCGCGCCGCGATCACGGGCATCGGCGTCGATCCGGGCATCCTGCCGATCCAAATCCTCGCTTTCTATGGCGTCAATCAAGCGGGCGCGCGCGATCAGGACAGTGTGCTGTTCGACAGTTACATTGAGGCGAGCGGCGGCAAACTCAGCTATCGCTTCATCGACCCCGATCAAGACCCGCTGATCGCCGAACAGTTCACCATCAATCGCGGCGGGCAGATCGTGATCACCCAGCAGACGACCAACGACGCCGGGCAAACGGTGTTCGATGTCGAGAACAGCGAGACGATCAGCGCCGCCGATCAAGGCTTGCTGACCAATGCGATCTTGAAAGTCGCGGCGTCGGGGACATTCAACGCCTTCTTCCTCACGGGCGACGACACTGCCAGCGATCAAATGACGACGCTCAAGCGCAGCCTGACCGAACAGTTCGATTGGAACGTGCGCGATACTGCGCTCATCGGCTTGACCAGCCCCGAAGGCGAGTTCCGGCTGAACGATCCCAATGTCGATGGCGAGGTCGTAATCAGTCCCGGCGGCAGCCAGTCATTGAGCGACCAAGAGCTGCTCATCTTGACCGATTACCTCGATGCAGGCGGATCGGTGATCATCTTCGCGGGCGACACGCTCAACCCCGACGGCGAATCGTTGGCGACAGCGGCGAACCTGAACGAATACCTGTTCGCCAACTTCGGGCTGCGCATCAACAACGATTTGGTGATCGATCCGTCACAGTCGTTCTTGAGTCCCGCCAGTCCGTACGCGACGGCATTGGACAGCACCAGCTTCATCACGAGCAACGGCATCAATCGCGCGCAAGCAGCGGTCGTGTTTGAAGTGCCGCACAGCATCACCGTTACCGATGCGCCGCCCGCGAATGTCACGGTCACGTCGTTGATCCGCTCATCGGGCGAAGCGTATGGCAAGACCAATATCGCGGCGCTGTTGGCGGCGACCACCGACGAAGAAGCGCAATCGGCGTTGGCGCGCGGCGAGTCCGACCCGACGGGCCCTTTCACGCTGGCAGCCAGCGCGGAGAACACGGTCACGGGCGCGAAAGTCGTCATTTTCGGCAGCACGTCGCCCGCGCTCGACACCTTCACCCAGTTCCAAACGTCGAATCTGGATGTGGCGTTCAACAGCCTGATCTGGACGACTGATTTCAACAATTTCTTCAGCCAAATCGTCGTTCAGCAGCAGCAGCGTCCGCAAGACGCGCCGTTGAGCGTGACCGAACAGGGCATCCGCGACATCAACTTGATCGCGCTGATCGCGCTGCCGTTCGGCGTGCTGGCGTTGGGCATCCTCGTATGGTGGAATGGACGCGAACGGGCGCGGGGATAAAACGCTAGGGCTGCGTGCTGAGGAATGCGTGCTGAGCAGCGGCAACCGCCGAACTGGTCACGCATCCTTCGCGGGAATTCGAGACCGAATGGGGGTGGGACCTGTCCCGCTTCTACATCATGACGGCTTCCCATCAGCACGCAGCCCTCTCTTTTGCTCATTCCTCATCACGGGTTACTCATTACTCTAAGGAGCTAACATGCGCTTGAATCGTGGGACGATCATCCTGCTCATTGTCGCCATTGCGGTCATCGTGGTCGTGGCGATCCTCAACAATCAACAAGCGAATGCCCCCGCCGTCACGCCGACGCCGGGCGTGGAGCGCGTCGCGCTGTTCGCGGATGCGACGGCGGACACCGTGAGCGTCGTCGAAATTATCGACAACCTCGTGGGCGGCACGACGCGCCTGACGAAAGACGCGGGCGGCGCGTGGGGCATCACCAGCAGCAACGCGGCGGATCGCGTCGCTGATCAGGCGGCGATCACGACGCAAATGGGGACGCTGGCAGTCTTGCAAGGCGAAAATCGCTTCGAGGTTGCGGGCGATCAGTTGGTCAACTTCGGGTTGGATACGCCCGCTTACGTGATCCGCGTGACATCAGGCGGGACACGCTACACCGTCTATGTGGGCGGCACGAATCCGACGGGCAATCGTTACTATACCGTCGTGGAAACCGCCGCCGCATCCGGGGGCGACGCGACGCCCGAAGCGACGGCAGCGGTCGATGTCACGCCCGAAGTGGAAGTCACCGTTGAAGCGGCAACCGGCGCGAGCGGACAAACTTCGCTGTTCTTGTCGCCGTCCATCGCGCTCGAAACGGTCACGTTGAGCGGGACGCAAAGCGTGATTCTGGTGGCGCGCGAGACGATCAACGCGCTGACGGGCTACATCGCCGTGCCGCCGTATGTCCCAGAGCCGACGGCAACGCTGGCACCGCCGCCGACGCTGAACCCGATGAGCGAAGTCGAACAAGCGACGGCGACCGCCGAATTTGAAGCGACGCAGATAGCGGATATCTTGGCGACGATCACCGCGCAGGCGCTGGAAGTGACGCCCGAAGCGACCGCCGACATGACGCCCGAAGTCACCGCAGAGGCGACCCAAGAATAGGACACCCTCACCCCGCAAGCCCCTCTCCATGTGGAGAGGGGCTTGCACACATTCAGGTTGTTTTGAACAACCTGACGATGACGCTGTGCGATCATCGGCTCTCTAGGTGGAGAGCGGGACGGGGGTGAGGTTTAGTCGATTACTTCGACGGCTTGCGGCGCAGACTGCGTAACAGCCGTCCGAGCAAGCCAGGTTCCGGTGGCGCGGCGTCAGTGCCTTCGCCGGACGGGGCGTGACCCAGATTGGCTTCGCCCTGCTCGATGTGCCACGTCTCGACGGTGGAGCTTTTGCCGATTTGGGCGCGATGCTTCTCTTTTTCCTGCTCGATCTGACGCTGACGGTATTCAAAGTCCCCATTCATGAAGGTCGTCCCCCGACTATTTTGCGCTCATTATGACATTCAGTGATGTGGGGCGCAAATCACCGATCATTACGCGACCGGCTGACCCACGAGTGCCGCGCGCATCCGATCCAGCGCCTCTAACAAGCGCGGACGCGGACAGCCGTAATTTAGCCGCACGAAGCCCTCACCCTCCAGCCCGAACACCGCGCCGTCGTTCAGCCACACCTTCGCGCGTTCCAAGAAGAACGTCGCGGGCTTGCCTTCGATGCCCGCCTCGCGGCAGTCGAGCCACGCCAGATACGTCGCTTCGGGGCGCGTGACGCGCACGCCGGGCAGATTCTCCGCCACGTAATCCACCACGATATCGCGGTTTGCCGTCAGATAGGTGCGGATGGCGCGCAGCCACGAGTCGCCCTTGCTGTACGCTGCCTCCGCCGCCGTATAGCCGAAAATCGCGGGGAACGCGCCGATGCTAAATAATTGCTGCATCAGGCGGGCGCGCATATCCGCGTCCGCAACGTGCGCGAAGCCCAAGCCCATGCCCGGCACGTTGAACGCCTTGCTCGGCGCGAGCAGCGTGACCGTTCGCGCGGCGACTTCGGGCGATAGCGACGCAATCGAGATGTGTTGTTCGCCCTCCAGGGTCAGATCGGCGTGAATTTCGTCGCTGCAAATCCACAGATCATGGCGCAGGCACAGTTCCGCCAGCTTGCCCAACTCGGCGGACGTGAACGCGCGCCCGACGGGATTGTGCGGGTTGCAGAGCATGAACAGCGACGGCTTCACATCGCTGTGCGTGATCGCGTGTTCGAGCTGGTCGAAATCGATATCGTAGTACAGATTGCCGTCGCGCAGCGTTTGCGCCAGCGGCACGGGGATCGAAACTTTGTCCGCGCCGGTCGGGACGCTCAAGAACGGCGGGTAAACCGGTGTCAGTGTGACGACACCCGTATGCGGCGCGCCCACCGTGCGGCTGACGAGGTTCAGCCCGGTCACGATGCCGGGCATGAACACGATTTCTTCGGGGGTTGCGTTCAAATGATGCCGCTTTTGCAGCCGATCCGCCAAGATATGGCGCAAGTTGGTGCCGTCGAATTGGTAGCCGAAGATCGGATGTGCCGCGCGCTTGCGGATCGCCGTCTGGATCGGCTTGGCGACGGGAAAATCCATATCCGCGATCCACATCGGGATCACGTCGGGGTCAGCATGACTCCATTTGGTCGAGTGGGTATCGCGGCGTTCAATCAGGGTGTCAAAATCAGGTGCGGGCATGACGGGTTATCCTTGTAAACAGAGCTGACTGGTGCGTACCGCGTCCTGAAGCGTTCCGAAACCAAAGTCAAATGATGTCGGGGCGCTGCACACCCTGCCTAACCTGAGTTTTGGATCGCTTCACCTCACTCCCCCATTGCATGGAGAGGGGGGCTTTCAAACTCGTTGTGACCTGTCCTGCTCCCCCTCTCCACAGCGTGGAGAGGGGGTTGGGGGTGAGGTGAACGGTTGAGAGCCGATCCAAAACTCAGGTTACCTAAACAGGGATAACGACCCAGCGAAATTTGATGTGGCTGCCAGCGGCTTCACGGGCGTCCGGTAGGACGACCCCACATCGTTCGATTTCGGTTCTCGCTGCGAACGAGACGTTTCTCAACACACGGTACTCGATGCGCACATTATAGCAAACGCGACCATTCAAACTACACCATGAACCAAATCGGGTTCGACCACGCGCGCCCGCCGCGCTCATCGCGGATGGTCACGCGGCAGTACGGGCTTTTCAGTCCAGCGATGTTCATCTCTGCGTCGATCATGCCCTTGCCGTGCTTGTAGACGGCGCGCGAGCCTTTGCCCGTGACGAAGATGCTGCTGACGGGCGAACAGCGCAACCGGACGGTGTTGCCCTCGACGCGCAAATCGTGAATTTGGGGACCCGTGCTGGAATAGAACCAGCCCGCTTTGAGCGACGCCAAAATCGATTCGGGCGTGAGTACGTCGGCTTTCACCTGCACCCAACCGCGAATCCGGTCGCTGTGGCGGTCATGGAAGTGCGTATCGTCGGTGGCAAGCGCGGTATAGTGGCGTCCGCGCGCCAGCATGGTATCGAGCATGTACCAACTGTCGATCCGGTCATTGTGATCGTCGCTGATGCCGTTGATCGTCTCGATGGCTTGCACATCGCCCAAGTCGATCACGTCCTGCTCACTCAAGCAGTACCACGCCGGATGGGCGACCGCGACCAGCGCGCCCGTTGCCAGCGCCCGCGCGGCGATGCCGGGTCCCGATTCGTCGGGCGGCGGCGGCGCGAAATCCAGCGGCAGCCCCACCGCGAGGATGTGCCAAATCTCCCCGACGGACGTTTGTCCGGCGTGCAGTTCTGCGCCGAACAGCGTGGTAAACGTCGGTGTGCGATAGGCGCTGGTATCGACAATTGGATAGCGATAGCTCTCCATAAAATGGTCGGTTAGCGCGATGAAGTCGTAGCCCATGTCCTTGTAGAACTGGCACACCGCCTCTGGCGACAGGCGTCCGTCGGAGCGCGTCGAATGCGTGTGCAGGTTGCCACGATAAAAGCGTCCGGGTTTGTTGAAGGGCAGGTTGTTCATAGCTCTGCTATCTTTCTTGTATACAAACGTGTACATCGAGGTTGTTCCTGCTTGATCCAGTCGTGCCGCCCGCCCGAAAGCGTTTGGACTTATCGTCTGTCCACAGGCGCGTTTTACGTCCCGTCCTATTGCGTCCGCCTTTGATCCCCTCGAAGAAATGTTTGAAGGCGCTCGCCAAGTCCATGAACGCGCCCTCGATTACGCACGTGGTTACATCGTATGACCAGGGAAACTGTTCCTTTGTTCAGGCGACAAACTCTCGGTGTTTAGCGCGTGTCGGCAAACTCGATTTTCGCTTGTTTTGTTCGACCTCACCCCCGCTGCGCTACGGAGAGGCGGTCGGGGGGTGAGGTTTCGGCGTTTGCAGACAGACCCTAGCACGACGATTTCACAACGCGCTAGTCGGTCTTGGTGTGCAATCACGAGTATCCCGATTTCACCCACCACGATCCGATCTATCACTGCCAAAAATCGCGCTCGTTTGAAGTTTAAGCCGCCGCCGATTTCTTCAACCCACTCGTCTACCGCGATATCCCGTGCGGCGCAGAATGGGTCAAGCATCCGTCTTTGGTTCACAAGATCGGGGTTTTTGCGCTGCACTTGACACGCGACAATAAACGACCGTTGTTTATGATGTTTGGGGCGATTCCCCTAAAACCCGATGTGCGTCCTCGTAATAACGTCGGTTCGTAGGGATGCGCTTGGCAATCAAGCGTCCTTGACGATCCCATCGCTGTAGTGTGTGAACGGTGACGCCAATTTTTTCAGCAACCTCTGATGGCGTGTACATATCCACGTTTTAACACACATATGTACACAAAATCAATGGCTAGATTCCTTCTCGCTATTTTAGCGTCACGATTGTAACGCGATCTTTTCAAAATGGTTGCAATGTGGATAGATGTTTCTCGCTGCCTTTTGTCCGCCGCCCTTCTTTTTATGCACATTTGTGCTATCCTTGTTGCGCCTAGCGTGGGATACGACGCGGCGGTATAGTTGGCAGTGAGTGACGCTTATCAGCCTACACCAATGCGCCACCCTCAGATAACCTGAGTTTTGGATCGGCTCTCAACCGTTCACCTCACCCCCCAACCCCCTCTCCACAGCGTGGAGAGGGGGAGCAGAACAGGTCAAAACGGGTTTGAAAGCCCCCTCTCTATGCAGTGGGGGTTGGGGTGAGGTGAAGCGATCCAAAACTCAGGTTAGGTAACTTAAAAAACGGTCACTTTGTTGGCTACAGCGATCAGAAAGGACAAGGCGCTATCCCTCCCCATGCCTAAACGCAGGGGTATCGCGCGCCGATTCGATGACCCCATTCAAGCGGATTGGCGTACTGGCACATCCCACCCGCCCGCAGAGTTTTCCCCTCGCGGAACGAATCGCGGCGGGGTTGACGGCGCGCGGCTTGGACGTGTGGCAGTTTGCACGTTGGACAGAGAGCGACGTCAACACGCAGATCGCGGACACGGACGGCGTGATCGCCATTGGCGGCGACGGCGCGATGCTGCGGGCGGCGCGCGTCTGTGCGACGTTCGGCGTCCCCGTCTTGGGCATCAACATGGGGCATCTCGGCTTTCTGACTGAAATCCGCGACCCCGATGCGTGGGAAACCCAGATCGACGCCGTACTGAACGGCGACTTCTGGATCGAACAGCGCATGATGCTGCAAATTGAGACTGAGATCGACGGCGTGCCGATTGTCGTTCATGCGCTCAACGACGCGGTGATCAGTCGCGGCGTGCATACGCACGTCACCCAGTTCGATATGTATATCGATGGCGGCTGGACGACGCGCTACCACGCCGACGGGCTGATCGTGGCGACGGCAACCGGATCGACGGCGTATGCGCTGGCGTGTGGGGGTCCCATACTGCCGCCAGAGACGCGCAATATCTTGGTCGTCCCCGTCGCGCCGCATCTGAGCTTGGATCGCCCGATTGTGCTGCCCGAAGGCGCGCGCGTTGAAGTCGTGATCGCGCCCGACAAGGACGAACCCGCCGTCTTGACCGCCGATGGCGCGTTCTTGGGCGACTTGCCGCCCGATACCCGCGTGCTGGTGCAAGCCAGCCCGAACATCAGCCGCTTCGTGCGCTTGCGCGAACGCAATTACTTCTATCGCTCGTTGTTGGATCGGCTCGAACCGCGCATCAGCGCCCCCGCCGAACCTAATCAGATTAGTCGTCCGAATTAAAGGATATGAAGAGAAGCATGATAACTCAATCGCAAACACTGCCCCTCAATCAGATACTTCATGGCAATTGTGTCGAGATTTTGGATACACTACCTGAAAAAAGTGTCGATCTCATTTTCGCGGATCCGCCCTATAATTTGCAGCTTCAAAACGAACTGCATCGTCCCAATCAAACACTGGTCGATGCCGTCGATGATGATTGGGATCAGTTCGCTGATTTCGCCGCCTATGATGCGTTCACGCGCGCCTGGCTGACGGCGTGTCAGCGCGTGCTGAAGGATACAGGCGCGATCTGGGTGATCGGGTCGTATCACAATATCTTTCGCGTCGGGGCGATCATGATGGATTTGGGATATTGGATACTTAACGATGTGTTATGGTACAAATTGAATCCGATGCCTAATTTCAGGGGAACACGCTTTACGAATGCAACCGAAACGTTGATTTGGGCGCAGAAGTCGCAAGCGCAAAAACGCTACACCTTCAACTATCACGCGATGAAAAATCTCAACGGCGAAAAACAGATGCAAAATGTCTGGCAGATCGCGCTGTGCACAGGCTCAGAACGCATCAAGATTGACGGTAAGAAAGCGCATTCGACCCAAAAACCAGAGGCGCTGCTCTACCGCGTGCTGATGGCATCGAGCAATCCGGGCGATGTCGTGCTTGATCCGTTCTTCGGCAGCGGCACGACGGGCGCGGTTGCCAAGAAATTGAAGCGCAACTTTATTGGCATCGAGAAAGAAGCGGACTACATTGAAATTGCCCGTCAACGCATTGATGCTATTTCTATCTCGTTTTTTGATGATGAATTGCTCATTACAGAGTCGAAACGAAGTCAGCCGCGTATTGATTTTTCCACACTAGTTGAAGAGCAGTATTTACACATTGGGCAAACTCTATTTTCTGCAAAACGAGATCATCAAGCCATCATCAGAGCGGATTCAAGGCTTATTTCTAGTGGTTACACAGGTTCTATCCATAAGGTCGCCGCAAGTTTGTTAGGACAATCCGCATATAACGGTTGGGAATTTTGGTACTACGAGAACGAGCAAAACAAACTAGTTAGTATTGACAATCTGAGAGAGCAATATCGCAAAGAACATAATCTGGAGACTTTAAACCATGAATGAAGAAGTCCAAATTGTCGTTCGTGAGGCAGTTCTCAAGATTATTCAGGACACTGCCTCCCAAAAAAATATTCGAGACCATCTGAAAAAGCATCGAGTGAAAATTCATTTCGTTCCGCTGCGTTATCGAATTATTGGAGCAATTCTTCAATCATTAAATATTCGATTCGGTAACTTCATCGAAAAACTTATTGCACTTGTCATTGAACAAGACTCACAAGTAAGTAGTTTGCCTGAGTCAGGAAAAAGGATTTCGCTCTCTATGACAGCAGAAACTGATAGACTTATCGATCAATACATCACTTCTCGTCAGCTCCCAAACAGCCCTGATTTGTGTGACGATGCATATCAAAAATTACTAGAAGCTATATTTGAGATTGAACGACGAACTGATCGATCAAAACAAACCATCACAAAAGATGTGGATGCACTTTTTCGAAGCCGAGACGGGAAAATTATCTATCTTGAAGCCAAATATAATGATGATCACGATACGGGTAAATTTGTAGATATCAATCGAAAATTTCTTAAGACCTACGCGGGCTTGCTGAATCATCTTCAAATCGATGCACTTGATCAACTTATCCCTATCATCTACTACTTTAATCCAACCAAGCGTTACGGACCAATCTACATCCCATCATCGAATATTTTACGCGGCGCACAATTATTCGATGCCTTTTTAGAATTTTCATATGCTGATATTGACACAATCTTACGTAATTTAGGAGATGATGAAAAAGTGATGGAAATCTTTGATCGTTTATACCAGATTATACGTCACGATCTTGACATATAAGGCGGATTCAACCCATGACTGAAACCATCATCGACGAACGCACCTACTGCGCCGTCCACCCCGACCGCGAAACCGGGCTGCGCTGCAATAAATGTGGGCGGCTGATGTGCGTCGATTGCGCCGTCCAGACGCCCGTCGGCTATCGCTGCCGCGAGTGCGTGCGCGGCATCCAGCAGAAGTTCTACAACGCCACGCAAGCCGATTACCTCCAAGTGTTCATCGTCTGCGCGCTGATCACGGGCGTGGCGGCGGGCATTGCGGGGGCGATCCGCATCCCGATCTTGTTCTTGCTGTTGCTCGGCTTGCCCATCGGCGGTGCCATCGCGGAATTGACCGTGCGCATCGTCCAGAAGCGGCGCGGCGCGCGCTTGGACATGACGGCGATGGCGGGCGCGGTCGTCGGCGGCTTGGTCGGCATGATTGCACCAATCGTCATACAATACAATCAGTTCGCGGACGCGGCGGCGGCAAGTGGTCTGCAAGCGCCGCCGCTCTCGCTCGATCTCATCGTTCGGCAGTTGGCGGGCGATTTCTCGGCGCTGATCTTCGTCGGCTTGGTGGCGGCGGCGATCTACGGACGCTATAAGATGCGGTCATAGAAGCAAGGACTGAGTACGGCGTGCTGAGTACGGCGTAAAAGCAAAAGGTGGTTGGATGGAGCGCCGAAATCAAGCGAATGCCAAGACTATTGTTGGGTAACCTGAGTTTTGGATCGGCTCTAAACCGTTCACCTCACCCCCCAACCCCCTCTCCACGCTGTGGCGAGGGGGAGCAGGACAGGTCACAACGGGTTTGAAAGCCCCGTCTCCATTGCATGGAGACGGGGTTGGGGGTGAGGTGAGGCGATCCAAAACTCAGGTTCTATAGTCATTCGTCTCATCATTCGATGTCGTCGATGTAGCACTCGATACTCAGCACTCAGGACTCCAAGAGGACGCGATGCTAGAACAAATCCGCATCCAGAATTTCGCCATTATCGATCAACTGGATTTGACCTTCGCGCCGGGATTGAACGTGATCACGGGCGAAACCGGCGCGGGCAAGTCGATCATCATTGATGCGGTCGATCTGCTGTTGGGCGGCAAGGCGGACGCGGCATTCGTGCGCGCTGGCACCGACAAATCCACCATCGAAGGGGTGTTCGTGCTGGACGCGCGCGCGACGGCTGCCCTCGCGACCGTGCTGCGCCGCGCCGATCTGCTGGCTGAGGACGCGCCCGCGCCAGATACCATGACGCTGACGCGCGAAGTCCGCGCCAATGGACGCAGCACCGCGCGCGTGAATGGCACCAACGTCAACCTCGACGTGTTGAGCGACGTGGGGGGCGCGCTGGTCGATATTCATGGGCAGAGCGAACACCTGTCGCTGCTCAAGCCGTCATCGCACATCGAACTGCTGGATCGCTTCGGCAGCCTGCTCGAATTTCGGTCTGCGTTGGGCGCGGTCGTCAACAAATTGGTCGATGTGCGCCGCGAAATTCAACGCTTGACGACCGACGACGCCGCCCGCGCCCGCCGCGCCGAGATGCTGCGCTACGCCGTCGAAGAAATCGACGCGGCGGGGCTGGTGTCCGGCGAGGACGACGAACTGCGCGCCGAACGCAGCCGCCTGACCAACAGCGAACAACTCGCCGAGGTGTCCGGCGAGATCATGACGCTCTTGCGCGGGGAGGATGCCGCTGAGGGCTTCGTTCCGGCGGTCGATGCGCTGATGCAGGTGGCGGCGCTCTTGCGCAAGCTGGCACAGATCGACGCCGCGCTGAAGGAAGATTACGATCTGGCGGAAACCGTCGCCGCGCAAGCCGAAGAATTGGCATCGAACATCCGCGATTACGCCGATACGGTCGAATACAACCCGTCGCGCCTGAACGAAGTCGAAGAACGCTTGGAGGCGATCAACTCGCTCAAGAAGCGGTTCGGCAGCAGCATCGACGCGATCCTGAAGTATGCCGACGATGCGCGCGTCGAACTCGATACCCTCGACCACAGCGAGGCGCGGCTCGAAGACCTGCGCGCGCAAGAGGACAAGCTGCTGCACTATGTCGGGGACATGGCAGCGAAGATCAGCGCAATGCGGGCGGCGGCGTCCAAGCGCATGGGCGCGGGCGTCGTCACGGAATTGGCGGATTTGCGCATGGGCAGCGCGCGCTTCGAGGTCGATCTCGCCCAAATCGATGATCCAGACGGCTGTTTCGTCGGGCAGGGCGACGACGAACGCCGCGTCGCCTTCGATCATACGGGCATCGACCGCGCCGAGTTCATGATGTCCGCCAATCCGGGCATCCCGCTGCGTCCGCTGGCAAAAGTCGCCTCTGGCGGTGAAGCGGCGCGCATCATGTTGGCGCTCAAGCGCGTGCTGTCGCAAGCCGACCACACGCCGACGCTGATTTTTGATGAAATCGACACCGGGATCGGCGGGCGCGTCGGTTCGGTGGTCGGCGAAAAGCTCTGGCAGTTGACGGACGAGCATCAAGTCTTGGTCGTCACGCATTTGGCGCAGTTGGCGGGCTACGCGGATCGCCATTATCGTGTCGAAAAACTGATCGAGAACGACGCGAACGGCTCACGCACGCGCACGCGCATCGTCCCCTTGGACGCCGACCATGAGCGCGCGACCGAACTGGCGGCGATGCTCGGCACGCCCAACGAGAGCGGTTATCAGAGCGCCGTCGATCTGCTGCTGACGGCGGCACACTACAAGCGCGGCGGCGAATCGGTCACGCAAGACGCCGATCACGCGGCGGCGGAAGATGTCGTCGAACCCGAACAGCGGAATTTGTTCTAGGGTCTGTCTGCAAACGCTGAAACCTCACCCCTAAATCCCCTCTCCACTGTGTGGCTGAGGGGAGGACATGTTTGGTTTTCTCCCTCATTAACCTCACCCCCCAACCCCCTCTCCACTGCGTGGAGAGGGGGAGTTTCCGCCTTGTGTTCCCCTTCCCCACTTCGTGGAGAGGAGGTCAGGGGGTGAGGTTCTTGAAAAGGTGTCCTCCCCTCAGCCACTGTGTGGAGGGGATTTAGGGGTGAGCTGAAGCGATGCAAAACTCAGGTTGATCGGCAGCCGAAACAAAACGCGCGCGGTCGCTGTCTCAAAGTAGCCTGCCCGTCGGCAGGTCGTTCCAGCGGACACCCGGCAAGCAGCGCGTGATGATTTAGCGAGCGCCACGCCGCTTGAGCGCCGTTGGCGTATGACGTTCGTCCTACGCGATCATATTCATACGCGCCACTAACCCCATCAAACCAAGTTCGTCGTTATAATCAGATCAGTTGACCCACAGCTTAAGAAAGCGCGATGGCAATCTCTGATCCGCTCATCGGACGCCAGCTTGGCGATTACCGAATCATTGGCGTCATTGGACGCGGCGGCATGGCATCTGTGTATCGTGGTTACGATGCACGGCTGGATCGCTATGCCGCCGTCAAAGTCATTGGCGCGCATCTGATGAGCGACATGGATCATGAAGATTATCGCAACCGCTTCTTGCGCGAAGCCCGCGCAATTGCGCGCCTTAGCCATCCCAATATCGTCGGCGTCTACCAGTTTGGCGATGTCGATAACCTGTATTACATGGCGATGGTCTTGATCGAGGGGCGCAACCTCAGCCAAATTATCAAAGAATACGCCACCGTCCGCCAGCTCATGCCGCGCGCGCAGGTGGCGCGTGTCGCCCGCGACATCGCCGCCGCGCTCGACTGCGCCCACGCCAACGGCGTGATCCATCGGGACGTGAAGCCGTCGAATATCATGGTCACCAGCGATGGACAAGCCATCCTGACCGATTTCGGCTTGGCGTTGAGCGCGTCCGAAGGCACCATCGGCAACACCTTTGGCAGTGCGCATTACATCGCGCCGGAACAAGCCATCTCGTCCGCCAACGCGGTGCCGCAGAGCGATTTGTACGGGCTTGGCGTCGTACTGTACCAACTCTTGACCGGTCGCGTGCCGTTTGACGATCCATCACCGATGATCGTGGCGCTCAAACACATCAAGGACGAACTGCCGCCGCCAAGCCGTTTTCATCCAAGCATCTCGGTCGAAGTCGAGCGGATTTTGCTGCACGCGCTCGAAAAACATCCGGGCGACCGCTACCCGACGGGCGACGCGCTGGCATCGGCGCTCACGCGGGCGCTGGAGGGTGCATCGGCGCTTGCGCCCGTCAACAGCAGCGGTTGGAACGGCGACGAGTGGGATGCGGGCAGTTGGAACACCATCACCCCCGCTGATCTCGCCAGTGGATCGACCGTCGCCTACGACCCGTCCAGCCCGACAATCTCGCGCACAAAACGACTGCGCCAGCGACTCGCGGGAATCGGCGGTGCTGTGGCAGCGTTGGCGCTGGCTGCTGGCTTGATCAGCATCGTGGCGGTCACATGGCGCGATGCCGGGACGCCAACCAGCGCGACGGCGCTTACATCCGGCGTCTCGATTGTCGAGGCGGCGTCCACGTCCCCCACCCCGCCATCCGTGTTGACCAGCGCGGGGGACGCACAAGATTTCACGGTGACGCCTGTCGCGCCCCGCGCCACCCGTCCACGCCCCGCGCTCGTGTTGGATATCGCGGACGCGCCGACCAGTTCGCCCACGTCCACAGCAACGGCGACAGCTTCCGTCAGCCGCACGCCGCGTCCCACGCGCACAATGACGGATGCGCCGATCAACACCGTACAGCCCACGTCTACCGCGCCCCCCACAGCGACCGCTACACGCACGCCGCGTCCCACCCGCACAATGACGGATGCGCCGATCAACACCGTACAGCCCACGTCTACCGCGCTCCCGACGCTGACCGATACTAGCACGCCGCGTCCCACCCGCACAATGACGGATGTGCCGATCAACACCGTACAGCCCACGTCTACCGCGCTCCCGACGCTGACCGATACGCGCACCCCGCGTCCCACGCGCACACCATCTAGTGCGCCAACAGTGACCGCTACCCGAACACCAACGGATGCACCGAGCCGTACCATGCAGCCCACGTCTACCGCTTCCCCGACGCTGACCGATACCAGCACGCCGTCCCGGACGCCTACCAGCGCGCCCTCCGCGATACGCACCGCGACAGCGACACGCACCGCGACAGCGACACGCACCGCGACAGCGACACGCACCCCCACCGAACGCGCTATCCCGACGCTGACGCGCGCCGGATCGTCCACCAACGACGACAGCCCGATCTTGCTGATTTACGATGCTGAATCGTTGATCGTCTTGAATCGCGCTGCCGAATCGGTCGATCTCAGCCGCGTGAGCTTCGTGCAAACGCTCCCCGACGGGGGAATACGGCGCTTCGAGGGCGCACAGTGGACGAACGGCGGACTGAATCCGGCGGGCGTCTTGGCAGCGGGCGATTGTTTCCAGATTTGGACGCTGACCACAACCGATCTCCCTGTGCCAGCGGAATGTGGCGCGCAGCAAGCGTGGCGGATGGTGGGCGAAACGCGCTCGTTCTGGCTGCCCGTTCGTGACGATGCCCGCCCCAACCCGATCTTCGAGGTACGGCGCGGCACGGTCATCTTGGCGCGCTGCCCGCTGCGAGTTCCGGCGGATGCGCGCGGGGAGTGCGCGCTGACGCCGTGACGCGCTTAGGGCGCGCGGGGCGACGATTTGGTATCATGGGGCAAACGCAGACGAGAGACAGAATCATGCTGGTGATTCATGATGAGGCGCTGATCCAGCGGCTCGAAACATTGGCGGCACAAGTCGGGCGCAGCGTTGAGGATGTGCTGACAGAATGGGTCGAACGCATTGAGATCAATGAACATGAGCAGATGGGGTTGAGCGAAAATGCAGCTCAAGCCGCTAAAAATCCCGCTATCGATGAGCAATATCTTATCCCCAGCGCACAACTCGCCCAAGTATCACGCGAAATGGCGTTCAAAGCTGGCAACGCCATTGATGATGACGAGGTTGATGAAATGTACGGCGTTACGGGCGAACAACTCCTCGAAATCGTGGATAAATTCGCCTTTTCGAGCGAAAATCCGATTGATGAGACTCAAGCCGACGATAGTACATTCGACCGCCGCGATTTCAGCCAGTTTCGCCCGACCCATGTTGATCATCTCGACCTGTTACCCGCAACCTTACCCACCGCCTAAGGACACCGAATGACCCTTCCTGTGACCCAAATGCGTATCCCAGACGCCGAATTTAAGGCGCGCAGTGCCAAACTGCTCGACCATATCCGCAACCTCGACGCGCGCGGCGTCGTCCTGTTCGACCGCGATTACATCCTGTACTACACCGGCTTCGCCTTCATCCCGACCGAGCGCCCGATGGCGTTTGTCATGAACCTCAAAGGCGAACGCGGCTTGTTCGTCCCGCGCCTCGAATTGGAACATGCCCAGTCCAACGCGCTGATCGAGCGCGTCGATCATTACATCGAATATCCGCACGATCCCCATCCGATGCACAAGCTCCAACAAATGCTGTTCGAGCTGGGCGTGCGCGAACACATCGCCGTTGACGACGACGGCTATCCGTGGATTCTCGGCTACCGGGGACCCGCGCTCTCGGAACTGACCAAGGCGCGCGTCACGCACGTTCGCGGCTTCATCGAAGATGCCATGATGATCAAGTCGTCCGCCGAAATCGCGCTGATCCGCGAAAGCTGCAAGTGGGGCAACCTCGCCCACGTCCTGCTGCAACGCTATACCCACGTCGGCGCGACCGAAACCGAAGTCAGCGACCGCGCCAGCCGCGAAGCCACCTACGCCATGTACGACGCGCTCGGCGGGCTGTACCGCGCGCAAGCGGGACTCGGCATGGGGGGCGGGGCGTCGGCGGGCTATCGTGGGCAGATCGGGCGCAATTCGTCGATCCCGCACGCGCTGGCGAACAATATCACCTTCCAACCCGGCGATGTGCTGGTCACAGGTGCAGGCTCCACGATTTGGGGCTATGGCAGCGAACTCGAACGCACGATGTTCATGGGCAAGCCAGGCGATGCGGCGCGCCGCCTGTTCGATCACATGATGACGCTGCAAGAACTGGCATTCGACGCGATCCGTCCCGGCGTGCCGTGCAGCGACGTCGATCTGAAGCTGCGCGCGTACTACGAACAGCACGACCTGATGGGAAACTGGAAACATCATGTCGGACACGCCATCGGCATCCGTTATCACGAAGCGCCCTTCTTGGACATCGGTGACAAGACGACGATTCAGCCGGGCATGGTGTTCACCGTCGAGCCGGGCTTGTACGCGCCGGGCATCGGCGGCTTCCGCCACAGCGATACGGTGCTGGTCACGGACGACGGCATCGAACTTTTGACGTATTATCCGCGCGACGCCGAAAGCATGACCATTCAGTGACGGGTGATGAGTAAAAGCGAAAATCGAGTTTGCCGACACGCGCTAAATACCGAGAGTTTGTCGCCTGAACAAAGGAACGGTTTCCCTGATCATACGATGTAACCAAGTGCGTAATCGAGGGCGCGTTCATGGACTTGTCGGCGGCGTTCGGCACTTTCTTCGAGGGGATCAAAGGCGGACGCAATAGGACGGGACGTAAAACGCGCCTGTGGACAGACGATAAGTCCAAACGCTTTCGGTCGGGCGGCACGACTGGATCAAGCAGGAACAACCTCGATGTACACGTTTGTATACAAGAAAGGTAGCAGACGACATGACGCAAGATCATTTCGACGTGATCGTACTGGGCGGGGGGCCCGCAGGGGTAACGGCGGCGCTGCGGGCGCGCGAATTGGGCGCGTCGGTGGCGTTGATCGAGCGCGGATTGCTCGGCGGAACGTGTACCAACGATGGCTGTGTCCCCACGCGCGTGCTGGCACGGGCGGCGCGCTTCGTGCGCGAAACACAGCGGTTCGCGGAGTATGGCATTGATGCGCCGCCCCCAACCGTCGATTTCGCGCGGGTGGTGCAGCGCGCGCAGCAGGTCGTCTACCAAGTCCACGAGAAAAAGCAGTTGATCGCGCATCTTGAAGCGCTCGGTATCACCACGCTGCACGGCGTCGGGGATGCGGCGTTCGCGGACGCGCACACGCTGCGGCTGGCAGATGGGCGCACCTTCGCGGGCGATAAGATCATCCTGTGCGTGGGCGGACATGGGCGCACGCTGACTATACCCGGCGCGGAACACGCCATCTCCCACAGCGACGTTTGGCGCATGACGGCGCTGCCCGTGTCGATTGCGATTGTCGGCGGCGGCGCGACGGGCTGCCAACTGGCATCGATCTTCAATGCGTTCGGCGCGCGCGTGACGCTGGTCGATATCGCGCCGCGTCTGCTGCCGACCGAAGATCGCGCGGTCGCTGACAGCATGACGGCGTTGTTCCAAGCGCACGGCATCGAGATTCTGACGGGCATCAAGGGCATCGAACGCATCGACGCGCGCGACTCGGCGCTCGATCTGGTCGTGAAAATCGACGATGACGCGCTGCGCACGCTGCCTGTTGCGGCGGTGATGTTCTCCGTCGGCTGGCCCGGCAACCTCGATCCGCTGAATCTGGCGGCGGCGGGCGTCGCCGCGAAGGGCGCGTATATCCAAGTGGACGATCATCTGCGTACCTCTGTCCCGCACATCTACGCGGCGGGCGACGTGAATGGGCGGCTGATGCTGGTGCAAACGGCGGGCTATCAGGCGCGCGTCACCGTCGAAAACGCGCTCATGGGCGTGGATCGTCCAGATCGCAATCAGCATATCCCACATGGCGGCTTCACCGACCCGGAATATGGGAGTGTGGGGCTGACGGAGGAGCAAGCGCGCGACAAGGGCATCGATATCGCCGTCGCCGTCGTGCCGTATGCGGACATGGATCGCGCGGTGATCGACGGCGTAACCGACGGCTTCTGTAAGCTGATCGTGGATCGCGCCAATCGGCAGATCGTCGGCGCGCACGTCGTCGGGGAACAAGCGGTCGAGGTGATCCAGATGGTGACGACGGCGATTGTCGGGGGAATGCCCATTGAACAGGTGGCGGAAGTCGAGTTCGCGTATCCGACGTTCGCGGCGGTGATCGGCTTGGCGGCGCGGCAGTTGGCGCGCGATCTCAAGATCATATCGGTCGCGCCAACGTGGCGCACGCTCATCCGCGAACGGATCGCGGAGTGGGAACGCGCCGATCAATAAGGGGCAGCGCGCGCCATGCCGCAAACCTCACCGCCTGCCCTTTCTCAGTTGGATGGCGCTGCGGCACGCGGTGAGGTTGTCCATCGCGCTTACGCAGCAGCTAATTTGGTCGGCAGCGACGCGGGTTCAGCGCGCCCCAGCAGCAGCAGAACACCCATCGAACAAGTCTCCATGTCGAAATGGATGGTCGATGTCAAGCGGGATTTAGCGTGCGGGTGCGCTTGCGATTTGCGCGATGCAGTTAGCGCAGCGACGCGCGCAGCCGCGCGTAAATCGCGTCGATCCAATCAAGATGTTCCGGCTTCATCAACACTGAACGCAAGACCGCGACGCGCTCTGTATCCCACTCGATATCCCAGTACGGACGCAGCAAAGCGGCGGGCAGCGTGGCGACCGCCAAATGCAGATCGCGCGCGGCGGCACGCTCGAACAGCGCGCGCGTCTCGGCGCTGATGGCAGCGGCAGAGGTTGCGCGCGGAGCATAGATCACGATATCGAGTTCGGGCGGGAACGCCACGAGGAAATCGGCGTCCGTGTGCAGCTTGTCGTACAGCGCCAGCGCCGCCGCGCGCGCCTTCGAGATATCCGCCGCGAACGCGCCGCCGCGTTCCAGCGGGAATAGGCGCATCGTCGTCCACAGCGCCACCGCCGCCGCGCCCGCGCGTGAACATTCGAGGCTGATCTCGCCCAAATGCAGCTCCGCGCTGGTGAAATAGGTATACGGCGAGTCGTGGCTGTAAAGCCGCCCGACGCTTGGATCGCGGAACAGGATGCAGCCGCAGCCATACGGCTGTAAGCCGTGCTTGTGCGGGTCAATCGCCAGCGAATCGACTTCCGCGAGGCAGTCGTAGGCTGCTTGCGCGTCCGCCTCAAGATTGTCCGCCAGTGTGAAGTAGCCGCCGTAGGCTGCATCGGCGTGGATGCGGAAGCCATAGCGGTCACGCAGCGCCAGCACATCCGGCAGCGGATCGACCGATCCAGTCGAGGTCGTCCCCAGCGTCACGACGACCAGCCCCACATCGCCGCGCTTCAGCCGATCTTCGAGCGCATTCACATCGAGGCGCGCGCGGCTGTCCGTCGCTACCGACTCGAACGGCAGCCCCAACACGTCGGAGATGCGGCTGTGCGTGTAGTGTGCCTGTTCGGATGCGAGAACGGTCTTGCCGGGCTTCAGCCGCCCGCCAACCCATAAGGCTTCGAGATTTGCGAGCGTGCCGCTGCTCGTCAGGTGTCCGAGATGCGTCTGCCAGCCGAACATCGCGGCGATCTGGGCGACGGCTTCCTTCTCCATCGGCGAACTGGCGCGGCTGCCATCGAGCGCGTGATTATTGGGGTTGATATACATGGCGAGCGCATACGCGAGGCGCGCGACGGCGTGCGGCGGCTTGAGCATTTGCCCCGCGTAGAGCGGATGTTGATACGGATAGTTGTCGCGCATTCGTTCGGCAGCTTCGAGCAGGACGGCGCGGATCGCATCAGCATCGGCGTCGGACTCGAAAGCGGGCAGATGCGCGAAGCCAGCGTCGAGATGGAGGACGGCTTCGCGCAGGATATCGAGCGTGCGGGTGTCGAGCGTCATGAATGTAACCTCACCCCCCGTCCCCCTCTCCATGTGGAGAGGGGGCGTCCACCGTAGTGGACAGTACGAATGTGATTTGAGTGATCACGTTTTCGAGATGATCAAAAATATCGTCATTATTAAATCGAATAACGCGAAACCCCTGCGCTTCGATATACGTCTGACGTGCTGCATCGGCGTCGCGTTGTTGATCATGAATCGCGCCATCGGCTTCAATCACCAACTTCGCTGACCAGCAAAAGAAATCAACCACAAATACGCCAATCGGATGCTGACGGCGAAATTTTGCGCCGCCAAGCTGACGATTTCGCAGCCGTTCCCACAACACATCTTCCGCTGAGGTGGGAGACTGACGCATCTGCCGCGATGGTTCTTTCAGCTTTGCCCATTGGTCTGGCGTGCTGTGAAATCGAGAAGGATGATCGTCTGACATCGTGTCCATCTCCGTCGATCTCCCCCTCTCCACATGGAGAGGGGGCTGGGGGGTGAGGTTGCTTTGATGCACGCCTATAAATAGCGTTCAAATGTGTTCAGCATCGCCGCCAACATCGTCGGCGTGTACTGGTGCGCGATGCCCGTCTCGATGACCGCGTTGAAGCGATCCGCTGCATGGTACTGCGCGTAAATCTGCCGCACATAGTCCACCACCGTCCGCACGCCGGACACGGGCGAGAGCGGATCGCTGTCCCCGATCAGGATCGTCTGCGGGCGCGGCGCGGCGCGCGCGGCGATCTGCTCCATGTCGATGCCGGACGCCAACATGCCGGGCAAATAATAGTAAATGCCGTGCAGATTGTAATCTTTGGCGGCGGCGAAATCGGCGTAGCGCGTCATTTGCGCGACTGGGACGAGCGCCGCGATCCGATCATCCAGCGCCGCTAACCACGTCGTGCGCGATCCGCCCAAGCTCATGCCCGTCGCGCCGATCCGCGCCGGATCGACCTCCGCGCGCGTCGTGAGATAGTTGAGCGCCAAAATGTCGTCACGCAGCATCATGCCCCACAGCGTCGATCCGCGCCAAATATAATGCTTGTACAGCGCCTGTTCGGTCGCCGTCCCCGTGTCCGCGCGAATGTGCGGGCTGCCCGCGGCGCGCTCCCCGAAGCCATACGCATCGATGCACAGCACGACAAAGCCCGCTTGCGCCAGCGTCAATGCTGGCGATACAGGCGTCAAGCCGTCCCAAAAGACTTCTTCCTTGCCGAGCGTATAGCGATTGCCATGGAGATGATGGTAGAGAATGGCGGGGGCGCGCGCCGTCAAGTTCGGCGGGATGAGCAGATAGCCGGGAACGGTCACATCGTCGCCGTTGTCGAACGCGAAGCGTTCCACGATGATGCCAGCGCGCATGGTGCGGTCTAGGATGCGCGCATCTGGCGTGAAGATGGGCGGCAGCGCGCCCAACAGCCGCCATAGTTCGACGCGCAGGGCGCTGACATCAAGCTGCATCGGTCGTGTTCTCGAATCGCAGCGAGTCGATCATGTGCTGCATCGTCTCGACCAGTCGATTCCCCGTTTGATCGGCGGTGAACGTGTCCAGCACGACCAGATCGGTGCCACGCCACAGGTAGAAAAGATCGGTCTGTCCGGGTAGAAAGCTCCGATCCGTGTCGCTCGCCGCCAGTCGATAGCTCCGACGGATGCTGCCGTCCGGCTGCGTCGCCGCGCTGACGAATGTTAGCGTGTCGTCCGATTGAACGCTCGCTTGATCGTAGGCGTCGATGGCAGCTTGGAAGGCGGCGGCGTCCGTAATCTGCGCATCAATGCGCTCGATTCTGAAATACGCTTGCTCGTTCAACCGCCAAACGTGCATCATGCTCTCGACGCTCGACATATCCACGAACGCCCACGTTGCCGGAACGTTGAGCGCGTAGCCGTCGCCCGTGAACGCCGTAGCGGATGCGAACGGGGTTGGCGTCGGTGGCGGCAGATTGCCCGGACGAAGCGCGCCGGACAGCAGCACGCCGCCGATCAGCGCCGCCACAACGATCACCCCTGCGATCATGGGTACGATCCGCGACGCTGCGCGCGGCTTGCCCAATTTCTCCGTCTCGTTGGTCTTGATGACGCCTGCTGCCGCGCCCGCTTGCGTCGCCACCACACCCCACGTCGCCGGACGCTTGATCAAGGCTGACGTGCGGAAGCCGTCGCCGTCGGTCGTCGCGCTGCTGCCGGGTGGCGCATCCATCAGCGGCGTGGGTTTGTCCAACGCCGTCGGCGTGCGCACGCCCGTCCCGATGCGAGGCGGGGTCATGCCGCGCGCAGGCGTCGATCCGCCGCCACTGAAGCCGGTTGGCATGAGAGTCGGCGTGTCGGCGTCGTCGTCGGGCATCGCGTCGATAGCGGCTTGGAACGCCCACGCCAGTTCGAGCGCGTTTGGATAGCGGTCTTCGGGCTTCTTCGCCGTTGCGCGCGCGATCACCGCATCGAGTGACGCGGGCAGTTCTGGACGCAGGACGCGAATCGACGGCGTGCGTTCGTTGATATGCTTGAGCAGCAGCGCAATCGGCGTCGGGGCTTCAAACGGCTCACGCCCGGTCAGCAGTTCGTACAGTACGATGCCGAGCGCGTAAAGATCCGAGCGTCCATCGAGCGCCAGCCCGTTCGCCTGTTCGGGACTCATATACGCGGGCGTGCCGATGATCGCGCTGCCCGTCAGTTGGCTGTCCAACACTTTGGCGATGCCGAAGTCGCTCAGATAGGCGTTGCCGTTTTCGTCCAACAAGATGTTGCCGGGCTTTAGGTCTCGATGGATGATGCCCTGACTGTGCGCGTGTTCGAGCGCCTGTGCCACTTGGCTGATCGGGCGCGGCAGCGCTTTGACGGGCGGGACGCCGCGCCGTAGAACTTGGGCGAGACTGCCGCCCGCCAGATAGCGCATGGCGATGTAGGGCATCCCCTCCGACTCGCCATAGTCGTAGATCGGCAGGATGTGTGGGTGTTCCAGATGCGCGATCACATCGACCTCGCGGACGAAGCGTTCGTAGAAACCGGGATCGTGCAGCAGGGCGGGCGGCAGCACTTTGACCGCGACGATCCGGTTGATCGATTTCTGTTTGGCGCGGTAGACGGTCGCCATGCCGCCGCGCCCCAGTTCGCCTTGAATCTCGAATTGACCGAGCATTTTGCCGATCATCTGATCGGCGGGGGGAGTCGCGCTGCTCATATCGTTCCTCTATCGCATGGTTTTGGTTATAGTGTAAGATGCGAGTTTCGGCAAGCGTGAGCATGGTGGTGGGTTCGGTAAAATCAGTTCAATTCTGCTATGATTTGAAGGTGAATTAGCTGATGTTTGGCAAAATGCGATTGACAGAGGGTAATTTATGAGTGATCTGACTGTACTTTCAATCGACCTGATCGGCGCAAACCCTAACATCCGTAATGGACGCCCAATCATTGTGGGGACGACCATGCGTGTGCAGGATATTGCGATTGGATTTGTCCACAAAGGATACGCGGTTGAGGATTTGGTAATGCAGTATCCGCATTTAAGCCACTCACAGATTCATGCAGCATTGGCGTATTACTACGCCCACAAAGACGAAATCGATCAGCAGATTGAATCCGACGACGCATTCTATCAGCAGGCGAAGGCGCAAGGACGTGGACAGCGACATCCGCCTGTGCTTCGATGAAAATGTTGAAATCACGGTCGCTGAACAAATGCAGAGTCGGGGATTGAGTGTGTGACAGTCCGCGATTTGCAGCGTTTGGGCGACACCGATGAAAATCATTTGCAGCGCGCTGCCGAGATGGGCTACGTCTTATGCACGTATGACGCGGATTATCTCCGTTTGCACGCCGAAAAAATGCCTCATGCTGGAATTGTCTACGCCCGCGAACGCACGACGATCATTGGCGACTGGGTGCGCGCTTTGGAGTTGATTTGTGAAATTATGACTGCCGCTGAGATGAAAAATCACGTCGAGTATTTATAACGGTTCTAACACCGTTAAGATAAATAGCGTCTCGTTGGGATGTGCATGATTGCGGCAGGCTTGCCAGCAGCGAACCTAAACAATAGGTCAATTTTGGTTCTGTTATATTAATTTATCAAGCGCGCAATCAAGGGAAACTACTTAAATTTCGAGTCTGATCGATGCGCACCCAGCGCCATTCGCCAACCTCTTACAACCTGTAAGAGGTTGCTTCAGTCGCGGATGAATTGATTATCGACTTTATAATCGTCACTTTACGCCCGTCGAAGCCGCCGAGCGCGCCCATCGACGGTTGAAGCGAACGCCCCGCTACCAGCGATCCCAATTTTCCGTCTGCTGTTCGTCTTGCGCGCGCGGATAGTGGCGCTGATGCCCCGCCCCACCGCCGATGAAGTGGTGATCGCTTTCCTCGAAGGTCACGTTGCGGCTGACGACGCGCCGCTGCGGCGACGCGATCAACACCACGTCCGATTCGATCATCCGTCCCGGAAACATCACCATGCCCGATCCGATGCGGCAGTTATGACCGACGGCGCTCCCCAACACGACCTGTCCCACATCTTCCAGCACGCCGTCGATGTTGGCGGCGCGGATCGGCTTCTGCTCGACGAGATTGAAATCGGTGAAGGTGTTGCCCGCGCCGACGAAACTGTTCCGCCCGACGACGCACATCTGTAAGCACGTATTTTGCGCGATGATCGTGTTCTCCATCACCGCCGTGAGGTACAGCGCGGCGCGGAAAGGCAAGAAACAGCCGCTGGCGACCGTGCTGAACATCATCATGCAGCCGTCGTCGATGGTTACGCCGTCGCCAATCGTGCAGTTGTCGATCAACACGCCGGGCCCGATGTGGCAGTTGTCGCCAATCGTGGCGGGTCCCGTGATGATCGCGCTCGGATGAATCACGGTGCCTTTGCCGACGGTGACGACCTTCGACGTACTCAACAACTGGCGCTGTTCGAGCGCAGCGTTCCAGAGCAGGCGCAGCGAAAAGAAATTGTGCGTCTTGACATGGGTCAAGAAGCGCGCCGCCCGCCCGAACATGCCGTAGATGATGCTGGTGAAATAGACGTGAACCCAACTCTCGATGGACAAGACCGCGCGCTCACTGCCATAGTGCGTCAGGCTGCCCTGTTCCATCGTCATGAAGTCGGGGACGCTGTAAAAGCCCATCTCTTGCGCGTCGCTCGATATCACCACCGGCGCGATATCCGGCGTGAACCCGTTGGGGAAGTACCACAAGTCGCACAGCGCAATCGGCGTCCCGTCCGCCAACTCCGCGCGCTCGAAGCCGCGCGCCAGCGGCAGCGCATACGCGCGGAACGCTGGATCGTCCATGCGGAAGGCAGCCCGACAGGCGCGCTTGCTGGCGAACGCGCGATCCATGAACGTCTTGAGAAATTCAATGTCGAAATACAGGCTGTCCCGATAGACCAACGCTTGTCCGCGCACGCCATCGAGCGGTTCGCGGCGCTGGAGTGTGCCGCCCAAGTCAAGCGGTTTCTTGAAATATTGGAGGCAAATCTCTTCGTGATGCAGTTTGAGCGGCTGCGTGCCGATGGTGAGGGAACTGGCGGGCTGATTGAATGGGGGGATGTGACGGGTATCTTCGATTACGTATCGCTGCATCGCTCAACCCCGATTTAGGAACTCGCGGACAGTTTGATGGAAACGGTCGGGATCATCGTTCATCGGGAAATGCCCCGACTTCTCGAAGATGGCGATCTCACTCGATGGTAAATACTCTTTCAGCACTTTGTACTGATTTGGACTGACGATCCGATCTTCCATCCCGTACACACCCAAGACCGGAATGGTGATCGCCTTCAGACTCGCGCGCAAATCGGTCATGTGCAGCGTGCCAATGCTCTCCAAAAAGGGCATCACGCTCAATTTGGCGAAATCCTCCGACAGCATCTTGCCGACTTGCTTGCCATCGCGTGAGACGATGTAGCCATAGCCGCGTAAGAGCGGACGCAGCCCGGCGCGGATCGGCGTATACAGCATCGGGACGGCATCCGCCATCTCGCGCCAGCCGTTCCACGCGGCGAACTTGAGCAGCGGACTGAGCGACGTGCCTTGAATGGGCGATCCGACGACCGCGACTTTCACCACCCGATCCGGAAAGCGCAGCGCCGCCGACAGCGAAACCGTGCCACCCATCGAGTGTCCGACCAGCGGCGCGCGGGCGATGCCGAGCCGATCCATGAACTGTCCGACCAGCGTGGTGAAGTTGTTGACCGAGAAGTCTTCGCCTTTATCGCCCGATTCGCCAAACCCGAAGAAATCGACCGCATAAATCTTGAAGTCTTGACCGAGCGCCTCCATCGTGCCGCGCCAAACTGACCACGAGTTCAGCCACCCGTGCAAGAGCAGCACCGGGCGACCGCGACCGAAGGTTTCGTAATGCACAATGCCTTGTTCAGTGACCAGCGTCGCCACAAATTTGCGCCTCTATGGGAAGTACTGAGTACTGAGTGCCGAGTACTGAGTACGCAATTGAAAAACGGGCGTCTGAAGGGTCGAGATGGGTCTCAACCCACACAGTTCGGATTGTTTCTGAGTCGAAAATCGCTGTCCGCCGTACTGACTCAGCACTCAGCACTCAGTAGTTTCTTTTAGCTTTCTTCCATTTCTTCCAAGATTGAATACAGCAGTTCCAGCAGCACGGCTTTCACGCTGTCTTTGCTGGTCGCATTGCACGGCAGCAGCTTCACGCTGTCCTCAATCCGCAAGGCGATGCGCAGATCATCGGTGTTCCAGGCGTCCTGCATGTCTTGTTTGTTAGCGGCGACCACATAGGGCGTCGAGGCGTAGGCGCGGAACGTCTCTAGGATGCTTTTCGCCTCGCGGAAGGTCTCTGGCTTGGTGCTATCGACCATGACGACGAAACCGAGCATCCCCTCCGCCAAAATCTCCCACATGAAATCGAAGCGGCGCTGTCCGGGCGTGCCGAACAAATACAGCACCAGTTCATCATCGACGGTGATGCGCCCAAAGTCCATCGCCACCGTCGTCGACTCTTTGACAGCTTTTTCGGCGGTGTTCTCGCTGATCCCGCGCTCGGTCGTGACGACATCGATTTCGCTGATCGAGCTGATGAATTCTGTTTTTCCGGCGCTGAACGGACCGGTGATGACCATTTTGACGGTTTGGCTTGCCATACGTCTTCGCTCTTTCAGTACGTGTCCGACTAGAGCTGCCGAATGCGATCAATCAGTTTATTGACAACGGTCTTTTGCACCTGCGGTTTCGGGATCGACTTGGGCGGCGTCTTGCCCGGTGGGACAGGCGGGCCCGACTTGCCACCCGGACGCACCAATTCGACCAGTCCCGCTTGTTCCAAGCCATACACGATGCGCCGGATTTCGATCTCGGACATATTGTTGGCTTTGGCGATCTGGCGGATCGTGTTCTTGGGATTCACGAACGAGACGACGCGCCATTCTTCGACGCTGAGGTGAATACCTTTGAACTTCTCACGCGGGTTCTCTGGGAACTTGAGCGCGTAATCCAGATCGGGCAGGTGTTCGTTGAGTTCTTCGATCTCTTTGATCCGCCGCGCGCCCTCGATGATCACATTTTCGAGGTCGATGGGGACGAGAATGCGGTCACCGTCGGGGAGGATGTTATCCTCAAAGGTGAACGGTCCCTCGTGCCACGACAAGAGATTGTAGACCACATCGAGCGTGTGCTGCTGCACGCTGCTGACGATCTCTTTCTGGCTGATGTAATTGGCGCTAATCAGCCGCATCGCCAGCGCCTTATCGCCCTGATTTTTGGCGCGGTCGCGGATCAACTTCGCCTGATTGTCGGTCAGCTTGCCCGCCTTGTTCAGCACCGATACCAGATCGTTGCCTTCGCCACCCATCTGCGCGGCGATCAACTTGCCGCTTTTGAAGGCGACACGCGCGCGTTCTGCGCCGGGTTTCATTTTATCCCCGCCGATGGCGTCTTTTTCGCCCGTGCGGATGCCCTCGAAGATGAACAACGTCCCGGTTTTACCCGCGAGGTTGATCAAATTGAGCAGTTGGGTCGTGCTGAAATCCCGTAAATTGCCTTTCAGCGGCATGAATGCCCCCTGCGTCTATGCGGACGGTCGATGCTGAAAACGGACACACAACGAATTGTGCTGCTGAGTGTAGCCTCAAAAACACATTGACGCATATTGTAACTTTCGGGCGAAGGATCGTCAACCAATCAAACATTGCCTTGTATCATTATTGTATAGAAAGAAAAGCATTGGCACAATTGAGCCTGATCGAATGTTCAATCGGGAGCGAGAGCGATGTCAAAGCGCGCGTTGGAACTGGGCATCAAAGCGGTACAAATGGGCAGCGCCGTCGAGGGGGCGCGGCTGCTGCGTTATGCGCTCAAACGCGACGCGCAAGATCGGGCGCTCGACGGCGATCAGCGCGCGACGGCGTACATCTGGCTGGCAGAAACTTCGTCCGACGCGACTTACAAACGCGGCTGTTACGCGCAAGCTGCCGCCACTGCGCGCGATCCGAACCTCGCCGCCGACGCGCGCGCCCGCATGGAGGCGACGCTTGCAGCGCCAAAGCTCACGCCCCAAGCCCAAGCCGTTGCAGCCACCAACCTTACCCCTGTGCCAGTGGAGCTAAGGAGTCCAATGTCATCGCCCGCTCCAATGTGGCGCGGGGGTGAAGTTGCCCCAGTCGCCACCAATGCCAACATCGCGCTGTGCGTTGCGCGCATCATCGACGGCGCGAACGGCGCGGGGACGGCGATCTATGTCGATGGCTTGTGGGCAACGTCGCGGCGCGTCATCGGTGGACTGGAGCGCGTCACCGTCGAACTGCATGGACGCGAACCGTTGAGCGCCGTCGTCGTGCGGTCGTCACCTGACTTGGATATCGCGCTGCTGGCGATTGAACACACGCCGCCGAGCGCGCCGCTGCCCGCCGATCTGCCACCGGATACCGAAGTGCCGCTCGTGGCGATCAGCTTCGACGGGCAGCAGACGCGCGGGACGGTGCGCCCGACGCGCCGCACCATGCCGGAACATTGGATTCCGACCGACTTCACGATGCTGCCGGACGCGGGCGGCGATCCCCTGTTCGATCCGCAAAATCGCTTCGTCGGCATCGCCACGCGCAACACGGCGCGCAATGCCGACCACTTTTTCGGCGTGACCACCAGCGCGATCCGCGAACTGGTCGCCGCCGTGCTGCGCCAGATGGCAACGGACGCGCGCGCCTACTGCCCATCGTGCGGGAGCGGCAGCCGGGCGCTGGCGGCGGGCTACTTCTACTGCGAAATCTGCGGTGCGCTGAGCGCGGCGGCGGCGGGCATCGCGCGGACGCCGCTGGCACAGAGCGACTTATTCTACAATCCCGGTGGCGCGGCGTGCGGGACGTGCGGCGCAGCAGCGGGCGCGTATCAGGGGAAATGCTTGCGTTGTGGCGGCGCGGCGTAACAGCGCCGGACTCACGATTGTGCCGCGCCCAGCGCCGCCGCGAACACGTCCAATGCTGTATCGACCTGCGCGGTGGTCACGACCAACGGCGGAATCCAGCGAATGACATTGCTGTACGTGCCGCACGTCAGCAGCAGCAGCCGATTGGCGGCGCACGCTTTTTGCACGGCGGACGCCGACGCGGCATCGTGATGCGCAAATTCGACGCCGATCATCAGCCCACGCCCGCGCACATCCCCGATGCGCTGCGGGAACTCGGCTTGCAGCGCGCGCAGCCCGCTGACCAGATGCGCCCCGACGCGCGCCGCATTGCCGGATAAATCCTCGTCGCGCAGCACATCAATCGTGGCGACCGCCGCCGCCGCTGCCAGCGCGTTGCCGCCATACGTCCCGCCGTGCGATCCCGTCGTCCAGCGTTCCATCAGGGCGCGTGATGCGCCGACGGCGCTGATCGGGACGCCGCTCCCCAAGCCTTTCGCCATGATCATGATGTCCGGCTGAAGATCGGCGTGCTGGATCGCCCACATCGCGCCCGTGCGCCCGAAGCCGGTTTGCACCTCGTCCGCCACGAACAGGATGCCATGTTCGGCGCAGATCGCGCGGAGTTCGCGCAAGAAGCGATCCGGCGCGGGGACATAGCCGCCCTCGCCCAAAATCGGCTCGATCACGACCGCGGCGGTCTCGTCGGGCGCAGTCTGGCTCTTGAGCAGACGTTTGAACTCGCGCAGACAAAAATCGGTCGTCGTCTCGTCGTCCCACCCGTAATCGTAGCTGTACGGGAACGGCGCGACGAACACGCCCGACGGCAGCGGCGCGAAGCCAGCGCGGTAGACCGTCTTGGAGGTGGTCATTGCCATCGCTTGTCCGGTGCGTCCATGAAAACTACCCTGAAACACGATAATATTAGGGCGTTTGGTGGCGGCACGCGCCAATTTGACCGCGCCTTCGGTCGCCTCGGCGCCGCTGTTGGAGAAGAAGAAACAATCAATCGAATCAGGGGTGATGGCGTGCAAGCGTTCGCTCAATTCGACCACGCTGGGCGCGATGACAACGTTGATCTGTCCATGCAGCAGCCGCGCGGCTTGCGCTTGAATGGCGGCGACGACGCGCGGGTGACAATGCCCGGTATTGGTCACGCCAATCCCACTCGTGAAGTCGGTGTAACGGGTTTCGTCGGCGTCGTACAGATAGATACCCTCACCGCGCACGGGCTGCATGGTCGTCAGATGCGACCAAACGGGCGAGAGGTGCGGCGCTATTGGTGCAATCATTGTCCAATCCCTTCATTTAGAATGAACCTTTTCCCATTATTATTATAGTGAGTTAACGCATCGGGTGATCATGATCAAACAGTGGTTTCAATCTTTTTCACAATGGAGTGAGCCGTTTCCGTCGGTGCGCGACGGGGCGCAGCGTTCGCGCGCGCAAACGCTGGCGGCGATCTGCCTGCTCAGCTTGGGCATCCTCATGCCGCTGACCTTCATCGGGACCGTGGTCAACCACACGCTGACGATTTCCACGCTCATTTTGCGCGGCGTGATCGTCGTGGTGCTAATCTTGGTCTATCTGCTGGCGCGGCGCGGGAAAAACGAACTGGGCGCGCGCGTGATCGTGCTGCTGCTGTGGGGGCTGTTGTTCGGCGTCTCACTGAGCGGCAACGCGACCATCCCCGGCGCGCTGCGCACGCTCGACTTGCTGATTTTGGTGCCGCTTTTGACCAGCGTCATCATACCACAGCGCGAAACGGTGGTGATTTGGCTGCTGCAACAGGGCTTGCTGCTGGGTGTACCGCTCATTCGCCCGACGCTTGACACGGTGACGGCACTGGTGGGACCGTTTTTGTTCAACTTCGTGATCGGTGGCTCGATCTTGACAGTCATCGCGCTCTATCAGGGCAACGAACGCAAGTTGCGCGAACAGATCGAGCGCAAAACGCGCGAACAAGACGCGCTGATGAACAATCTGCCCGATTTTATCTTGCGCATCGATCCGAATTTTCGCTATCTCTACGTCAATGCGCTCGTGCAAGCCGCCTTTGCAAGCCCATTGGACGACATCATCGGACGCCATGTGCTGGAGATACCGCCCGATCCACCGCCAAGCCTCCGCGTCAGCCGATTGGCATGGATGGAGAACGCCCAAGCGGCTATCGATAGCAAACAGACCATCCATACTACCTTGTCCCAGTCGCCGTTGGAGGACATCCCATTCTGGTTCGATCTGACCTTCGTCCCGGAGATGAATGCGTCGGGGCGAGTCGAGTCCGTGTTGGTTGTAGAGCGCGACATCACCGAGCGGAAGCGGTTGACGGACGAAATCGAGCGCAAAGGGCGTGAACTTGAATCGTTGATGACCAACCTCCCTGATTACGTCATCCGGGTCGATATCCAGTTTCGCTATCTGTATGCCAACCCGGTCGCTTTGGGGAACATCGATTGGACGCTTGACGATCTTCTCGGCAAAAAGATCACAGATTTGCCCGTTCGTTCGGCGCAGCACACAGCCAATCGCGCGGAATGGCTGCGCCTTGCCCAAGCAGCCATTGATACCAAACAAAGGCAGCAGTTCAGTTGGGCGTGGGAAGCGGGTTACCCGTACTGGTTTGATCTGATGTTCGTGCCAGAGATGGACGAGGATGGGGCTGTACAGTCGCTCTTGATCGTTGGGCGCGATGTGACTGAGCAGAAGATCGTCGAGGAGGCGCTGGAACGCGAGCGCACCTTCATTCGCAAGATCATGGACACCGCACCGCTGATGATCTACGTTTATGATCGGCGCATCGAGGACGCAGCGCGCATGGCGTTTGCCAACCCGGCGCTCGAACGCTTTTACGGCGTGCCATCGGGCGACTGGTCGGGGCTGAACACGCCGCAGTTCCTCGACGTGGTGCATCCTGACGATCTGCCGCGATGGGTGAGCTATTTGGCGAGCGTGATCGCGGTGGACTCCGATCCCGTGCAAACGCTTGAACTGCGGTTACGCCGCGCCGATGGCGAATACCGCTGGCTGCGCCATTGGCTGACGGTCTTTGACGATCAGCCGAGCCGCCAACACGGGCAAATATTGGGCATCGTCGCCGATATCACCGACGAAAAGGCGCTGCAAGCTGCGATGCTGGAGAGCGAACAGCAGCGCGCCACTTTGGAAGCGACACAATCGTTGAACATCCTAAAAACGCAGATGATGATCCGCGTCGCGGATCAGTTCCGCAATCCGCTGGCGGCGGTGCTGACGGCGACGGACATGCTCGACAGCTACAGCGCGCGCATGACGGAGGAGGCGCGCCAAATGCGCTTTGTCCAAATCCGCGATCAAGTCGCGCGCTTGACGAAGCTGTTGGACGACATGCACAGCGTCTTGTATACCAGCGAACGGCAAGTGATCACGGCGCAAGACGACATCAATCTTGAGGTGCTGTGCCAAGGTTTGTTAGAGAATTGCGCGTACCAATTCAATCATGTACACACCTTCAAGCTGGAACCCCATGGCGATTGTCAGTCGGTCAATGCCGACCCGTCAGCCATCCGCATGATCCTCGATCCGCTGCTGCACAATGCGTTTTTGTACACGCCGTCCGGTGGCACCATTACGTTGGAGATCGCGGCGACAGAGCGCATCATGCTGTGCGTGCGTGACACAGGCATCGGCATCAGCCCTGAGGATAACGCGCGCATCTTTGAGGCATTCTATCGCGGCAGCAACATCGACGAGCGTCCCGGATTGGGCTTAGGCTTGAGCATCGTGCGCGAGACCGTGCTGGCACAGCAAGGCACTATCGAGTTCGAGAGCGAAGCCGGACACGGCGCGATCTTTACCGTCTGGTTGCCGTATCCGCCAGAACGCCCGAAGCCGCGAGCAGCAGCAGCAGCGCCCCACCC